>WBZT01000048.1_pt1 | contig 100892 bp, 86 predicted proteins | sample 5204241 | NCBI WGS metagenome assembly WBZT01 (sample SAMN12344358, study PRJNA552823) | activated sludge metagenome | biome: Activated sludge suspended growth; feature: Nitrification reactor; material: Wastewater; isolation source: activated sludge from nitrification reactor of wastewater...
TCATGCTCATCGGGTTTCCGAGTGGGAGTGGTCGCAGTGTGGGAGCATGCTGTGACTCTACACTGCCGAGGGCGGAAAGAGAAGTCGATCGATTGCAGCTGCGGTGTCATGTACGGCGGGGATCAGTTGGATGTATGTCGCCTCCCTCTGGTGGTATGATGGCTGCGGCTTTGCAGCGAACGAGGGACCACTCTCTGAGAGGACACCATGGCGATCAATCCGGCGCGTCTAATGAGCGGCATCCTGTCGGCGCTGGTCCTGTGCGGGGGAACCGGCTGGGCTGCTGAGCCGGCGGAGGTGGAGAAGTGTGTGAACGCGCGGGTCGAGGTCGGCGAGCTGATGACCAGCTACTTTCAGGGTTGGGACCGCTATGGAGAGGGACAGCGTCCGTCGCCCGAGCGGATGGAGGAAATGAGGGCCGAGATCCATGCCAAGCTCGAGCCGCTCCTGGCCAAATACGATCTGACGGTTGAGAGCTATCGTGAGCGGCTCAAAGACGTATTGGCCGATGAAGCCGCCGTCAAAGGGTATCTCTCCCAGCACCCGGATGTGAAGAAACGGTATGACGCGCTTCCCTTTGATCGCATGGACCGAGGCGGAAGCAGCGGGCGAGGCTATTAGCCAACGATGGCCCGAATGTTCTGACACGTGGATGGTGAACGCTGGTGATGGGGCAAACATGCTGAAATACATGGTACCGGTGATGTTCTCAACGCTGCTCTTTTGCAACGCGGCGTGGGCGGAATGGATTCTGGTCGGGGGCACGCACAAGTATGACGGGTACGTGGACGTGGCCACGGTCGGTCCGACGGGCAAGACCGTAACGCTCTGGACCCTGAAGGACTTCAAAGTGGATCGGCAGATTCCGCAGGGGACGTATCGCTCCGTGCGCATCAAGAAGCAGATCGATTGTCTTGCCCACAAGAGCCGTCCGCTGCAGACCAAGTACTACGCGACACAGATGGGCAAGGGGCGGCCGTTGCAGTCAGGGAAAGGAACCAGGGAATGGTCGCGGGTGACACCCGGGAGTGACGGCGAGGCGGAGTTGAAAATTGCCTGCAAGAACGTCTAGCAGGATGGGAACCAAGACGACTCGGCTGGAGTCCGGCCCCGCCTGCGTTTAGAATGCCGCCCATCATGTCTGCTACGCCTCGTGTTATCATCATCGGCGCCGGTCTTGCCGGCTTGGCTTGTGCGCGGCATCTGTCGCAGGCCGGACTTGCCTGTACCCTTCTTGACGCATCCGATGCTGCGGGCGGGCGGGTGAGGACCGATCGGGTAGAGGGATTCCAACTCGACCGAGGGTTTCAGGTGTTTCTGACCGGGTACCCCGAAGCCCGGGGGATGCTGGACTATCCGGCCCTTCAACTCCACCCGTTTCACCCCGGCGCGATTGTGCGGTATGCCGGGGGCTTTCACCGGATCAGCGATCCGTTCAGACGGCCGCAGGATCTCCCCTCCACGATGACGAGCCCGATCGGCTCGTTCAGTGACAAGCTGAAGGTACTCCGGCTGCGCCGGGATGCATTGCGCCGACGGCTTTGCGGGCAGGCGGGCGGAGGCGAGCGCACCACGCTGGAGGCCTTGCAGGCCTATGGGTTTTCTTCCGCCATGCAACAACGCTTTTTCCAGCCGTTTCTGAGTGGCGTGTTTCTGGATGAGGCGTTGTCCACGCCTTGTCGGCTGTTTGAATTGGTCTGGGCGGCGTTCTCTTGTGGCGACATTGCGTTGCCACAACAGGGCATGGGCGCGATTGCGAGCCAGCTGGCCGCGACGCTTCCCGCCGAGTCGATCCGGTTGAGCGCAACGGTCAGTCACGTGGACGGCAGCACGGTGGTGCTGGCATCCGGTGAACGACTTGCCGCCGATGCGTTGGTCCTGGCCACGGATGATGCCACCGCTGCCGCATTACGAGGCGAGAGCCGGCCGGCCGCGCCCGGCCGCGATGCGATCTGCCTGTATTTCGACGCACCCGCTCCACCGATGCGCGGACCCTGGTTGATGTTGAACGGAGAAGGTCAGGGGCCGGTCGGCACCGCCTGCGTCTTGAGCGAGGTTGCCTCCGGGTATGCGCCCTCTGGACGGGCGCTGGTTTCTGTCAGCTTGTCGGGGCACCGATCGCGCGTCGGCGGTGATGTCCAGCAAGCGGTGCGCCGGCAATTGCGCGAGTGGTTCGGTGAGGAGGTGCATGCCTGGCGACACCTGCGGACCGATTACATCAAGCGCGCGCTGCCCCCGATTGAGGTCCTCACGGCGCAGGCATCGAACGCATCGCCGCGTGTGAGGCCGGGGTTGTATCAATGCGGTGACTATTGCGAGACCGGGACGTTGGATGGGGCACTGCTGTCCGGGCGAAAAGCCGCCGCGGCGTTGTTGGCCGACCATTGAGTGGAGTCACAGACAGGGGACGGTCTTGAGCGGACGGGGTGCGTTGGTCACGAATCGATTCGGATGGCGATGGCTGTTGGCGGCGATGATGGTGCTGTTGTCCTGTCCGTTCTCGTCGGCCTTTGCCGACCCTTCCTCCCGGCATCAGCTGCAGACGCTCGCCGGCCAGGGCGATGCGAATGCGCAATGGATGTTAGGGCAGGCCTTGCTCACGGGCAGTCTCGGGGAAACCGATGAGGCCGAGGCGGTGCGGTGGTTGCAGCTGGCGGCCGACCAGGGGCACGTCTTGGCGCAACGGGACATGGGCATGTTGTATGAGCAGGGGCAGGGGGTGACGCAGGATGTGCTGGAGGCGTTCTTCTGGTATTCCCTCGCGAGTCGTCAGGACAGCAGCCGCGCCAGACTCCGCCGTGATGCGTTGGCGGCGATGCTTACCGTCGAACAACATGAAGCCATTGCGGCACGCCTCAAGGGATGGCGACCGAGAAAATGATTCGTCGGTGTCGGGCGTTATTTTTTTCGTCTGAAGAGATCGGTGCTGAGCGACTCAATGCGGTCGAGGAAGAGCATGCCGTTCAGATGGTCCACTTCATGCTGAAAGGCGAGCGCCTCGAATCCTGAGGCACTCACCGTGACGACCCGGCCCTCGGGTGTCAGCCCCTCCACCAGCGCCTCTTCGTAGCGCAGCACATTTCCCGTATAGTCCGGCACGCTCAGGCAGCCTTCCCGCACGCGTTTTTTCCCTTCCAGCGAGAGAATGACCGGGTTCAACAGCACGACCAATCCATGGCCCCTCTCGCCTTTCTTGCGCGACACATCCACGACGATCACCTGCACGGCATGCCCGATCTGAGGCGCCGCCAGTGCGACGCCGGGAGACGCGGCGAGCGTATCCAGCATATCTTGAACCACCGCTTGCACGGCCGGATCGGAGGGGGCGACGGCGGCGTTCGTGGATTTGAGTGCCTGATGGGGATACTGCAGAATCGGACGGATAGCCACGATCAGAAGGTGACACTTTCGAGCAGACGGAAGGTCAAATCAACACCCAGCAGCGGCTTCAATTCTTCCAGGGCCTGTCTGAGCTGGTCGGCTTGCCGAGCCTCCTGTAATTGAACCTCCAGGACCATGACATAGATGGGACGATCTCCCGATCCGACCACGCGCGTGTTCATGTCGGTGATGTTTCCCTGGTGCTGGGCGACGGTGCGGGCCACCTGCGCCACGATCCCCGGATGGTCGGCCCCGTAGACCGACAAGATGAACGTCGGTATCTCCAGCGCCGTCTGTCTGGTGGCCGCCAGGTCCGGCATCGCTCTGCATAACACGGCAAGGTCCAACGGAGTCGTATACGGAATGAGGCGTCGGGCAAGATCCTCGGCGGCCATGCCCTCTGGAAGGCGCACCATGAGCATCATGGTGAATTCGCCGCGTAGGCGGGTCATGCAGGTGTCTTCGATATTACAGCCGAGCCGGTACAGGCTATCGGCCATCAGGGCGACGATACCGGGACGGTCTTGTCCGAAGGCGGTGATGATCGCAAAATGGTTCATCGGCATCTCGTCGGTCGCAAGCAGGCAGCAGGTTGCGCGTAGAATGCTGCAATTGTCGCAGATTAGCAAGCGCCGGTCGGACCCACCTGGCTGGACTTGTTTCTACGTTCGTCGTTTCGTGCGGTTCGTCGGGGTTGCGGTGAGCGGGTCATCGGGCCAGTGGTGGCGTGGATACCGGCCACGCAGTTCCTTCTTCACCTCTTGATAAGCCGAGCGCCAGAAGCTGGCCAGGTCTTTCGTGACCTGCACAGGCCGTCCCGCCGGCGAGAGCAGATGCACCATCACCGGCACCCTGCCACCCGCGATGCGCGGCGTCTCCTGACAGCCGAACATTTCCTGTAAGCGCACGGCCAGCACCGGCGTCTCGTTCTGGTCGTAATCCAGCCTCACATGGGAGCCACTGGGCACGGTGAGGTGTGTGGGCACGAGCCTGGGAAGTTCCTGTCGCTGCTGCCATGTCAGCAGACTTTCAAGCGGCGGCTGAAGGTCGAGGCGGCAGACCTGCGCCAGGCTTGTGAGGCCGCTGACGAATGGCCCCAACCACGCGTCGAGATTGTTTGTGAGCGCGTCGTCCGACAGGTCCGGCCAGGTGGGGTCGATGCGATGGAGAAACCCGACGCGTGCGCGCCACTGTTGCAGTTCTTTGGTCCAGGGCAGACAGCTGAGTCCCGTCCGCCGGATCCCGAAAAGCAAGGCGGCGGCGACTTGAGTCGGGTCCGGGTCGTGGGTGGCCCGATCATCGAGGATGAGTTGCCCCAACCGGCGCTGCCGTCTGGCGCGAACGGATTCCGACCGGTCATCCCATTCCAATAGATCGACGGCTTGAATCTGCCCGTCGCAATGGTGTTGCAGATCCGCCAATCCCACCGGCGCGGCCAGGAGAACACGCGCCCAGTCACCGGTGCCGTCGAGTTGCGCCACGACCAGATACTCTTCTTGAGAGAGCCCCTCTACGGTGTGAAATGCCGCGCCTCGTCCGTTGGCCAAACGATAACGACTCTCGCTGCCTGCAATCCGTTGCGCAATGCGGTCTGGGTAGGCGAAGGCGAGTAGTGTGCCGGTGTGCTCGGTGCCGTCGCCGGATGGTGCGCCCAGTTGGAGTTGTCGCCGCCACTGCTCCGATGCCCGCCGGACGCGTTCACAACCAGCCCGGTTGACGGTCGCTCCGGCGAGATGCTCCCGGTTGCCACGCAAGGCTTCAACCCTGATGCGGAGATCGGCATGCCTCCAGCCCGGTCCCCCTTGCAGAATGTCCCGTTCGCTCAGCAGCGCCGCCAGGTCGCAGGCGTAGGCACCCAGGCCGACCGGCACGGCGGTGACCATCATGTGGGCCAGGCGTGGATGAACGGTGACGTGGGCGAGCCTGCGGCCGTGTGCGGTGAGGGCTCCTCGCGCATCGAGCGCCCCGAGCTGTCGCAGAAGCTCACGGGCTTGGGAGATGGCGCCTGCCGGCGGCGGGTCGAGCCAGGCAAGTTCGTCTGTTTCAATCACACCCCATTCCGCGAGATCCAGCGCCAGCGGCGCAAGGTCTGCCTCCAGGATTTCCGGAGGGCGGCGAGGGAGAAGTGCTTGCTGCTCGGCCGTCGTCCAGAGGCGAAAACAGGTGCCTGGCTCCAAGCGGCCCGCGCGTCCGCGTCGTTGATCCGCCGCATCCTGGGTGACACGAATGGTGTCGAGCCTGGTGAGGCCTGAGCGGGGATCGAAGCGCGGCACCCGCATCAGTCCTGCATCAATGACGACCCGCACACCTTCGATGGTCAAACTGGTTTCCGCGATCGATGTCGCCAGCACGATTTTTCGCCGTCCTGCCGGCGCGGGGAGAATCGCCTGTTCCTGTTCGTGCTGCGGGAGTTCTCCATGGAGCGGGGCGATGAGCGTATCCGGGCCGAGGGAGGCCTCGACAAGTTGCCGCTCGACGCGCCGGATCTCCGCCATGCCGGGGAGAAACACCAATAGACTGCCCTCGTCACGTGCCAGGGCCTGGCGAATGCTCCGGACCACTGCCGGTTCAAGATGCCCTTCGATCGGCCGGTCGAGATATTGCGTGGTCACGGGGAAGAGGCGACCCTCGCAGGAAATGGTGTCCGCATCCTGCAGGAGGCGCGTGACCGCCGCGCAGTCGAGTGTCGCCGACATGACAAGCAGACGGAGGTCCGGCCGGAACAGCCTCTGTGATTCTCTCGCGAAGGCCAAGCCGAGATCTGCCTGCAGGCTGCGTTCGTGAAATTCGTCGAAGATGACGAGGCCGTATCCCGCGAGTGACGGGTCGTGCTGCAGCAGCCTTGTGAGGATGCCTTCGGTGACGACTTCGATCCGCGTATCCTTCCCGACCCTGGTATCATGGCGGATGCGGTACCCGACCGTCTTGCCGACGGGCTCACCTAGCATTGCAGCCATGTAGGCTGCGGCGGCGCGGGCGGCCAGTCGCCTGGGTTCCAGCAGCACCAGTTTCTGTCCGGCCAGCCAGGGTTCATGCAGCAGAGCCAGCGGGACACGCGTGGTTTTTCCCGCGCCCGGTTGCGCCGTCAGCAGGGCCGCGTGTCCGGCTGCCAGGGTCTGACGCAGTGCCGGGATCGCCTCTTCTATTGGTAATCGGACCATGGTAGGGTGCGTCTCCTGAAGAGGCTATAGCCTATAGCACATGGCCTATAGCGAATGGGATAGGGGTAGGGGTTGGGACGAATCGCCTGTCGCCGGAGCTGATAGGGTGTTTGGCCTCCGGGCATATTCTCTACGCCACCGGCCATACGTGCGTATCCCCGACGAGAGACGCTTCACGATTCACGGGAGGATCATGACGAGCTTGGTATGGACGAGCGACAAACCGGCCAAGGCCGGATGGTATTGGTGGCGCGGGTTGGGAGAGGACATGGATCCGCTGATTCTCTATGTGGATGAGGTGGGGTATTTCCAATGGCCCGATGGAGCCTCGCAGGAAGTCGGACTGACGAAGGGTGAGTGGGCCGGGCCGATTGCTCCCCCGAGTGAGGACTGACGGTGCGATGATGGTTCTGCCTCAGACCTGCGAAAGGGCCTTGCTCGAACGGTTTTTGCGCGCCGAAGCCATGGCGCTCTGGGCGGTGCGGGCCGCTCAGACGCAGAATCTGCCCCGCCACGTCCAGACGTTTCTTCAGCGACACGAGACCGACGAGCAGGATCACCTGCGGCAATTCGAAGGGATGCTGGGTACCACTTCGCAGCGGGCGGCGACTCTGCCGACCGTGCCCTCGCAGTGGGAAATGCTGGCGGTGTTGTTGTTCGGGTATGAGGCGCTGGGACTGGAATTCGCGACACTCCTCGCGACGGTGCGGCCGGATCTGGCAGATATCCTCGAAGACGAACAGGTGCATGTCGGATTCTTCGAGAAGGAATTGAGGGCGATTCTGGCGAGCGAGGAGACCGGAGCTCACCAGGCGCGGGAGGCGGCACGCACCTGGTGGAGGAAGCTGCCTCGCACGGTGGACCGGTATCTCGGTGATCCCTCTCTCGCGCCGTACCGGACCGAACTTCGGTCCCACATCTTGTCGGTCATTCAGGAGCGATTCATTGCATTGGGCTTGCTGCCTGCCGGGCAGGCAGGCCGGTAATCTCCGACCCGCCTGCTCCGTTCCACCTCGCGCTAGAACTGCAGCGTGCCGTTGATGGCGGCCAGGACCTGATTCTTGTTCAGGCCGTCGTTGTACGGCGAGCGCTGCCCGTCGAACCAGTCGGCTCGCACTTCCGGTCGGATCAACACATTGGGGTGCGGCCGGTAGTTGAGGCCGGCGCTGAGCGAATAGAAGGACCCGGCAAACGGCCCGAGGTTCGGGTTGTCGCGCACCGGGTTTCCGCCGACCCTGGTGCCGGCTTCGTCGCGCATCCACTCGAAGCGCAGACCGGCCCGCCATTGATCGGTGAGCGCATAGTACAGATAGTTGTCGATGCCGTACCAGCGCGCGGTGCCGCCGTCGACCTTGCCCTGGTTTTGATAGGCATAGTGATGGTGGAAGACGTATTCCCATCGCTCGGCCGGATGTGCCGTGAAGATCAGGCTGTATCGCGTGCGGGTTTCAAATTGTGTGGCCACGGCGCTGGGTTCGTTGCCCGTGACCATGGAGAATGAGAGCGACCAGAGATTCTCCTGCGCGGTGTACTTGATGCTGGCCAGACCCGTGGTGCTGTCCTTCGTCCGGTCCAGCGAATCCCAGCCGTTCACCAGGCCGCCTTGCAGCGTGATGCGGTCGTTCAGGTGCCAGGTGGCCAGTCCGCCCCAGTGGGTGAAGGGGCCGGCGAATTGGTAGGCAAAGGATTTGGAGTAGAAGAAGTTGTTGATGGACGGCACGCCTTCGTAGCCGATGATCGTATAGAAGTGGCCGACCTTCATCGAGAAGGTCTGGTTCCCGATTTCAGCATAGGCCTGCGGCATCGCCAGCCCGTAGTGCTGACCCTGGGCGTTCCAACGCTGTGCGCCGTTCTCGCGCCGCTCGACCCCGTTGCTCTGTGTCAGGAAATAATCGTACCCATACATGAAATCCAAGCGCCCGCCGATGCCCCAATTGCTGCCCGAGGCGGTCAGCGGTTTCTCGACAATCATGTACAACTGGTTGAGGACCGGAATGTCGCGGTCGATGGCGTTGTAGGGGCCGCTGAAGTTGCTGCGCGGGTTGCTCGCATTATACGTATACCCGCCGTCCACCCAGCCGCGCACGCGGAGGAATCCGTCTTGGGGAAAAAAACGGCGCACACCCTGTTGATCGGCTTGCCACAGGGCGTCCGTCCACAATGGATCCGACGAGGAGCGACCTTCCAGTCCCGGCGTTTGTGCCGAGAAGACCGGCGTGGGCGTGTCACCGAACGGGATCCCGGTGAGCAGCGCTTGCCCGAAGGCGCCCCCGGTCCAGACTCCCCAACTCCATAACATGGTCGCCACGAATGCTCTCACGATCGACTTCGACATACCCGTACCTACCTCCTATAAAAAATCCCTGTCATGTGATGAAGGATGATCCTGCGAACGAGGATGAACACGGGGCGACGCGTATCGAGGTGATCTTGTCGAGACGGGACCCATTCAGCGCACGCAGGCGGGCGGCAGTGTAACAAGTCGTCGGGCAATGGAAAATCAGGGCGAGTATGTAGGTGGTTTCAGCGGGGCTTGATGGCCGAGTCCGGATGCCGGGGATAGAACCGCGTTACCTCAGGCGTACATTGGCGGAGAGGAAAAAATCCAGGGGGTTAGGCTCCGACCGGGACGAGTCCGCCGACCACCCCGATTTTGCGGAATTTCTGATCCCGCTGCGCGATGAGCTGGTCGGTCGGGAGTTCAGCCAGGGCATAGAGCTGGTTGGCCAATGCCTTGGCGACCCGATCACACATGGCTCTGGGATCACGATGCGCGCCGCCCAAGGGTTCCGGAATCACTTCATCGACGATGCCGAGTCCGACGAGATCCTGCGCGGTCATTTTCAGCGAAGCGGCGGCATCCGGGACCTTTGACGGGTCATCGTACAGAATGGCCGCGCAGCCTTCGGGAGAAATGACGGAGTAGACGGAATGTTCCAGCATGAGGATGCGGTCGCTCACGCCCAACGCCAGGGCGCCGCCGCTGCCGCCTTCGCCGATGACGACGGAGATGATGGGCACTGAGAGTCTGGACATGACGAACAGGTTTCTGGCGATGGCTTCGGCCTGTCCGCGTTCTTCCGCGCCGATACCGGGATAGGCGCCGGGGGTGTCGATCAGCGTAATGATCGGACGGCCGAACTTTTCCGCCAGCCGCATGAGCCGCAACGCCTTCCGGTAGCCTTCCGGATTGGGCATACCGAAGTTCCGCTGCATGCGCTCTTTCAGGGTCTTTCCCTTCTGATGGCCGATGATCATCACCGACCGGTCATTAAAACGGGCAAACCCTCCCACGATTGCGCGATCGTCGCCGAAGTTACGGTCGCCGTGCAGTTCAAGGAATTCACGGGAGAGTTCGTTGATATAGTCGAGGGTCGTGGGCCGCTGAGGATGGCGGGCCAGTTGGGTACGTTGCCAGGGCGTCAGGGTCGTATAGAGCTGGTGCTCGACCTGGGCGAGTTTTGTCCGGAGCTTGCGGATTTCGTCCTGTGTGCCGGACTTGGGAGACTCGGCGGAGGCCAGCTTCTCGATTTTCTCTTCGAGTTCGCGGATCGGTTTTTCAAAGTCGAGGTAGTCTCTCATACTGCTGAACCCCCTTAAGGGTGTTGCCTAGGTTCGCCTAGGTTACCAAAGTGATGGCGCCCTTGCCTAGCACTTCCTCAATATCGGCGACGAAATGCTCGCTGGGCGTGATCTTGACGTTGGGGAGGGGAGAGGTCCGCGCTTCCATCGTGCCGCCGAGGGCCATGACCAGAGAGACGCTCGAGGCACCGGGATATTTCTGGAATACCTGCCGGAGCATCGGCAGTCTGGTGGAAGCGGTCGGTCCGTCGTGCAGGCGAATCATCACCCGCGAAATCCCTGTGTTCTGTAAATCAGCCAGCGGTTCGATCTTGGTCCCGCGCAACTTGGTGCCTTTGTCTCCGCGATCCACGGTGCCCGTCAATCGCACGACCCGTTCCGGCACAATCATGTCGGCATGGTCTCGATACAGGTCGGGGAAGGCTATCACTTCTACCAGCCCATGTAAATCCTCCAGCGTGATGTAGGCCATGCGGTCGCCCTTTTTGGTGAGCATGGATTTCACCGCCGTGATGATCCCGCAGAGTTTGACCTCGCGTCCGTCCGGCACATCGGGGATCTGCATGGTCGTGGTGTTGGCGAACAATTGGATCGCGGCTTCGTACCGGGCCAACGGATGGGCGCTGATGTAGAAGCCGGTCAACTCACGTTCGTATTTCAACAGCTCGCCCTGGCTCCACTCGGGCACGTCGGGCAGGGCCGGTTCGTCCAGTTGCTGCGGCATGCCGACCGTGTCGTCGCCGAAGATGCTGGTCTGGCCCAGCGCGCGCTCTTTCTGAATGCTCATCCCTTCGTCCATGGCCTGGTCGAGCACGGCCAGATATTGCGAGCGCCGTCCGCCCATGGAATCGAAGGCCCCCGCCTTGATCAACCCTTCCATCATGCGTTTGTTCAACTTGCGCAAATCGACCCGGCGAAAGAGGTCGAAAAAAGAGCGGAAGGGGCCGGTTTCGTTGCGTACTTCGATAATGGCTTCGACCGCGCCTTCGCCGACATTCTTGATCGCCGCGAGCCCGAACCGGATGCTCTGATCCACGACGGCGAAATTCTTCTGGCTCTGGTTCACGTCCGGGGGCAGAACCGGAATGCCGAGCCCGCGACATTCGGTGAAGTAACCGACGATCTTGTCGGCGTTGCCCATGTCGGTGGTCATCAGCGCCGCCATGAACTCGGTCGGGTAGTGGGCTTTGAGATAGGCCGTCTGGTAACAGACCACCGCGTAGGCGGCGGCGTGCGATTTGTTGAAGCCGTATCCGGCAAACTTCTGGATAAGTTCGTAGAGTTTGTCGGCCTTCTTCTCAGATATTTTTTTCTGCTTCGCGCCTTCCAGGAATTGGACGCGGAGCTTCTCCATCTCCTCGGGCTTCTTTTTGCCCATGGCGCGACGCAGAATATCCGCTTGTCCCAGCGAGAAGCCTGCCACCTTGTTGGCGATGGCCATGACCTGTTCCTGGTACACGATGACGCCGTAGGTGTCCTTCAGGATCGGCTCGAGCTCGGGCATCTCATAGGCGATCGGAATCTTGCCCTGCTTGCGTTTGATGAAATCCGGAATGAGGTCCATCGGGCCGGGGCGATAGAGCGCGATGATGGCGATGATGTCTTCGAACCGGTCGGGCTTCAAGCCCATTAAGAGATCGCGCATGCCGGAACTTTCGAGCTGGAAGACGCCGGTGGTTTTTCCGGACGACAGCAGCGCGAACGTGTCGGGATCGTCGAACGGCAATTGCTCGACGCGCAGGGGAGGCTGATCGGGGTGCACCTCGTTGACCAGCGTTTCCGCGCGATGAATCATGGTGAGCGTTTTCAGCCCGAGGAAGTCGAACTTCACCAGGCCGATTTTTTCGACATCCCCCATTGAGTATTGGGTGACGATTTCGTCCTTGGGGCCTTTGTAGAGCGGCACGTGTTCGGTGAGCGGCTGATCGGAGATCACGATACCGGCTGCATGGGTGGACGCATGGCGGGCGAGGCCTTCGAGCGACTGCGCCACCGACATGAGTTCCTTCACCTTCACATCTTTATCGACCAGCTCCTTCAGGCGCGGCTCCTGTTCGAGCGCCTTGTCGAGCGTCATCTTCAAATCGTCCGGGACGAGCTTCGCAATCCGATCCACTTCGGCGTACGGCATTTCGAGCACGCGGCCCACGTCTCGAATGGCGGCCTTAGCCTTCATCGTCCCGAACGTGATGATCTGCGCAACGTGGTCTTCGCCGTATTTATGGATCACGTAGTTGATGACTTCATCCCGGCGATCCATGCAGAAGTCCATGTCGATGTCGGGGAGGGACACACGCTCAGGATTCAGGAATCGCTCGAAGAGCAAGGAATACACGAGCGGATCGAGATCGGTGATGCGCAGGGCATAGGCGACGAGGCTGCCGGCGGCGGAGCCGCGTCCGGGCCCGACCGGAATGCCGCGCGAGCGGGCGAACTTGATGATGTCCCAGACGATGAGAAAGTAGCCGGCGAATCCCATCGAGCAGATCACCGCGACTTCTTCTTTCAGTCGGACCTGGTAGGCGATCTCGGGAATGGAGCTCGGCCGTTCCTTTAGACGCGCCGCCAATCCTTCCAGGGCCAGCTGCTCCACATAGGATTCGCGGGTGTAGCCCTCGGGCACTTTGAACTGGGGCAGGTAGGTCTTATTGAGCGCCAGGTCGAGGGTGCAGGCTTCGGCGATCTTGACGGTGTTCGAGACGGCCGTCGGCATTTCTTTGAACTCGGACAAGGCCTGCTCGGTCGATTTGACGTAGAGCTGGTCCGTATCGAACTTCATGCGGTTGGGATCGTTGATCGTCTTGCCGGTCTGCAAGCACAGCATGAGGTCGTGCGGACGGGAGTCTTCCTTCTTCAGGTAGTGGCAATCGTTGGTGCCGGCGAGCGGGATGTCGAGTTTCTTATGGATCTCCAGCAGGCCGTCGTTGGCGATGCGCTGATGCTCCAGCCCGTTGGCTTGGAGTTCCAGGTAATAATTGTCCTTGCCGAAAATCTCCCGATACTCACCGGCCGCCTTGGTGGCACCCGCCAGATCCTTCTGTCCGATGAGGTACGCAACCTCGCCGCTGAGACAGCCTGAGAGGCCGATTAATCCTTCATGGTGCTGCTGAAGGATTTCCTTGTCCATCCGAGGCTTATAGTAGAAACCTTCAAGATACGCTTTGCTCACCAGCTTGATTAAGTTCTGGTATCCCTTGAGGTTTGTCGCCAGCAAAATCAGGTGGTAGTAATCGTTGTGCGCGAGGTGAGAATTCTTCTCCAGGCGGCTGCCCGGCGCCATGTAGGCTTCGCACCCGATGATGGGTTTGACCCCGGCTTCCTTCGCCTTCCGGTAGAACTCCACCGCCCCGAACATGTTGCCGTGATCGGTCATCGCGACGGCCGGTTGCCCGAACGACTTCACCTGTTGCATCAGGGGATCGATCTGATTGGCGCCGTCGAGGAGGCTGTATTGGGTATGGAGATGCAGATGAACGAATTGTGATGCCACGGGCGAATTGTAGAGAGAGGGAAAGTTGAAGTCAAACGGAGGGAGGGGGAGTACGGCCTGGTAGTCTCCTTTGTTCGCGCAACGCGCGGCCTCGGAAGGCCCTCGTTGGACGCGCACAGTCGGAGACCACCAGGCCACCCTCTCTGGAGATAACAAGAGCTAGCTCGGAGGGATTAGGATTATTGGAGCGGCCGATGCGCGCAGTGGGCGACCAGACACCTCGACCGTCACTATGGTGAGGAAGTTCAGCAAGCTTGGAAGGACTTGTCGAGTCACCACCATTTCTTCATTCTGTCCATTGACAGTTTGGTTGCCCAAGACTAGCCTGTCGCTGTTTTCAACACGAAGAAGATGTCTGGCGCGACCCGGAATGCGAACGCGCGACTGACGCAATGTGCCGGAAGACGGATCGCCTCGATGGCTGAACAGAAGGAAGAGAAATCCAAGCTGCCGCTGGCAGGCATCGTGGCCTTGCTGTTGGCGGTGGTCAGCAGCCTCGTCATCTACCAGGTTCCGCTCAAGACGTCGCGGCCGATCGACAAGGAAGCGGAAAAGGTGGGCTCTGTCGGTGTGGATCGCGTGCAGGCGCGACTCTGGCAGGATCCCTTCGAGGCGGTCTCGACCCATCGACAGAAAGAGGCCGCTGCGGCACAACATCCTGCCCCGGAGACACACCACACCTTTCTCAGATTGCTGACGGCGGTCACTCAAGCCGATGCGCCGTCTGATTTGTTATTGTTGCCGGTCTTCGTGGACGGTAGCCCCTATGCCAGCGGTGTCGAGTCGAGATTGCGGGATCGTTACGCCCTGGTGTCGGCCTTAGGGGCGGCGGGATATCAGCCGGAGTCCGGTGAATCGATCAGATATTTTATCCGAACGGGGAGCGAGCATCTCGTCGTCCCGGTCGAGGCATTTCTCGGGAGACCCGCATCGGCTGATGTGAAGCAGTCGACGCAGGTGCTGGTGCTGTGGCTGAAAGAGCAGGACTTCAGTCCGAAGCCGCTCCTGTCGCTCGACCGGTTGATCATAGAGATCCACGAAGCAGTGAAGACGAAGAAGGCGGCCTATCGCGTGATTGGTCCCCGCTCGTCCGGTTCGCTGGGTGCCATGGTCGGCGAGCTCAAGTCTCTGTTCGCCGCCGATCAACACTCAGGCGGATCCCCCATGCCCTCTCTGGCTTCGTCTCGCCGGCAGTTGGACCGGCTGAAAGGCGTTCAATTTTATTCATCCTGGGCCACGGCCGCAGACCCGGTTCTTTTAGGGGAGCTTCAGGGGCCGGATGCGGCACGCGGCGTGGAGCAGTGGTTCGAGGCCGGTGGAATGACGTTAATCCGGACGATCGGCACGGACGTCGTACTGGCGGAGCAACTGGTGGAGGAACTGAAACGCCGTCGCATCGACCTGACGATTCCGCGGGAGGAGGCCGGGTCGTGCAAGGAGGCAGCCTCGGATTCTGCCGCGGTGTCATCCCGTCATTCGGACGGGAAGTGCCGGATTCCTCATATCGCTCTGATCTCAGAATGGGACACGCTCTACGGCAGGTCCCTGCCGCGTACATTCGTCGCGATGGTCCGCAGTCTGGCCGAGCCAGGGCCTGATCGCGCAGTTCGAGGCTTCGAGTATCACTTCAATCGCTTGCGCACTGAACAGTATCCGGACTGGGTGCACCGCTATTCGTATCTGGCCGGCCTCGATGGCGAGCTGCCGCCTAAGAATACCGACAAAGACACCGGTGGTGCTCAGTCGAAAGGAAAAATCGGAGATGGAGGGCTGCGTGTGGAGCAGAGTCTGGCGGAGACGCCGGCCGGCCGCAGTCAGTTGGACTATCTTCGACGGCTGGTTGAAACCCTCAAGCGCGAAGAAGCGAGCAGCGACGGCGAGTTCACGGCCATCGGCGTGCTGGGCAGCGATGTGTATGACAAGCTGATGATCCTCCAGGCGTTGCGGAGCGACTTTCCCCACGCCCTGTTTTTCACGACCGATCTCGACGCACGATTGACCCATCCGAGCCAGCTCCAGTGGACCCGGAATCTGGTGATTGCCTCCCATTTCGGTCTGGAACTTCATCCGCTGATTCAGACCCCGATTCCACCTTTCCGCGACAGTTACCAGACCGCGTTGTTCTATTCGGTGCTGCGGGCCGTGGATGACATCGTACCCGGACCAGCCGAGAGCGACTTGCAGATTCCTGCCACGGTGAGCTTTCCACGGACGGTGCCTCCGCGGTTGTATGAAGTCGGGCGTCACGGCCCCGTCGATATCAGCCTGGATGGACCATACCCGGCCGGTCGGCGACCGGAGGCGCTTCCGAACCTGCATCTTCCGCGTCCCGATCTGGACCCGGATACCGGTGAATTGCGCGTGCTCAGCCCGAAGACGATCGCATTGCTCCTATCCGCACTCAGTCTCATGGCCCTCTGTGCGCTGCTGATCAACAGCGAGTTGTGGCAATGGGCGCAATCTCGTTGGGTCCAGGGAGCGGTGGTCGGTCTTGTCTTGATTGTGTGCCTGTTGCTCGGCCTGCTCTGCTGGGCGATGAGCGATCGAACGGCGGGCGAACCCTTCTCGCTGACCGATGGGATCAGCGTTTGGCCGACCACGTGCCTGAGGCTGCTCGCGTTTCTGCTCTGCCTGCTCTTTCTCGGACATTCGTGGAGACGGCTGCGGGACAATGAAAAGCAGCTGAGCCGACGCTTCCGGTTCCTGCGTCCACGGGCACCGCTCTCAATTCAGGCCGGCTCACTCGTCGGCATTCACCACTGGCGTCCGCAACCCATGGGCGATGCAGAGGCGGCTGTGCTGTGGCGGGAATATCTGGCGTTGGGGAGCTGGAAGGAGCGACTCGTGCGGATCGTGCCGCAGTCGCTGTGTTATGTGGGGTTCGGAGCGCTGTTGATGGTGCTCTTCGGGGTTCCGGTGATGCCCTGCCGCGGGTCGGCCTGCTTTGCGATCAACTATGCCGTGCTGGGGTTCAGTGTCCTGGCCATGACCCTGTTGATGTTTTATGTCGTCGATGCGACGCGGCTCTGCCGGCGTTTGATCAAAATCATGGTCGGCACGACTATCTGGTGGTCGGACCGGCTGCTCGTCCGGGAGGCTACACAGCGGGGAGTGGACCAGGCCTACGTACATGAGTGGATCGCGGTGGAGTTCATTGCCAAGCGTACGGCGGTCATCAGCGCCATGATTTATTATCCGTTCGTGGTGGTGTTCCTCATGGGGGTTGCCCGTCACAGTTATTTCGACCGATGGGATTTTCCGCTCGGGCTCATGGCGATTTTCGGGTTGAACGCCGCCTATGCATTCGGGAACGGGGTGTTTCTGCGTCGTTCCGCCGAACAGGCCAAACGAGCCGCCGTCGCGCAATTGAAGTCCCGGCTCGATGGATTGTCCGGCGAAGTCGTCTTCAAGAAGGAAAAGCGAGAGCAGGTCGAGCGAATGGCGGCGCTGATCGAGGACTACCAGGAGGGCGCGTTTCTGCCGTTTACCCGCCATCCGTTGTTCGGTGCGATTGCGTTGCCCACGGGCGGCACGGGGCTCCTGTTCCTGCTGGAGTACCTGGCGACGATCTTCTGACGGTCTCGTGTCCGGCCGGTGTGCCGTTCTATCCAGCGCGTAGGGTGAGAATAGAGGGGCGTGAGCCACGGCAACCGCGTTATTCGGAGCCTGCGATGATGCCTAAAAAACCCAGAGCCAACCGTCCATCGGGGACCATGCCTGTTGCCCCGCTGCTCCCGAAACGAATCGGTGCCGGAGACGTCGTGACTGATTTCACCAGGACCATGCGGGCACAAGCGCCGGAAGAACAGGCGCAGGCGCTGATCGATCAGGCCTGGGAGGCACGGACTCAACGACAAGCCGCCGCCCTGGCCCGAAGGGCGCTGGAGATCTTTCCCGACTGTGCAGACGCCTACAATGTGTTGGCAGGGGCAGAGGCACGTTCAGCTGAAGACGCTCTGGTGCTGTATGAGCATGGAGTCGATGCCGGGCGACGGAGTCTCGGCAACGCCTTTTTTGACGAGCACAGGGGACACTTCTGGGGCATGATCGAAACCAGACCGTACCTGCGTGCGCGCCGGGGGCTGGCCGATTGTTTGTGGGCCCTAGGCCGTAAGCGAGAATCGATCACGCATTGCGAAGCGTTGCTGGAACTGAGTCCTGACGACAATCAGGGCATTCGCCATGGATTGTTGAGTCGCTATCTGGCGCTGGGGAACGATATGGGCGCAGCACGACTCTTTCGTGACTATCCGCACGACGCCTCCGCCGCGTTTTTGTGGAGCCGTGTCCTGCTCGATCTTCGCAGGGGAGATCAGGTCGTAGCGACGGAGCATTTGGTCCTGGCAATGCACGGCAATCCGCATGTGGCTGGATTTTTTGCCGGCAAGCGGAAACCGCCGGCTCGCCTGCCGGCCCACTATAGTCCCGGAGACCGGAACGAAGCGGCCCTGTATATTGCGAACTTTGCCGAAGCCTGGCTGGCATCGGCTGATGCGATGGATTGGTTGACCGGTCAATTGGCGAACTGAGCTGAGCGACCGGTATCGAATCACTGTGTGGATTTCCTCTCAGCAGCCCCGTCCTTGCTTCGCGTGACCGGACCTGGTACAGTGCAGACGTTCGCGTAAGACCTTCTGTAGCCGGGGGCGGCAGCCCTCGAATCTCTGAAGTCTTACGCGATTGTTGTTTGTGCCCGCAGATGTGTCGTCTCCGCTGAGCCTACCGCCGAAGGTTGTTCCTCCGTCGTTTGCACCGCCAGCTCGTCACCGCCGTGGGAATCTTTCTTTACCCGTTCTAGAGGTGTTTCGTTGTTTCAAGAATCCTGTTTCGTTCTCCGGGCATTCCTCCGCCATGCGGCAGGGAGCCTCTATCACATCGTCATCGTCGCCATGAGCGCAGGCATTGCGCTCCTCCTGCCGGCCGGAGCCGGCCGGTTCCTGTCGTTCTGGTCGCATGTCGAACATGACACATTTTCACTGATTGCCGTCGAGATGATCGCCGCTGTTCTGTTGATGGGCTGCTTCAACTCTGTCCACCGCAGTCTGCGGGATCGGGCGCTTGCCGAAGCGGCGCTTGGCGCCGGCCTCGTTTCATTCTTTCCGCGACGCGGGCCGCAGGCGCGTCGGCGCATTCACGCGTTGAAAGATGAGCAGGGCACCGGTCGTTCCGTGATGGTGATCGGGTCCAGCGGAGCGGGGACCCTAATGGATCAAGTCGGCGATCTGTCGTCGGTCCTCGACAAATGTCTGGAGGCCAAGATCCTCCTGGTGAATCCGTTCAATCGGGACGCGCGCGCCCGCATGCAGGCATTGGCCCATCCCGCATGCACGTACCCGGCCTTTCGTGAAGAGGTTCGGCAGAGCATCGCGTTGCTCAAGCGTCTGAAGGCGATCGGCAAGGTCGTGAAGCTGAAGCTCTATGCCGATGCTCCGCTGGTCAAACTGGTGATCCTCGGTGACTATCTCTGGTTGCAGCATTACCATGCCGATCTGGATAGTCAGACCATGCCGGAGTATGTCCTGCAGCGGAACCGCAAGGAGCACGGTCTGTATACGTTCTACGCTCACTACTTCATGCAGCGATGGGAGAGCCCCGAGTTGCCTGAATACGATCTGGATACCGACGAGCTGGTGTTCCGCAGCCGGACCGGTCAGGAGATCCGTCGGGAGCCGGTGGAGATCGGGCCCGCTCCGGTTGCCGCACATTCCGCGGAAACTGTGCGGGTCGATGCACAGGAAGCGTTTCGATTGCTGCACGCGCCCGGTCCGTACCTGCCGGTTCGCGGGTACGATCTGGAGTAAGGCAGGTTTTCCTTCATTCCCCGCCGCCTGTTCAGCGCATCGCGTTCTCTGCCGAGACATCGCGGTCGTTGTGGTATTACTATGGCGCTCACATCGATGCATCGATGTCTCGGCCTGGATAGGCGAGGGGGAGGAGTGAGTGCGATGGGGAATGCATTGGAACGACACGCGGTCTCGACGATGACGACGTTTTTTTCGTACGGATTCCGCCCGTTTTTCCTGGGGGCTGCGCTGTTCGCCGGTGTGGCGATTCCCGCCTGGATTCTGATCCTAGCCGGAACCGGGAATCCGGTCCTGCTTTCCGCCGCTCGCGACTGGCATGTGCATGAGATGCTGTTCGGGTTTCTCCCTGCGGTGATTGCCGGCTTCCTCCTCACGGCGGTGCCGAATTGGACGGACCGTCCGGCGATTCATGGGCGCGAGCTGATGCTGCTCTTCACCCTGTGGCTGGCCGGACGTGTAGCCATGGCCATTCCGTTGATCCCACCGTTGTTCGCCGCTATCGTGGACGGGGCGTTTCTCGTCGCGTTGGCGGGGCTGCTATGGCGGGAACTTGCCGCCGGGAACAGTTGGAACCATGCGCCGGTGGGCGTGGCAATCAGTCTGTACGCCGCCGCGAATGTGACCTTCCATGTCCTCACAGTGAGCGGCGCGGAGACGGACCTTGCGCTGCGGCTGGCGCTCGCATTGGACTTGTTCCTGCTGACCTTCATCGGCGGACGACTCACGCCGAACTTCACACGAGAATTTCTGGCGGGTCATGGGAAGAACGAACGACCTGCGCCGTTTTCCCGTTTCGACGGACTCTCGATCGCACTGGTCCTCATGGCCGCGCTGGCCTGGACGGTACAGCCGGCGGCGTCGCCGACGGGCTGGATCTTCCTTGCTGCCGGGACCGTGAATCTCGTTCGTCTCTTGCGCTGGTACGGCTGGCTCACGTGGCGGGAACCGCTGGTGCTGAGTCTGCATCTTGGCTACGGTTGGCTCACCCTGTCGATGCTGGTTCTCGGGGGCGCGCTGCTGGGAATCGGGCTTGCGAAAGAAGATGCGGTGCATGCATTGACCGCCGGCGCTGTCGGTGCGATGACCCTGGCGGTGATGACCCGTGCCAGCCTCGGCCATACGGGGCGTATCAAACATGCCGGTACCGCGACGGTCTGCATGTATGTGTTGGTGAGCCTCGGCGCCACGTTGCGGGTCTTCGGGCCCGGCACCGGCCTTTCGACAAATCTGGTCTTGGGCTCCGCCGGGGCTGCATGGAGCGGGGCCTACCTGCTGTTTGCGCTGGTCTATGGGCCGTATCTTATTCGCCCCAGCCTGGATGAGTGAAGGACGGGGAAGAGGAGCTGAGGGTCTGCCGGTCAGTACAGTGTTGAGGTGGTTGACGCGGTGCAGATGGTCGGGAACCCGGATGGAGCGGCGTGCTGCCGGTTAGAGTTCCTCGCCGTACTTCAGGAAATGCTGCTCCTTGGCGCCGTCGATCCAGTTGTCGTGCCGGATGCGATCGGGGAACGTGTTGAGTTCCGATGCCATGTGTTCGACGTCTTGTTCCTTCCACTCGGCAATCTGCCGGAACGTGAACATTCCCATGCGATTGAGGACGCGCTCCATCACCGGTCCGATTCCGTGGATCTGTTTGAGGTCGTCTTTTTGCACCGGGTGACCTTTTCCTGCGCTCCGTCTTGTTGTGGCGCTCCCGGTTGAACCCGACTCGGTGGTTCCCGTCGACTTGGCTTGCGCGCTGAACCGCTGGGCTACGCGATACTCGACGAGCCGCTTGCGGAGCGCTCCGATCTCTTCTTCCCGCTCGCTCACATCCAGCACACGACGCTCTTCGGCCTCGCGGAGCGCAATGTCTTTTTTCTCCACCTCGCCCCGGAACATCTCCAACTCCGCAACCGTCGTCTGCAGGCGCTGAATCTCGGCGTCCCGTTCCTGCAAGGTTTCTCCGAATCGCGTGAGGTCTTCCTGGTTCTGCGTTCGCAGGTTGGCAAGGTCCAGTTCGATCGCGGTGAGGCGTGACTGGGTTTGTGCGAGCTCCTGTTCCTTGGCCTGCAGCATGGACGACGCGCGGGCGCGATCCTGTTCCTGTTCGCGCTCCAATCGGCGGCTCTTTTCCAGGAACGGTTCCAACTCTTCCGTACGGGCGCGTAGCCGGGCGATCTCGGCATCTTTCGGCGCCAGTTGCTCTACCCAGGTTTTTAAGGTGGCAATCTCCTGGTCGCGGGCGATCAGGACATCTTCGGCGTTTTCCATCTGCGCCTGCATCTCGGCATATCCAGTCGATTGTGCCTTGATCTTGGCTTCGGCTTCTTCGACTTCGCGTCGGAGGGTATCCCGCTCACGTTCGGCGGCATGCAGGCGCACCCCCTTTTCCCGGACTTCCGTCTGCAAGGTGGTGAGTTGTTCGACCTTGGTGGCGAGATCGGCGGTCAGGTCTTTGAGGGCTGCTTCGGAGGTGATCATCTTGCCTTCCAGCATCTGGACGGCCGAGGTGCGCACCTTCAACTCGTGGTTGAGGGTGTCCAGTTCATGTTCACGCCCTCGGAGCCGGGTGGCGATCTCGGACAGCTGCTGACGTTTTTCGGACGTGGCAAAGCTGCGAAGCAGCCACCCCATCATCAGTCCGATGGTCGCTGCCACCAGTAAGCACCCCACCATTTGCAGAATCATGGCTCCCATAGGTTCACCGTTCCTCTTTCACACGAAATTCGATGCGCCGGTTCTTCTTCGACGCGGCGCGCGTCCGGTCCTGGCTCAGGGGGCGTGTCGATCCATAACCGACGGCGGTCAGCCGATTCGGCACCTGATGTTCCACGAGGTATTGCCGGACCGCTTCTGCTCTGGTGCGGCTCAGTTGCAGGTTGTACTCGGGGTCGCCGTAGGAGTCGGTGTGGCCGCCGATTTCAATGATGGCCTCGGGCGCCCGCTTGAGCGCCGGCACCAGCTTGTCGACCACGGCCCGTCCCTTCGAGGTCAGGACCGCGCTGTTACTTTCGAATGCGATATGCTCGCCCCGTAAAATCTCATCCAACCCGGCTTGGACCTGGGCCCGGGATGCATGCGGTGCGGGCGAGGGCTGGCCTGCCGGCGAAAGGTTCGCCGGGCTCGTCGAGCCTGCCGATGCGACAGTGACCTGATCCTGCACGTGCACGGATGTGCCGAGCAGTGACGCCACTTCATGGAGCAGTTTGTGTTTGAGGTCTGTGCCGGCCACGGTGCCCTTGACGGTGACGGTCTGACCTGAGAGGGAGACCGTGGCCGGATGGTGCTGGAGCGTCACGACTTGTGTGAGGAGCGCGGGGAGGGCGGCTTCCCATCCAGCGGCCTGGCCGTCCTCGATGACGTCCAGATTGTCGGTGACACGCAACCTGAGGCTCTTGGCAAGATCCTGAGCACGCGCCACCGCGGCGGCTTTGGCCTCTTCGCTGGCCACCGCGCCGGACAGTGTCAGCTGACCGTTTTCAAGGTGGGCACTGAACGCGGGATGACCGGTCGCCGACGACGTCACCGGCAGGTGTCGAGGGATACAGAGGAATGCCAACAATGTGAGGGCGAAGAGCCCTACGCCGAAAATAATTCCGCGCGACATGCGCAAGCCTTTATCGTCTAAGGCACAAGGCCCCGCTGCGGCATCGAGTCGCCGTGGGCTGGTGTCGTTTCAAGACTTCGAGTGTTACTTGATTAAGCTGATGCGTCACCTCATGTTGGCGCATCTCTATCGGCGGAAGGGTATCACATCACCAGCACTCATGCTAGCCTGGATTCTTCGGAAGAGGCCGGCGTTTGTCGGGTGATTTCGCGCCGCGCAACCGTGCCGTTCGGGGTCGGGTTCAGGTGGGTTCGGCTTGCAGTCGCCGTGAGCCATCTGGTATTGTCACGGCGCTTTTCGTCTAGCGGATGGTTTCCCACCCACACGATATCAATAGTTGAAGGAGTTCATCATGGCCAGCATTGCGCGGGCACTGATCAGTGTTTCCGATAAGACCGGAGTCGTCGAGATGGCCAAGGGGCTGGCAGCCCTGGGCGCAGAAGTATTATCCACGGGTGGAACCGCGAAGGCCTTGCGTGAGGCAGGCGTGGCTGTCACCGACGTGGCTGCCTATACGGGATCGCCGGAGATCCTGGACGGGCGCGTGAAAACGTTGCACCCGAAAATTCACGGCGGGCTCCTCGGCCGCCGTCGCGTGCCCGATCATGTCGCGCAGATGCAGCAGCACGGCATCGGCAACATCGATGTGGTGGTGGTCAATCTCTATCCCTTCGAATCGACGATCGCGAAGCCCAATTGTCCGTTCGAAGAGGCCATCGAAAATATCGACATCGGCGGCCCGTCGATGTTGCGATCCGCCGCGAAGAATCATGAAGACGTGCTGGTCCTGGTGGATCCCGCCGATTACGGCCGGGTGCTGGAGGCGCTGAAGTCCGGGGCGGTGACGCCCGCATTGCGACGCGAGTTGGCGATGAAGGTGTTTCAGCATACGGCCCGGTACGACAGTCTGATCGCCGGGTATCTCGAAAAGCAGGTGCAGGGGAGCGAGGTGAAATTCCCCGCCATTCTCTCGCTGCAGTTCGAGCGGGTGGAAACGCTGCGTTATGGAGAAAATCCGCATCAGCAGGGGGCGTTCTATCGTGAAATGAATGCCAAGGAACCGGCCGTGTCGCGCGGGAAAATCCTGCACGGCAAGGCCATGTCGTACAACAACTTCCTCGACTCCAATTCGGCGCTTGAACTCGTGAAAGAGTTCGATCAGACCGCTGTGGCGATCATCAAGCACAACAATCCCTGCGGCTGCGCGCTCGGCGCGACGCCGGTGGAAGCCTATGTGAAAGCGCGCGCGACCGATCCCGTGTCGGCATTCGGCGGCGTGATTGCGTTCAACCGTCCGGTGGATCTGGCTGCGGCAAAGGAAATTACCTCGACCTTCGTGGAGGTTGTCATCGCGCCGGGCTTCGCCGAGGACGCGCTGGCTGAACTCAAGCGAAAGAAGGACATCCGCCTCCTGGACGTGGGACCGCTGAGCAAGGCGACTGCGGAGGGATACGACCTCAAGAAGCTGGTCGGCGGATTGATCGTGCAGGATCGCGATTTGGGCACGATCAAGGACATCAAGGCACTGGCGGTGCCGACCTCGCGCAAGCCGACCGAGGAAGAATATGCCGCCTGCGCGTTTGCCTGGGTGGTCTGTAAACATGTGAAGTCGAACGCCATCATCTACGGGCGGCCGGGCGAAATCGTCGGCATCGGAGCCGGACAAATGAGCCGGGTGGACTCGGTGAAACTGGCCGTTATGAAAGCCCAGTCGCCGGTGAAGGGCTGCGTGATGGCGTCCGATGCATTTTTCCCGTTCCGTGACGGCATCGACGCGGCGGCGGAAGCCGGCATTACCTGTGTGATTCAGCCGGGCGGTTCGATCCGCGATCCTGAAGTGACGAAGGCCGTGGACGAGCATGGGATGGCGATGATACTCACGGGCATGCGTCACTTCCGCCACTGAGAGACGTTGAAACGGGCCTTCGACTTCGTTCTCGGCTCGAAAAAATCCTCAACGTAGCCATGAGGCTACGCCTCCGGTTTTTTCTCGCCTGCGGCCTCGTCGGCAGACCCGTTTGAACGCCCTCAGGGATCTGCGTGGTGCTCGCTCGTCTGGACGAGCAGGACGGCATCGAGCTGGTCAGGTACGGAACGCTGCGCTCTTTTTATGGAATGTAAAGGTTGAGCTGTGAAGATTCTTGTTGTCGGTGGTGGTGGGCGGGAACATGCCATGGTGTGGAAGATCGCCCAAAGTCCACGGAAGCCGGAGATATTCTGTGCGCCTGGGAATGCCGGCATCGAAGGTCTCGCCATCTGTGTCCCGATTAAGGCCGACGATATCGAGGGACTCAAGGCGTTTGCGCTCAAGGAACAGATCGATCTTACCGTAGTCGGCCCGGAAGCGCCGCTGGCGTTGGGCATTACGGATGAGTTTCGCAAGGCGCGTCTGAAAATCTTCGGTCCGACCAAGGCCGCCGCTCGCCTGGAATCCAGCAAGAGTTTCTCCAAAGACATCATGGCCGCCAATCGAATCCCGACCGCGGCCGCGCGCAGTTTCGAGCGCATGGAGCAGGCGCTGGCCTATCTGGACGAGCAGCCGGTTCCGATCGTCGTGAAGGCCGACGGACTCGCGCAGGGCAAAGGGGTGGTCGTCGCTACGACCCGCGAGGAGGCTACGCAGGCGGTCCGCGATGCCATGGAAAAATCCGTGTTCGGCCAGGCCGGACATCGTGTGTTGATCGAAGAGTTTCTGGACGGCGAAGAGTTGACGCTCATGGCCTTTACCGACGGGAAGACCGTGGTTCCCATGGTGCCGGCTCAGGACCACAAACGAGTGGGAGACGGCGACAGCGGACCCAATACCGGCGGTATGGGCGCCTATGCTCCGGCGCCGATCGCTACGGCCGCGCTTCGTGAACAGGTGACGCGGCAGGTGCTTCAGCCGACGGTCGATGCGCTGGCCCGACTGGGTTGTCCCTTTCAAGGTGTGCTCTACGCGGGCCTCATGGTCGTGAAGGGGACCCCGTATGTGCTGGAGTTCAATGCGCGCATGGGGGATCCTGAAACTGAAGTCGTGTTGCCGCTCCTGAAAACCGATCTCGTCGAGGTGATGGAGGCGGTGGTCGAGCATCGCCTGGATGAATTGACGGTGGAATGGCATCCGGACACGGCCGTCTGCGTCGTGATGACGTCGCCGGGTTATCCCGGTGCCTATCCGACCGGCCTTCCCATTCAGGGGCTGCCTACTCCATCCGGTGACTCACGCGTCGCGGTGTTCCACGCCGGTACGAAACGTGATTCGGGGCGTGTGGTGACTGCGGGCGGACGAGTTCTGGCGGTCACCGCCTGGGGGCCGTCGCTGCTCGATGCGCGGGCGCAGGTGTATCAAGCGGTGCCTTCTATTGTGTTTGAAGGGCGCCATTATCGAACCGATATCGCGCACCGGGCCTTGCCGCACACGATCTGATTCGGGTAGTTCTCGGTCCCTATTTCATGGCTCTGGTCCTTCCCTTTACCGACAGCACCTTCGATCTCGTTCTGTCTGATGTCCGACAGGTGCTGGATACGCACGGCGTCGTCGCGCTGCCCACCGAAACGTATTACGGTTTGGCGGTCCGCCCGACGGACACCGCGGCGCTGCAGCATCTGATGGAATTAAAGGGTCGGCCTGCCGATAAGCCGATCCTGGTGCTAATCGGAAGTCCGGACCAATTGCCTCAGTTGGTGCGCTCCATTCCTCCCGCCGCCGCCCTTCTCATGGAACTGTTCTGGCCCGGACCTTTGACCATCGTGTTTCCTGCGGCGCCTGACTTGCCGGCGCTGTTGACCGCGGGGACCGGAACGATCGGGGTGCGACTGTCTCCCTTGCTTCAGCTTCAGCATTTGTTGCAGCGCACAGGCCCACTGACCGGGACCAGTGCCAATCGCTCTTCAGAACCCTCGCTCGACACCGCCGCGGCCGTGCAGGGCGCGTTGGGGGCAGGGGTGGATCTCATCTTGGATGGAGGGCCCACGCCGGGCGGTCTCCCTTCTACCATGGTGGATGCACGTGACCGCCCCCATCTGCTTCGAGCCGGGGCCCTCCCCACGGACCTGATTTGCGCGGCGCTGGCGCGGCAGGGATACGAACTTTCATCATGATTTGATGCTCGGTTGTCGGTATAATTCACCCTCATGGGAGGATCACTTATGCTCATTCGTTCACGTCGCGCGGTGATGGGACTGTCTACGCTCGGGGTCGGTGCGATGCTTCTGCTGTCGGGGTGCGATTTCTGGCCGCCGGCTCTTCAGGCTCAGATCGAACAGTTGCACTCGGAAGCCCAACAGGCGGCCGCAGATAAGGCGCTGCTGCAGAATCAGCTGAACGCCGCGAACAAGGCGAAAGAGGAACTGCAGATTCGGGTGGAAGATTTGACGCGGGTGAATAAAGAAAAGTCCGCGATGATCGCGAACCTGGAGCATACGATCGCCGCCGCAAGAGAGCGCGCGGTGAAAGCCACGAAGAGCAGTGCCGTCAAGCCGGTCGCAAAACCAGCCGTGAAGAAGTCCGTCAAGCCGACGCACAAGCCCGCCGCCAAGTCCTCGGTCAGGTCCCACAGCACCAAAAAAACAAAACCCGCCCCGGTGAGGTAAACACCCCGTCGCTCCTGTTGCCGGTGGAGTCCCCCCATTCTGCACTCGGGACCGATACACGTTGAAAAAATCGTCAACGGCGTTCCCGCAGGGTCTAGTGCCTCTACGGACTGCAGAGGGAGACGTTGGGCCTACAACGCTGTCAGCGTACCGTTTCGCCGGCGTCCAGCGGCCTGGCGCTCTCTACTGTCGCGCCGCAGCCTTCCCTGCGACTCCTCTGGACAGCGAGTTTGAGCGGGCCTGAGGAGGATTGTGCAGGGAATGTCTGCCTGCGCCGGCGTTGAAGCGCACAGGAGGGGCAACCCTCTGACAAGAACCTGCTACGTGCTTGAGGCCGATGATGAGCTTGAGCCAGAGGTGCTCGGGCTGGACGTGGAAGTGCTGGTAGTCGTCGATGTCGTCGAGCTTGGAGCTGCCGCAGCGGTAGGCGCCGGCGTTGTTGTGGAACTCGCACCTCCGCCTTCAGGGGATGTCGATGCTTTTGTTTTATCCGTGGTGGAGGCCACTGGTTTCTCGGAGGTATCGCTTCCCGAACCGGGTTTCATTTTGTCCGAATAGTCGGTGATATACCACCCGCTTCCTTTAAACATGATGGCAGGGGACGAGATCAGCTTCGTCACTTCTTTTCCGCACCGCGCACATTCCTTGATGGGCTCGTCCTTAATGCTTTGCTTCACTTCGAAGCGGTGGGCACAGCTCGTACATTGATATTCATATATTGGCACGGGTCATTCCTCCTCTCATCACAGAGCGTCGCGCGCTGTCCCAGGCTCGACTTGCCCTGATCCGCTGCTTCCTCTTGTAGTAGGTTCGATATGGCGAAAATCAAGTGCTACGAGGTGCCCGGATCCTCTGATCTTAGGACAACCGGCGGAGCGCCGCATCGATACGGGTCAGTCCTCGCTCGATTGCTTCCATGGCGGTCGCATACGACAACCGAATGTGGATGTCGCTGCCGAACGGTTCGCCGGGCACCACCGCCACCTGGGCCTCGTTGAGCAGATAGGTGGCCAGGTTCGCTGCGGAGCCGATGGGCTGATCCTTCCAGCGCTTGCCCAACAGGCCGCTCACATTCGGGAACGCGTAAAACGCTCCCGTAGGCATGCGGCAGGTGACGCCGGGCATCTTGTTCAGACGCTCGACCATCACGCGTCGGCGACGGTCAAATTCCGTCACCATGATGTTGGTAAAGGGATTTCCGAGGCGAAGCGCCGCCACCGCAGCCTTTTGCGAAATCGAACAGGGGTTCGAGGTGCTCTGGCTTTGAATATTCGCCATGGCCGTCAGCAGGGGTTTGGGTCCCGCGGCGTACCCGATGCGCCAACCTGTCATGGCGTAGGCTTTCGAGACCCCGTTGATGACGACGGTTCGAGCCGCCACTTCCGGGCTCAAGGTCGCGATGCTGATGTGTTGGGTGCCGTCGTAGAGCACTTTCTCGTAGATTTCGTCCGAGATGATCACCAGGTCGTGGCGTAGGGCGACGGCTGCAATACCTTCGAGGGTTTTCCGGTCGTAGGTGGCGCCGGTCGGGTTACAGGGACTGTTGACGATGATGGCTTTGGTCCGTGGCGTGATGACGGCTTCCAGCGCTTCCTGGCTGATCGTATAGCCCTCCTCTTCCCGCGTCTGGAGCAGGACGGGCGTGGCGTCGTTGAGCAGGGTCTGGTCCTGATAGGAGACCCAGAAGGGAACGGGGATAATCAGTTCGTCGCCCGCTTCAAGCAGGGCTTCCGCGAGGTTGTAGAGCGAATGTTTGGCGCCGCAGGAGACGAGGATCTGGGACTTGTCGTACTGGAGGCCTTGCTCCTCCTTCAGCTTATCCGCAATCGCTCCGCGCAATTCATCGATGCCTGACGAGGGCGTATACTTCGTGAAGCCCGCGCGAATGGCGGCTTCTGCCGCGGCCTTGACGGGTTCAGGGGTATCGAAGTCCGGTTCTCCGGACGCGAAATCGATGACATCGATCCCTTGTGCCGCCATCGACTTGGCGGTGGCGGTAATGCTGAGGGTCGGGGAGGGGACAATTCGTCCGACACGGGCTGCAAGTTTCATCCTTTGAAACTCCGAATTCGTTCTTGGAGCCTCCGAGCCACTTCGGGGTGCACAAAGTCCTGGAGCGATCCGCCGTGGCTGGCGACATCCTTAATGATGGTGGAAGACAAATAGGAATATTCCTCACTGGGCATCAGGAAGACCGTTTCGACGGTTTCCGCCAGTTTGCGATTGACGAGTGCCATTTGAAACTCGTGTTCGAAATCCGAAATCGCCCGCAGCCCTCGCAGAATAGCATGCGCGCCGCTGCTCCGCACAAAATCCACCAGGAGTCCTTCGAAGGTCGTGATTTCCAGATTAGGTAGATCCTTCGTGACGAGGCGAACCATCTCCAGTCGTTCCTTCGCACTGAAGAGCGGATGTTTGGACGGGTTGGGCGCAACCGCCACGATCATCTTCTCAAACATGCGGAATCCGCGCCTGATGATGTCGCTGTGTCCGTGCGTGATGGGGTCGAATGTGCCGGGATAGACGGCGATCTTCATCGCGGTTGGGCTGCCTTCGCTGTAACATGAAATCGTGTGAGCGCGGTGTCGCCGTAGTCGTACCGTTTGACCTGCGAGAGCAGGCCCAGGGTCTGCGGGATTTCCGCTTTCTTGCCGTGCTCGATGATCACCACGGCATCGTCGGCCAGCCATCCGGGGTTCCACTCCTGCGCCATCGTGATGAGCTCCGGGGTCAATTGGTAGGGTGGATCGCAGAACACAATGTCGTAGGGGCCTGACCACTGGGTTGCCCGGCGGAAAAACTGGCTGACCTGGCAGGCGCAGACATTGGCGGATTGTTGCAGACCGCATTGCTCAAGGTTCGAGTTGATCAGGCGTAGGGCCTGACGATCCGCTTCCACAAAGGTCACATGTGCCGCGCCGCGGCTCAGCGCTTCAATTCCGATCGAGCCGGTACCGGCATAGAGGTCGAGCACACGAGCTCCCGTGGTCCGTTCGCCAAGGATCGAAAAGAGGGCCTCTTTCACTCGGTCGGACGTCGGTCGAATCGCCTGTCCTCTGGGACCAAGCAACCGTCGGCCCCGATGAAGCCCTGCGATGACGCGCATGATCGTATTCGGGTGAGAGCCATTCGTCTCAGGCTAAGAAGTGAGAGACTGTAACACAGCGTTTTTGAAGGGGTCAAGGTGACGGAGTGTGATGATGGAGAAGGGGGTACCGAAAAGGTCTTCTCCCCGCCGCGGGGCGGGGAGCGCTGCAGACGTCGAGGAGGAGTGCGTGCGCTTTGACGCGTCGGAAGAGGCTCGCTATAATCGGGCGACACCAAGACTCGGTTCACGCGGGCTGAGGAGGTGGCCGAAATTCCAGGCTCGTCACACCACCACATCACACAGAGAACAGAGCAGCGAACGCCCCGGACTAGCGGGTCGCGACGGGCTGAGCTTCGCGAGCGGCGAGGCTCTTTCTCCGATTCGCCGAAATCGTCCGATCAATGATGGCTCCACAGTTAATGCATTTCCAGGCGTAGAAAATGAGGAAGAAGTCTGAGAACCGTTCCAACATCATCATGCCTTTGCACTTCGGACATTCCATTTGCTCCTCCTGGGTGGTGACGTTTACAGCTGTGTCACCTCTCAAGCAAGAGCTGCACCAAAATGTCAAATGTAATTATTTCAAATGGTTATGTTGTTCAACTGCCTAGCAGGAGATCGGTTAGGCGTCAAGTCTCCGGCACAAAAAGGTGCAAGCCGACATTTTTTTGTCGTAGGAAGTAGTCGATGACATCCCAAAAAACAGGGCGCGGGATCGGAAAGTGGCCGGAGACTGAACGTCCGCGAGAACGTTTGCTCCGTGAGGGGGCCGAAAGCCTCTCGGATGCGCAATTATTGGCCATTCTGCTGCGCGTGGGACGTCAGGAAGCCTCCGCTGTCAAAGTCGGCATGGAGGTGCTCGATCGTGTCGGAGGCATCTCCGGTCTCCTGCATTGCAGTGCCGAGGAGCTCTGCACCATTCCGGGGGTGGGGCCTGCCAAGGCTGCGCAGTTGAAGGCGGCGGTTGAAGTCGGGAAGCGCGCGGTGTCTGCGCCGCTCACGACCGGGATGCGCATCAGCTCGAGCGCCGACCTGTTTAAACATTACCACGCACGGTTGCGGGACTTGCGGCACGAGATTTTCGCTGTGGTGCTGCTGGATGCCAAGAACCAAGTCATCCGCGACGTGACGATTTCTGAAGGCAGTCTGACCTTGAGTATCGTGCACCCGAGGGAAGTGTTTATTCCCGCCATGCGTGCGTCTGCAGCCGGAGTCATTTTCCTTCACAATCATCCCAGCGGGGACCCCACGCCAAGTCAGGAAGACCGTGTGTTGACGGCCAGACTGGTGTCTGCCGGTTCTCTCCTGGGAATTCAGGTCCTGGATCACCTCATCGTGGGGGACGGCCGTTATGTCAGTTTTGCCGACCAGGGGTGGCTGAACGGGGAAGGCGCGAGGTCCTGAAGCACGGCGACCAATTGCGCTCGCTTTTCTTCCCGGCAGAATTCGATCGGACGTGTTGCGAAAGGATGGCATCACCTGCACGTGTCTCTCTAACCAGGCCCACCGCGGCCGCCGACTCATCGGAGGAGGTCATCATGAACGTTCCCCTCACCGAATCCATCAGGAATGTGGCTGTGGTATCGCATGCGGGATCGGGCAAAACCTCACTAGTCGAAGCGCTGGCCTACTGCGCGGGCAGTCTCCCCGCTCCCGGCTCCGTCTCCGCCGGAACCACGGTGTCGGATTTTGAACCGGAAGAAATCCATCACCGAACCTCGCTCAACACCGCTGTCATTCGTTGCTCCTATCAGAATCGAGTGCTCAATCTTCTGGATACTCCGGGTTCGTCCAGCTTCATTGGTGAGACCCGGTCGGCCTTGCGCGCGGTCGACGGCGTGATAGTGGTCGTGAGTGCGGCATCAGGCGTGCGCAGCGCCCTTCAGCGGCTCTGGTGGATGATCCGTGATTCCGGGTTGCCCTGTGTCGTGTTCGTCAACGATCTGGACAAGGACGGCACGGCATTCGAGAACACGGTGGAAGCTCTGACCAAGGAATTGGAAATGACGGCTGTTCCGCTGATCCTGCCGATGGGCAACGGTGCGCAACTGGGCGACATCGTGGATCTGTTGCAGAATCGTGTGGTGACGACCCGGTCGGACCGTCCGCACTCGCAGCCGGCGCCGGTGCCGCCTGAGTGGCGTGACCGGGTTGATCAAGCCAGGCGTCGCGTGATGGAACTCGTGGCAGAGGGAGACGAGGCGCTGCTCGAACGGTATTTGACCGACGGCGTATTGACGGACGAGGCGTTGCTGGAGGGACTGCAGGCCGGAGTTCAACGCGCGTCGCTGGTACCCATTGTCGGAGGATCCGCCATTCGACACATCGGTGTGCATACGCTCTTGCAGAGTCTCGTCGATCTGGTGCCCTCACCGGCCGGTCGGGCTCACGTCGCGCCTTTGCAGGGGGTAGGGCTGATTGAGGGCGGGGAGTCGATCACCCGGAATCCGCTGCCGACCGATCCATTTTCCGCCGTCGTCTTCAAGACCCTCATCGATCCATTCATCGGCCGTCTTTCGTACATGCGGGTGTATTCGGGAACCCTAGAGGCGGATACCGCCGTGTATAACTCCACGCGGCAGGTTAGGGAGCGAGGCGGGCATCTGTTCTCAATTTTCGGCAAGAAATACACCCCGATCACGCGTGCGACGGCCGGCGAGATCGTGGCGATCGGCAAGCTGAAGGATACGGTGACGGGAGATACGCTCTGTGATGAGCATGTGCCGATCCGATATCCCGGGATTCCGTTTCCCAGGCCGGTGGTGTCGTTTGCGATCGAGCCGAAATCGAAGACAGATATCGAAAAGGTGAGCCTGGGGCTGCATAAGTTGATCGAGGAAGATCCGAGCCTGGAGTTCGTGCGCCATATCGAGACGAAGGAGATGGTCCTGAGCGGCATGGGTCAATTACACATCGATGTCGCGTTGGAAAAGCTGCACCGCAAATACGGTGCGGATGTGATGGTGCACGCGCCGAAAATTCCCTATCGGGAAACGATTCGCAGCGTGGCCCAGGCACAGGGGAAGTATAAGAAGCAGACCGGCGGCCATGGCCAATATGGCGATTGCTGGTTGGAAGTCGGTCCGTTGCCGCGCGGCCAGGGGTTCGAGTTCGAGAATAAAATCGTCGGCGGCGCGATTCCGCGAAATTTCGTGCCGGCCGTCGAAAAAGGTGTCGTGGAGGCGCTGCATGAGGGGCCGCTTGCCGGGTATCCTGCCGTCGATGTGCGGGTGACCGTCTACGATGGCTCCTACCATGTGGTGGATTCGTCCGAGTTGGCCTTCAAAATCGCCGGATCGATGGGAGTCAAAAAAGCGCTTGAAGCGGCCCATCCGATCCTGCTTGAGCCGCTGATGACAGTTGAAATCGAGGTCCCCGCCGAATGTGTGGGGACGGTCCTTGGCGACCTGAATGCGAGACGGGGCCGGATCCTCATGGTCGAAGCGAACGGTCATATTGAAATCGTCAAGGCCCTGGTGCCGCAAGCCGAGATGCTCAATTATGCCGCGTCATTAAATTCAATGACGGGAGGACAGGGGAGTTACGCGATGGAACATGCTCAATACGAGGAAGTGCCGCGCGAGTTGGCCGGCCGCATCATTGAGGAACACAAGATGGAGCGCCACGGGGCCGTGGTGCATTGAGCGGCGGGATCCGCCGGAAGGAAGGATCGTCGGGCTATCGCTCTTACCGATCGGCGGGCTTCAGGACGACGTAGAACGCCCGCCCTTCGCGCAGCACGCGCAAGAGAATCGTGTCGCCGCGTTTGACCTTGGAGACGGCCACCGTGAATTCTCCGACGGTGCCTGTGTCGACGCGGTTGACTTCCTTGACCAAATCGCCTTCCCGCAACCCTTCGGCCTGGGCCAGACTTCCTGCTTCCACTTTCGAGATGAGCACGCCTCTGCTCTCGTTCAGTCGAAACTTCTCCGCCAGACCCGCCGTCAGGTCTTGCACGTCGATGCCCAACTTCAAGTCCGTTCTGCTCTGGGGAAGGGATGCCGTGACCACTGCATCCCGGCGTTCGCTCAGGGCCACATTGAGTGTAAGGCGTTTACCGTCCCGGACCACTTCCACGCGCGTGGAGGAGCCAGGGTCTAATGCGGCCACCAGACGGGACAGCTTGTTCGGGGTGTCGACGAGCGCGCCATCGACTTTGGTGATCACGTCGCCCGGCTTGATGCCGGCCAGAGCGGCCGGGTCCCGTTCGAACACTTCGTTCACCAGGACACCTTCATTCTCATCCACGCCGAATTTGTTGGCCAAGTCCGGTGTCAGTGGTTGCAGGCCGACGCCCAGCCAGGCCCGTACGACCTTCCCCTTCGAGATGAGTTGGTTCATCACCTGTTTGGCCATGTTGGAAGGAATCGCAAATCCGATTCCCTGGGCAAAGTTGATGATGGCCGTGTTGATGCCGATGACATCTCCCCGCAGATTGAAGAGCGGTCCGCCGGAGTTCCCTGGATTGATGGAGGCGTCGGTCTGAATGAAGTTTTCGTACCGTGAGAGATTGATATTTTCCCGTCCGATCCCGCTGACCACCCCGAGCGTCACCGTTCGATCTAAACCGAAGGGGTTTCCGACGGCCAGCACCCACTGACCGACCTTCACTCCGGTGGAGTCACCGAACCGGGCGGCGGGGAGGGGGTGATCGGTGGTGACTTTCAGAACAGCTAGGTCGGTGTCCGGATCCTTGCCGACGACTTGCGCGAACAGTTTGGTCTTGTCGGAAAGGCGAACCTCGACTTCCGTGGCATCACCCACCACATGGTTATTCGTAATAATGTGGCCGTTGGGATCGATGATGACCCCGGAGCCGGAGCCCGTGGAATTGGGGACCCGCTCGCCGGATCCGTCGCGCGACTTGCCCAGGGTTTGAATCGGGAAAATGCTCACGACCGACGGTTTGGCCTCCTCGGCTAAGTCGGTGATCACGGTTTGGAGTTCTTCGAGCATGCGCAGCCCGGACGATTCTTTCCGTGGTGGTGACGCGATGTCAGGAGCTGCCAGGGTGCTTTCCGGATTCCCTGCCAGCCCCGCGGAGAGCGCGAGACCGAGAACAAGTGCTGTAGCGAAGGGCGTTTGTGTCTTCATGCTGGACAAGCTCCGGGAGCCGAATCTCACACACCTGACCTGGCTTCAGAATAGCAGATTCTCGAGCGGCAACGGAAGCGAGGTGGCTTAGGCCGACTTGGAGGCCGCCGACCGTTGGAAATGCGGAAGCCAGTGAGCCAGATCGTGGCGAAGGCCGACCAGAATCACAATGTCGTCGGGCCGGAGGGTCATGGAATCAGTGAGCGGAAGCAGAAATGGTCCTCGAAACACCGCGACGATGTGGGTTGTCGGCGGCAGGTCGAATTCGCCGATCGGATGGCCGATGACCGGTGCACTACGGGAGACGACCACGCGTTCGATGGCGGCGTCACGCAGACCCAGTTCGCGCTGCATGGTCAGCAGGTCTTCGTGGGCCAGTTCGATCTTGAGGTCACGGATATGCCGCTCGATCTGTTGCAAGGCGACCTGTTGCCCCTTGATGCGATCGGAGGCTATGCGGAGGGTGTCTTCCAGGGTTGAGCGTGTGGCGGGAGCGGCCGACGGCATGGTGCCTGAGGGTTTGGTGCCCAGCTCTGCGATGCGGCAGCCGATCTGTCGATGGATGGCGTGAATCTGATTGAGAATCGTGGTGGCCTGACCATGGAGGCGCAGGACATGGACCTTGCGGTTGACGCGTTCCGCGATGGCGACAATCGTCTCGTAGAGTGCGCTGCCAGTGAGGAACAATTCTTTGCGGAGGCGAGCTAACAGCTCAAAAGACAACATCGGATAAATGTCCGATAAGATATATTATGTCAACTTGCTTGTCCGATTCGAGATTCCGTCCCACTCCACAACCGAACCAGATTGTCCCTGTGCCTCACCCAAATCAAGAGGCTGACGACACAGGCAAACCCGATAAAAGTCCAAGATCGATGAAACAGCAACGCCACGATTGGAAACATGGCAAAGGCGAACAGCGCGCCGCCCGACGAATATTTCCACAGGAATACGGCGCCGACCCACAAACCCATCAGGGTCAGTCCGATCCACGGAGCGACTCCCAGGGCTGCGCCCAGTGCGGTCGCCACACCCTTTCCGCCCTTGAATCCCAGAAACACCGAGTGCAGATGCCCGATGACCGAGGCCAGCGCGACCCAGAGAATGGCCGACTCCTCATGCAACAACATCGTGCCGACCCAGCCGGCCAGCCAGCCTTTTCCGATGTCGCCCAGCAGCGTGAGGATTCCGGCCTTTTTCCCGCTCACGCGCAGGACATTGGTAAATCCCACATTCCTACTGCCGGCGGTGCGTGGATCCACAGTACCCAGGAGGCGTGATACCACGACTCCAAAAGGAATCGATCCAAGGAGATAGCTGGAAAGGATGAGGAACCCGATGAGCCAGGGACTGTCCATCAATCGTTGCCCGGATAGCCGGATACGAGCGTCGGCCGAATCGTCCGGTTAGAGACCTTTCGCTCCGACCTGACGCCAGAAGCTCCAGACATATTGTGCGCCTGACACATAGCCCAGGATGAGTGACAGATACAAGGTGACAATACCGGCCAGATGCAGATTACCGATCGCTTCCACCACGGTCCCTTCGAGCACCAGCAGGACGATGGCAATGACCTGCAGGGCCATTTTGTATTTGCCGGTGACCTCGGCGGACATGATCAAACCTTCGGAGGCCGCGATGGCCCGCAGGCCGGTGACGGCGACTTCACGCGCAATGATCAGAATCGCCACCAGCGCGCTGACCCGATCGACCTGCACCAGCAGGATCAATGCGGACAACACGAGCAGTTTGTCGGCAATCGGGTCTAAGAGTCGTCCGAGTTTGGTGATTTGACCGGTCTTGCGCGCGACGTATCCGTCCAGGAGGTCGGTCACGGCTGCGACGACGAATACGATGGCTGCGGCCAAGGCTCGATTCGGCGTCGGGTCGATGAGCAGCATGACGAAGACCGGGATCAAGAGAATCCGGACGAGCGTCAGCACATTGGGCAGATTGATGTTGCTTTCCTGCCCTGCTGACCGCATCAGTACCAGCCCGGCTTGTTTCCAGTTTTCTGCCATAAATCCTTCGACAAACCCTTCGACGCGCAGCGCGCGATGGCTCCCCTACACAATGCCGTGTTTGAGCAGGTCATGCAAGTGAATGACGCCTGCCAGGCGATTCGGCCTCTCCAGAACCACCAGCGCCGTGATGGAAAACCGTTCCATCAGCGCGACAGCCGTCGTGGCCAGTTCGTCCGGCCCGATGGTTTTCGGTTGGCGACTGGCGAGATCCCCGGCGGTGATGTTGCTGAAGTCCCCGCCTGCTTGAATGAAGCGCCGCAAATCTCCGTCGGTCACGATTCCGTACAGCGCCCCCTTGGCGTCGACCACGGTCGTCATCCCGAGTTTCTTTGACGTCATCTCCAGAATCATGTCCGCGCCGGAGACGTTGTCGCGCACACGCGGCAGGTGATCCCCATGCTGCATGAGGTCACGCACTTTCACCAGCAGCCGTCGCCCCAGGGTGCCGCCCGGGTGAAACTGCGCGAAATCGTCGTGCTTGAAGCCCCGCTTTTGAAGCAGCGCGACTGCGAGCGCATCACCCATGGCGAGGGTGGCGGTGGTACTGGCCGTCGGGGCTAATCCCAGCGGGCAGGCTTCTTCATCGACCGATACATCGAGGGTGACATCGCTGTTTTTCGCCAGCGTGGAGCCCATTTTTCCCGTCATTCCCACGACTGGAATATTCATGCGTTTCACGAAGGGCAGCAATTGGAGGACTTCCTGTGTTTCGCCGCTATTGGAGATGGCGATCAACACATCCCGTCGAGCCAGCATGCCGAGGTCGCCATGGACGCCTTCCGCCGGATGCAGGAAGAAGGAAGGGGTGCCGGTGCTGGCCAATGTCGCCGCGATTTTCTGGCCGATCAGTCCGGACTTGCCCATACCGGAAATGACCACCTTGCCCTGGCATTCGTAGAGAAAGTTGACGGCCGAGGCGAACCGGTCGTCGAGGCGAGCCATCAATTCCTGAACGGCTCGCGCTTCGATCTCCAGGACACGTCTCCCCTCCTGCACGCTGGCATCCTGTTGAGGGCGTCGAGCGGCGCGCTTGGGTGCGGGTGATGTGGCGGACCCGGTTATTTTGCGGCTGCGTCCCATATACGTAGTACCCGTTCGAGAAGTGAGTGAAGCGTATGCAGCGGGACCATGTTCGGTCCGTCAGACAACGCGGAATCCGGGTCTGGGTGCACTTCCATGAAGAACCCGTCGCAGCCGGCGCCTGCCGCCGCACAGGCCAATGGTTCCACGAATTCGCGCTGACCGCTGGATTTCGTGCCGCCTCCGCCGGGGAGTTGCACGCTGTGGGTCGCGTCGAAGACCACCGGATAGCCGAACCGGCGCATGATGGGAAACGAGCGCATGTCCACGACCAGATTATTGTAGCCGAAGGAGGAGCCCCGTTCGGTCAACACGATGCGCCGGTTCCCGCTGTCTTCCACTTTCTTCACCGCGTTGCCCATTTCCGGCGGGGACAGAAACTGTCCCTTCTTGATATTGACGACCTTGCCTGTCTTGGCAGCGGCGATCAAGAGGTCGGTCTGGCGACAGAGAAAGGCCGGAATCTGCAGGATATCCACGACGTGACCGGCCTCTGTGGCCTGTTCTTCCGAATGGACATCGGTCAGCACCGGCACCCCGATCTGTTGCTTGACCCTGGCGAGCACGGCCAAGCCCTTCTCCAAGCCCGGTCCCCGAAAGGAGGTGATGGAGGTGCGATTGGCCTTGTCGAAGGACGACTTAAAGACGTAGGGCATGCCGATCGCCTTGGCGATCTCCGCAATACGTCCCGCCGTATCCATGGCGAGTTGCTCACTTTCGATCACGCAAGGGCCGGCGATCAAAAACGGCCGATGCCCCGCCCCGATTTTAAACTGTTCCAAATCCACTTCGTAGGCCATAGTCTCCAAATCTATCTGGTCTTCCTGAGATGCTCAAACAGGTTCTTCAACGAGGCCGCAGGTGATGACAAGACCGGAGGCGTAGCCTCTGGCTACGTTGAGGATCTTGTCGAACCGAGAACAAAGTTGAGAGCCTGTTTCAGCATCTCAGCTCAGTGGCCGCACTTGCGACGTAACGCCGCCCCCACAAACCCGCTGAATAACGGATGCGGGTGATGCGGCCGTGACTTGTATTCCGGATGAAACTGCGTAGCCAGGAACCAGGGGTGGTTCTGCAACTCGACGATTTCAACCAGGCGGCCGTCCGGTGACAGGCCGCTCAAAATGAGTCCTTTGGCCGTCAATTGCTCGCGATAGGCATTATTGAATTCATATCGATGGCGATGCCGTTCGCGTACCTCACCGACCCCGTACATCTTCTGCGCCAGCGTCCCCTCGCCCAGCTTGCAGGCATAGGCACCGAGCCGCATCGTGCCGCCCTTGTCGTTGACCGACTGTTGGTCGGACATCAGGTGAATCACCGGATGCTGGGTCTTTTCATCGAATTCCGCACTGTTGGCACCGACAAGGCCCGCGACGTTGCGCGCAAATTCGATGGTGGCGCATTGCATGCCCAGGCAGAGGCCGAGGAACGGAATCTGATGTTCTCGTGCATATTGGATCGTGACGATCTTGCCTTCGATCCCCCGTGCGCCGAAACCGCCTGGAATGAGAATCCCGTCGGCTTCACGGAGAATACGCTCAGTCCCCTGACGCTCCACCTCTTCGGATTCGATCCAGTTGACGTTGACGCGGGTTTCGTGATCGATGCCGCCATGTACCAGCGCTTCCGCCAGGCTCTTATAACATTCCTTCAAGCCGGCATATTTTCCGACCAACGCGATCGACACCTCGTGTTTGGGATGCTTGATCTTCTGCACCATCGCATCCCACTCGCGGAGATTCGGCGGGCCGGTTTCCAGCTTGAGCTGGCGGACGATCAGTTCATCCAGTCCTTCTTTGCGAAACACGATGGGCACTTCGTAGATGGTCTCGACATCCTTGGCCGTGATGACCGCATCTTTTTCCACGTTGCAGAACATGGCGATCTTCGCCTTGAGCTCCGGCGGCAGATAACGATCGGTGCGGCACAGGAGGATGTTCGGTTGAATACCGATTTCACGCAGCTTGTTCACGGAATGCTGCGTCGGTTTGGTTTTCAGTTCACCGGCGGCGCCTATGTAGGGCACCAGCGTGAGGTGAACATAGAGCACGTTGTCGCGTCCCACGTCGTAGGGGATTTGCCGGATGGCCTCCAGGAACGGCAGGCTTTCGATGTCGCCGACGGTGCCGCCGATCTCGACGATCGTGACGTCCATGCCTTGCGAAATGCGCATGATGCATTGCTTGATCTCGTCCGTGACATGGGGCACGACTTGCACCGTTCCACCCAGGTAATCGCCGCGCCGTTCCTTGGTGATGACGGCGTGGTAAATGCGGCCGGTGGTGTAGTTGTTCTCGCGTGTCAGAGTCAGGGAGGTATACCGCTCATAGTGGCCCAGATCGAGGTCGGTTTCCGCCCCGTCCTCCGTGACGTAGACCTCTCCGTGCTGGTACGGATTCATGGTGCCCGGATCGACGTTGATGTAGGGATCGAGCTTGAGGAAGGTGATCTTCAGCCCGCGGCTTTCCAGCAGATTGCCGATGGATGCGGAAGCCAGCCCCTTTCCGAGCGACGATACGACACCGCCGGTCACAAAAATCAGTTTGCTCATCGTGGCACCTTCTCTCGTCATGAGTGAGTGATGCCGAGTCCGGTTGCACGGCTGTGAAGGTGTTTCAGTGCGCCGGGCACGTCCTCGGGGCTATCGATGCGCAAGGAGCCGTGGATGGTTTCCCACACGCGGATGCGCATACCGTTTTCCAAGGCGCGCAGTTGTTCGAGTTTTTCGGCCTCTTCCAAGGTCCCTGTCGGCAAGGCAGTCAGGCGTTGCAATGTTTCCCGGGTATAGATGTACAAGCCCAGGTGAATGAAATGCAGTCCCGGCACCGCAGCCCGCTTCGGATCGTCCCGCACCAACGGAATCGGCGCGCGGGAAAAATACAATGCGTAGCCCTCGCGGTCGGTGGTCACCTTGACCACACCCGGGTTGTGGAGATCTTGATCGGAATCGATCTGTCGTTTCAAGGTGCCCATCGTGGCATCGCTGTCCAGAAACGGCTCGACCAGGTCGGTGATGAGATCGGGATGGAGCAGGATCTCGTCGCCCTGCAGGTCGACGAAGCAGTCGCCGGTGCGGCTCTCGGCGACGGCGGCGACGCGGTCGGTGCCGGTGCGATAGGGCTCTGTCATCATCACGACCTGGCCGCCGAAGCGCTGAACCGCCGTTTTGATGCGCTCGTCATCCGTGGCGACCAGCACGTCATCGACCGCGCGACAAGCCTGTGCCTGTTCATAGACATGTTGGATCATCGGTTTGCCCAGCAACTCAACCAGCGGTTTGCCCGGGAATCGTGAAGAGCCGTACCGGGCTGGAATCACCACTGTCACCGAACGTTTCACGTCAATGTTGTCCCAGGGCATCCGTGAGTTGCGCGGCCGTGACCGTGGCGGTGCCGATCATGCCGACGACGACCCCGGCGGCTTGGTTGGCAAGTACCGCTGCGTCACGCATGCTTGCGCCCGTCGAGAGCGCCAGCGCGAGTGTTCCGACGACCGTATCACCGGCACCGGTGACATCGAAGACCTGTCGGGCGCGTGTGGGGATGTGCCAATGGTCGCCATGAGCCTGGTAGACACTCATTCCTCGCTCACCCCGCGTCACCAAAACGGTTTGGCATCCCAGTCGCTGACGGAGAATGGTGCCGGCTTTTGTAATCGCCTTGTCGTCCTCCCCTTGCACGCCGGCAGCCTGAGTGGCTTCGAGGTGGTTGGGGGTGATGACGGTGACACCTTTGTAATAGCTGAAATGCTCCACCTTGGGATCGACCACGATGGGAATTTTGCGCTGCCCCGCCAGTCGAGTCAACTCTGTCATGAGCGACGCGGTGACGACCCCCTTCGCATAGTCCGAGACAACCAGGCAGGAGAGTTCTTTCAAGCGCGATTCCACATACCGGAGAATGCGCCGTTGCAGCAGGGCCGAGAGTTCCGTGCGGCGTTCGACGTCATACCGAACGATCTGCTGATTGTGGGCGACCACCCGGGACTTTCTGGTCGTCGGCCGGCTCTGGTCGATGACCACACCGCCGCGGCCCTGCCGGCGCCCGCCCAGTTCTTTCAAGAGCAAGCGCCCGCTTTCGTCTGCTCCGATCACGCCGCAGATATCCGCCTGCCCGCCGAGCGCGAGAATGTTGTTGAAGACGTTGGCCGCGCCGCCCAGCTTGAGCGACTCCGATTCCACGTGAACGACCGGAACCGGCGCTTCCGGAGAAATCCGGCTCACCCGTCCCCAGACGTAGTGGTCGAGGATCAAGTCCCCGATCACCAGCACTTTGGCCTGAGAGAAACGCTGGACGTAGGCGCTGAGTGCGACGTAATCAAGCGTCGCATCTTCGCCCGGTTGCCCGCTCGACGTTCCGGTCTGTCCGGTTCGCCCTACTGGATGGCTTTTCCTAACCTTTCCCATCGTACCCATTCCGTCCATGATCCTTGGCCGCTCCACGACCAGTAAATGCGAAATGCTTTGCCGCGCACTTTTTCCGTGCGGACATAGCCCCAGAAGCGACTATCGAGACTATGGTCCCGATTGTCTCCCATCACGAAGTACGCGTCCTCCGGCACTGTCACAGGGCCGAAATTGTCGCGCGGACTGATGCGCCCGTCATGCACGGGGGGATCAGTGTGTTGCGTGAAGGCATGGTCGTCGAACGGCGTCCCGTTGATGTGCACGACTTTATTCCGCACGTGAATGGTATCGCCGGGGAGACCGATGACACGCTTGATAAAGTCCTTGTCCTCATCTTCGGGAAACCGGAAGACGATGATATCGCCGCGCTGGATCGAGCCGAATGGGATGAGCGTTCGCGACGAGTAACAGGTGACAGGCGGAAACCCCGGTTGAATCTTGCAGTCGGTCGGCCATTGCAGGCCATACGACAGTTTGCTGACGAGAATATGATCACCCACCAGCAGCGTGGGAATCATCGAACCGGAGGGAATCTTGAACGCCTGCACCACGAAGACGCGAATGGCAAAGGCGAGCAACATCGCGATGATGATCGCTTCCGCATATTCCCGCAGGATCGACTTGTGGGCCGGCTGACCGACCGCGACGACCGTGGGGGCTTCTGTCGCTTGTTCCGAGGGTGCGGGGGGCGTGACCGGCCCCGTCGTTGAGGAGCTGTCGTCGGGACGTGGATTGGGGTCGAGACTCATTCCTCGCCCACCTTGAGGATGGCCAGGAACGCTTCTTGGGGTACTTCCACCCGTCCGACCGCTTTCATACGTTTTTTGCCTTCTTTCTGCTTGTCCCAGAGCTTTCGCTTGCGCGAGATGTCGCCGCCGTAACATTTTGCGGTGACATTCTTCTTAATGGCGCCGATCGTTTCCCGCGCGATGATCTTGTTGCCGATCGCCGCCTGGATGGCAATTTCGAACATCTGCTTGGGAATCAGTTCTTTCATTTTTTCTGCGACCTGACGCCCGCGCTGATACGCCCGCTCTTTATGCGTGATGAAAGACAACGCATCGACGGGCTCACCGTTGAGCAGAATATCGAGGCGCACCAGTTCGGATTCCCGATACCCGAGGAGTTCATAGTCGAGCGACGCATAGCCTTGCGTCTTCGATTTCAACTTGTCGTAGAAATCGAGGATGACTTCGTTCAGCGGGAGCTCGTAGCTGATTACGACGCGGGTGGGATCCAGGTAGTGGATGCTTCGCTGGATACCGCGTCGCTCCTGACACAATTGCAGCAAGGTGCCGAGATAGCGCTCCGGTGCGATCAGCGTCGCGAGGATAAACGGCTCTTCGAACGAGGCGATCGAACTGGGTTCAGGAAGTTCCGCCGGGTTATTGAGTTCGAGCACGTCGCCTTTGGTCGTCAGGATCCGGTAGATGACGGTCGGTGCAGTGGTGATGAGCGTCAGTCCGTATTCACGCTCCAGCCGCTCCTGAATGATTTCCATGTGGAGCAGGCCGAGGAAGCCGCAACGGAAGCCGAACCCGAGGGCGAGCGAGGTTTCCGGCTCATAGATAAACGACGAGTCGTTCAATCGCAATTTCAAGAGCGCATCCCGCAGATCTTCGTAGCGAGCGGTGTCCGTTGAATACAGCCCGCAAAACACCAGGGGTTTGACTTCTTTGTAGCCGGGAAACGGTTGCTCGGTCGGGTGTGCCGCCTCGGTCAACGTGTCACCGATCTTCACGTCGGCCACTTCCTTCATATTGGCACAGAGGTAGCCGACCTCCCCCGTCATGAGCTGGGTGCCCTTGGTCCGTTTCGGCGTGAACTGTCCGACCTCGGTGACTTCGAAGAGCCGGTCGTTGGACATCACCTTGATCTTCATCCCCGGGCGCACGGAGCCGTCGATGATGCGGGTGAGGACGATCACGCCCTGGTAGTTGTCGAACCAGGAATCGAAAATCAACGCCTTGAGGGGGCGATCGGGATCGCCGGAGGGCGGCGGAATGCGGTTGACGATCGCCTCGAGCACTTCCGGAACGCCGCGCCCTTCCTTGGCGCTCACTAACATGGCATCGCTGGCGTCCAGAGTCAGCACATCGGAAATTTGTTGTTTCGTGCCCTCGACGTCGGCGCTGGCGAGATCGATCTTATTGATGACCGGAATAATCGTATGGTGATTGCCCATGGCCAGGTTGACGTTGGCGATGGTTTGGGCCTGGACGCCCTGCGTCGCATCGACGAGCAGCAGCGAGCCCTCGCAGGCCGCGAGGCTGCGCGACACTTCGTACGTGAAGTCAACGTGACCGGGCGTATCGATCAAATGCAGTAAATACGTCTTCCCGTCCCGAGCCTTGTAGCGGATGGCCACAGCGTGCGCTTTGATCGTGATGCCGCGCTCACGCTCCAGGTCCATCGCATCGAGGATCTGCTCTTTCGCCTCCCGGGCAGTCACTGCGCCAGTTGCGTCGAGGAGCCGGTCAGCGAGGGTCGATTTACCGTGATCGATATGGGCGATGATCGAGAAATTTCGGATGAGACTTTGCAAATCCTGGCTCATGTTCCCCAAAATCGGTTCATTATAGTGACCGCTCCCAAGGTTGTCAAAGAAATCGCCCGCCGTTATAATCCGCGCGCGGCGCGTCGTTCGGCGTCGTCGATACGATCGTGCCGCACAAGTGGTTCTGTACTCTCCTGTCATCATGACTCGACCATCCATGCACCGTTCACTAGCGGCCTGGGACCATGCCTATCTGTGGCATCCGTTTACGCAGATGCAGGAATGGGAGCAGGAGGAGCCCCTGATCATCCAGAAGGGCAAAGGCTCCTACCTCATCGACACGGAGGGCCGGAAGTATCTCGACGGCACGTCGTCCATCTGGGTCAATATTCACGGCCACCGGCATCCGCGATTGGATCGCGCCCTCACGGCGCAGCTCGGACAGATCGCACATTCCACCTTCCTCGGTCTGTCCAATCCGCCGGCCATTCGACTGGCGAGGGAGCTGATCCGGATTGCGCCCAAGGGACTTCAACGGGTGTTTTATTCGGACAACGGGTCGACGGCGGTCGAGGTGGCGCTGAAGATGGCGGTGCAATACTGGCAACAGCGGCAGCCGACCGCCGGCCCCAAACATTCCTTTCTACATTTGAAGTTGGCCTACCACGGCGACACGATCGGGGCCGTGAGCGTGGGGAACATCGAGCTGTTTCATGCGCGGTTTAAAACCCTCCTGTTTCCGACGCTCGAGGTGGATCCGCCCTATTGTTATCGTTGTCCGCTGCGCCTGACCTATCCCGCTTGTCACATGGCCTGCATCGATCCGCTGGAGTCGCTGCTGAAGGCCCGTCATCGCGAACTGGCCGGGGTCATTCTCGAGCCGCTCGTGCAAGCGGCGGCGGGGATGTTGACTGCACCGCCAGGATACCTTACCCGCGTGCGCGAGCTGTGCACGAAGTACAACGTCTTGTTGATTGCGGATGAGGTGGCGACGGGCTTCGGCCGCACCGGCAAAATGTTCGCCTGTCAGCATGAAGGTGTGACGCCGGACCTGATGGCGATCAGCAAGGGCATGACCGGCGGATACATGCCGCTGGCAGCCACCCTGGCGACCGAGGAGATCTATCACGCCTTCTTGGGACGGTATGACGAATGGAAAACGTTTTTCCACGGGCATAGTTACACGGGTAATCCGTTGGGCTGCGCCGTGGCCCTGGCCAACCTGGACATCTTTCGCCGTGAGAAGACGCTCACGCACGTGCGAAAGCAGACCAAGCTGCTCGCGCGTCTGCTGCGTCCGACGGCCTCGTTGGGTCATGTGGGCGAGATCCGGCAATGTGGGTTGATGGCCGGAATCGAACTCGTGCAGGATCGCACGACGCGCACTCCCTACCCGCTTCAAATGCGAATCGGCCATCGCGTGGCCCAGGTCTGCCGGCAAGGCGGCCTCTTGATGCGACCGCTCGGCAACGTCATTGCACTGGTCCCTCCCCTCTCCACCAGCCCTCAAGAATTAACCAAGATGGTGGCAATTTTGCACAGGGCCATCGTTGACGTGACCGAAGGCAGCGCATCTCCGGCGTAGAACGTCCCGTCATTGCGGCCGATTTCTATCTGCTGGAACGCGGCGTCAGGCGTTCGCCGATGAACAGCTCCCGACAGTTTTTGTGCACCCCCGCAGGCGCCCGGGCGGCTGAAAATCGAGTGCTACACTTGATTTCATGCTGCGCCACGACATCCTTTCGTCGGATTTTTCAGCATGACAGGCCGTCTGATGTTGTGGGGCTGGCTCCTGCTGCTGGCCTTCCCGTTGACGGCTCTGGCGGAAGATGCCCAGCCATCGGAGCTCCTTCTTCAACGGATTCAGTTTACCGACACCGCCCGCGAGTCCGGTTCATCGGCGATCCCCTTTTCGATTGCGTCTCCCGTGCTGCACGCCTCTTTCCAGACCACCTCCTTTGCGCCGCCGACCGCGTCGACGCGTTTGAAAGACCTGGTGCCTGATTCGGAACGGCCGCAGACGAAAGGCGTGGTGGCGGCGTCGACATTTTTCAAGGGACAGCTGACGACGGAAGGCGAGGTGGCCAACAATGCGACGAACGATGCGGGTATTCCCTCTCGCATCGATCAGCGGGATGATGGGACCAAACGCATGGTGCGTATGGCGCTGACGGGCACCAACGGTCAGTTTCGATATGGCATCAACTATCGGTCGGCCGGCAAGGCGTTTTTCAATTCACCTGACCAGACGGTACGGGAAATGTGGGGCGAATGGGGAATGGGGATTACCAAGCTTCGAAGCTCGTCCGGTCAAACCTGGAACAACGTGGACCTGGATCCTACCCGGGCCCGGATTCAACACACCTTCAATCGCATCGGCCTCGCGGTAGCCAAGCCGGCTTGGCCCGAACTCAGTCTGACCTATACGCGAAGCGCCCTCGCGAGCAGTTTCGACCCCAGCGGCGCTATCCCGCAGCGGAGTCAGAGCAATAGCATGGAGGCCGCGCTCTCCTATACGGGACTCACGTGGAACGCGCGGCTCTCATCGAGCTATATCCTGACGAACGACGAAACGCGAGGGGGCTCCCAATCGACCGCCTTTGCCCAGACTTTGGTGGCGACCTATCAGCCCATGAACACCTTGACCCTTGCTCCGACGCTGAGCTACCGGACGGAGACCCAAAGCTGGTCCGGCGCGACGATTCAGACGCCTATGGCGTCCGTGTCGTTGTTGTACAAACAGAGTCAACGGTTATTGGTCAGTGCGATGGGAGGCTATACGAGCACCAGTTCGAGTGACGGACTGATCGATACGAACAGCATCGTGGGCAAGGGGATGTTTGCGTTGCATCTGGACCCGATTTACGGGCATCCCACGACGATTTCTCTGGAAGCCGCCTATACCAACACGACCAATCGGACTGTGGCAGGGCTCGATACCGAGGATCTCTCCGGGCTCGTGCGTATTCTGGTGGCCTCTCTATAGCCCCTTCCAGAAGTGCGGCTGTGTTACGCTCCACCGGCTGAGGTATCACCCGCCGCAAGGTGGTTGATGGTCGAGGGTGTGAGCAGGATTCGTTCGCCGGTCGTCAGCCCCTCCCGAATCGTCACCTGATTGTCGATCACGCTGTCGATATTGATGGCACGCTCCTCAAGGCGGCCGGCGTCATGTTGCACCACCACCCACTGTTTGCCGGAATGTTCAAGGAGAGCCTGTTTCGGGATGACGATCTTCGGGCGCATGGTGTGGCCTGCGATGGTCACTCGCGCGAACATTTCAGGCTTCAGGCGACGATCCACGTTCGAGACGGACGCGCGAATTTTAATAGTGCGCGTGGCCGGATCGACCACATCGCCGATCACGCTGATCGTGGCGGGAAACTCGATGCCCGGATAGGCCTCGACGGTCATGGGCGCGACCGCTCCGACTCGAATTCCCGAGAGGTCATGTTCATAGACATCCGCGACGACCTGCAAACGGTCGAGATTGGCGACGGTAAACAACGGCGTGTCCGTGGCCGGCCCTACAATTTGTCCGGGCGTCACATTGCGCTCCACGACGGTACCCGTCAACGGGCTACGCAATTCGAACCGTGACGTGATCTGTTGTTGGGCAAGCGGTTTGCTGAGTTCGCCCGCCGGCACGCGGAGAGACAGGAGCCGGCCTTTCGCCTGCTTGAATTCGGCCCGTTCCCGGTTCAAGTCGTTCTCCGCATGTTCCAGGTCTTTCAGGGACATGGCTTGGGCGTCGTACAGGTCTTTCGTCAGTTCGTAGTTGCGTTCCGCCAGTCCTAATTCTGAGATTTCCTCGACATACGCGGCGTAGGCGGTGGCAATGTCGGCCGCATCGATGATCATCAAGACGTCGCCGGCTTTGACAGCCTGCCCGAGTTTGACCCGCACATCCAGCACCGGTCCCTGGAGGGGGGAGGAGATTCTGGAAAACCCGTCCTCGGCATAGGTCACCCTGGCCGAGAGCGTCAGGGCCGGAAGCGAGGGCGAGGTTTCAATGAGCATCGTTTGAATATCAGGTTGGCGGGCGGCGACGACCGGCGGTTGAACGGTTTTCGACGAGGGCGCGGGCGGATCGGGACGCGTACAGCCAGCCAATGTCAGGCCGACGAGAATAAGCGACAATTGGCAGAGAAGCTGTTTCATAACATTCCGTTCTCGCTGGTCCCCTATCGGTCTTTCTGCCGAGAAAGCCAAGTGCGTGGCCGCGGCAGACATCGGCTCGTCGGCTTGAGAGGGCCTGCTGCGCACAGATTCACGCATGATTGCTCGATGCCTGTTGCCGAAAAAGCGGGAAGCCGCCGGGCAGGACGAAGGGGAACGGTGCGATCCGAACGGTCTGCGGGCAGATACGCAAGGAGATCAGCATGTTCCGGGAAGACCAACTCATTCGTCCCGGCCGACTCGCTCACTGAGTCATTAAAACATCGACGTCTTTTGCCTGTCAATTGAGGCGACCCCATGTCCGGAGGGATGGGCGTTCCGGTGACCGGCGAGTGAAGGACTCAGCAGAGTTCGATCCGCCGGCCGCGTTCGACCTTCAATCGGTCGGCCGCGTGTCCTTCCTTCAGGAAGACTTCCACATATCCGTTGCTGTTGATCAGGGCCTGAGGAGTATCGGGCGAACCCTCCGCATAACTTCCCACCAACCCGTCGATGGTGATTCCGCCGATGCGGATAGAGGGCTCGGGGCGTTTGGTCACACCCCGCACTTCCTTGAGGTGGTAGGCCGTGAGATTGGAGATCAGATTGCCGAACCGATCGATGTAGAGAATCTGTCCCGCCATCACATGTTTGTCCCAGGCCGGTTCCGCAATCGGGAGGCGTTCGTAGTTCGGCACGAGTCGCCCGAACGAGCCGATCGGTTGGCCTTTGGTCAACCAGGCGGCTGCCGGCGCAAAGAGATCGCGCCCATCGAAGGTCGCCCCCTCGGAGTCCAATCGATACTGACGGTTCTCGATCTGCCGCACTTCGACGCCTTGTTCTTCCTCATAGATGTGCGTGAACAGGCCGTTGTCCGGTCCGATAAAGAAATAGCGCGACGACGACACGAGCAGCGGCCGCCTGGTGCCGCCCACGCCGGGATCCACGACGGCCACATGGATCGTTCCGTCCGGGAAATAGCGATAACAGGATTTGAGAAGATAGGCGGCATCCGCCACATCGTGCGGCGTGACCTGATGGGAGAGATCCACGATCCTGGCCTGGGGATTGATGTTGAGGATGACGCCCTTCATGCTGGCGACGAAATAGTCGCGCTCGCCGAAATCCGTCAGCAGCGTGATGAGCGGGATCATTACCGGCATGACGAGGACAGGATCCGGATGCTGCAGGGTGGTTCAGGACAGGTTGAATGGTGTGACGGGATCAGAATCGACATCGGCGACTATAATTCTTCGAAACGGATTTCCATCACTTCGTACTCGACGATCTTCGCGGGCGTGGTCACTTCCACCATGTCCCCTACCCGTTTCCCGATGAGGGCGCGCCCGACCGGCGACTGGACGGAGATGCGGGAGAATTTCAAATCGGCCTCATCCTGCCCCACCAGGGTATATTGCTTTTTGGCTTGCGCCTCCTGCTCGATCAGCACCACGGTAGCGCCGAAGACGACCGTTTCGCTGGTGCGGCCCGCAATGTCGATGATCCGGCAGTCGGCCAGTTTGCCCTTCAGCTCGGCCAGCCGCGCTTCGATAAAGCCCTGGCGTTCCTTGGCCGCGTCATATTCGGCATTTTCGCTGAGGTCGCCATGGGCGCGCGCTTCCGCAATGGCCTCGATCACCCGCGGTCGCTCGACCTTGTGCAGCCGGTCCAATTCGGCTTTCAGCGCTTCGTATCCTTTTCGCGTAATCGGTGTCGGCATATCTTCCCCCCGATGACCATTGAAACCGGTTTTTCGTATTGCGTGTCGGTGGTCTTTCCGGTCGCCCCGCATCCAGGAACCTCCCGGCTTTCCGGCGATCTTCCTGGAACCTGTTGTCAATTGCCTGTTCGCGTGAGCCCTCGCTCAATGCACCCGGTGATACTCCTGCAACGCTCGAATGGCAAGCCCCTTTTTCAACAAGGCTTCTATGCCCATGACCGCAGCCAGGGCTCCCCGCATCGTGGTGTAGTACGGCACGCCCTTGTGCAGGGCCTCGCGTCGGATGGACAGCGAGTCGGTCTGAGCCGAAGCAGTGCGCACGGTATTGACGACCAATGCGACCTCTCCGTTTTTAATATGATCGACGATGTGCGGCCGTCCTTCCTGGACCTTGTTCACGACGTCCACGCACATGCCTTGTTCGCTCAGGTACAGCGCGGTGCCTGAAGTCGCCGTGATACGGAATCCCAGCGCCACGAGCCGCCGCGCGACATCGAAGGCCCCTGCCCGGTCTTCGCTCTTCACGCTGAGGAAGGCGGTGCCGGAGGTCGGCAGAATGGCGCCGGCGCCGGCCTGAGATTTGACGAAGGCCCATCCGAAATCGCTGTCGATCCCCATGACCTCACCGGTGGATTTCATTTCGGGGCCCAGGAGCACATCCACGCCCGCGAACTTGGTAAAGGGGAACACCGCCTCTTTCACCGAGAGATGCGCCGGCGTCGGGGCGGTGGTGAAATGCAGTTGTTGCAGCGACTTGCCGACCATCACCTTCATGGCCAATTTGGCGAGCGGTACGCCGATCGCCTTGCTGACGAACGGCACGGTCCGTGAGCCGCGCGGGTTGACCTCCAGGACATAGATGGTCTGATCCTTCACGGCGAATTGCGCATTCATGAGACCGATGACGCCGAGTTCCAATGCCAGCGCAGTCATTTGACGCCGGATCTCCTCGATGATCGTCGCATCCAGCGTGTATGGAGGCAGCGAGCAGGCCGAGTCGCCGGAGTGAACGCCCGCTTCCTCGATATGCTCCATGATGCCGGCGACGACCACGGTGGTGCCGTCGGAAATGGCGTCTGCGTCGATTTCGATGGCATCGCGCAAGTACTTATCGATCAGCACCGGATGTTTCTCCGATGCCTTGACCGCCGTGTTCATGTAGTGGAGCAATCCCGCTTCGTCATAGACGATCTGCATCGAGCGTCCGCCGAGCACATATGACGGCCGCACCATCACGGGATAGGTGATCTCGGCGGCGATCGTCAACGCTTCTTCGACGGAATGGGCCATCCCGCTCTCGGCCTGACGCAACCCGAGTTTATCGAGTAACTCACGGAAGCGGGCGCGATCTTCCGCGCGGTCGATCGCATCCGGACTGGTGCCGAGAATTCTGACACCGGCACGGGACAGGGAGAGCGCCAGTTTCAAGGGTGTCTGTCCTCCGAATTGCAGGACCACACCCATCGGCTGTTCGCGTTCCACGATGTTCAGCACGTCTTCTTCCGTTAATGGCTCGAAGTAGAGACGGTCGGAGGTGTCATAGTCCGTGCTGACCGTTTCCGGATTGCAGTTGACCATGATGGTTTCAATCTGTTCTTCCCGCAGGGCCATGGCGGCGTGCACACAGCAGTAGTCGAACTCGATCCCCTGCCCGATTCGGTTCGGTCCGCCGCCGAGAATGACGACTTTCTTTTTGTCGGTCGGCCGGGCTTCACATTCCCGTTCGTAGGTCGAGTAGAGATACGGTGTATGGGCTTCAAATTCGGCCGCACAGGTATCGACCCGCTTGTAGGTCACACTTCGCGGCTGAGCCCCTTGGCTCAGTGCCAGCCGCCAGCCGCGAACGGTCTGTGGTTCCACTCCCAGGAGTTGAGCCAGGCGTGGGTCGGAGAAGCCCAGTTCCTTGGCCTCGATCAGAAGATCCGGTTGCAGGCCTGTGGTGCCGAGTGTCGCCCGTTCCGCGACGAGTCTGGCCTCGAAGTCGATCAGTTCACGAATCTGCTGCAGAAACCAGGGATCGATCTTGGTGAGCGCGAACAACTCCTGATTGGGCATGCCGAGGCGCATGCCGTCGGCCAGCCGCCACAGCCGATCGGGTAGCGGAGTGCGCACCGCTTTGCGGACCTGCTCCATCGCGTCTTCCCGGTCGAGACCGGGTGGCACCGCGAGATCCAGCCCCATCTTCGAGCTGAATCCGAACTGATCGACCTCCATGGACCGGATCGCTTTCTGCAGCGATTCCTTGAACGTGCGTCCGATGGCCATCACCTCGCCCACCGACTTCATCTGTGTGGTCAGCGTCGGATCGGCGCCGGGGAATTTCTGAAAGGCAAAGCGCGGAATCTTGACGACGACGTAGTCGATGGTCGGCTCGAACGAGGCTTTCGTCACCCCGGTAATGTCGTTCGTGATTTCGTCGAGGGTGTAGCCGACAGCCAGTTTGGCCGCGATCTTGGCGATGGGAAATCCCGTCGCCTTCGATGCCAGGGCCGAGCTTCTGGAGACGCGCGGATTCATCTCGATGACGACCATCTCGCCGTTGACCGGGTTCAGGCCGAACTGGATGTTGGCTCCGCCGGTGTCGACGCCGATCTCACGAATGATGCGCACGGCCGCATCGCGTAGCATTTGATATTCTTTGTCGGTCAGGGTGAGGGCCGGGGCCACCGTAATACTGTCGCCGGTGTGCACCCCCATCGGGTCGAGATTTTCGATCGGGCAGATGATGACCACATTGTCCTTCAGGTCGCGCATCACCTCGAGCTCGAACTCTTTCCATCCGATGACGGACTGCTCGATGAGCACCTGACGGACCGGACTCATGGACAGGCCCCATTCCACCTGCGTCCGGAATTCTTCGATGTTGTAGGCGATGTTGCCGCCGGTGCCGCCCATGGTGAACGAGGGGCGAACGATCGCCGGGAAGCGGATCCGTTCCAGTTCGCGCTCGGCCTCGGCCAGGGAGGTCGCCACGCCGCTGTCCGGCACGCGCAAGCCGATTTTCCACATGGCCTGCCGGAAGGCATCGCGATCCTCGGCCTTATGGATGGCCGCGATCGACGCGCCGATCAACCGGACGCCGTATTTTTCGAGGACCCCGCGCTTGGCCAGGCCGATGGCGGTGTTCAACGCCGTCTGTCCCCCCATGGTGGGCAGGAGCGCATCGGGCCGTTCGCATTCGATGACCTTCTCCACCACGTCCAGCGTGATCGGTTCGATATACGTGCGGTCTGCAAAATCCGGGTCGGTCATGATCGTCGCCGGATTGCTGTTGATCAGGATGACGCGGTAGCCCTCTTCCTTGAGGGCCTTGCAGGCCTGCGTGCCGGAGTAGTCGAATTCGCACGCCTGCCCGATGACGATGGGGCCGGAGCCGATCAGAAGAATGGAGCGGATGTCTGTCCGTCGTGGCACAATTGACCTCAACTCAAAAAGTTAGCCGGTCGGCAGAGGCGCCTCGGGCATGGGCCCCACCGGTGGCCGGTAGGGTTGGATCGGTCCGGACGGGATCGCCGGAGCCTTTCCTGCGGGATGATAGTGTTTCATCGCGTCCGGGATCCAGGCCTCGATCTGATTGATACGAGTCACATCGGACGGATGGGTCGAGAGAAACTCCGGGATGGCCTGCTGCGAGCGGAAACAGAGTTTATTGATCATGGCGCGCGGACAGCCGCTCATCCGTTCCCAGAAGGCAACTGCTTCACGGGGGTCGTACCCGGCCTCGGCCATCAAGCGCAGGCCGATGAAATCCGCTTCCGATTCCTGCCGGCGGTCGAAGGGCAATGAGACTCCGACACCGTAGACGGTCATGGCCGCCATGGCCGCATCCGGGCGACCCGCGGCCGCGCCGGCGCCCAGGGCCGCCAATTGTCCGATCTGTTCGAGCACGCTGCGACTCATCCGTTCCGCTCCATGGCGCTGCAGGGCATGGGCGACCTCATGGCCCATGACGGTCGCCAACCCGTCTTCAGTTTTCGTGACCTTCAAAATTCCGGTGAACACCGCCACTTTGCCGCCGGGAAGCGCGAAGGCGTTGATCGTGCGATCGTCCTGAATGACCGCGAACTCCCACTGATACTCAGGCTTATTGGCCGCCTTGGCGATGCGATTCCCGACCCGGTGCACCATTTCGTTGAGCTCCGGATTCTCGCTCAAGGGGGCCTGCCGGAGCACTTCTCGAAACGCCGAGAGGCCCATCGCCATTTCTTTTTCTTCCGAAATATAGATGAACTGCTCCCGCGCGGTGCCGGGCGCCCGCTGGCATCCCGCAAGCGATTGCATCAGGCCTGCCGCCGCGCCGAGCCCCACCGTCGTCGAGAGGAGATAGGCGGCGCGGACTCCCAGGGCCAAGGCCGCCCGTCTTCCCATCGGGGTGTTGAGCAGGGTGTCGATTGAATGTCGGCCTGATGGATGCATCATGTCCATTCCATTCAATCAGCACCAGGCGCGGGATGCAACTCACCGCCTCAGGGCATCCACAGATACATGAACTGCGGAGACCCGCCTCGTACGACGGAGAGCAAATCGATGTTCGCCAGACTGGCCAGGCTCGGTGCCGGCGCGACCAATCGCGAGTAGACATTGTTCTGGTATTCGCCCGGTCGGCGATAGGTCACCACTTTTGCTTCCGTGAGGCCGGCTTTTTTCTTTGCCAGCTCGATGGCGTCCTCGAGATACCCGATGTCATCCACCAGCCCGGCAGCTTTCGCCTGCTCGCCGGAATAGATCCGGCCGTCGGCCAGCTTCCTGATGGTCTCGCCGTTCATGTTCGGGCGACCGTCCTGCACGACCTGGAGGAATCGTTGATAAAAGCCGTCGATGACTCCCTGGAAGATTGCGCGTTCCTCCGGCAGCATCGCCCGGAAAGGCGAGCCCATATCCTTGCGCGGTCCGGAGGTGACGGCGTTGGTCTCCACGCCGACCTTTTCGAGGAGCCCTCTGGCATTGACGGTCAACATGATGACGCCGATGCTGCCGGTGACGGTCGACGGATGAGCGAACACGGTATCGGCTGCGGCCGCAATGTAGTACCCGCCGGAGGCGCCCACATCCATGATGGAGGCCACAATCGGAATCTTCCGGCTCGTCTTGAACGACTTGAGTTCGTGATAGATGATGTCGGAGGCCGTGACGGTGCCGCCCGGACTATTGATCCGGAGGACGACGGCCTTGATACGCTCATCCTTCGTGGCCCGCTCCAGCTCTTCCTTCACGGTTGCGAGCATACCGGGCGAGGAGTAAAACCCGTCCTTATTTTCGGAGCTGATCACACCGGACACGTCCATCAGCAGGACTTTGTCTTTGCCCGTCCCGCTGACCTTATGTTCTTCAAGTGCGCCCGGTCCCGGCGGCAGATTGATCGTGACGCAGGCTGCCTGCATCAGGGCGAGGATCAGCACGGCAACCGCGGTACAGAGATGCCACGGGCTCAGGGCCTGACCGACTGCGTGGTTCGTGACGAGGCGACGGCGATGCGTCCTCGCATGTGGCTGCAGAGCGTTCGCCACAGCAGACAGGTCAACGTCGGGCAGGCTCCTATGCATAATGTGTCTCCATCAACGCGACAAATTGTTCAAAGAGATAGGCCGAATCGTGCGGGCCCGGCGCCGCTTCAGGGTGATATTGGACGGAGAAGACCGGGCGGTCCAGACACATCATGCCTTCGACCGATCCGTCGTTGAGACTGGTATGGGTCAACTGTACGCGCCCGAACGGTGTGTCCACAATCGGCATGTCCTGTCCCTCCGCCGGGGCCCCGATCGGAAAACGTACGGCGAAGTTATGGTTTTGCGAGGTGATCTCGACCTTTCTGGTCCGGAGGTCGATGACCGGGTGATTGGCGCCGTGGTGGCCGAACTTCAGCTTGTAGGTGGAGAAACCAAGCGCCAGGCCGAGTAATTGGTGACCGAGACAGATGCCGAAAATCGGGAGCCGGCCGATCAGTTCCCGAAGCGCGTCCATGGCATAGGGCACCCCTTCGGGGTCGCCGGGCCCGTTCGAGAGGAACAATCCTTGAGGGTTGAGCGCCAGCACGTCCTTCGCCGGGGTGGAAGCGGGCACCACGGTGACCTCGCAGCCGACATCGACGAGCCGCCGGAGAATGTTCTGTTTGACGCCGAAATCATAGGCCACCACACGCCAGGTCTTTCGTGCTGCCTGCGTGGCGCCGGGCGCGGGCATCGTCAGCTTCGGCGCCCAGTCTCCGGTTCCGGCTGTCCAGGTGTAGCGTCGCTCGCAGGTCACCGTGGCGGCGAGATCGCGGCCGAGGATGCTCGGCGCCTTCCTGGCCTTGTCGGCGAGACGACGCGGATCGAGATCGATGTGGGAAATCACGCCAGGCTGCGCGCCCTTCTCCCGCAGATGCGTGGTGAGCGCTCGGGTGTCGATGCCTTCGATCGCCACGATGTTCGCGGCCTGCAAATATTCCTGAAGCGTGGCCTTGCTGCGCCAATTGCTCGCCAGCCGGCTGGACTCCTTGACGACGAATCCTTCCGCCCAGATCCGGGTGGACTCGATGTCTTCCGGTGTCACACCGTAGTTGCCGATATGCGGACAGGTCATGGTCACGATCTGTCCCCGGTAGGAGGGATCGGTCAACACTTCCTGATACCCGGTCATGGCGGTGTTGAACACGACTTCACCGCCGGTCTCCCCCTCTGCCCCGAGGGCTCGTCCTTCGAACCAGGTTCCGTCGGCAAGCGCCAGAATCGCTTTCTTCAAGATAACTCCTTATCGAGGGACCCAGGATCGCACCCGCACGGTCAGCAGCGCGATTCCGAGTCCGACATTCACGATATACAAGGCCCGTACTGGTTTGTGCAGTTGAAAGAATGCTTCGAACGCCGCTTTCCGCGCCTCCTCTCCTTTGGAGGCAAAGGCTTGTGCCTGCAGAGCTGCCGCCTGGGGATGCAGCACAAACGTGATGATCCCCGCGGTGAGCAGCATGGCTCCGAGCAGCAACCATTCGGTTCTGGTGATCTCGCCATCCGTCAGGCCCCGCTGGACCAGCCACGCCCGCCACAGGAGTCCCGCGGTCAGGATCGCCGCCGATCCGAGCACCAAACGGTTGTACCCGTCGAAGGCGCGGGTCAGAAAGAAGCCGCCGGTGTCTTGTCCGCCGAACGTATTGAACACGGCCGGGATGACGGCGGCAACGAGCACCAAGAGCCCGCCGATCCAGACCGCCAGGGCCAGCAGCTCACAGGTCATACAGGCGATGAGTCCTTGGCGCACCGTGTCGAATCCCTATGCCTGTCGCTCTGAGCGATCGAGTTCGAAGACGACGCGACCGGAGACGATGGTGGTCGTCACCCGTCCCCTCACCTTCCAGCCGGCGAAGGGGGTGTTGCGGCTCTTGGAACGAAACCGTGATGGGTCCACTTGCCACTCCCTGTTCGGATCGACGATGGCGACGTCAGCCGGCGCGCCGACCGCCAGGGTTCCGGCATTGAGACTGAACGCTTTGGCCGGCGCGGTCGCCAGTTTGTCTACCGCGGATTCGAGCGTCAGCACCCCTTCATCCACCAGGGCCAGCGTCAGCGAGAGGGCGGTCTCCAGGCCCACGATGCCGAACGGCGCTTCGGTGAACTCCTGCTGTTTCTCTTGGGTCGCATGCGGGGCATGGTCGGTCGCGATCACGTCGATGGTTCCGTCGCGGAGTCCTTCCTTGATCGCCTGGACGTCCTGCATGGTCCTCAGCGGAGGATTCATCTTCGCGTGGGTGTTGTACCCGCGTGTTAGTTCTTCGGTCAGGGTGAAGTGATGCGGACAGGCTTCAGCCGTGACCTTCAGCCCGCGCGCCTTCGCTTCCCGCACCATGCGCACCGAACCGGCGGTGCTGATGTGCGCGAGGTGGAGACGGGCGCCGGTCAATTCAGCCAGCGAGACATTGCGCGCAACCATGACATCTTCCGCAGCCGAAGGAATGCCCGGAAGGCCAAGCTCGGTCGAGACCAGCCCTTCGTTCATACACCCGCCCTCGGAGAGGTGCAGATCTTCGCAGTGGTCCACGACCGGCACGTCGAAGGCGCGCGCGTATTCCATGGCGCGTCGCATGACGAGGCTGTTCATCACCGGCTTTCCGTCGTCGGAGATGGCGACACAACCGGCGCGACGCAGATCGCCGATTTCCGCCAGTTCTTTGCCTTCCGATCGCTTCGTGATCGCGCCGATCGGATAGAGGTGGGCGTTACCCGCCGCCTTCGCGCGTTCGAGCATGAATTCGGTGACGGCCTGATTGTCGTTCACGGGATTGGTGTTGGGCATCGCGCAGACGGTCGTGAATCCACCCGCGACGGCCGCAGCCGTTCCGGACTGGATCGTCTCTTTATACTCGAACCCCGGCTCGCGGAAATGCACGTGGAGATCCACGAACCCCGGAAGCACTAATTGCCCCTTGGCTTGAATGACTGTTGCACCGGCGGGCGCCTTGAGGGCCGGTCCGACTGCGGAGATTGTTCCGTTTTCGATCAGGACGTCGGCCACGCCGTTCACGCGTCCGGGATCGATCACATGACCGCCTTGAATCAGTAGTGTCATCGTTCACTCACAAAAGCAAAAGGTAAAAGGATTCACTCGGTCGCTTCGTCCCGCTCAGCCGGCTCCCGACATGAGGTACAAAATGCCCATACGCACGGCCACGCCGTTTGCCACCTGATCGAGAATGACCGACGAGAGACTGTCCGCCACGTCGGGGGCGATTTCCACCCCGCGGTTGATGGGGCCCGGATGCATGACGATGGCCCCGGGCTCGGCCAGTTTTACGCGTTCGCCGGTCAATCCATAGTGTCGCGCATATTCCCGGATCGTCGGAAACAACGCGCGGCCCTGTCGCTCCAGTTGGAGCCTCAACATCATGATCACGTTCACGCCGCGCAGCGCTTCGTCCAAGTTGTGGTACACCTGCACTCCGAGCTGGCTGATCTGTAGAGGAATCATGGTCGGGGGGCCGACGACCCGCACTTCCGCCCCGAGTTTTGTGAGGGCGAAAATATTCGAGCGGGCGACACGGCTGTGCGCCACATCGCCGACAATCGCGACGCGCAATCCGGCGAAGCCCATTTGCCGGCTGCGGATCGTGTACAGGTCGAGCAGAGCCTGTGTCGGATGTTCATGCCATCCGTCCCCGGCATTGATCACCGAGGATTTCACTCCCCGCGCCAGGGTCTCCGCCGCGCCGGCCGAGGAGTGCCGCAGGACGATGATGTCGGCCTGCATGGCTTCGATGTTCCGGGCCGTATCCAGGAGCGTCTCCCCCTTCACCACGCTGCTGGAAGAGGGGGAAAAATTGATCACATCGGCACTGAGCCGCTTGGCGGCCAATTCAAACGACGTTCTGGTTCTGGTGCTCGGTTCGAAGAAGAGGTTCACGACCGTCTTGCCTCGTAAGGCCGGCACCTTCTTGATCTCCCGGCCGGAGACTTCCTTGAAGGAATCCGCGGTTTCCAGGATCAACGTGATATCGTCCGCCGACAGGTTGGTCAGGCTGAGCAGGTCTTTCCGTTTGAGCCCCACGACAATGTCTCCGGTTACGCCCTGAGGATGACCACGCGATCCTCTTCCCCGTTTTCTTCGAGATGGACCTCAATGGCTTCTTCGCGTGAGGTGGGAATATTCTTACCGATGTAATTGGCTTTGATCGGCAGTTGCCGATGCCCGCGATCGACCAGTACCGCCAGCTGAATTTCAGCCGGTCGTCCCAGGTCGATCAGGCTGTCCATGGCGGCGCGAATGGTGCGGCCGGTAAAGAGCACATCGTCCACGAGGACCACCTTGAGATCGGAAATTTTGAACGGCACAGAGGTCTTGCGGAGGATCGGCTGATCCTTTCGGAGCGACAGGTCGTCACGATAAAGCGTGATGTCCAATTCGCCGATCGGGATCTGGGTGCCCTCGATGTCGTGGATGCGCCGCACGAGGCGGTGCGCCAGGTGTACGCCCCCCGTCCGGATCCCCACCAAGGCCAGGTCCTTGATGCCCTTGTTGCGCTCCAGAATTTCATGCGCGATGCGGGTGACGGCGCGGGCGATATCGCCGGCATCCATCACCACACGCCCCTGCCGGTTGCCTGTTGTGGGTTCGGTTGTCATAGGTGGTTGCGTCGATGGGGGCATAAAAAAACCTTCCCACCGGTTTGGATGAGAAGGTGCGGGCTGTCGGACGGCTGGCTGCCGTGTCGTGTGGTCATGATCTCCTTACCCACCTCACAGGATGAGCGTTAAAGGCGAGCCGATCTTAACGAGTTGCCCGTACCGTGTCAAGAATTCTGTGCCCCGAGTGGCCTGTGCTGCGCGACGACTGCCTTCATTGACTCCCTGCATGCCATTTGTTAGCTTCGTGCCGTTGAGAGGCGGCCCGTCCCTCTCACTGATCATCCAAGTCACCCGGAATTTATCAGCTCCCATCCTGAAAGGATCGCGCATGACTGCCTCTGCTGCCTCTACCGCCACGCCTGACCTTCTGACCGCTTTGGCCAATAAGGCGACGCACCTTCGCATGGACAGTGTGAAGGCGACGACTGAAGCCGGGAGCGGACATCCCTCCAGCTGTTGTTCGGCCGCAGATATCGTTGCCGTCCTGTTTTTCTCCGTGATGCGATACGATCCGAAGAATCCGAAACTGCCCAATAGCGATCGCTTCGTCCTCTCGAAAGGCCATGCGGCGCCCCTGCTGTATGCGGCCTGGGCGGAAGCCGGGCTGTTTCCCAAATCGGAATTGCTCAAACTGCGCACGCTCGGGTCCGATCTCGAAGGTCATCCGACGCCCCGCCTTTCCTTCGTGGACATGGCGACCGGCTCGTTGGGGCAAGGCCTGCCCGCCGGAGTGGGGCTCGCATTCAATGCCAAATCGATCGATAAGACCGACTACCGGACCTATGTGTTGATGGGAGATGGCGAGTCCGTCGAAGGTTCCGTGTGGGAAGCGGCGGAAGTCGCGCGGCACGCGGCGTTGGATAACCTGTGCGCGATTGTGGACGTGAACCGGCTGGGACAAAGCGATCCTACGATGTTGCAACACGACATGGAAGCCTATCGTGCCCGATGGGCCGGGTTCGGCTGGCATGCCATCGTGGTGGACGGTCACGATATCGGCGCCCTTGTGGCAGCGTTTGAGGAAGCGGCGCGGACCAAGGGGCGGCCGACGGTGTTGTTGGCGAAGACCTTCAAGGGGCGCGGCATCTCCTTCATGGAAAATCATCCGGAATGGCATGGAAAGCCCATGAAGAAGGGCGAAGAAACCCAGAAGGCCTTGGATGAACTGACGCGGCAACTCAAGCCCGGCTCGACGCAAGCGCAGATTCCGATGCCGACAGCCGTCAAAGCCGCGGCCCCTGCCAAGGGAACGATGGCGCCTCCGCCGTACAAACTCGGTGACTCGGCGGCGACACGGGAAGCATTCGGGGCCGCCCTTCTGGCGCTCGGCGAGGCCGACTCGCAGGTGGTCGCGCTGGATGCGGATGTGAAGAATTCCACCTATAGCGACAAGTTTGGAAAGCGGTTTCCGGACCGTTTCCTGGAAAACTTTATCGCGGAGCAAAACATGTTGGGCGCCGCGGCCGGTATCGCCGCCTGCGGAAAGATTCCCTTTGTGGCGACGTTCGCCGCGTTCTTCACGCGGGCTTACGATTTCATTCGCATGGCGGCGATCAGCCAGTCGAACATCAAACTGGTGGGGACGCACGTCGGTGTGAGCATCGGTGAAGACGGCCCCTCGCAGATGGGGCTTGAAGACCTGGCGATGATGTCGGCGCAGCCCGGTGTGACGGTGCTGTACCCGTCCGACGCGCTCTCGATGTACAAACTGGTGGAAGCGGCGGCCGCTCACAAGGGCATGGTCTACCTCCGCGCCGGTCGCCCCAAGACGCCGGTGATTTATGGCCCGGATGAGCAGTTTAAGATCGGAGGCTCCAAGGTGGTCCGGCAGAGTGCCGCCGACCAGCTGACGATCGTGGCGGCCGGGGTGACGTTGTTCGAGGCCTTAAAAGCCCATGATCAATTGAAGGCGGCGGGGATCACGACCCGCGTGGTCGACCTCTACAGCATCGTGCCGGTGGATCGCGCCACGTTGCTCGATTGTGCGCGGGCGACCGGCGGACGATTCCTGACGGTCGAGGACCACTATGCACACGGAGGCATCGGCGATGCCGTCTTGAGCGCGCTCGCATCGGAAGGCGTGCGGGTGCACAAATTGGCCGTTCGGGAAATCCCGCGCAGCGGGAAGCCGGATGAGCTCGTCGATCATTTTGGTATTGGAGTACGCTCGATTGTCGAAGCGGCCAAAGAAATCGTTAAAACAGCCTCCCGCTGAACAATCCGGCCCTGCTTTCCCTGCCGGGTTGAATCAGATTCCCCTCCTCCAGATCCTCAGCGCCCAGGATCGCCAGAAGGTCCTGGGCGAAATGACGGAAACCCGCTACGGCAAGGGGCAGTACATCTTCCGTGAGGGCGATCCCACCGAGTACTTCCATATCGTCAAGGAAGGGTCGGTGAAGTGCGTCAAATCGTCCCTCGACGGGAAGGAGTGCACGCTGAAAGTGCTCATGCCAGGCGATCTGTTTTGTTGCGATGCCTCGGCTTTCGACGGCGCCTCTCATCCGGGCACGGCTCAGCCCATGGGGGACGTCAGTGTGCTGCGGATGAAGAAAGAAGCGTACTTCAAGATGTTGCGCGGGAATCCGGATGCCGCCATGGAAGTCATCCGGTACCTGGGGAACCGTCTCAATGAAGCGCAGGAAAAAGCCAAGGTCCTCGCGCTGGACCGGGCCGACCAACGGTTGGCCTCTCTCCTGGTGAACCTCGCAGAACGAAGCGGGGTTCAAGAGCCGAACGGGATCAGGGTCTCCGTCCGTCTCACACGCCAGGACATGGCGAACATGGTGGGTGTCACGACTGAAACCGCCATCCGCATCATGGCGCGGTTTAAGAAAGAGCGTCTCGTGTCGGGAACGGCTGCCCGCCTCATCATTCGTGACCTTTCCAAGCTCCGCCTCCTCGCTTCCACGTAATTATTTTCTCGACAGCGACGTTATTGTTCAAAACATGACAATAGTCATGTTTTATTGTTTGTGCCCTCCCGTATGGTGCAGGCAGAGGCGCAGCATTCAATCGCGACGAATGTTGATCCGGGAGCGAAGCGTTCCCGGTCGCCGGGTGAACCGTAGGGACAATCGGAGGCAACCATGCACACACAGAGAACGACCAACCACTCGGGACGCAGCTTGCGCAACGCTCTGCCCGTCCTGGGAATGACGCTGGGATTGCTGGCGGGGATGGACTCGTCCGCGCAGGCCAAGACCCACGAGATTAAAATGACCGCAGTCGAGACGGACATCGTGATCGACGGAGGCGGTGAAAAGTATGCCGCCTGGACCTTCAACGGACAGTTCCCCGGTCCGGTGGTGCGGGTCACGGAAGGCGATGTCGTCAACTTCACTTTGACGAATCCGGCCACGAATAAGAATCCCCATGCGATGGATTTCCATGCTGCGGAAGTCGACTTCCTGAAGAACTACCGGGCCGTCAATACCGGCGAGACGCACAGCTTCTCATTCACGGCGAAGAAGCCGGGGGTGTTCTTCTACCACTGCGGCGCCCCGCCCATGATCCAGCACGTCGCGCGGGGGATGTTCGGCGCCATCATCGTGGATCCCAAAAACGCCAAAGTCTGGCCGAAGGCGGACCGGGAATACGTCTTGGTGCAGTCTGAGTATTTCAAAAATCCGAACGACGTGCAGGCGATGTTCGATCGCAAGTACGACGGCATGATGTTCAACGGCGGTATTTTCAAGTACCACCCGTTTGTGACCGGCGGCGGGAAACTCGACGCGAAGCCGGGAGAGCGGGTGCGGATCTATTTCGTCAACGCGGGCCCGAACGAGTTTTCCTCGTTTCACCCGATCGGAGAGATTTGGGACAACGTCTATGAAAGCGGCAACCCGGCCAATAATCTCAAAGGCGTACAAACCTACGTGGTGGGACCGGGCAGCGCGGCCACCTTCGACGTGGTGGTGGAATCTGCCGGCGCCTATCCGCTGGTGACCCATTCGCTCACGGGTGCGTTGCGAGGAGCCATTGCGGTGTTACTGGCCGGACCGGATGCCAAGGCGGCGCCGTTGATGCCGATGGTGCCGTGGGAATTGCCGGCGAAGTAACGCCGGTCGTTTGACTGGTTCACCCGGCCGGCTCGAACGGGTCGGCCGGACAGTCCGAAAGAAAGATCATGACCAATCAATTTGTCCAAGGCGTGTGGTTTTTAGGAGATGCCGATGCCATTTCGTGGGATGACGCGGTACTGCTTGCTCCTGTTCGTCGGATGCCTAGCGAGCCCGGTCAATGCCGGCACCTCGCACGAGCGCGTGGCGCTCTTCTTGTCCGGCCAAGACTGTCCCTCCTTCAGCCGGAGTCTCGCTGTGGAGTTGGCGCAGGTTCCCGGCGTCACGCGCGTGGAGCCGGACAGCGTCCCTGATCATGTGCTCATCGATGTGGTCAGCGGCCAGGTCACACCGGACGACCTCTTAGCGGTCGCGCGCCGTCACGTAGGCCCCGATACAGGTTGCCGGGTCGAGATCATGCAGTCCTGTATTTCTGCGGGGCCCGTTCCGATGTCCAGGTAGCCGGCGGTTGCGACTTTTGAACCGTTCGGCCAAACTAGGCACGGTCTATCCGAAGCTCTCTGCGGAGACTACCGGCATCATGGCGCACAAATGGACCGGCCTGCTGTGGAGCGTGATTGCAATCGGAGGGTGGTGTCTGGCCCCCGCCGCGTGTGTGTCGGCCCAGGAGGCGATGCTGGAATTTCCCATCCGGCCCTTCAATGTCGATGTCATGCTTCGCCAGCAGACCTTCGCCCCCGACGACCGCGAGATCGGCGTGCAACTCGGGATCACGGCGCTCCGCTACGGCAACGTGGAGGTTCGGACCATCTACCAATACTTCAGTATCCATTCCCAGGAATTCCGGACCGACCAGCATTCCCTGTTTCTCAATCCCCGGTGGAACAACTTCATCGACATCCTGGATTTTCCCACCCACAAACCGATCAGCCGGCTGCTCCGTCATATCCTGTTCGGTCCTTTGGAGGATCGGGCGGTCCCGTACGTCGGGTTCCTGGCCGGAGGCGTGTTACCCGGGCCGGGGAACCACGCGCCGGGGCATTTGATCGGAGGTCAGCTGGGCGTGCGATTTCCTGTGGCACGCAGTCTGTCCGTCGATATCAGCGTGCAATATAGCCAGTACGGCGTAGATTTTCGCGGCGAGGCGGGACAGGCGCAACAATGGGTATTTCTCACAGGCGTTCGGTTTTGATGCGGGCGTCGCAGATTCGCATGGGATGGATGGCGGTTCTTTGTCTGTGCCTTCCCGGGTGCGGGCTGTTGATCGACGCGGTCGAGCACGTCTGGCCCGTGTCAGGCAACAAGGTCGATATCATCTGCGAACGTGAACGGGTGCAAGTCGGCCTCGCGATGGAGCCCTTTCGTCCGTTTGTGTTCCCGACGATCTGGACCGACGAGGGCGCTCGGGTCACCGGGCTCGACGTGGAACTGGTGCGGGCGATGACCGATGAATTATCCCGCCGGTGCGGCCGCACGGTGACCCCGGTCTTGCACCTGGTGCGGTTCAGGGATCTGTTCCGGCTGCTGAATGAAGGGCATCTCGATTGGTTCATGTCCGCCGTGGCGATCAACACCCCCGCGCCGGCCCGGGCCGGTGTGGCCTATTCCCTGCCCTACTTTTACGGCGGTGGGGTCAGCGGGATCACGACCAGTCCCGCGGTTCTTGAGCGAGTCCGTGCCAATGTTCGGGAGCAGGCGATGCATCCCAGTCCCGACCGGCTGGCGGCGACCAGCCATGCGCTGGACGGATTGACGATCGCGGTCCAGGACGAAACCAGCGCTTATTATTATGCCGAGGCAAATTTGAGTCCCCGCCGGTTGATTTTGTGCGATTCGCTCCCGGCGGCGTTTGAGTATGCCGACTCGCAGACGGAGCCGCGCATCGACGTGATTCTCGGGGCACAACCGGTGCTGGAGTATATGGTCACACGGGTTCGTAAAGACTGGTCGCTGTTGATACGCGAAAGCGGTCGTCCGTTGTTTTTGACCAAAGCAGATTACGGCGTGGTCGTGGCCGAGGAGAGTTACCACCTGCGCTGGTTACTGAACGACCTGCTGTTGAAACTCGATGAGTCGGGCCGGCTCCGTGAGATGCGAACCAGGTGGCTTGACGAGGAGTACGCCTTTCCTCGCCGGGCTTCTCTGGAGGGATTGCCGTTTGACGTGGAACAGATGGCGACCCATTACGCGCAAGGGACCTGTCGCCTCAAGGTCGAGCCGTAACATCCCGGAGAGGAGAAGAGTCATGAAAACGTACCTGTTCTGCATCCTGGGGGCGGTGCAGTTGTTTATCGCTCAACCGTCGATGGTCGGTGCGGTCGAACGGGCGGAGGCGGAAGAAACGGCGCGATTGCTGGCAAAGCTGCTGCAATCCGGCCGCATGGTGATCGAACGGAATCAGGCGTTGATCGACGATCCCCACAAGGGTGAGAAGGGGTTTACGCCGGAACTGTTCGAGCAGCAGCTCGTGCGGGAGTTTCTGGCCAAGACCGGGATCGATCTCACCGCGCTGCCCGCCGCGCCGGTTTCCATCCTCATCCCGCCGTTGGCAAAAGAACTTCTACCTGCGCTGGTGCAGGCCAGCCGCGAAGTCGTGCGGGATGCGCAAGTCGTCATCAACCAGCGCGGCATCGGCTACAAGAATTTCATCCCGGCGACCTATGGGAGTCAGGCCTCGGCCCGTTTCTCCAAGTCAGCGCACGTGCGCCTGAAACAGACGGCCATCGAGCCCCGCAATCCGAAGAACGAGCCGGATGAATATGAGGCGTCGGTGCTGAAATGGCTCTCCGCCAGGCCACGCGCGGAAGCCTATGTCAGTGAGTTGACGGAAGGGGGGAGTACGTTGCGCGTCGTCATGCCGATCTATTACGCCAAGGATTGCCTCGCCTGCCACGGCGAACCGAAGGGGGATCTCGACATCTCCGGCTATCCCAAAGAAGGGCACAAGGAGGGCGACCTTGCCGGGGCCATCACCGTTACGGCTCCGCTGACGATCCGAAAATGAGACGGCATGCGTCGGTCGGGATATTGACAGCAGGAACGAACGCCGATTGTCGAGTGTCAGGCCTGATTCGGCGCGACGAACACCAGGACTTTCAGCCGCTGTGGCGTGTGATTCTTCACTCCATGCTCATCGCCGGCCGGAGCCATGGTGCCCTGGCCCGGTCCCAGCACCTGCTTGTGTGAACCGACCTGAAACGTCCCTTCCCCTTCCAGCACAATGTAGACCTTATCCTGCTCGCCGTGAATGTGGCCCTTCTGTTCCTGGCCCGGTTCAAAGCAATAGATGTCGCAAAAAAAGCGCGGGGTCTGGAAGAGGTTATTCTTCTTCATCTTCTCGGCACTGAACTGCTGAAAATCTGCAAGCGTGAGTACCTTCATGTCGTGGGCTCCACGGGTCAGGATGAATGTGTTGTGTCCGGTGTGTGCAGGCGCGTCACGATACGGTCGACGGAGATCAGGTGGCGTGAGAGTCCCAAATCCTGTGCCGGCAGACCCATCGCGAGACCGAGCAGTTGTGGAAGATGCAGGATGGGAAGGTTCAGCGCCGTGTTGACGGCCTGCCCTGCGCGCTCCTGGTAAATGTCGAGGCTCATGTGGCAGAGCGGACAGGGAGTCACCATGAAGTCCGCGCCATGGTCCTTCGCGTCCTTCATATTGGTGCCGGCCATGGCCACCGCGATCGCTTCCTTCTCCAGAATGATAGGAAAGCCGCAGCACTTGGTCCGGCCCGCATAGGCGACCGGTTCCCCGCCGACGGCGCGAATAATTTTTTCGAGCGAACTCGGATTCTCCGGATCGTCGAACCCCAGCTCCCAGGAGGGCCGGAGCATGTAACATCCGTAGAAGGGGGCAATACGGAAATTACGAAATGGAGATTGGACCGTCTCCCCCACGCGGGTGAGTCCGATATCCCGAACCGCGATCCAGAGCAGATGTTTCACCTGGACCCCGCCGCCGTAGCTGATGCCGTCTTGCGCCAGGATTGTATTCACCCGCTCAAGGGTCCCCGGTTCGTTCTTCAGGCGGCGGTTTGCCGCGCTCATCACCCCCTGGCAGGTGCCGCAGATGGTCATGATGTCCAGCCCGAGCCGCTCCGCTTGAGCGAAGGTTCTGGCGTTCAGTGCAAGCGCCGCATCCGGATCGGCCTCCCCGATCACGCCGGCGCCGCAACAGGAAGAGGCGGCCAGTTCGACGACCTCGATGCCCAATCGGCCGACGATGGCCATCGTAGATTGATAGAGTTCGGGGGTGGCGCCTTTGGCTGCGCAACCGGGATAGAGGGCAAATTTCAGAGGCATAGAGTGGGTCGCCTGTTCGTCCGGCCTGTCCGTCACAACATAACGTATTTCACCCCTCGATGAACAGACGGAATCGGGATTCTCCCGGGTGCGTGAGCCACAGGCGGGATCAGGGAAGTTTCGACACGGTTTCCTTATAGCTTTTCTTCAGGTCTTCGACGGCGGCGTTCATGTTGTCTTTCAGCTTACTCCAGGCAGAGCTGGTGGAGGCATTTACCTCCTCAAGCTGCTTTCCTGCCTCGTCTTTTTTGTGTTCCAACTCCTGAAGGGCCTTCTGCATTTCAGTCCGGGCTTCCGCCGAGGCAGCGTTGGTCTTTTTTTGGAGCTCCGCAATCTTGACCTGCATCTCGGCCAGTTCGGCCTGCACCGCCTTCCGGAAGGTCTCCTTTTGCTGAAGCGTATACTGCTTCGTCGCTTCGACGGCCTCCTTGGTATCCCGGATCACCCTGTCGGTTGTAGACGGTTGCGACTGGTCTCCCGCGGTTGCCCGGAGAGGAAGCGTGAGGGAGAGACCCAGGATGTACAGAACCACCAGCGTTCTAGCCACGGCCATGCGGGGACTCCTTTTTGTTGTGAGATGGAAGACAGACATCCGGCCCAATGCGGTTACAGTATACCCATTCTCCGGCATGTTCTGTGCCCGTCGATCCCCTCCCGGACGGTTAAGGTTTTGGGAAGAATGAGCCGAAAAGGATCTACAAGGCAGACAATCCCGCAACCTTGACGTGTGGTGCAAGCCCTATGAGCGCTGAACTTCCCAAAGCAACGGACGCGGCCTCTACGGACGCGTTGGAACAACATCTGATCGAGCGAATCCAGAAGGGAGCCATCGAACTCCCTCTCTTGCCTCAGGTGGCCTCCAGAATTCTGAGTATGGTCTACGATCCGGATGCGGAGGCCGCCAAGCTTGCCGCGCTCATTCATCAGGACCAGGCCCTTGCCGCCCATGTCATCCGGATCGCCAACTCTCCGGCATACATGACCCGCAATCCTGTGGTGTCGTTACAACATGCCGTCTCGATGCTGGGCATGAACTTGATGTCGGAATTGGCCTTCTCCGCCTCCATCAAAGGCAGTGCCTTCAAGGTGCCGGGGTGGGACGATGAAGTCAAGCGCCTCTGGCAGTATTCCCTGGCAAGCGGCGCCTACGCCAAAGAAATTGCCCGCGTCCGCCGGTTCAACGTCGAAAGCGCCTATCTTTGCGGACTCCTGCACGGGATCGGCAAACCGGTGGTGTTGCAGACGCTGGTCGCGCTGGCCAAGGAGCAGAATCTCACCCTGACGCAGGAGTTGTTGCATCAACTGCTGGAAGGCTATTACATCCAGGTGGGCCTGCTCGTCGCGGAAGATTGGGGGCTCCCGCCGCCTGTCGTGGAATCGATCGGCTTTCACAGCGATTACCAGTATGCCAAGACGGCTAAGCAGGAGTGCATGACGACCTGTCTGGCCGGTCGTTTGGCCACCCATTTTCTCGATCCCGTGGCGTTCGATGAAGCGATGGTCCGCGAGCATGCGGTCTTTGCCGATCTGAATCTCTATCCCAAAGATATCGATGCGTTGCTGGCCTTGAAAGACAAGGTACAAGCCGTCGTGGAGGCGATGCCGTTGTGATGCCCCCCAATGCCTATGACATCGTGGTGGTGGGGAGCGGTCCGGCCGGCCAGAAAGCCGCCATTCAAGGCGCCAAGGCCGGGAAGAAAGTCGTCCTGATCGAACAGGAGCAGGGCATCGGCGGCAATTGTGTCTACCGGGGCACGATTCCCAGTAAGACGCTGCGCGAGACGGCCTTGCAGTTCGAGCGTCTCAAACGCTCGAGCGAAGTGTTCGAAGGACGGCTGCGGCTCGATGTCCCGATGTCCGTGCTGCTGCACCGCCTGGATGAGGTGGTGAAGGCGCACGAGTGTTACATGGCCGACCAACTCACCCGCAACAGCGTGACCTATCGGCACGGACGCGCGCGATTCCTCTCGCCGAATGAAGTAGAATTGGAAACCATCGACGGCGCCTGCCAGGCCTTGCGGGCCGACACGATCGTGCTGGCGACGGGCTCACGGCCGCGTTCCATTCCGGAAATTCCCGTGGATCACGAACATGTCCTGGACAGCGATTCGATCCTCTCGATGATCTACCTGCCCCGCTCGTTGACGGTCTTGGGCGGAGGAGTCATCGCCTGTGAATATGCCTCGACCTTCGCGCTGCTGGGTGTCGAAGTGACGCTCATCGACAGGGCCCAGCGTCCCCTGTCGTTCATGGATGCTGAAATCGTCGAGGTGTTTCAGCGCAGTATCGAACGGCAAGGCGGGCGGTTTTACGTGGGGCAGACCGTCAAGGAAGTGGCGTGGGACGGCGTGTCTTCCGTCGTCGCCCGGCTGGCGAACGGCATGGCGGTCAAGAGCGAAAAGATGCTGGTCGCGCTGGGACGTCAACCGAACGTCGAAGAACTGAATCTTGAGGCGGCCGGGCTCACGCTGGACGAAAAGGGCCGGATCCCCGTCAACGAATACGGGCAAACTCCCGTCCCGCATATTTTTGCCGCCGGAGACATGTTGGGCCGTCCCCCGGCCCTGGCCTCACAAGCCATGGAGGATGGTCGTCGGGCGGTCAGTCACGCCTTGGGCCTTCCGGTCGGCGACTCGCTCAATCAGGTGCCGATCGGGATCTACACCATTCCGGAGATCGCCTCCATCGGACTCGATGAGGAACAGGCCGCGGCCCGGTACCGTGGCCCGCTTGTGGGGCGCGCGCGGTTTACGGAAATCGCCAAGGGGCAGATCACGGGAGCCTGCGACGGACTCTTAAAACTGATTGCCGACCCCTCCGGCGAACGACTGCTCGGTGTGCAGATCGTCGGCGAGCATGCGACCGAACTGATTCACCTTGGTCAGATGGCGCTGCAGGACGGGGCCACCATCGACCGGTTCATCGACTCCATTTTCAGCTTTCCCACGTTTGCCGAAGGGTATCGCGTGGCCGCGCTCGATATTCTGGGCCAACGCCGCAAGCGTCAAAGCTCCGCGCAAGCAGCCTGATCTCCCGCTCCCCTGCCCTCTTACTCCCACTTTGACCCCCATGCCCTATGTGCGCTACTCTCCGGGGCGACCCGTAAGGTCACCGCTGGAGGGATCGTCGTGAATCGCAATGAGCGCCGCCGCGATGAAAAATTGCATGGGAAGCAGGCCGGAGGTGCCGATGTCTCAACGGCGCTTCTGCGCGAGGCGCAGCTGCATCACCAGGCCGGACGTCTGGATGAAGCGGAACGAGCCTACCGGTTCCTGCTCGAGCGCGCACCGGCACAGCCGGACGCCCTCCATGGTTTGGGCCTCCTGACCTACCGGCGCGGCAATCTGAAAGACGCGCTCGGGTGGCTGGCGAAGGCCTGTGCCGCCGGTCCGCGCAATCCGGTCTACTGGTTCAATCACGGCGTCGTGCTGCAACGCGCCGGACGCACGGTGGACGCGGTCGAGGCCTATGGCCAGGCCATCCAATGGAATCCCCGCTACATCGAAGCCCGCACCAATCTCGGGAACGCCTACAAAGAGCTGGGACGTCTCGCAGAGGCGCAAGCCGCCTATGAGCAGGTCCTGACGCTCAATCCCGATCATGCCGAGGCGCACAACAACCTGGGCGTCGTCTTGAAAGAACAGGGGCGGTTGGATGAAGCCGCGGAGTCGTATCGGCGGGCCATCGCCTTGAAGCCGTCTCATGCGGAGGCGCAGAACAATCTAGGCTTGGTCCTTCTGGAACAGGGTCGATTGGACGACGCCATTCGCTGTTTCGAGCGCGCGCTTCAGATCGTCCCCGGGTATGGAACCGCGCTCTATAACCTCGGTATTGCCTGGATCTGGCGGGAGGATATGCCGCGGGCGCTGCGTTGTTTTGCCGAAACCGCGCAGGCCAAACATGCGCACGGCCGCCCTGTGACGGAGACGGCCGTCTTTCGCTCCCGGATCAAACATGATGCCGAGCAACTGCAGTATCTTCGAGAGTGCGGGCTGTTGGGCGATGAATGGAACCCCTATCACGAGGCCCTCACTCGACTGTGTGAGAAACTGGAACACTCGGCGACCAGTGCGACCGGATCGTCAAATCGTGTGCCGCTGTCGCCTGCCGACATACAGCCTATAGCCGCCTCGTATAACCGGCTGATCCATATCGCTCCTTGTGAGGCGATCGAGGGAGGTGCGTTGGCTGCGGACCTGGACAGCGCAGCCGTGGAGGCCCGGTACCTGGCGACGAACCCGGAGGTGACGTACATCGACGGGTTGTTGACGGACGAGGCGTTGCAACGGTTGAGACGGTTCTGCTGGGCGTCGACGATCTGGAAGAAAGACTACGAGAACGGCTATATCGGGGCCTTTCTCGGGGATGGATTCGCCTCTCCCCTGCTGCTTCAAATTGCCGAGGAGTTACGCCGCCGGCTTCCCCGCATCTTCGGCACCCATCGCCTGACGCAGGCCTGGGCATTCAAGCACGACAGCGCCAGGCGCGGTCTGAACATTCACGCCGATGCCGCGGCGGTCAACGTCAATTTCTGGATCACGCCGGATGAGTCGAACCTGAATCCTGAGAGCGGCGGACTGGTGGTGTGGGATAAGGAAGCGCCCAGGGAGTGGGATTTCAAGACGTACAATAGCGACAAGGCCCGAGGCAGGATCTATGAGTGGCTGACGACGCAGGGGGCGAAGGAAATCAAGATCCCCTATCGGGCGAACCGGGCGGTGGTGTTCAACTCGGACCTGTTCCACGAAACCGATGACATTGCGTTCAAGGAAGGGTTCACCAACCGCCGCATCAATATCACGCTGCTGTACGGGCATCGGCATCGCCCCTGAGCAACGTCTCAAACTCCTCCGCGCAGACGGGCCGGCTGAACAGGTAGCCCTGCACCTCGTCGCATCCTTCTTCCCGCAACCGTGCCAACTGGCCTTCTGTTTCCACTCCTTCGGCCAACACCGAGAGGTTCAGACTGTGCGCCATCGCGATGATCGCCCGGGTGATCTTCACGTTGTTTTCGTTGGTAAGCAGATCGCGGACAAACGATTGATCGATCTTCAAACGGCTCAGGGGAAAACGCTGAAGATAACTGAGCGACGAATACCCGGTGCCGAAGTCGTCGATGGAGAGGCGGACGCCCATGGTGCGAAGGCCTTCCAGCATCGTGACCGAGGCCTCGACGTCCCGCATGGCGATGGACTCGGTGAGTTCCAGTTCCAGTTGCGAGGGATTCAGCCCGGAGTCTCGAAGCGCATCGGCTACCGTGGCGGGCAGCGTCCGTCCGTGAAACAGGGAATTGGACACGTTGGCCGACACGGTGATAGGCGCCAGGCCGGCCGTTTCCCAGGCCTTCACCTGGCGGCAGGCCTCGCGAAGCACCCATTCGTCCATCGGGCGGATGAGGCCCGTGTCGATCGCCGCATTCAAGAAGACTCCCGGCGGCACCAGGCCGCGTTTGGGATGTTTCCAACGGACGAGCGCTTCCGCTCCCAGTATCTTGCGTGAATGGATATTCAGTTTCGGCTGATAAAAGACGACAAACTCTTCCCGTTCCAAGGCGCGGCGAAGCTCGTTTTCCAGATCGAGGCGTTCGGCCGCGGCGGCGTTCAAGCCGGACGAATAGAACTGGCAGTTGTTCCGCCCCTGCTCTTTCGCGTGGTACATCGCGGTGTCGGCGTTCTTGAGCAACGCTTCCACGGTGGCCCCGTCCGAAGGAAAGATCGAAATGCCGATGCTCGCGGAAATAAAAATCTCATGTCCGTCGATGCTGAACGGGTGCGCCAGTGCCTCCAGTATCCGCCTGGCCACTCGTCCTGCGTCTTCCGGGGTCGGTAATGCCGTGAGCAGAATGGTGAACTCATCGCCGCCGAGTCGCGCGAGGGCGTGGGTGGGTTCGTGATCGGCATGCCGGCCGACGGAGTCGCTCTGGCGAACCGATTCGCTCAACCGCTCGGCGACATGTGTCAGCAGGCGATCTCCCACCGTGTGTCCCAGGGTATCGTTGATAATCTTGAAGCGATCCAAGTCGATAAAGAGGGTGGCCAGATGCTGATGGTAGCGTTCGGCATAGGACAGAGCGTTGGAGAGGCGATCCTTGAACAACACACGGTTGGCCAGGCCCGTCAGGCTGTCGTAGTACGCGAGTTGATGGATGGCCCGTTCGGCCTGTTTGCGTTCGGTGATGTCCTGGGCGGTCCCGATGACCGTCAGCTCGTCCGTCTCTTCTTCGCGCACCCCTTCGGCCTGGAGATGAATGATGAAGTCGGTCCCGTTCGGCAACACGACACGGTGGTCGATATCGCAAGGTGTGTGCTGCGAGACCAATCGCTCCAGGGCGCCGGTGACGATCGGCCGGTCGTCCGGGTGAATCAGATTCAGGAAGGCCTCGAAGGTGCCGCCGAAATCCTGCGGACGCACGCCCAGGAGGCGGCATAATTCGTTGGACATGCTCAAGCGATTCGTCTTGGGATTCCAGTCCCAGTTGCCGATCCGGGCGATCCGCTGGGCCAATTCCAACCGCGATTCGCTTCGAATCAGCGCGTGCAGCACGTTGTTGGTTCTGAGCATGTACCGGACATGGTGGCAGAGAATCGTGGCGTTGACCGGCTTGGTAATGAAGTCCGTGGCGCCGTGCTGGTAGGCCCGGGCGATGGAATTCGCGTCATCCAATCCCGTGAGAACCAGGATCGGCACCCGTTTTCCGCGAGGGAGCGTACGAAGCCGGGAGCAGGTCAGATAGCCGTCCAGGTCCGGCATCATGATGTCCATCACGACGAGATCGGGCATCAGGGTCTCGAACTTTTCCAGGGCGTCCCGCCCTCCCGTGGCCTCCACGACGGTCATGCCGGCCGGTTCCAGCGCGTTCTGAACAAACAGCCGTGACAGCGGGTCGTCGTCGGCGACAAGGATCGTGGGATGGGTTTGACTCATGGTGTTGTCTTTAGTTGTGCGACGGCAACAGTATGCGCACGTATGATGAATTCTGCGCCTTCCAGAGGGCGATGGCGCAATGGGCGTCGATGAGAGGTCTCAGCATGATGCGTTCATGCCAGAGTATCAAACTTTTCCGTAATCGCTACATAATTAGCACTTGTTGAGCGGCGGGGATGTTCCTCTGCCAGGGTGGAGACACGCACTGTGGAAATGTCCGTGCCGGTGAATCAACCCCTGTCCGGTGTCTCGACGGGACTGCCGACCGGGACGATGCGCTGTTCCCAGGCCTCCATGAGGATGCCGGCCAAGAGTGCGCGTACCCGGCTCATGAGTCCCCGCATGGTCAGGGTCAAGAGGACGATCATCACGAGGAGCAGCGGTCCGATGACCAGGGCCACGTCCCGCCCCAAATCGTGCTCCGAACGAAGGACTGCGGCATCCGGCGGGGTTGCGACGACCAGTCTGATCCATCCTGCGATGCGGTTGTCCTGGCGGAAGGGCTCGATCACAATCAGGACCGGCCTCCCCTTGTCGACCCCGTGAGTGATGGAACTGTTCTGGCTGTTGCGTGCCGCCGGCCATGCGGCATCCTGCACCGGGGTGCCGATGGAGGCCGGATTACTGGCGGCTACGATCATGTTGTCCGGTGTGATGACGGCGGCATCGAGGAGGTTGGCCTGCCGGGCATGTTGTTCCAGGGTCTGTTGAACAGTGGCCAGACTCTCGCCGGGCAGCGATTCACTGAACCAGGCCATGGTTCGCGCCACGGCGCGTGCGCTCTGCTCGGCCGCCACGATGGCCGCCGCATTGCGCTGTGCGACGAGCGAACGATCGTGTTGAGCCAGGAGCGCATAGAGCGCGGCCGCGCAGCAGGCGGAGACGATCACACTGATGAACACCGCCGGAAGCCAGGTGCGAGGCAATCGGGACGCGTGAGCCATGCTGTATCCTCCTCAACGGGTCAGGGTCGTGACGTGCCGGGACCGTCTTGTGCCGGTCGTTGGTCCGTTCATAGGGTTGGCGCGTGAGTTCTTTGACAATGCCTTGGAGGCGAGTCCATTCGTCCGGTTGCAGGGAGACGAATTCAAGACCGATGCGGCCGTCGCGGCACCAGCGGACGACGCCTTGTTGAATGGTGAGCGGGATGTCCTGATCCGTGATGTGAATGCGGAGTTCAAGGGTGGTGCCGGGATGCACGCCTGTCGTGCTCAGGATACCGCAGCCGCGCAGGGACAGATCGACAACCTCGCCGTCCCCGCCGACGCGGTTGACCGAACTAAAGGAACTTCGAAAGTGAACGGGATAACGGGGATGGTGGCGTTGGTCCATGATCGGCTAGCGCTGGTATCTGGTATAAGGCTAGCCCTTTATATTGCCGATCGGTTTGAGTTCCGCCACTTTTTTTGTGATTCCCGCGTGGTCCACCGTCCCCACGACATCCGAAATGTTCTTGTACGCGAGCCCGGCTTCTTCAGCCAGACCGGACATGGACACGGCTTTCACCAGAATGCCGTGTTGTTTCATGTCGCGCATGAGCTGCTCGCCGCGCACCGTGCGTTTCGCCTGCGCGCGCGACATGGTCCGGCCGGACCCGTGCATGGTCGAGCCGAACGTCTCCTGCATCGCCCGATCCGTGCCGACCAGAAGATACGAGCCGGTCTCCATGGAGCCGCCGCAGATCACCGGCTGGCCGATCCCTCGATAACAGGCCGGGAGTTCAGGGCTCCCGGGCCCGAACGCCCGCGTGGCGCCTTTCCGGTGCACGAGCCACTCCCCGTCCCGGTAGCGTTCCACCTTGGCGATGTTATGCGCCACATCGTAGATCAGCTGCATGCCCAGGCGCCGGGCGCTTTCTCCGAACACCGCTTCGAAGGCCTCGCGAATCTGATGCGTGATGACTTGCCGGTTGGCGAACGCCGTGTTGGCCGCGCAGTTCATCGCGCCGAAATAGTCCTGTCCTTCCGGTGAGCGAAACGGCGCGCAGGCGAGTTGCTGATCTTTGACGGAGATCCCGTACCGGCGCATGGCTTTCTCGAACACCTTGAGATAGTCGCTCGCCACCTGGTGGCCGAACCCGCGCGAACCGCAATGGACCATCACGACCACCTGATCGCGACCGGTCAACCCCATGGCCGCGGCGGTCGCACGATCGTAGATCCCTTTGTCGGAGAGCACCTGTATTTCCAGATAGTGGTTGCCGGATCCCAGGGTGCCGAGTTGATTGATGCCGCGTTCGACGGCGTAGTCGGTCACGTGGGTGGGGTCTGCGCCCCTCAGGCAACCGCGCTCCTCGATGCGTTCGAGGTCCTCCTCCCAGCCATAGCCTTTGGCGATGCACCAGCCCGCGCCTTGTCGCATGACGTCGCGAAAGTCCTGCCGGGAGAGATTCACGAAGCCGCGCGATCCGACACCGGCCGGGACGCGACGGAAGAGCTCCGTCATCAGCAGTTCCAGTTTCGGTTGTACCTCGGACAGCGACAAGTCGGTACGGATCAGCCGCATTCCGCAGTTGATATCGTAGCCGACGCCGCCGGGTGAGATGACTCCGTCCTCGGGGTTGAATGCCGCCACGCCGCCGATGGGAAAGCCGTACCCCCAATGTCCGTCCGGCATGCAGAGGGCATAACGATGAATACCGGGCAGGCAGGCCACGTTGGTGACCTGATCGAAGACGCCCCGATCCATCGCCCCGAGAATCGCCGCGCTGGCGTAGATGCGAGCCGGGACCAGCATGCCCGGTTTTTCAGAGGGCGGAATTTCCCAGAGGTAGTCGTTGATCTTGACGACCTGCATGTCGGTGTTCAGTTTCATACGTCCAGCCGGATGCTGAAAAAGGCCTCCAACGTCGTGCCCGGGCACTCAATCCCCTCGACGTACGATGCGTACGCCTCGTGAAGCGTCATACATCCAACACCACCCTGGCCTTCCAGCTTGTCCCCTCTTGGGTGACTGCATACAGATGTTTCGTGACGCCTTTGACGTCGGAGCGCAGCTCCTGTGTCGCGGGATCGACCGGTGCACCGGTCAGTTCGGCGTGGAGGTGCCAGGCTGTGAGGGCAGTGTTCTGAGTGAGCGACACTGTCGCCCGATGGAAGACCACGCCCCGCGCATCTTTCAAATAGACGAGCCGTCCCAGCCATTCGAACAGGAGCGTCTCGATGTCCGCTTCTTCCATGTCCACGGTATGCCGCCAGGTTTCGGCGATGGTGACCGGATCGGCCAGGCTTTCGATGAGCGCGTGTGTCGCGGCCTCGAAGAGGGCCGGCAAGGACTCTCCCTCGGCGTCGAATGCCATATCGGCCAGGGCGATGTCGTCGAGGAATCGGAAAGACCCCGGCATGGGCGTCAGACGCGCGGAGCCCGACGGCGCGCAGCGGCAAAGATGGCCCGGACCTGCTCGATGCCCGGAATGGTGTGGCCGAACGGCAACGGCACCTTTCCTTTGAGCCACATCCGCAGGCCGAGCGGCATCACATCGAGCACCCGCCGGAGATTGAACCCGAGGACCTTCAACGGCATCAACGCTTCATTCAAACGTCCCTCGTGGCGGACCAGGTCGACGAAGCCGGTGATGTGACGGGCGCCTTCGGCTGAGGTTAATCCATGCCGGAGGGACGAGCGACGCAATCGAATGATCGCCTCCATCGGCTGCACATCCTTCGGGCAGACTTGCACGCACATGTTGCAGCGGGTGCAGTCCCAGATGCCGTCGGCCTCCTGGAGCGCGGTGAGTCTGGCCTGTTTCGCCCCGGCCGGTTCGCGCGGGTCTGCAACGAATCGCGCAGACTTCGCGAGCGCCGCCGGGCCGAGAAAACCCCGTGAGACTTCATGCGAGGTGCAGGCGGCCACACAGGCCCCGCACATGATACAAGCGTCGACGTTGTGAAACTGGTACGACTCCGGCAGCAGCCGAAGTTGTCCGGATGACCCGTATCGTTTGGTGGGATGGGTTTCGGGAGTGAGCCAGGGCGTGACGGCACGGATTTTCTCCCAGAACGGCGACATATCGACCACCAGGTCCTTGATGACCGGGAGGTTGGGCAAGGGCTCGATCGAGATTCTGCCGTGGCGTTCGAGTTCTTTGCGAATGGAGGTGCGGCAGGCCAGCTTTTCCGTGCCGTTGATATGCATGGCGCAAGAGCCGCAAATGGCTGAGCGACAGGAATAACGCAGCGCCAACCGGCCGTCGAGTTCGTTCTTGATCCGGATCAGGGCCTCGAGCACGGTCATGCCGCGCCCGATGTCGAGCCGATAGTCTTCCCGGTGGGGCTGTTGATCGGTTTCGGGATTAAAACGCTGAATGGTAAAGGTCAGGCGCATAACATCGTGAAACGTGAAGCGTCGGGCGTGAAGCGTGAAAACGGAAGAAGTGTTTCTTCGTTTGACCGACTAGCCGAGTTCGAAGACTTTCGGGTAATTCGTCAAATTCCGGCAGCCGTCTTTCGTCACGAGGACCATGTCTTCGATACGCACCGCACCGAGGCCCGGGTAGTAGAGTCCCGGCTCGACGGTGACGACATGCCCTTCCTGCAGCAGCGAACCGGTCCTGCTGATACGGGGCGCTTCGTGAATATCCAAGCCGACGCCATGGCCGGTGCCGTGAAAATATCCCTGCATGCGGCCGTTCACCAGGCCGGTCTTGTACCCTGCCTTCTCGAACCGATCGCAGATGCCTTGATGGATGGCGGCCCCGTCGGCGCCGTCGCGAATCTTGGTGATGGCTTCTTCCTGCGCATCTTTGACGGCGTGATAGAGGCGCGTCAATTCCGGCGAGGGTGTGCCGCGGACGACCGTGCGGGACATGTCGGCGAAATATCGTGAGCCGGCGGAGCGCGGAAACACATCGAAAATGATGCTGCGATGAGCCGGCAATGGGCCGCTACCCTCATCGTGGGGATCGCAGGCCTGTTCCCCGCCTGCCACGATAGTATGTTGCGCGACGCAGTCGCATTCCATCAGGGCGACATTGATCAATTTTTTGACTCGCTCGGAGGTCAGAACCTCGCCGTCCAGCCAGAGGACGTTGTCGCGAATCTCGGCGCGTCGGAGGGTCCGGTGCGCGGCGGCCACGGCCGTTTCCGTCGCTCGCTGGGCGGCCTCGATGTGTCGAACCTCGTCGTCCGATTTCATCACCCGCTGTTCGTAGAACGGTTCGCGTTTGGTGCGCAACCGATAGCCGAGTTCCTGGAGTCGGCTCGCATGGAGAAAGGGAAACGTCGGCGGCACCAGAATGTCTTTCAGACCGGCATCCTGCAAGACCAGATGAATCACATCGATCGTGCCCGGATCTTTGACGCCCTGCGATTTGGCGCGCCGCTCCAGCTCGGAGTAGGACAACACGCGATCGACCGTCGCCTGGTTACGCGCCCGGTCCACCTCCAGATCGCTCATGACCATGAGTCGTTCACCCTTCACTTCAAGGTAGATGAAGGGATCCGGCGCGATGAAGCGGGTGGCGTAATAGAGATTGGAGTCGGTTTCGCTGGCGGCGATGAAGAGGGTCGCGCTCTGCTCGGGACGGCTGTGGTGTTCGGTCGAGTGGCTCATGAGATGGATACGTTCACGTCATTCGGATGCTATCACGCGGTCCGGAGGTGGTCAAGGCGTGGCCGGTGCCGGTGTGACCGGCGTCTCGACCGGTGGCGCGGCGGAAGGCGGCGTCTGAATCTCCAGCGAGGGATCGAACACCGGATCTTTCTCCTCCTGCGGCGACAGAATGTCGATCGGGAGCATCACCGTATTCTTCAGCAGGTCGAACGCGAGCTGCGCAACACCGGTCAATCCCGTGGTAAAGGATTTCATCGGCAGGTAGGTCACGTCGGGATCATCGATGGAGCCCTTCACCTGAAACAGCGCCGTCGCCAGGCCTTTGCGGTCCCCGGCGATCAGCCGCCCGAAGAGCGGAATCGATTTCAGAAATTGCGAGTAGGATCCGAAGGGACTCACCGCCCAGATCATGTCGAGCTGATCGGTGGGCATGTCGTAATTGCCGGCGGCGGAAATCTTCAGCACCGGACTGTCCAGGACGATATTTTGCGTCTTCACCAATCCGTTTTGAATCGTCAGGGTGGTGCTCGCCCGGTTGTACTGCAATCCCTCTTTCTCCAGATCCACCTTCCCCTGCAAGACCGCGGGCAGATTCAGAATGGAGAGAATCTTCCAGATGGCGCGTTTTTCGGTCTTGAGGATGCGGCCATCCTGCAACACCAGTTCGACTTTGCCGTTGAGGGTCGGCAGGACGCCATGGGGGTTCCGTCCATGCCCGCGGATCACACCGGTCAGCTTCATCTCGCCGGTCACCGGCTGATCATGGGCTCCGAGCAGCGGCAACAGGGATTCGGCCGGGATGCCCGTCATCCGGATCGAGGTTTCGGTTTCAGCCGGTTGCCCTTTGGGCAGCCGGACGACCATGCGTCCGGCGGCATGGCCGGTTCCCGATTGAGCGACGACACGGTCGAGATCCAGCATGCCGTCTTGAATCGTCAGGCGCCCGGATAAGCCGCCGAATCGCAGATGTTTGTAGAGGCCCTTTTCAATCGTGGCGGTGGCGCTGACCTGACTGGTCGAAGCCAGGGTCTCAAGAAATTCACGGATCGGCGAACGGTGCCCCTTGGGGATGAGCAGATCGAGATCCATCTGGGACGACTCGATCTTCACGGCGATGACCGGTTTCGTCGTCCAGTTCTTCAGCGCCCCCGACAGGCTGACATCGCTGTCCTTGATGCGGAAGGAGAGCTGTTTGATATCGGCGATGTTCTTCGAAAATTTCAGCCGGAGGTAAATATCCTCGACCTGGCCGTCCACGCCCTTCACCGACATCAGGCCGTTGGTCAGCGCCAGCCATCCGCCCGTGCGCCAGTTTCTCCACTCGGCATCCGTGCCCTTCACATCCATGGAGACTTCGAGATTGCCCGCCTCGAACCCGCTGCGGTAGATCCATTCGGGAAGGCTCGACAGCGACACCGTACCGGAGGCGAGCGAGGCATCGATCGAAAACTGATCGCCCAGGGTGATATGTCCTTTTAACGGCAACCGTAGCGGCGGTATCACGAGTTCCATGCGGGAAATCACCAGGCCGACTCCCCGCGTGACATCGGCATCGAGTTCCAGGGAGGCCGGTGAACCGAACGGTTTCTCCCCGACCATCGGCAGCACGAGTTTGGCATCGTTCAGGCCGATCTCCCCGCGGAGATGCGGCGCACCGGAGGCCCCGGATAACTGGACCTTCGCGTTGACCATGCCATAGAGGAGATCGTCGGGGAAGGTTCCGGCGGAGACCATCTGGCGAAGTTGGGCGGCGCTGCCCCTTGCGCGAATGACAAAATCCTGAAAGACGCTGGGCGTGCCGCCGCTGATCATGCCGTTGAACTGGAGTTGCGTCTCGCCCACGTTGGCGGTGACTTGATCGAACTGTGCTCCGCCGGTTTGTGAAAACAGGATGCGCCCGTGCATGGCTGTGAGCCGTTGTGGCAGGGAGGGATTCACCAGGCTGACCTGTTCAGCCAGCACTTCCCCGCCGGCGAACGTGATGCCTTCCGGTTTGTCCAGCGGACCGACGAGGCGGAAGGTCGGATGCGTTTGGCCCTCGATCTCTCGCGATTGCGCCAGCAGCGAGGTCAACCGGTCCGCGCGAATGGTCTTGGTTAAAAACTTCACCAGATCCGCCGCCGTCATGTTGCCGCTGATATCCAGCTCCATCCAAGGCCCTTCATCCAGGAACGACACCACAGCTTTGCCGTCGGTCATCTGGAGCGTGCCGTAGCTCCCCGTCACCTTGCCGACCCGGATGCGTCCCGGCTCCACGGAGATGGTGGCGGACAGATCCTGCGTCGGCACACGGTCGTTTCCGATCAGCGCCGTGCCCTTCTCAACCCGGAAGTCACCGGTGAGCGACAGTTGCGGACTGGGCGCGGTGGCGCCGGTCAGCGTGGCCGAGACGATTTCGACCGTCCCGCCCAGTTGGCGCTGCTCGACGATGCCGGGCAATTGGGGATGAATCCATTGCGGCGGCATGCGGGCGAACAGCGTCTTGAGATCGATGGTGGGCGACGCAAACGTGATGGAGAACGTGGGTTGCGAGGTCAGGAGTCCCGCCATGTTCGCCTTGCCGGTGATCGCCAGTGCATCGACATTGGCGGCGATCTCCGTGAGCACCACGTCGTACCCGGCCACGCCGGGCGCCACGCGGATGCGGCTCTGCAGATTGGCGCCGCCCTGCAGTTGAGCGGGCACGGGGCGCGGGCCGAAGAAGTCGGCCGCTTCGCGCAGGCGCAGATTGGTGGTCTCGATCTCCCCGTCGAACTGAAACGCGGGATGGACCGAATAGGGTTCCTCCGCCGCCAGCGACGAAGAGGATTCGCTCAAGCCGATGGTGCCGGTGAGGGAAAATGAGGAAGGGGCCGCTTCCGCCGGCAACGAGGCGGAAATGTGCAAGTCGCCCTGGGCCTTGCCCGGATAGACCTTCAACGCCATTTCGACGGCTTCCAGCTTCGTGGTGCGGACGCCGTCCGGACGAGCCTCGTCCGTGATCGTGATGTGCCCCTGCTGAATCGTGGCTTCACGGATTTGCAGGAGACGGCTGAACATCTGATAGGCCGATTCGTCTTTGGCCGCGGAGGGCAGCCCGGCGAGCACATTCCAATGGCCGGAGCGATTGCGGATCAGGGTGACGGTCGGCTCGTCGAGAAAGATGCGCTTGGCCACCACCTGCTTCTTCAGCAGCGGCAGGAGGCGCAGGACGATGTCGATTTCTTTGGCCTGGAAGACGACGTGGGTCGGGTCGTCGTGACCGTAGACACCCACGTTGGAGAGTTCGAGCCGGACGCTGGGCAGGACGACCAGCTTGATCCGGTCGACCTCGATCTTGCGCCGCAGACTGGTTTCGAGTTGCTGGAGGAAGAAATTCTTGATGACGTCGACGCCGAACAACTCGCGCGAATAGAGGAGAAGGAGTACGCCGACGACCACCAGGCCGAGCAGCGAGAACACGACAACGCGCGGACGAACCCTCACTGCACCTCCACCAGGTAGGTCAAAATCCGAGTGTACTGGATGCATGAGAGGGAAATCCATACGGCAGAGGCACGAGGGAACGTGAAACGTCAGACGTGAGAGGTGAAACGGTAGGACCCCGGCTCTCGTCTTTCGTCAAGCGTATCCCGCTCGGGATCGTAAATAACTTCCGTCGGCTGGTGCGTGCCGGTCTATAATGCCTCGCTTTTGAGCTTGACCAAGGGGAACCGGAGGACTGAGTGGCAGTTGGCAAGCCGGTCAGCGCACCGCGATGGGGCATTCTCGGGCTCCTGTTCGCGATCAGCGCCGTGACCTATATGGATCGGGTCAACATCTCCGTGACGGCGCGACAGATGATGCCTGCCTATGGCCTGACCGATCAGGACATGGGCTACATCTTTTCCGCCTTCGTGTTCGGCTATGCGCTCTGCCAGATTCCCGGCGGCTGGCTGGGCGATCGCTGGGGCGCCCGGGTCGTGCTGGCCGGCGCGCTGGTCTGGTGGTCGGTCTTCACGGCTTTGACGGCGGTGGCCGCAACCTTGCCGTTGGCCGCCATGGTCGGGACGGTCGGTGCGCTGATCGTTGTGCGTTTTCTCCTCGGCGTGGGTGAAGCCGTAGCCCTGCCGAACTTCAATCGCGCCGTCGCCGATTGGATTCCGCCTGCGCAACGTGGGCTCGGTATCGGTATTGCCATCGGCGGTATCGGCATCGGCGCTGCGATCACCCCGCCCCTCGCCTCCTGGGTCATGGTGAACTATCACTGGCAGACAGTCTTCTACCTCTCCGCGTTGATCGGTCTGGTGGTGGCCCTGTTGTGGGTTCTCTGCTCCCGCGAACAGAAGGCGGCAGACGGCGCGGCGTCGTTACACCCGCGTGTCGTCGTTCCCTGGCGGCAATTCGCTGCTTCGTCATCCCTGCGCTGGCTGGTGTTGAGTTACGCCTGCCTCGGGTACGTCGCCTACATTTATATGTCCTGGTTTTACCTCTACCTGGTGAACGTGCGCGGGATCGATCTGTTGCGTGGCGGCTGGCTCGCGGCTGCACCCTTCGTCGCGATCCTCGTCTTCTGCCCGCTCGGCGGCTGGACCACGGATCGCCTGGTCTCGAGCCTTGGTCTGACGAAGGCCCGCATGATCGTCGGCATGATCGGCATGGGGCTGGCCGGTGGACTGATCGCCGTCGGCGCCTGGGCCGATTCGCAGGCGGTGGCCATCGCCTGCCTATCGCTCGGCGCGGGTTGGCTCTATTTCACCGTCGGGGCCTACTGGAGCGTGACGACCGACCTCTCCAAGACACATGCGGGCACCCTGTCGGGCGTGATGAACATGGGCGCGAACGTGGGCGGGGTGATCTCTCCCAGCCTCACACCCTGGCTCGCCGACCATTGGGGATGGACGGCGTCGTTGCTGGTGGCGGCGCTTATCGCCTTCTGCGGCGGGGTGATGTGGATGAAGATCGATGCGAGCGAGGGGTTAAGGGAGTAGAAGTGACGGGCTCAGGAAGGAGCACGCTTGAAGGTGGACGACGTCGGGAACTAGTGGTTCAGTTGGCTGGTCTTGGAAGTTACTCCGTGGACATAGGGCCGATCCAAGGGTATTAGCGGAATCGGCGCAACCAATGAAGCCTGCCCGATTCAGGATCATTCATCAGCAGCGCGGTCATTGAAATTCCCCCCGAACCCTCGCGGCCATCGACGCGACGCGTGCGACGTCAAAACTCATGACGATATCGACTGATTGCAACGTTTCGATTGGGAACCACTCCGCCTCCAACGCATCATCGGCTGCCTGCGGGACGCCTGAAATCCACTCACATAACACGGCGATCAACACGTAATGGGTAACCAAGTGTCCACTCGCGTTCCGATGGAACGCGTCGACCGCCGTGAAAACGTGCAGCGGGTGCACGACGAGGCCGGTCTCTTCCGCCACTTCCCGTACCGCGGCAGCCTGGACCGGTTCACCCGGCTCGATCTTGCCACCGGGAAAGCCCCACTTCCCCGCGTCGGGCTGATTCGCGCGGCGGACGAGCAGAACATCGCCGCCTCGCAGCACCACGCCGATCGCCGCTGCAACCGGCGTGACGGTCGTGGACGGTAGCGAGCCTTTCTGCGCCTTCGTTTTGCCATGGTGACTCATGTGAGGATTTCTCCAATCCGAGGTGGATAGGGCTGCGGACGTTGGGTGCCGGAACCGGGTGGCGTCCTTGTCGCATCGTCGTCGGTCACGCATTTTCCTTCTTCCGGTGGAAAGCGAAGTTTAACAGCCGCAAGGTGCAGGGGGCAGGAACCAGGCTAGGCAGTCTGCGGCACACTGTCAAGAAGACAGTACAGGGATGCTCATCGACCAACGCCGGTCTTCGAAGCGGCGGCGATGGCGTGAGTGACGAAAAGTCGGCTACGCGGTTGACCGGACTCCCGAAGACCCAGCCGAATAGGTTGTCGGTGTGATGCACATGGGCGCGAACGTGGGCGGTGTGATCTCTCCCAGCCTCACACCCTGGCTCGCCGATCATTGGGGATGGACGGCCTCGTTGCTGGTGGCGGCGCTTATCGCCTTCTGCGGCGGCGTGATGTGGATGAAGATCGATGCGAGCGAGGGATTGAGGGAGTGAGGGGGGGGCAATGCGGCGTCTCGGCACAATCAGAAGACTCAATCGTGGGACGGGCTATGTTTTGCGAACCCCCAACTCTCGTGACGAACAGGCAATCGATTGAGCGCCTGGCGGTAGAACTGCCATTTCGGGATAAAGCGGTCCATCAAGGCGATAAACCGGCGGGTGTGTGTCGGCTCAAGGAGATGCGCCATCTCATGTACCACGATGTATTCAAGACATTCCGGCGGTTTCTTTGCCAACTCTGTATTCAGGCGAATATGCCGCGCCGTGGGATTGCAACTCCCCCACTTCGTCCGCATCCGTTGCACAAAGAAGCGGTTGACCGTCGCCCTCATCAATGGCTGCCACTTGGCAAGCAGGGTACCCACGGCGTTCTTGAGCTGCTCGCGATACCATGCCTCAAATAACTCCTGCTTCCTCTCTTCACTTGTCCCGGGACGCACGCGCAAGAGAATGCGGCGATACCGCACTTCAATAGACGGGGATTCATCCCCTTCCCGCACGGTGAGCAAGTAGCGTCGTCCCCAGAGGTAATGACTCTCCCGGTTGAGGTACTCACGCGGGGTTTCACGTTCCTGATCGCGCAATTTCTTCTGCTGTTGCTTGATCCATTCGAGTTTAGAGATGGCGAAGACGCGGATCGTATCGAGGCTCATGCGCGCCGGCGCAGCAATTCGCACCCGACCGTTCGGGGGATACACACTGAGATGGACGTTCTTAATGTCCTTTCTCACCACATCCACCGCGATATTGCCGAGCTGAACCTGCGCCATCGTCAGTATTCTCCCTGCGCTTTGACGATAAGAAAGATGCGCTCAACCTCAGCCTCGTCGCGCAGCACCTCATACAGCGCCCGTTTGATCACTTGCTCGCGTGTCTGAACTCCGCGCCAGGCATCGGGGCGAACGGTTCGAACCGTTTCATCGATCTTCAACGCCAGCCGCAATGTTGCATCATTGGCCGTCTGGTACTCAGACTGCGTTTCCGCCGCCCGATCGGCCTCCGGGGGTGCTCCTTGCGTTTTCTTCAGGTTGTTGTACAGAGCCCGCAGAGCCGGGCTTTTCCTGAGAGGCTCAGGTGTGTCCTCGGCCTGCCCCGCATCCACCTTCTTAACAAGCTCGGCGATACGTTTCAGGTACTGCTCATACTCGATGGCCTTCGTCTTGCGAGCGGCAATGATTTCGTCCAGCAGGGCCGACATCGACTCGTAATAGGCGGGATCATTCAAATGCTCCTTGATGATCGTGCGGCGGACGTTGTTCTCGATGGTCTCGGCAATCGCATCCTTGTTGCCTGTTAAGCCACCGAGCTGAGCGGCGATGGCATTCCCGATTCCGGTCTTTACGATGAGGTCCAGCAAAGGCATGTCATCGAATGGCGAAATCTTTCTCGGCTCATCGGCCTCGATATAGGTATCGATGAGGTGGCGCATGTCGGCTTCGTAGGCCTTGAGGTCGAGGCTTTCCCCGCTGGCTTTCCGGACAATCTCACGGACATTCAGATACCGGTCCATGTGCTGCTTGATGCGGACGATGTCGGCCGGACTGTAGCCGGCCAGATCGAGTTCATCGGCGATGTTCGCGTAGGCGCGGACGAGTGCAACCGTCGCCTTGTAGAGCGCGGCCCGCTGCGGCTCACGTTCCTGGAGGTCAGCCGGAATCTCCGTGTTCCCGCAGAAATAGTGGATGTGCTCCAGCTCCCCTTTCGGTGGTTCCACCGGCTCGCACAGGAGATCGAGGCTTTCCTGCGCCTGGTCGAGCCGTTCCTTCCCTTTCTTCAGACGGTCTTGCAGCAGCACCTCAGGGGCAACGCCCCCGGCGCTGTGGTCAAGCTCGGAGCTATAGACTTGTAGCGCGCCGGTGCCCTTCTCATTGACCAGCTTCTTGAATAGATCCTTGTAGTCCACGATGTAGCCGAATTCCTTGTCCTCGCCGTCGAGTCGGTTCGTACGGCAGATGGCTTGGAACAATCCGTGGTCCTGCATCGATTTGTCGATGTAGAGATAGGTGCAGGGCGGCGCATCGAAGCCGGTGAGCAACTTGTCCACCACGACCAGGAGTTTCATGGTTGCCGGTTCCTTCGTGAAGAGGGCCTTGGCCCACTCTTCATAGGTTTCTGTTTTGGTCATGCCTGGCTTCGCGTCGATGTCCTTCAGCAACTCGGTGTAGGTGTTGTAGATGAACTGCTTGTCGGTTTCCGTGTTCGCGCCGACTTCTTCCTTGGTCACATCCTTGGTCTGCGGATTATAGGACGTCACCACCGCGCATCTGCCCTTGAAGGGCGTCTTTTGGAAAAGTCCGAAATACTTGGTCGCCTCGTAGATACTCGACGCCACAAGAATGGCATTCCCCCGTTCGTTGGACAGGCGCGGCTTCACGCCGAAGTCGAAGACGATGTCGCTCACCACACGATCCATGCGGGACTTGGAACTCAGCACCTGCTGCATCGTCCCCCACTGCTTCTTGAGCTCGTCTTTCTGCCAGTCGTTCAGGCCCTTGGTCTTTGCGTCAAACCAGGCGTCGATCTTCTCTTGCGAACCCAGGTGCTGGTCGATATCCCGCGCTTCATAGACGAGATCGAGCACCACGCCGTCCTCAACACCCTCGCTGAATTTATAGGTGTGAATATACCGGCCGAATACTTCGAAACTCGTGACTCGATCCTTTGCGAGCAGCGGTGTTCCGGTGAAGCCGATAAAGACGGCGTTCGGCATGAGGGCCTTCATCACTCGATGGAGTTTGCCGCTCTGCGTCCGGTGGCACTCGTCCACAAACACGAACACTTCGCCCACCGTCTGGCTGGGCTGAGCCTCCAGTTCCTTGATGAAGGCGTCGAAGTCGTCCACATCTTTGCGCCCGAACTTGTGGACGAGCGAGCACAACAGGCGCGGAGTCGCCTGGCCGAGTCGGCTCATCAAGTCACGGCCACTGCTGGTTCGCGTGATCGGCTCGCCGACATCGGTAAAGACCCGTTCGATCTGTTTGTCCAGTTCGTCGCGGTCGGTGACAATGGCCACGCGGGCATGAGGATTGTTTTCTAAGATCCACTTGGCCAGCAACACCATGACAATGCTTTTCCCGCTGCCTTGGGTATGCCAGATGATGCCGCCCTTGCGCTGGCGCACAGAGTCCTGAGCCGCCTTGATGCCGAAATACTGATGCACCCGCGGCAGCTTTTTCACCCCGCCGTCGAAGAGCACAAAGTCGTGCATCAGCTCGATCAGCCGATCCTTCGCGCACATCTTGCGCAGATACTTGTCCAGCTTGAATCGGCGGTTGTCCTGCTCATCTTCTTTCCACTTGAGGAAATATTTCTCCTGCGTGTCGATGGTGCCGTATTGCAGACCTTCGGAATCGTTGCCGGCAAAGATGAATTGCACCGTGCTGAAGAACCAGGCATTGAACTCCGGCTGCTGGTTGGAAAGGCTCTGCCGGATGCCGTCACCGATGGACACGCGGCTGTTCTTCAGCTCGATCACACCGACCGCGATGCCGTTGATGTACAGCACCAGGTCAGGCCGCCGCTCGTGGTTGCCCGTGAGCGTCACTTCCTCGGCAATGGCGAAGTCGTTTTTGCCCGGCTCGCGCCAGTTGATGAGGTGAACTGTTTCCGTGGCCTTGCCGGCCTCGATCTTGACCGGTACCCCGTAGCGGAAGAGCTTATAGACAGCTTGATTGTTGCCGTAAAGGTTCCGGCTGTGATTGTCCGCCTCGGTCTTCAGAAGATAGAGCGCCCGGCTGATCTGTGCCGTGGTGTAGCCGCTCTTAGTGAGGTAGTCGGTCAGCAGCCCTTCTTCGATGTTGCTGTTACCGTCGCGGTCGGTCCAGTCGCCCAGGTAGCGATAACCCAGTTCGTCGCGGAACAGTGCTATGACACGGTTCTGAGTTGCGCGCTCAGGTTGGCCGATGGAGGTCATGCGTTCATCCGTTGATCTCGTCCTGAAGCGTCGTCAGGATTGTCATGATGTCTTCAAATGACGGTATGTTCCCAAAAATCATGGTCGCCATGGCCCGATAATCCTCTCGCACCGCCGCCAAGATCTGTCCCTCTGGAACAAGCCGAAAGGTGCCAGGCCTCGCAAGATCATAGCGCGCCCATCCACGGGGATAGAACCGCTCTTTGAACTCTACGACATTGGCCAAGAGGGCCACATCCGCCAACGCCGCATGCTTGACCGGAGACTTGGCCATTTTGGCGACATCATAATAGTGTCGGGAGTACCGTGGCGGTTGTGGATTGCCCGAGGGGCGATGCGCTTCATGATGCAGGATCGTGGCCTTCTCCCAGAAGGTCCGCTCAGCTGTGATGACTCTGACCGGGCAGTCCATCCGTTCGAACAGCTGCGGAAAGGACTCGGCCGCGTAGCAGCGAATCGTGCGTGTCTCGTGAGGCAGCCAGGATGCCAGCGGCCCAATCTCCAGCCGGACTTCCGGCCGCAAATACCCATCTGAAAACGCAGCAGGATAACGGGCATTGATCACATGAGGATCGGTTGAGTCGATGTCGCAGCGGCATAGGTCCCCTAATGCCTGCGAGACATGATTCAATAACTCGCCGCCGATAAACGCCTGCGCTTGTTCGTTGATCGCTTCGTTCAACCGTTCCTGGCTTGACCTGGAACGCACCGCCAGCGGGTCTTCGTCACTCAACTCCCGCCAATCCAGGATCAAGTCGATGTCTTCCGAAAAGCGCTCGATCAACCGGTAGGCCTTGGAAAGACTGGTGCCGCCCTTGAACATGAGTAGCCGGACCAGTTCGGGATTCCGAAACAGGCGGTCCAGCACCCAGGTGACCCAAAAATCCTTTTCAATGACTGCCGGGGTCGTGCCCATGCCGGCGGCGGTTTCCGAAAACAAGGCGCTTCGCTCCGCCGCAGACAGCCTGGCGACGCGGTCCATCACCCACGCTCCCGGCATACTTGCTTGATGATCTCGTAAATCCAACCCGTCACCGCGCGAGTATCACGAAGCACCCGTGCACAGACTGTCGGCCCCAGCTCCTGTCGAATGGCGGCCACGGCGGATGGGTCCACACGGTCCTTCCCCAAGGCCTTGAGCGCCTGGACCACCAGGCCGCTTTCCCGATATGTGAATCCGGCGTCTTTCAGCGCGGCCTTCTTGAACACAAGCGTATGTTTGCCGATGACGTACTGACGGCTGGGGCCATCGGTGAGATAGACCCAGCGTCCAGGCACCTGCGTAGACAGCCTTAGCAGATTCAAGGCCGCGTCGCCGGAAGGTTGAATGCGCCAGTTGAACTTGCGCGCGAGCGCCTGGGCGACCTGATCGATCGCCGGGCTCAGGGGCTTCCCCAGCAATACGCTCTGGCCGGGATAGTCGTATACCCCATGACAGACACGGCGAATCTTGCCGGCCCGTGCCAAGCTGGAGAGTGCGTGATGGATATTGACCTCGCCGAATTCAGTCACGAAATCGACTTTGGTGAATGCCCACCCCCTCCCACGGCCGTATATCCTTGAAAGTATCTTAGTTTCAATAGGTTGCATGATTATAGAAAGGTATATTTTTCAGGAAAGTAGCAATGTTTTCCTGAAAATACCATGGCGTGCGATGGGACGCCAGACTGAACCGTCGTGACAGTGTCCGACTTCATACCTGCCGGATCCTCCCCGTCAGCAGTTCCTGCATCATCCCCTGCTTGAGCCGGCGGGCTTTGGCGAGCTTGGCTTCCAGGTTGGAGCAGTACCGGTTATCCAGCGCGTTCTGGGTTGCTCGTTCTGGCCGGCCTGCAGCACCCATCAATCAGCCTCGCGCTTTGAGTTAGTCTCGTAGAGCGTTTCGGTGATAGCGCCACGAAAGAGTTCTTCATTCAAAAACTGCAGCAGTCTTTTGGCAGCCGCTTTGTCTGCAGGAAACACGATCTTGTTCCCCTTCACCTGAACAGCGACATCGTAGTCTTTTGAATGCGCTTGGATTTGCTTCGCCGTGAACTTGTCCAGAATCCTTGAGTCCTTGAGAAGGGCAAAGCGTTTGCAGAACCACTGATTTGCCCCAACCGCTAAGGCGTCCGGGTTTTCTGCTGCGATACGAGCGTGTCCAAGCACCTCACGAATATCCTGCTCAGACGCTTCCTCGTAAAAATCGGCGAGTGGAAGGAAACTATTGGTCGTCCGGAAGTTATGGAAGAGCAGTTTCTGCTGCACCGGAAAGTACAACGCGCTCAATTTCGTATCGAGGGTAAGCCCAGGCTTCTGGACAGTCTCATACGTACCGTCTTGCAGAAAAAGAGAGGTGCCGGGCTTGATGACGTGTGAACGGCTGAATTTCTGGAAGAGAACGACTTCCTGGCGCTGTTCGTTACGTGCGAATGCAACTACACTCTTAATTGAATCGATGAATTGGTCATTCGTGCTGATTGCGTCTAGGTCCTGGATGGTCAGACTGTTTTCTTTCCGAAGCCACTCCGGAAGTTGGTAGTCATTCAACCGAAACCGCTCGTCCTTTTCCGGGTTGTAGCCTGCATCGAAGTCCACCTCGGTGGTGTTACCCAAGAACTCTGCATACTGCTCCGTCCAGCGTTCGGCTAGTGTGTTCTGTAAGTCCTGGTGTAGCGGAATCTGAAGAAGTCGAATCTCCTGGCCAGTTTTTACAATCGCCGCAAGCTGGAAGTTTTCAAGCATCAGCCGCTCCCGTGTGAAGATAGATGTTGTGTGCCAGGCGAACGGTGTCTAATTCTCTCCCGGATCGTCTGAGCTCTGATCGGCTAATCAGTAACAACGAAACGCCCTCACTATTTTTCAGGCTGTAGAAGTGATAGCCAAGAAGTCCCATGACCGGATTGAAATGAAATGCCCTTGCATGAGTAAAGACGAGAAGAATGATGACGAGGACATATGTGCCAGTCAGCCAATGAATTTCCGCCACGGTGTCCTTAACCGATACGAGAGGCAACAGGTAGGCAAGGAGGAACGCTAGAACTTCCTTATCGTTGTCTTCGAACTGCTCGACCTTTAACTTGTGTTTCTGCGCATTCGTCGATGCGTAATGCAGTAATCCCCAACAGGTGAAGACCAGGAGCAGAGCAATGACCACCCAGGGGAGCCAACCACACCATGGCTTGCCAAGAGCGAACTGGTTGACCGCCACGGCACCGAGCATCGGTGAAAGCGAACTCATAACCAAAAGGAACTTGGCAAACCTGTTCAGCATTGAGCGTTGTCTCCGCTTTCAGTTGGGCGGACGAGCCTGATCCTCCCGGTCAGCAGTTCCTGCATCATGCCCTGCTTGAGCTGGCGGGCTTTGGCGAGCTTGGATTCCAGCGCAACGATCTCGGCATCCATGTCGGAGAGGATGGCGGCAATGGCGGTTTGTTCTGGCACTGATGGCACCGGCAGCGTGATCTTGGCGATGTTGGTCTTGTTGATTCCGGAGACCTTAGTTCCTACAGCAAAGAAAAGAAACTGTGCCTTTACCGCAGGAGTCTGAAAACAATACCGCTGATAATAATGGTCGAGTTCATTTGTCTTGCTCTTGGCAACAATGGTGTGTAAGCCCGAGATGAACGGCGTCTTGTCCGCGTTAACTACTACTACATGTTTACTGGTTCCCTCATCGTCTTCGGATGCATCAACAAAGACAACATCGCCATCATTGAGCAATGAAGCCGCTGAAACCTTCTTCAACGGAATGTTGAGTTTCGGAATGTTGTGATATTCGGATCGAACGTCAACGAAGGTTTTATTCGACGTGTGAATATCGCCGTAGTGTAAATAGCAACAACCCTCCGTAGAGAGTTGGTCGCGCGAGGCAGAGAAGCCACCGCTGAAACTGAACAAGTCATCAAGAGGCTTCACTTCCCACTCCCCGCTGAAGCCCGGTAGGCGCTTCTTGCCGGTGAGGAGTTCCTGCATGGCGCCTTGTTTGAGCTGGCGCTTCTTGGCGAGGAGTTGCTCCAGTGATTCGATGAGGGCATCCGCATCGCTCAACGCCTCAGCGATGGCGCGCCGTTCGGATTCATGGGGAAACGGAATCAGCACGCGACGCATTTTGTTTATTCCAAACGCAGCTTGTGAAGTGCTGTGGAGTTCGCCGGTTATTGTCCTTTGGCATGTGTTTGATCGTAGCCAAGACATCACGAAATAGGGCTCAATAGTTGGCTGAATAAGCAATACGTTGGCGCTTAAACCAAAGCGAAAAGGAGCGGCTGGCAGAAATTTAGGTGATCCAATAGTGCCTATTTTCCCAAAGATAATGTCCCCTGGGCGAATCCGAAAGCTCGATTGTTGCTTGTCAACAGCTTTTGAAACGATCTTCCGGCTGGTATCCCAATTAACAGTGCGGTCATCAATGAAGTCGCTGATCCCAATGTATGGTTCGCCGGCTGGCGCCGCTGGCGGCGTTCTATGATCTGGCTGCGGGTCAATGATCCGCGCAACGGACTCAAGTGCAGAAACCTCCCACTCCTCTGGGATGATTCCCACCTCGGTCTGCTTATAGCCAGGCTTCACTTCCACGAGAACCCCATCTTGTTCAGGTGGCGTTTGACCTTGGCTTCAAGATCGGCCACGCGGTTAATCATCAATGGCATTGGGGTTTCGTAGCGCTCGACCAGTTCCTTCACTCGCCGGGTGAGCTGCTGGCTCACCCGGTCCATCTCGCCGTGGATGTCTTTATCCAGCGCGGCGAGCCATTTGTCATCCACGACCAGCTGCTTGATCTCGGCCTCGGTGAGCGTCGGATATTTGGCGTAGGCCTTGGCATCAAGCGAGGCCTCTGCTTCCCTGAGGCGCTTCTTGAGGTCGGACTCGTCACCGTTCAGCTTCAGCCAATCGTTCAACGCGGCTGCTTCGTCCTTCGCGTCTTTGTCGCCCTCGATCTCCTTGAGCCGGGCAGCGACGTTGGCCCTGTTCACCTTGTCGAGTTCGGCGAAGGCTCCTTCCTCTCCGCCCTGTTCGTCCTCCAACTCAGTGAGGCGGGCAGTGATAGCTTCTAACTCAGCCCTCAGCTGATCGATAGCCTCCTGCTCCTTGGCGAAGTAGCGGGCGACGATGAGTGATTTGGGCACGAGGTCGCAGGTCCAACCCTTGTCCTTCTCCTTGCCCTTCTTGTCCTTCTCGACGATGCGGGTCGTCTCGGCCTTCCAGCCGTCGGCGGCGATGAGGTAGCAGTCGTCCTGCATGGTCCCGGCCCAATAGTCCATGAGGTGTTGATAGACATCGTACTTATCGATGAGCGGCTGACCGACATAGTGGGCGAGCAGGTCCTCGGACAATTTGCCGATCAGTTCCTTCGGATGGCAGCCTGACTTCAGGGCACGAAGCGATTTGGCGGTCTTGTCCTTCCACGTTGCGAAGTGGGCGTTCATCTTGCCGATGAAGGCGGCAAATTCCGGATGTTCGTAGATCCTGGACTTGATCGCCGACTTCTCCACGGCCAGGTCGAGATAACCGGGCCGATTGGCCTTGAAGAGGGCCTGCTGGAGCCGGGGACACAGATCCCAGTACCGCTGAAGCGCATCCACATCCGCTTTTGGGATGCCGCCTTTGAGGTGGCCTTCGATATCTTGCAGATCTTCCGCCTGCTGGCTGTCGATGTAGCGCGGCAGGTTGAGGTTGAACTCGTTTTTTTCGATTTCGTCCACGCTCACCATGCGGGAGTATTTCGGCACATCGAGGCGCTTGTTGAAGACATCCACGATTTGGTGAATGTCCTGCGCGCGGAGGCGGTTCTTGGGTCCGTCTTTTGTGAAGCCCGCGCTGGCGTCGATCATGAAGATGCCCTTGCGGGTACCGGCCTCCTGTTTGTCCACGACGACAATGCAGGCGGGAATGCCGGTGCCGTAAAACAGATTGGCGGGCAGGCCGATAATGCCCTTGATGTAGCCCTTGCGGATCAGGTTGCGGCGGATGTCGGCCTCGACATTCCCCCTGAACAGCACCCCGTGCGGCAGGATGCAGGCCCCCTTGCCGGTGCTCTTGAGTGAGCGGACGATGTGCAGCAGATAGGCGTAGTCGCCTTGTTTGTCGGGCGGCACGCCGAAGGGTTGAAAGCGCTCGTAGGGATCGTTGAGCGGATCGAGGCCAGTGCTCCACCGTTTGTCGCTGAAGGGTGGATTGGCGACGACGTAGTCGAAGGTCTTGAGTGGCTGGCCGTCCTTGAACTTGGGATCGGCCAGCGTGTTGCCCTGCACGATGAGCGCCGTGGGGTTGTTGTGGAGGATCATGTTCATCCGCGCGAGGCCCGCCGTGGTGGCGTCTTTCTCCTGGCCATAGAGCGTCACCGGCGTGCGCGCTTCGTCCGCGACTTTCAGTAATAAAGAGCCGGAACCACATGTCGGGTCATAGACCGTGGTGTCCGAGCTGGTCCGGGCCTCCCTGATGCACAGGATCTGCGCGATGATGCGGCTGACTTCGGCCGGCGTATAAAACTGGCCCTTGCTCTTGCCGCTTTCCGTGGCGAAGTGTCGCATGAGGTATTCATAGGCATCGCCCAGGATGTCGTCGCCTTCGGCGCGGTTCTTGGAGAAGTCGAGCCTCTTGTCCTCAAAGATGGCGATGAGCTCGGTCAGCCGCTTGACCATCTCATCGCCGCTGCCGAGCTTGTTGGTATCGTTGAAGTCCGGCATGTCGGAGAGCTTGTTGGCATTGGCCAGCGGCGCGATGATCTTCTTATTGATCCGATCGCCGATATCCGGCTTGCCCTTGAGGGCGACCATGTCCTTGAAGCTCGCACCCTTGGGAATAGTGATCGGCGCGTAGGGCACATCGGCGTATTTGTCACTGACGTATTTGATGAACAGGAGGACGAGGACATAGTCTTTGTATTGGCTGGCATCCATGCCGCCGCGCAACACATCGCAACTGGACCAGAGGGAATTGTAAAGTTCAGATTTCTTAATCGCCATACGTCGCACAAACCTCACATGCCTAGGGCGCTAATTGCGCGGAAGAATACCCTGTTCTCGTCTTTTAATCACCCGCGTTCTTACCGGCCAAAGCGGCTGGTTGGTGCCTAGGGGCCTGGGGATCGTCGCTCGTCGTTCGTGAAGCGTATCTCGTTCGGAAACAAGAGCTGATAGCTGATGGCGTATGGCAGATAGCAGGACCTCGGAATCCGGAAGATCGTCGCTCGTCGTTCGTGAAGCCTCTTTCGCCGGGATCGGGAAGGGCACGAGTCGCCTCAGCGCTTCTGTCCGGGACCACCCAACGGCGCAAACGGCACGTTCGGGTTGAACTCATTGATGGGGTTCAATGGATTCTCCGGGCGGTACCGATTGATGGGGTTGAACGGATTGTTCGGATTGAATTGGTTGATGGGATTGGCGGGGTTGTCGGGATCGTACTGGTTGATCGGGTTGAATGGGTTTGCCGGGTCGTAGGCATTGATAGGATTGAGCGGGTTGGCCGGCTGATACTGGTTGATGGGATTGAAGATGTTGAAGTCCCGCTGGTACTTCTCGTCGAACCCCGGCTCTGCCCAGGTTGTCGAGGTCGACGCCGGAATCAGCAGCAGTACCGCGGGAAGCCATACAGATCGCATAGTGCCCTCCTCTTCTGTCCGTTCACCGGCTACTGTAGCCGATGACCGTGACATCCGGGGTCACAGAGGAACAAATACCCGTCTCTCGTTGTTCGTGAAGCGTATCTCGTGGGGGGAAGAAAAGCGGCTCGTCCGGAGGGCCTTGAGCCACTCCTGCCCCTCATGCGCGGGTGACTTCGGCCGGTTGAGGGACGCCGGAACTGTCGAGCTGGTAGGCGTAGGCCTCTTTCATCTGCACGTTTCCGCTGTCCGTATAGACGAACAGGCGTTTGCCGTCGGTGCGTGTTTTCACCAGACCGTAAGCGGTGCGGCTGAAGCCGTAGAACGGACCGCGTTTCTTGGCCTTCTTCTCGTCCTGCAGGCGGGACAACCCTTCCTCTTCAAAGAACGCGACCAACTCGGTGACAAAGATGAGCGGTTCCGGCACTCGCGACCATTTGCCCAGGGTTCCCATAAGCGTGGCTCGCGGATGGATGTATTCTTTGCGCGCGCTCTCGTCCCCGCTCGACACGACGCTCACGATCGGCGAGACGGCCTGAATGAACGCGCCGGAGAAATCGGCCGATCCATGATGCGGCACCTTGAACACCTCCGACCTCAGGTTCAGGTTGCCCCGGTTGTGTTCCCGCGCCAGAGTCCGGCTGGCTTCATCGTTGAGATCGCCGGAAAACAGGAAGCTGAACCCGCCGTAGACCAGACGGAAGACGATCGAATGGCCGTTGATGGTGTGGGAGGCGGAGTGGCCGGTGAAGCCTTCGTCGGTCTCGCTCAGCGAGTCAT
>WBZT01000049.1_pt1 | contig 100629 bp, 93 predicted proteins | sample 5204241 | NCBI WGS metagenome assembly WBZT01 (sample SAMN12344358, study PRJNA552823) | activated sludge metagenome | biome: Activated sludge suspended growth; feature: Nitrification reactor; material: Wastewater; isolation source: activated sludge from nitrification reactor of wastewater...
CCCAATCGGCATGCCGGGCCGGCCCGTCTTTGCACTTGGGGCTCAGGAAGATAAGCAAAGGCTAATATTGCCGCATATTCGTGCTTGCTTATACTCTAATGCGCTAAAAAACTAGGAAACTTCAGGTCTGGAAGATAGCCAGATTTAAACCTGACCATGGGAAAGGGCCATCAAGCAAAATGGGGCCCTGCCTGCAAAAAGGGATTCAGCCCCGTCAGGTTCTCAGGTCATCCTTCAGCCTGATAGGGGTTAGAAGACATGCAACCAGAACGCCGCCTCGTTGGCGGCGTTCCCCCTGCGGTTTGGATCAAACCTTGATCCAACAGCAATCAGATATACAGACAGATATCGCTCTCGCCGGCGAATTCAAAGAAGGCCGCGGCGCCCGCGTATTCAATTCCATCAATAAACTGGGACTGTTCCATATCGAATAGGTCGACGGTCATTTGGCATGCCACCATCTTGACCTCCGCCTCGATGCAGAGTTCGCGCAGTTCCTCGATACTGGCTACGCCCTTCTTCTTCATCTTCTGTTTCATCATGGCAGTCATCATGCCCTGCATGCCAGGCAGGGTCATGCCCAGGATCGGGAACCACTTGTCCATGCCCATGGGCATGGGCATCCCGGGGTTGCCCAGTGGGGTAACCTCCAGGGACAAATTCTTCTTCAGGAGCTGTAGTCCGTAGAAGGTGAAAAAGATCTGGACTTCATAGCCCAGCGCCGCCGCCGTGGAGGCGAGGATAAAAGGGGGATAGGCCCAGTCCAGCGACCCCTTGGTGGCGATAATCGCCAACTTTTTCTGTTCCATTGGACGCTCCTCTCGGAAATTGTTGTTGGTTAGCTCGGCGCTCAGGACTTTTTGATCAAGAAATGGAATTTGCCACCCTCTTCCTTGGATTCCATCAATTCATTGCCGGTCTGCTTGGCGAAGGAGTCAAAGTCCTTCACCGAGCCCGGATCGGTCGCGATAATGTGCAGAACCTGGCCGGAACTCATGGAGTTGAGGGTCTTCTTGGCGCGCAGAATGGGCAGGGGGCAGTTCAGGCCGCTGGCGTCGAGTTCTTGATCGAAGTCTGCCATAGAAATCTCCGAGTAGGTTGTGGTTATGGATTAAGAGTGAATGCACACAAGATTGGCGTTTATAGGCCAAACGGCGAAAAAAGGCAACCGGCGCGAAGCCGGGTCAGCCTGGGCGGCCCGGTTCAATCTCGAAACCATGGCGAGCCCAAGCGATGATACCGCCACGCAAATTGATGGCCTTGTCGAAGCCCTGCTGGGCCAAATATTGGCAGGCATGGTAGGAGCGCGCACCGCTACGGCAGTACAGCACCACATCCTTGTCCCTAGGCAGCTCATTCATCCGCAGGGGCAGGAGATGCATGGGGATATATACGGCATTAGGAATGGCCGCCTGGACTATTTCCGCAGGGGTGCGGATGTCCACAAGATAGATGTCTTCCCCCGCCGCTATTCTGTCCATCAAGCCGACGGAATCGATCTCGCTGACCAAAGGTAAAGCCCTGTCCCGCATCCAAGTATTTCAGTATATTAAGATGTTTTCATCCCTAAAGCAACCGATCCACTACTCCTCCACTCCTGCCCAGCGACACCTAAGCCCATGGATTTACTGCCCATCTTCCTTGATATACGCAATCAACCCTGTCTGGTCGTAGGTGGCGGTACCGTCGCCGCGCGTAAGGTCGCCAGCCTCAGGCGCGCCTTTGCCCAGATCCACCTGGTTGCCCACGAACTGACGCCCGAACTCCAGGCTCAAGCCGACGCCGGGGATCTGATTCATCGCGCCAGAAACTTCAAGGACAAAGATATCAATGGGATGCGGTTAATCATCGCCGCTACCGACAATCGCAAGACCAACCAGCGCGTCGCTCGGTTGGCGAAGGCGATCGGCACTCCGGTCAATGTCGTAGATCAGCCCGAGGCATGCAGCTTCCTCCTGCCCTCGGTCATCGATCGTTCCCCCGTGGTGGTCGCCGTCTCTACCTCCAAGGCCTCTCCAGTGCTGGCGCGCCTGCTGCGTACCCGACTGGAGTCTATGATACCGGCTGGCTATGGCCGCCTCGCCGATCTGTGCGCCCGCTACCGAGACGCCGTCAAGGCACGCTTCGCCGATGAGCGAGACCGCCGCCACTTCTGGGATCGGGTCCTGGTTGGCGGGGTCGCCGATCGCGTCTTTTCCGGTCATCTGGAGGAGGCCGATGCCGTCATGGCTCGAGAGCTTGCAGAAGCCCGCCCCAGTGGGGGCATGGGTGAGGTCTATCTGGTCGGCGCTGGACCTGGCGATCCAGACCTGGTCACCTTCCGCGCCCTACGCCTCATGCAACAGGCCGATGTGGTAGTCCACGATCGCCTGGTAGCCAAGCCCATCCTCGACCTCACGCGTCGCGATGCTCAACGCATCTATGTTGGCAAGGAACGTGACAACCATGTCATGCGCCAGGAGGAAATCAACCGCCTACTCGCGGACCTGGCCAAGGCCGGCCATCGGGTGCTGCGCCTCAAGGGTGGCGACCCCTTTATATTTGGCCGCGGCGGCGAGGAGATCGACACCCTGGCGGCCGAGGGGGTGCCCTTCCAGGTCGTGCCTGGTATCACCGCGGCCTCTGGCTGTGCCGCCTATTCCGGCATCCCCCTGACCCACCGCGATTATGCCCAGTCCGTCACCTTCGTCACGGGTCACCTCAAGGATGGGTCCATGGACCTCAACTGGAAGCAACTCGCCCAACCCCACCAGACGGTGGTCTTTTATATGGGCTTGGTGGGCCTATCCCTCATCGTCTCTCACCTGCTCAGTCACGGCGTCTCACCAGATATGCCCATCGCCCTGATCCAGCAGGGTACCACCCCTCATCAGCGGGTCTTTTCCGGAACCTTGGCCACCATCCAGGAGGTGATTGCCGGGGAAAATCCTCAGCCCCCCACCCTCATCATCGTCGGCGAGGTCGTCAAGCTCCAGGAGAAGCTGAACTGGTTCCGAAACCCAGCACCATCCGATCAAAGGGCCATCACGTCCCTTGCGCCGAATCCCTGATCCGGGCACTGGGCCGGGGCCCCTTTGTAGCCAACAACGGCATTCCCAGACAGCCAGAATCAAGAGATGGAATTAAGACCAAGATCAGGAACAGGCTTGTGGCGCTAGGCTAAGGGCTAACCGGCGATGCCACAGTTGCATCAGGATCTCGGGTGGGGAGGCCATTCCTGAAGGGGTTTGAAGTCTAACCCGAGCAGTTGGGTCAGGGCAGGCATGAGGCTGGATTCCAGGACAACCCTTTCCTGGCTTTGGAGGTGGTGGAAATAAACATCCATTTCCTCGACGAGATAATCGGGGATATCGGCGAAGGTGTTAAGGGGGATATCGATAAACATGTCGAAATTGGGACCCAGCAGGCCGCGCAGGGATTTTTGATCGGGCTTATCCAATAGGTTGCCAGCGCCCTGTTCCCGGTCGTAGATAAAGGTGAGGGTGAGATAACCGCTGCCGTCGGGGCGATGAAAGGCCGATGCCTTGAGCACACCCTCGATGGACCCCCCGTCGGGGTGCGCCCTCCGGCTAAATCCGGCGAAACCGATCATATGTTCATCGGCCTTGGACGCCAGGAGGCTTTCCATCAGGTCGTAGGCTTCTTCCATGACGATTCCCTTTAATTGCGCTTCATGACGCCGCCATGTTCGGCGGTGCCCGCATGGGTGGTGAAGGGGCGGGCTAGATATTCGGGTGGGGCCTCGCCCAAGAGTTCGAAGAGTTGCTGGAGTTGCAGGCGATAAAGCTGCTCGAAGTCGCTGACCGCCTCGGCAGGATTGTCATCGCCGAACCACCAGAACCAGTCAGAGCCCTCACAGATGGCCAGCTGGTGTTCTAGGCGCTCGCGTTCAGCCTCGCTCCAGGTTCGGGAGGCCAGGGCGCGGTCATAAGCGGCCTTGGCGGCACCAAGCATGTCCCAGGCGCGATTCTTGTCGGCGTTGCCGATCCAGGTAGAGAGGGTGCCATAGACCCAGCTCCCCGCCACCAGACATTCGAGGGCGGGGGTTGGACCGGCAAGGCCATCCAGAAAGCGGGAAAAGGTGGTCAGCTCCAGTCGCGGATGGCTGGCCAAGCGACGGTAGAGTTCCGGTAAAAAGAAGCTGGCATTGTGGGGGTAATATTCCCAGGCATTCTCGCCATCCATAATGATGGAAAGAACGCGGTTGGGGCGGCCCTGGGTGGCCTCAGCGACGCGTTCAAGGTGTTCGATAAGGTTGGAGACAGCATCCTGGGCGTGCCAATCGGCATAAGTAAAGCCAATGAGATCGGAAATGCCGTCGTCGCGGAAGAAACAGTCGACCTGTCCCTGACCCAGCCGGTATGGGTGAGTCAGCCAATGTTCCGGCAGGCTGTCACCCAGCTTGGCGCGCAGGCTGTTATAGAGTACGCGCTGGCCACTGGCGGCCCAACGCATCCCCTCTTCTTCCAGCAGACGCAGGGTGGCCGCGCTAAGGGCACCCTCAGAGGGCCAGCAACCAGTGGGCCGCCGGCCAAAGTGACGCTCGAAGGTGGCCATACCGCGACGCAGATGCCAGCGTGCCCGTTCTTCACCCCCCGGGTAGGCCTGCAACTCCGGCAGCGGGCTATCGGGGACAGACTCCCGAGCGCTGCGGATGTCCAGCAGCAGGGGCAGAATGGGATGGGCGTAGGGGGAGAAGGACAGCTCCACCCGACCCTGGTCGGCAAGGCGGCGATAGCGCGGAACCAGGGCATGAAGCTGCTCGCCAATGACATCCACCAGGGCGCTGCGATCCTCCAGGGTAAAGCCCCGCCCCTTGCGCTGCAGGGAATCGATGCGCGGATCGTTATCACGAATGTGTTCCCCGGTCCACGCCAGGTGGTACCAAACCAGGAGATCGGCGAGAAACTGGTCGTTGACATAGAGGTCGGCCCGGTGATGACGGTCGAACCAGTCCGCCAGATCTATCAGCTCGCGTAGGCAGGGGAAACGGTCGATGAGATGAGTCTTGTTGGCCTTACGGCAGGCACTGATCAAATTGCGACGGCGGGGGGTATCCAGAGGTAGGCCAGGGCCGGCCAGGGCGGACAGCAGGGGGTCTCGAATGCGCCGACCGCTGGTCTGCCAGGCCCGGATCTGAGCACTGTAATCGTCGATCTGCTCCAGCAGGACAGGGGCAAAGTTGACCACGGCGCGAGCCTGGGGCTGGGCCTCTAGGTGTGCCGCCATGTCGGAGTAGTCCTTAATGCCGTGGAGATAGACCCATGGCAGATGGTATTCACCCCCCCCAGGTCCCCGGTAGTCTGGCTGGTGCATATGCCAGCATAAAACCACCGGCAAGCGGGTGGGGTCAGCGGACATAGCTGGGTTCCTGCTTGAGCATTTCCGGGGTGACCAGGGTTACCGCGGATTCGGTGACATAGAAGCCATTAGCACGATCCCGGTCCGGATCCAGGCCGATGTTCATCCCCTCGGGGATGCGGCAGCCCCGATCAATGACGGTATTATGGATGCGACAATTGCGGCCAATGTCCACGTCCGGAAGTATTACCGAATCCTGGACGTAAGAATAGGAATTGACGCGGACGTTAGAAAAGAGCAGGGAATGGCGGACCACAGCACCTGAAATGATACAGCCACCAGAAACCATGGAATCCACCGCCATACCCCGACGCTCTTCGTCGTCGAAGACAAACTTGGCGGGGGGCAATTGCTCCTGGTAGGTCCAGATAGGCCATGAGGAATCGTAGAGATTAAGCGGCGGGGTGACGCCGATCAACTCCAGATTGGCCTGCCAAAAGGCATCGACGGTACCCACGTCGCGCCAATAGGCCTGCTCGCCACTCCGCACGTCACGGAAGGGATAGGCCATGACCCGATACTTTTCGATCGCACCAGGAATAATGTCCTTGGCAAAATCACGGCTGGAACCCGGCATGTCCGAGTCCCGGATCAGCTGCTCGTAAATAAACCCCCGATTGAATACGTAAATCCCCATGGAGGCCAGGGCCACGCCGTCACGACCGGGAATGGGATCGGGTTGGTCGGGCTTTTCGGCAAAATTGCGTACCCGGTTATCCCGATCCACGGACATGATGCCAAAGTCCCGGGCCTTGGTCAGATCGACTTCCAGGCAGCCCACCGTCATATCGGCACCCATCTCGACGTGCTGGGCGATCATGGCACCATAATCCATTTTATAGATGTGGTCGCCAGCCAGGATCAGGACATAATCCGGATTATGAGCACGGATGATGTCCAGATTCTGGAAGACGGCGTCAGCGGTGCCGGCATACCAGGAGGTCTCGGTAACGCGCTGCTGAGCGGGCCAAAGCTCAACGAACTCGCCAAACTCGCCACGCAGGAAGCCCCAACCCTTCTGGATATGCAGAATGAGGGAGTGGGACTTGTACTGAGTGAGGACGCCGATACGGCGGATACCCGAGTTGATGCAATTCGAGAGCGGAAAATCGACAATGCGGAACTTGCCACCAAAGGGTACCGCTGGCTTGGATCGCCACTTAGTGAGGTCTTGGAGCCGCGAGCCTCGGCCGCCGGCCAGAATCAGAGCCAGGGTGTTGCGGGTGAGGCGACTGACAAAACGTTGACTCGAATCCGGCATGGGGAACCCCTCGGCGATGGCTAATTTCGGCTGGCGTCTGACTAACTGCGGCGCTGCTTATGGTACCATCATCCACCGTTGCGCCATCGCCTCTTGCCGTGTAGGAGACACGCCGTCATGCTCACGGGAATCCCCGCCGCCGTCCGACTCCCCGAACACCTCCAGCGCATCCTGGAAGCGCGCCATCACGATCCCTTCGAGGTCCTGGGTCGCCATGTCAAGGAAGGCGTTTGCACCCTGACCCTCTTTCTCCCCAAGGCAGAAGGGGTGCGGGTTGCAGGAACTCAGGTGGAGGTTCCACGCATCGAGGGCACGGATCTCTTCCTTTGGGTCGGCGATCCCGCCCAGGTCCCCCCCGGCTATCGCATCGACTGGACCGACGCTCAAGGCCAGGTTCATCGCCTCATAGACCCCTACGCCTTCCCCGCCCAACTTGAGGATTTTGACCTGCACCTCTTTGGCGAAGGTCGCCACTGGCATGCCTATCGATTTCTTGGCGCCCATCCGCGTGTCGTAGCCGGAGTGATGGGTACCCTCTTCGCCGTCTGGGCCCCCAACGCTCAACGCGTTAGCGTGGTGGGCAACTTCAATGCCTGGGACGGACGTCTTCACCCCATGCGGGCACGCGGCGGCTCTGGAGTCTGGGAAATCTTCCTGCCGGCCATTGGCCCTGGCGAGTTCTACAAGTTTGAGCTACGCGACCAGCATGGCAACGTCCACGTCAAAATCGATCCCTATGCCACCGCATTTCAGACCCGCCCGGAAACGGCTTGCATCACTCAGGGCAACAGCGACTTCGCCTGGGACGACACCGCCTGGCTAGAGACACGCGCCCAGGCCGATTGGTCACACCAGCCGCTGTCGATCTATGAGGTCCACCTCAGTTCCTGGCAGCGCAGCGCCGATGGCAACTTCCTTGGCTACCGCGAGATCGCGGAACGCTTGGCGGACTATGTCCAGGAGGCGGGCTTTACCCATATTGAACTTCTGCCCATCACCGAACACCCGCTGGACGCCTCTTGGGGTTACCAGACTACGGGCTATTTTGCCCCTACCAGCCGCTTTGGCACTCCGGAGGACTTCCGCTGGTTTGTGAATCACCTGCATCGCAAGGGCATCGGCGTCCTCCTCGACTGGGTCCCGGCCCACTTTCCCCGCGATACCTTCGCCCTGGCCCGCTACGATGGTTCGGCCCTCTACGAGCACGAGGACCCGCGCATGGGCGAACATAAGGATTGGGGCACCCTGATCTTTAACTTCGGGCGTAACGAGGTGAAAAACTTCCTCCTATCCAGCGCCCTCTTCTGGCTGGAGGAGTTTCACCTGGACGGGCTGCGGGTGGACGCGGTGGCCTCCATGCTCTACCTGGACTATTCCCGCAACGCCGGCGAGTGGATTCCCAATCGCTATGGCGGCAACGAGAACCTCGAGGCGGTCGACTTCCTCCGCCAGCTCAATGAAATCACCCACGGCCAGCACCCCGGCACCCTGATGATCGCCGAGGAATCCACCGCCTGGCCGGCGGTATCGCGGCCCACCTTCGCCGGCGGCTTAGGCTTCACCATGAAGTGGAACATGGGTTGGATGCACGACACCTTGGCCTACTTCTCCAAGGACCCCATCTACCGGCATTATCACCACGACATGCTGACCTTCGGGCTGCTGTATGCCTTCACCGAGAACTTCGTCCTACCCTTCTCCCATGACGAGGTCGTCCACGGCAAGCATTCCCTACTCGACCGCATGCCCGGGGACAGCTGGCGCAAATTCGCTGGCCTCCGTCTGCTCTACACCTTCATGTTCAGCTATCCGGGCAAGAAACTGCTCTTCCAGGGCTGTGAATTCGGCCAAGGGCAGGAGTGGAACTTTGCCGGCGAGTTGGATTGGTACCTGCTCGAACGTGCCCCTCACCAGGGCATACACCATCTGGTCGCGGACCTTAACCGACTCTATCGTCGGCAGCGGGCCCTTTACGATCTGGACTTCCAGGACACCGGCTTCGAGTGGCTCGACTGCAATGACAGTTCCCAGTCCGTCCTGAGTTACCTCCGCAAGGATCGTGCCGGCGAGGCCAAGGTGCTAGCCCTGTTCAACTTTACCCCGGTGCCGCGCCCCAGCTATCGCCTCGGCGTTCCCGAGGCCGGTTTTTACCGCGAGGTTATCAATTCCGACAACGAAATCTATGGCGGCAGTTCTTATGGCGAGCGCGTGGGTGGTGCCTCCGAGCCTATGGCTTGGATGGGGCGCCCCCAATCCATCCTCGTAGATCTGCCCCCCCTAGCGGGTGTCATTCTCGTCCTCGACCCCTATGCCGACCCATCCCAGCCTACCCAGGAACCCGATGAGGCCCAGGATGCGGATGCACAATGAAAGACGCTAGAACGCCATCCGCCAGCCCACTTGGGGTGTGATTAGTCCTGCTCACCCTAGCTGGAAAGCGGCTAGATAAGCTTGTGTCGGAACGGGGCGATCAAGCCCTGGCCTGGGAAGATAGATGCTTAAAAATAGTATGGATACGCCGCAAATCTGTCTCGCTTAGCAGCGGATCGATGGTACCTTCCACCTCCGCCTGTATTGCAGCCCAGTCCTCTTCCTTCAACACCCGGCGAGCCAGAGGAAAGGCTTCGGCCTCTTCGAGGTCGAGGTGAGCGCGCAGGGTCGCAACCATTTCCCGACCGTAGGCCTCGATCTGATCCCGGCGCTGAACCTCGTCGTTGACCACCCCCTCGACGGCTTGGCGAAAATTGCGGGTCATCTCGTTCAGGGCTTGGTGCTGGCGGGTCAGAACGTCAAGGTAGGGCTGCTGTTGGCCGGCCAAGCGGAGACGTTCACGTATTACCTCTTCCATCGGATGGTGGATCTGGTCCGAATAATCCTCCATGTATTGCAGCAGTTCGCTGAGGATTTCGTAGTCCGGCTCCCGTCCATCGTGAAACATGGCCAGAATATCGTCCAGAAGGTCGAGTAGCTGGATGATCTGCTTGTGCTCATGATGAAGGCGATCGAGTACTTGCGTCATGGGTCATGGTCCTCTTCAAGTAGATGCAGGCTCCAACGGCTCGGCCGGCATGACGGGAAAATCATCAAGCCCTAGTATGGCATAGTAAGACTCGGGTAGTGCCAATAGCAGAGTCACAATAGCTGGCCCACTACATGGCTTATACCCTCTGGCTAGCGGTCGGATTGTTCCGCCCTGCGAGCCAATTCCAGAGGGTCCCCTCAGGGGAACTGCTGCCCGTAAGGACATAGTTGAGGGCATGAACGTTCTGCAAGGTCCAGCCCAGGCGGGAACGTCCCAGGGGACGGCCGCACAAAAGTAAGCGATCGCCAGGACCGATAGGGCGGTCATGAGGTGGCAACAGCTCCCGCCCCTGGCCTTGAACCAACAACAGGGGAATGATGGGCAGGGAGCGTTCACGAGCGCGGGGATCGCCCAAGAGGGCACCCAAGGTAACCTTCGCGCCCTGCCCGGTCAGGACGCAAATGGCATGGGCGTTATCATCATCTAAGGTTACCTCCCAGACATCCGGCACCTGGTGGTCGACCAGGGCCGCAATGTGACTCACCAACTCACAAGACCAGGCGTGATCCTGAACCTGAGCGAGTTGCTCGAATTCGGTCAGCAGGGGGGTGACCAAAAGGATGCGGATGCGGTCGGCGATGATAGTGCTCGGGTGCATCACAATGTCGGCGCCTACGGCCTTGAAGAGTTCCTCGTTATCTTTGTAATTTTCTCGCACCACGATAAAAAGATCGGGGTTGAGGGTCCGTGCTGTCATAACAATAGCGAGGTTATTGGCATCGTTGTTGGTGCCCACTACCAGACCCACGGCACGCCGCACGCCGGCCTGATCCAGGGTCTGGGCCTCGGTGCCCAACCCCAGAACCAGAGGTATCCCTTCGGGCCTGCCGGTTAGTTCGGGCGCAGATTCCACCAACACCAGATCCATCCCCCGAGCACCGAGATTGGCCGCGATGGCCTTGCCAAATCGCCCATAGCCACAGAGAATCCAAAGCCCCTCGGCAGGCGGCATGAGGGGATCCTGGAGCGAATCACCCTGCAGACCGGACAGCCAGTCCCGCATCAGGGCCAGGCCAGGGGTGGCGATGGCCATGGCCAGGTAGGCGCCAAAGATATCGAAAGGGTCATAGATAAAATCGGTACCGAAGGAGGCCATGTTGGCCTCCACCTCATGGGAGTCGGCACGGCAGACGACCTTGACCCCGGGATGAATCAGCTTTGCGGCGATGGCGATTTTAAGGTTGGTCTCATTGACGTCAGTCAAGGCCACCACGGCCGCGCACAAGGGATGTTTGAGCCCCCCCTCCAGCAGATGATGAGGTCGGCGAGCGTCGCCATGCAGGGCAGGTACATACTCGCGCAGGTTTTCAAGCTGGAGCAGATCGACCCGCTCCTGGCGGTGGTCGATCACGACTGCATGCCGATTGCCATCGGTAATGGCCTGAACCAGGGCGCTACCCGTCTCCCCATAACCGCAAACCAGATAAAAGGGTTCTCTCATCCGCCGGATGCGCCGGGCAAAGCGCAACTCCGCCATAGATTGTTGAAAGGTCTTGTCCTGTAGCAAGGCGATCAGGGTACCAATGGAATAGAACCAGCCCACCACCGTCAGGTAGATGGCGATAGTGACCCAGGCGCGCTGCGCATCGGTAAAGGCATAGGGAATCTCGCCAAAGCCGATGGTTGTGGCGGTGTAGCTGAAGAAGTAGAAGGCATGGAAAAAATCCATGTGCCAGAGATTGCCCTCGGCGTCCTGGCCTGGAATCAGGACCATCCCCATGATGGAGACCGAGTAGATGATGATGAGGACGATCAGCGGAGCGCGCATGCGCCGGAAGATCAGAAAAGCGACATTATCCATGGGAACCAGCCAACCTAGGGCCTAGATACAGGAGCCCGCGCCTAACGGCCAAGGGGGTGGCGACCATACCTTAACCAGATCCCAGGGCAAAACTATGCACTAACGTCGGAGCATGACCGTTTCGATGACCAGCAGCACTACCGAGATCACATTGGCGATCATGGCGCCGCCACTCAGGGAGACAATACTGGTGGTAACCCCAGGTGTCAGACCTGTCGCCGCGACATGTACCGCCACTGCCCAGACGACGACGGCTGCGATGAGTTGCAGCATGGCCGCCAGACTAGTGGCCAGAAGTACGGCCCCCAACTGGGTGCGGTCCCCAAACTTAAGCACTGTGGCGATAGCGTTCACCACCAGAGTGGCAAAGAGTTCCCACACATGGTGATGTTCCGGGTTGTCCACATCGCCGACAAAAAACCCAAAATTAAGGGTCAGCGACAGTACGATGAAGAAGCCAAAGACAACCTTTTCAGGATTCATGCGGATACCTGGCTTGGGACTGAGGGAAGACGCCGGCCTCCCCCATTCAGGGTGAATTCGGCGCACGGGGAGGGATTATCCCCCCCAAGCCAGGGGCAGGTAAAGAAATCGTAAACCCCGTATTTAGCCATCCCCATTGCCCCCGGGCCTTCGGCATCCTCTCCACTCTCTGGTGCCCACCCGGAGGGGCGCTGGCTGGCCAACGGCCAACCCCGGCCAGACATCCAGCCAGCCAGAACCGCGATCGGTTATGTCGGGTTTTCCGATCGGGGATGGTCTTCATCCGCTAACAAGTCCAGGACGACCCGCCAGTTCCCATCCAGCCGCAACTGGGCATCGACTGGGGCGCCACCGACATCCCTGAAGCCCTGGATCAATCCGGTACGGCCGGTAGTGATGAGGCGGCGGATCTCGTCCTGGGTAAGGACACGCCCGGAGATCTGCTTCCAGACTACGAAGTCGCAACCTTCCCGGTAGCGATCGCAACCAAAGCCCCGGCGGCCCTCGATAATGCGACCTTTCCCGCATTTGGGACAGATCAGGGGCCCGAGGAGGTCCCCTGACTCACCCCTAGGCTCTTTTGGCCCGCTCTCGAAACCTCCTTGTGGTGCCACCCTGGAGGGCAGGGATGAGACGGGCCCAGCGGGCGGTCCCTCGAAATCGAAGGCAACCTTGCCATCTTGATTCAACCTCAAGCGCGCGGCAAAAAGTCTTCCGGTTTTGGCGACGAAGCCCTCAACCTGATCCGTCCGCCCCTCGGCTAGCAGTTGCCGGATCAGGTCCTTGTCGAGCCTGCGCCCCGCCAGGGTTTTCCACAGAGTCAAAGCGCAACCCTCGGCGTATCGGCTGCAGCCGAAGGCCTTAGGAGTCTCCACCACCTCACCCTTCATACAGAGGGGACAGAGGCCCAGATCCGTGGCTCGCGCTGGGTTGGCGTGCCCCAGCCCACCACGCTTGCCCCTGGGCTGGCCACCACTCGCAGCGGCGGCCTGTTCCGGGGTCAAGGCCGCGCCCTGGGCCACAACGGGGATGAGATCGCGCACCCAGGTGACGATATCGCGATAGAAGTCCTCAGCCCGTCCTTGGCCCTGTTCCACATCCTTGAGCCGCTGCTCCCAATTTGCCGTCAACTCCGGGCTGCGGAGGGGCTCAGCCACCAGGCCGATGAGGGCCAGGCCCTTGGCGGTCGCCCGCAGCTGCTTACGTTGACGATCAACGTAGCCACTCCGAATGAGCTTTTCGATGATCTCGGCGCGGGTGGCCGGAGTACCCAGGCCGGACTCCTTCATGGCCCTCGCCAAGGCATCGTCCTCGATCTCGCGCCCGGCGCTCTTCATAGCCGCCAACAAGGTGGCGTCATCGTAAGGCCGCGGTGGCTGAGTCTCCTTTTCCACCACCTCCAGACCGGTGACATGGACCTTTTGACCGGACGTCAGGGGTGGCAGGACACCCCCCTCGTTATCGTCCACCTCCGTGACACGCCGGAGGGGTTCCACCCGCTTCCAGCCTCGATCAAGGACCCGGGAACCGCGGGCGACAAAGTCGGCGCCGCCGATATCCAGGAGGACTCGCGTCTCCTCTACCTGTTCATCGGGCAGGAAGATAGCGACAAAGCGCGCAGCCACGAGGTCGAAAACCCGCCGTGCTGCCTCCGATAGATGCGCTTGCGGGCGCTTGCCGGTGGGGAGGATGGCGTGATGATCTGTGAGCTTGGTGCTGTCCACATAGGCCTTCCCAAGCTGGTGACCAGCCTCCAGACGGTCGATCGCCTCAGCGGCCAGGGGATGTTCCAGGCCGGTGAGGATGCCCGGCAGTTGGGGCAGCATGTCCTCGGAAATGTGGCGACTCTCGGTGCGTGGGTAGCTGATGAGCTTATGAGTTTCGTAGAGGGCCTGGGCCTGCTCCAGGACCTGAGCGGCGGTGAGGCCGAAACGGCGGTTGGCGTCCCGCTGCAGATTAGTGAGGTCGTAAAGGGGCGGCGGCCGATTGTGGCGCACCTTCTGTTCCACCCGCTTCACCCAGCCCGTGAGGTGGGGCGCCAGTTCGCGCTGGAGACGTTCGGCCTCGGCCCGATTGTCGAGACGGGTTTCGCCATAACGGTTGTACCGGGCGCTGAAGCCCTCCGCCAAGGTCACCACCAATTCATAAAAGAAGGCCTTGACGAAGCCCGCGATGGCCTGATCCCGAGCCACGATCATAGCCAGAGTCGGCGTCTGAACCCGGCCAATGGTACACAGAACCCGGTTGTGGACCGTGTAGGCGCGGGTAAGGTTCATGCCCACCAGCCAGTCCGCCTGGGCGCGGGCGCGTGCCGCCTGAGCCAGAGGATCGAAGGCGGCGCCGGGCATGAGATGGGCAAAGCCCGCGCGGATGGCCTCGTCGGTCAGACTGGAAACCCAGAGCCGCTGGAAGGGCTTGTGGCAGCGGGTGAATTCATAGATGAGACGAAAGATGTTCTCGCCCTCGCGCCCGGCATCCGTGGCACAGATTACCGCTTCGGTATCCGGGGCATTGAGCAGACCCTGGACGATGCGCAACTGACCTGCGGTGCGCTTGTCCGTGCGCAATTGCCAACGCTCCGGGATCATGGGTAGTTGTGCCAGTGACCAGCGCCCCGACCAGGCGGGACCATACTCATCCGGCTCGGCGAAATGGACCAAATGACCTAGGGCCCAGGTGACGCGATAGCCCTGACCTTCCAGAAAGCCTTCCCCCTTGCGCCCGGCCCCAAGAATACGGGCAATATCGCGGGCGACGCTGGGCTTTTCGGCTAGGACGAGGATGGTCAAAGGGGGATTTGCGAGGGCCGTTAATCGCCCAATAGGACGCGTTTGGCCTCGTTGATCTTAGCGGCCAGATAGTCGGACCCCCCACGATCCGGATGCAGTCGCTGCATGAGACGGCGATGGGCATCGCGAATGGCCGCGGGGTCCGCCCCGGACGCCAGGCCCAGCACGGCCAGGGCCTCCTCCTGGTTCATAGGCCCGCTGCTCGGATGGGCCTGGGGGCCTCCTGGCGCCATCTGGCGCCAATCCGCGCCCTGGGTCCTATCCAGGTAGGCCTCCAACAGGGTTGCCGACTGACTATCCTCGCGGCGGCACAGGTCCAGGAGGCGCAACAAGGCATCCAGGGCCAACTCGGAAAGGCGCCGTCCCTGATATTCGCCCTCCAGGACCAGGCCATCCATATCACCACTGGCGTGATTCAGGGTCATTTCCAGAAAACGGGTGCGGATCGAGGAGCTTTGACCCGCCGTTCCCGAGGCCCCGGCCTGGGTGGCGCCGCCCACGAAACCACCAAGGCCCAGCGAGCGCAAGGTCTGGCGGATAGCCGGCAACATCATCAGAAGATTGATGCCCCGCATGGCCACGGGGATGGCGGCGGCCAAGGCGGCAAAGAGGGGGTTAAGGCGCCCCGTGAGGGCCAGGGCGACGAGGAGGCCCATGACGCCCCAAAAGGCGGCCTGCCGCAAGCGACGGGAAACCTGGGCGGATGGCGTCTTACGGAACCAGTGTAGAAACCCGACTAAACCAGTAATAATCAGGAGGAGGAGGAGCAGTCGACCGGCCATGGATCAGCCCCGGCGAATACCCTGGGTCAAGCGCAGAACCGCGCCTCCACGTCGGCGGCCAAAATCCTCCAGGGCGCGACGGCCCCCAGCCGCGAAGATGGCGACAGCGCTCAACAAGTCACGCAGCACCTCGGGGCTGTGGGCATCGAACGGACACCAGGCCCCACCACTCAGACTGGCAAGGGCGCGCAGGGTTTGCTCCGCCTGGGGATCGCGTCCCTCCTGGAAGACGAAAACCGGCAACCCCAGCAGGCCGAGTTGGCCGGCAAGGTCGGCGAGCCGTGCAGGTTCCTCCTCCATGGCATCCCCGACCAAGACCAAGGCGTCCACTTTACCCCGCTTTGCCTCCTCCAAGGCATGCTCCAGTACGCGTCCGATCTGAGTTAGTCCCGCCGAACAGTAAACGCGCGTCATGCGCCCGAGCAATTCCTCGGCCCGGTCACACCAAGGTGAGGCTTCGAATTCATGGAAGCCACCAAAGTGGCACAGTTGCACAGAAAGCCCGCCCAGGTTGGCCGTCTCGCTGAACATTGTTGCTTGGATGGCACAGGCCTGGTCCCAGGTTGGCTCACGACTGGCGGTAGCGTCCATGGCAAAGATGAGGCGTCCCCGCCGCCCCCCGGGCCGGGCCGGAGTGGCCTCCAATTTGCGCAGGAAGACCTCCAACTCGCCATCACTGGCGATTGGATGCAGGTCGCGACGGTCGCTAGTCATAAGTCGTCGAGGCCGTCATTGAGGATGGATAGTTATCGAATCGAAGGAATAAATCGGCTTGGCCACTTCAATGGAAGACAACAGCCCAGACCCATTCGGATTCGGTAGTCAAGGGTATATACCTCGGGATTAACCCGGGGAACAGCCAAGGCGCCCAAGGGACGCCAGGCTATGCTATGTCGGGGGGGTTGTAGGAAGATCGGCGTGAATCAAGACGCCGACTCTCCTCGATATCCATTTTCCAATCAGCCTTCCATGACCTTCAGATAATTGGCCTTGAAGGCATTGCGGTCTCCCTTGCTGGCGGGATCATAACCCTGATCCTGCATCTTTTGCTTCATCCAGCCAGGAGTGGCACCGCGAGAATAAACATTATCGGGATTTTCGGGATCAATGTAGAGAGTACGTTGGCGATTATCCACCGCAGAGCGACGAGTAGCCGCCACCGATCGTGCTGAACCACGGCGCTTTCTGACACCCAACAGGGGAATGATGTCGGCAAGAGAATAACCCCGCTCGGCAATCATGTCCTTGATGGCTTGCGCCAATTCATATTTGGCCTGCTCTTTACGTTGCTCAAGGGCCAATAGGGCATTGAGACGATTCTGTTCGAGATCGGCGACCAGTCGCTGGATCTCCTCATAGCTTAGATTTTCTAATTCCATAAAAAATACTCATGGTGAGTAGGGTAGAGACATTGCATACCGAATCCACGAAACTTGATACGGTAATAGGGTGGCTAATTTAAACCAAAAATTTTTATTGTCAACACTCCGTGGAATCCACACCGCCATTGATCACTATGCCGTGATTCCTGAAATATTCAACTCGGCTATTCAAACTCAAGTCCAGGGCATCTCAAGGGTATCTGCGTGATATTAGCACAATCATTCGAACTCACCGGACCTGGGCAATTCGGACTTCCTGAGGGATCCCAGCGACATAATCGCCAGGGCTCATGGTGGGATGCCAAACCCGACACTTAGGGACCCCTCACTATGGGAAATGACCTAAACCCCAGCCGCGACGCCCCGGCAATTCCGGCCATAGAGTAGGTACCTCAAGCTCGCCCGCACCGGCTAGACCCCTTCTGGCTCTTTGCTTGACCCAGATCAAGTATCTATATATTGTGTTCTCTATAATATTAAACACAATATATAGTGCCATCTCAGGTTACCGCCATGCCCAACGCCCAACTCAGGCTTGCAACCTTGCCCACCCGTGTCCTTAAACGCGATGGCAACCAGACAGCCTTCGAGGCCGGCAAGATTCGTTCGGCCCTCGAACGTGCGGGACGGGCCAGTGGTGAATTCGGGGCACAGGAGGCCGAGCGGCTAACCTGCCAAATCGTCAAGGTGCTCAGCCATCGCTTCCACAATGGTCGCCTGCCAGATATCGAGGCAATCCAGGACCTGGTAGAACAGACCCTCATTGCAGACGACCACTTCGAAACGGCCCGGGCCTATATCCGCTACCGTGAACAGCACCGCAAACTGCGCTCGGATCGCCGTACTTTGGTGGACGCCGCCGCCAGTATCGATGAATACCTGAACAAATCTGACTGGCGCGTCGCCGCTAATGCTAACCAGGGCTGGTCGCTGGGCGGGCTCATTCTCAATACCTCTGGCAAGATGATTGCCAACTATTGGCTATCGCATGTTTACCCCCCCGAGATCGGCGAGGCCCATCGCGCGGGGGATGTCCATATTCATGACCTCGACATGCTGGCGGGCTATTGCGCCGGCTGGTCTCTGCGCACCCTATTACACGAGGGCTTCAATGGCGTGCCAGGCAAAGTCGAATCCGGTCCGCCGCGGCACATGTCATCTGCCATCGGGCAGATCGTTAATTTCCTCGGCACCCTGCAAAACGAATGGGCCGGTGCCCAGGCCTTTTCCAGCTTCGATACCTACATGGCACCCTTCGTGCGCAAGGACTGTCTGGAGTATTCCCATGTTCGTCAGTACATTCAGGAACTCATCTTTAACCTGAATGTGCCCTCACGCTGGGGCTGTCAGACACCCTTCACCAATCTCACCTTTGACTGGGTCTGCCCGGAGGATTTGCGTGATCAGATACCGATCATCGCCGGGAAGGAACAGCCCTTTGCCTATGGTGATCTCCAGTATGAGATGGACCTCATCAACCGCGCCTATATCGAGATCATGACGGAGGGCGATGCCAAAGGTCGGATTTTTACCTTCCCCATTCCCACCTACAACATGACCGAGGACTTTCCCTGGGACAGCGAAAACGCAGAGCGCCTCTTCGCCATGACGGCAAAGTATGGCCTGCCCTATTTTCAGAATTTCATCAATTCCGAACTAAGGCCCAACATGGTCCGATCCATGTGCTGCCGCTTGCAACTGGACCTGAGGGAATTGCTAAAGCGCGGTAATGGCCTGTTCGGCTCCGCCGAACAGACGGGTTCCCTGGGCGTGGTGACGCTCAATTGCGCGCGCCTGGGCTATGCTCATGCCGGGGACGAAGCCAGCCTTTTGGCCAGCCTGGACCGCCTGCTCGATTTGGCCCGCGATAGCCTGGAGATCAAACGCAAGGTCATTCAGCGTCACCTGAATGACGGCCTCTTCCCTTATACCAAGCGCTTCCTCGGCACCCTGCGCAACCATTTCTCCACCATCGGGGTAAATGGTATGAACGAAATGGTTCGCAATTTTACTCAGGACCAGGAGGACATCACATCCCACTCAGGCAAGGCACTGGCCCTGCGCTTCCTGGACCGGACACGGGCGCGACTGGTGACATTCCAGGAGGAGACGGGGCACCTGTACAATTTGGAGGCAACCCCGGCGGAAGGGGCCACCTATCGCTTCGCCCGCGAGGACTGCAAGCGCTTTCCTGGCATACTCCAGGCGGGCTGCCCGGATGCGCCCTACTACACCAACTCATCCCAGATTCCGGTCGGTTACACAGATGACCCCTTCCTGGCCCTGGAGATGCAGGAGGAACTCCAAGGCAAATACACGGGCGGTACCGTGCTACACCTCTACATGAGCGAGCACATCTCCAGTTCCGAGGCCTGCAAACGCCTTATTCGCCGCGCCCTGACCCATTTCCGCCTGCCCTATATCACCATCACGCCGATCTTTTCCATCTGCCCGCACCATGGTTACATCCCCGGCGAGCACGAATTCTGCCCATGCTGCGACCAGGAAATCATTGCCCGCAAGCAACGCCAGACACGGACGAGCCGTTGCCATGAGTGATGCCAATTCAGTATATTCTCAAAAGAGAACCCTCATGTCGGATACCCATACCATCCAACTCAAGGACGAAGAACGGACCCGCTGCGAGATCTGGACCCGCGTCATGGGTTACCATCGCCCAGTGGCGGCATTTAACGCTGGCAAGCGCTCCGAACATCAGGAGCGGCGATATTTTGTCGAGCAAGGTCGGACCCTGGCCCCGCCTGCCGCTGAGGCAAAGACTTGCAATTGAACAGCACGGCGGAAGAAGCCATGGAGAAGGAGGAGTTGCGAGTCGGCGGCCTTACCCCCTTGACCAGTCTCGACTTTCCGGGGGAACTGGCGGCGGTGGTCTTCTGTCAAGGCTGCCCTTGGCGTTGCTCCTACTGTCACAACAACCATCTAGTGCCGCCCGATAGTGCCACCATCACCCCCTGGCGCCAGATAGAGGCATTTTTGAAACGACGTCAAGGCCTCCTGGATGCCGTGGTTTTCAGCGGTGGCGAACCCACGCTGCAAAGCGCCTTATCCTTCGCTCTGACCCGAGTCAAGGCGATGGGCTTTAGGATTGGCCTCCACACGGCGGGCATTTACCCGGAACGCCTGGGGGCACTGGAGCCGCATTTGAACTGGGTGGGACTGGATATCAAGGCGTTGCCCGAGGACTACCCGGCCATCACCGGGGCGGCAGGTTCCGGTGAACGCGCCTGGGAGAGCCTGCGCCTGCTTCTCGCGACTGGCATCCCCCTGGAGGTAAGGACTACCATGCCTCAGGATTGGCGCTTAGCCCAAGGGATAGAGATGTTGATGCGCCGACTAGCCGATGAGGGGGTCCAGGACTATGCTCTCCAGGCTTGCCGTGATACGAATCGCCGCACTCGGGACTGGCAAGTGACCGGATTCCCCGCCCCGCGCCCGCCGGAGGCTTTTGAAAAACTTGGCGAGACCCTGTTCCACCGCTTCGTCTTACGGTAGCATAAAGCGTCAACGGTGTTTTGATTGGCCTCGCCCTGCCCTTGCTGGTAATTTAGGCTTAGGTGCAATTGGACCCACAGTCCAGATTCCAGTTATCTCTCAGTTCATGAAGAAGAAAATCAAGCGTCTTGCGACTTCGCTGCTACCGGTTGCTACTAACCGTATCGGCGACTGCAACCGCTGCGGGGAATGCTGCAAACTGCCCTATCCCTGTCCTTTTCTGCGCTATGATGCGGATGGATTGAGCATGTGCGCCATTTACACCTTTCGCCCGCCAAGTTGCCGCAAATATCCCCGCACGGCGGAGGAAAACCTCACCCCCCAGGTCTGCGGCTTCAGCTTCCTGCCCGTGGAGGTAGGGCCTCCCGAGATCCTGGATCCCTTGGTTCCGTCAGAACAATCAGCCTGACAGGCCCCAGCTATGCTCCGTGATATTCGGGTTCAGCCCGAACCCTTCGATCTCAATGAGGAGCAAGGTACCCTGTGGTTGGGTCAGACTCAGATCGGGGCACTGGTCAGCTTTCTAGGCCTGATGCGGGACTTTAACGAGGGTAACCGAGTCAGCCGCCTGACACTTGAACACTACCCCGGCATGACTGAGAAGGCCCTCGGCGACATAGCCGAGGAGGCAGCCAGGCGTTGGCCAGTCGATGCCATCCGCATTCTGCACCGCGTCGGGATCATGGAACCCCAGGATCCTATCGTCCTCGTCGCCGTCGCCGCCAGTCATCGGGGGCCGGCGTTCCGGGCCTGCGAATTCCTGATCGACCACATCAAGACCAGGGCCCCCCTATGGAAAAAGGAGACTACCGAAGCAGGCGACGTCTGGGTCCAACCCCGAACTGGCGACGCGATCGCCGACTCCGGCTGGGCGGCTAATAGTAAGACCTCGGGTTGGTAATAGCCTCTCGCCCCCACCCGCGCAATCCAGCCAGACCGATCCTAAGGTGGCCTAGCCCTTATCTGCCTCGTCTAAAGCAGACCTGAGGGCGCTAAGAATCAGACGATTCGCCTCCTTCTCATCAAGTTCCGGCACCTCCCAAGACATGATGCGGCAGTACTTACTGACCAGATGACGCACATCGCTCACAAGTTCCCGGTTATATTTCGCCATCTCGATTTGCTCAAGACCAGACATGAGGTTGCTCCTCTCGGTTGAGTGACGACGCCGAGGCAATCGGCGCCAAGGGTATAAGGGCCTCCAGCGCATTAGGATACCCAATCTTTGCAGGTCAAGGCTTGTCCGCAACAATCCCCTTGTGGAACTTCATGACAAAGCCATGGCTTGGCGGAGGGAGGGCCATCCTCGCCCACATAAGCCATCTCTCAACATGACGCAGAGGCATCCGACCGGCTAGCTTCCGCCCGATTGTGGTAATGTTCGGATTGATGGTTTCTCCGCGGGCCAGGTTCCCGCATCCCGCTAGGCGTTTTGGTCCTAGCCTTCTTTTCACGCTTTATGGAGTAATAACATGATCAACCGCCGAGCATTCATTGCCTCTGCCCTGGCAGGGCTCGCATTATGCGTGGGTGGCATGACCCAGGCCGAAACCCCAAAACACCCATCTGGCACCGTGAGCATTGATGAGACCCAGATTGCCTTTATTGTCGGCGGCAGCTTCGGCAAAGGCGAACTCAAGTTCCAGGGCAAGAAGCATGACTTCAAGATCGATGGCATCAGTGCCGGCGCCAATTTTGGGGCCTCCAAAGTTTCGGCGGTGGGCGAGGTCTACGACCTGAAAAAGCTTGCCGACTTCCCCGGCACCTATGTGCAGTTGCAAGGCGCCATCACCCTCGCCGGCGGTGTCGGTGGCACTGTCCTCAAAAACCAGAATGGCGTCATCATGCGTCTCCAGTCCACCTCCCAGGGGCTGCAATTCAACCTGAGTTCCAGCGGCGTGACTGTGAAAATGGAGCCTTGATCCGAACACCAAGGCCCACAAGGATCGGCTAGTCCTTAGGGATGAGGTCTAGCCCCCCCTTCCTAAAATAAAGGAAAGCCAACCGATGGCGGAGACCAATATCCCAGATGCGGGCAATGCCTTGACGACCGGCCACGAAGTCGTGAGTCGGGCGGTTGAGATCGCAATCCGCATCAGCCTTCTGGCCTTATGGATTTCCCTATGCTTCGCCATCATGCGGCCCTTCCTGGCCCCGCTCGCCTGGGGCATCATTATTGCCATCTCTGTCCACCCGGCCTACCTGGCCCTGCTCGGCGTGGTGGACAACCGCCGGGTACTCGCCTCGGTCCTCTTCATCCTTATTGCGCTCCTGTTGCTTATTGTGCCGATCATCCTGTTGAGCGGAACTCTGGTCCAGGGTGCCGAGAGTCTGGCCCACGGCTTCGAGGCTGGAAAACTGATCATCCCACCTGCTCCCGACCTGACCTATATTCCATTGGTTGGACCTGGTATCGAAGACTTTTGGAAAACGGCGTCATCGAATCTGGAGGAAGCAATCCACATGATCGAGCCCCAACTGCGGATGCTTGGGGAGTGGGCCCTTGGCTTCGCCAAGGTCGCGGGCATCGGCATCCTGCACTTCATCTTTGCCATCTTCATCGCCGCGGTATTTCTGGCCAAGAGCGAAGAAGCCGGCAACATGGCCCACAGCATTGCCCATCGCCTGGCGGGCGTTCATGGCTTCAGATTCGCTCAATTGTCCAGGGACGTGGTACGTAGCGTGTTCCGTGGCATTCTCGGAGTGGCCATGATTCAAGCAACGCTGGCGGGTCTTGGCATGCTGGCCGCCGGTGTACCTGCCGCAGGCCTCTGGGCCTTGATAGGCCTCCTGCTGAGCACCGTCCAAATTGGTGTCTTCCCGGTCTTGGTACCCGCCGCCATCTATCTCTTCTACACCGCCAGCACGACCACGGCGGTGCTCTTCTTGATTTGGTCCCTTTTCGTCGGCACCATCGACAACATCCTCAAGCCCATACTGCTGGGACATGGCATCTCGGTACCCATGCCAGTCATCTTCATAGGAGCCATCGGTGGCTTCATAGGCCAGGGCATTATCGGACTCTTCGTCGGCGCCGTGGTACTGGTCTTAGGCTACGAACTGCTTCTGGCCTGGTTACGGGAGGTAGGTCCTGCCACAGAGACCGGATCGGATCTCCATACCAAGTCAGAGCCCGAGCCCAAAGCCAGCACCACAGCAACATAATGCATCCGAGAGAGGACTCCACCTGGCCAGATTTCCAACCGGGCCCTCCCTTGACAAATTACCGGCGCCTCGAGACATTCAAGGCGCCTGTTGCGGCTCGAGGCTTTAGACCTTAGCCCGGGGTACCAAAGGCCACCTGACAGACCGCATTGACCAATTGGGCGTTAGCGGCGGTCTGCGGTACCTGACCATTGAGCAGACCCTGTCGACAATTCACAGCGCCTTGCAAATCCGCTCCGCCGGCAACCGTGTAAGTAAAGCTTGCGCCCTGGGTCCCCACCGCCTCTACCGAGCCATAGTTGAGCTGATAGTCGCTCTCCGGCACGACGATGACGCTGGACTGCTGGGCAGAGGCATTGTTTACCAGCTCGGTAATGGCAACCCCGGTGGCCAGGCCCGCCAGGCCCCAGGCAGCCGCGCTGCCACCCCACCAGGCCCAGCTCGTCGGTGCCCATCGATACCAGCCCGCATTCCAGGGACGATGCGCCCAATAACCGCCGTTAGCCCAATTGGGGTGCCAACCGTTGTAGGGCCGGTTGTAGAAATTATGATCAACATTGATGTGCTGGTTATCTATGTTGATGTTGTGCTGGTCGATTTTATCCCCACCCCACTGGGGACGCACGTCGTCACCAAACATGGGATGAGAACCACGATACCCGCCCAGGTCATCGCCGCCAAAGTGATAACCACCCCGATCGAAGCCACCCCCACCCATGCCGCGAAAGCCACCACCACCAAAATCCCGCGCCCCAGCGGTGGCGGGGAAGAGAACACCTGAGGTGATGAGAGCGGCTGAGAGGGTCGCGGTGACGGCGCCAGGAGATCGGCGTGGAAAGAGCCTGAACATGATCGTGTCTCGCTATAGTGGGTGGAAACACCTCTCGACCACGAAGGCACATCAAGGCTCCATGGCCGGCAGAGGACCGTGGGGGCATTCTATCGTTTTCTAGCCGCGTCCGTTCACCGACGGCCACCAGCAGGGAACGAACCTCTGCTCGAATAGGCCCCTGCGGATCATCCACTTCACGGGTCCGCCGCCAGCCTGTTAAACTCAAGTTAGAGATGGCATTTTGGCCAAGCTCGCCAGCACGTCATCTCAACCCACCGCGTGGCCAGTACAACCGGGCCGCGCCCCATCAGGAGCAGGAGAACATCCATGGCCATCTGGGTATTAGTCGCCGACAACAGCCGCGCCCGCTTCTTCACCGCCGAGAGGCCCGCCAGTCCTCTCAACGAGACCAAGGATCTTGCCAACCCCGAAGCCCGGCTGCATGAGGGCGACCTGGTCTCCGACAAGGCTGGACGCGATCGCAACCCCAGCACTGGCAACATCCATGGCATGGGTGCCGAGGCCTGCCACAAGCAGGAGGGTGCCGACCGCTTTGCCCTCTCCGTTTGTGACGAACTGGACTCCGGGCGTGTCGCTGGTGCCTTCCATAAGCTCTATATCCTGGCGGCGCCAGCCTTTCTTGGTCTCTTGCGCAAACACCAATCCGCCGCGCTGAAGCAGTGCATCGCCGGGGAATTTGACAAGAACCTAGCAACCCAAGACCCAGCCACCATCCGCAAACACCTGCCCGAGTACCTTTAGAATATAGGGGCGCGCCAGTGGCGGCCTGACACCTATTACCGGTAGGCCGGAAGTCGGGGCCTGTGCGGGCCCCTTAACAGAGGGAAATTGCGACTGGGATCACCGCAGCGCGCGAGGACTTTCAGCGGGGCCGTCTCACCGCGAGGACATCCGGGATCTGGCGCAGCCGGGCCCGGAGAGTCTCCAGCTGGTCCATGTTCCTCACCTCGGCGGTAAAGCGCATAGTGGCCCGGTCGGTGGAGCGATCCGTGCTGGTGTTGACACCCAAAAGGGTGAGGTCGGATTCTGAGAAGACGGCGGAGATATCGCGCAACAAGCCCTTGCGATCGGCGGCGACGATGATGAGATCGACGGGATAGGCGGCCTCAGGATTGGCCTCTGCCCAGGCCACCTCCATCAGCCGGGCAGGCTCGGCAGCGATGAGCTGGCGCAGGTTGACGCAGTCACGGCGATGAATGGTAAGGCCCCGCCCTCGGGTAATGTAGCCGATGATGGCATCCCCCGGTACTGGCTTGCAGCAATGGCCCATATGGGTCATAAGATCATCCATCCCCTCGGCCACCACCTCCTGTCGTCCCCGGCCGGGGCGAGGCGGGATCTTGCGCCGCCGGTCGCGTCGCTTGGTAACCAGATCCTCGGGCTCCAGTTCCACCCGATCCTTCTCGACGGGTCCCGCCAAATCGCCCAATTGGCGGGCGACTTGCCCCGCTGGTACATCGCCACGACCAATGGCGGCGAGCAAGTCATCACCCTTGTGGAAGTTGCATCTTTGGGCGATGGGGTCGAGCTGCAGCCGGGCCTCGACGCCCAATCGCGCCAGTTCCTTTTCGAGTTGGGCGCGACCCTCCGCTACATAGCGGTCATAATCCTGCTGCTTGAACCAGAGACGGACCCGGTTACGCGCCCGCGCGGTCTTGAGATAGCCCTGATGAATGCTGAGCCAGTCACGGCTAGGGGTAGCGTTCTTTTGGGTGATGATCTCGACCGTCTGACCACTGCGCAGGGCCTGGTTGAGAGGGACGATGCGACCATCGACCTTGGCACCCCGGCAGCGATTGCCGATCTCGGAGTGGATGGCATAGGCAAAATCTAGGGCAGTGGCGCCCCGGGGCAAATCAATGACCTTGGATTGGGGTGTGAGCACATAGACATGGGCAGGTTCGAACTCAGACTTGAAGTGCTCCAGAAAATCACCGTCATCACCGCCCTCGCCAAGCAGTTCCATCCATTGACGCATCAAGACCAGGCGACTTTGAAAGGTGGGATCCGCACCCTTGCTCTCCTTATAGGCCCAGTGGGCGGCCACGCCCAGCTCGGCGTGACGATGCATATCCCAGGTGCGAATCTGCACCTCCAGGGACTTGTCCCCTGGCCCCACCACGGCCGTGTGCAGAGACTGGTACATGTTGCCCTTAGGGGTGGCAATGTAGTCGTCAAACTCCTTGGGGATATGCCGCCAGAGGCCATGGACCAGGCCCAGGGCGGCATAGCAATCCGCTACGCTATCGACCAGGATCCGCACCGCGCGCAGATCGAAGATTTGTCCGATGTCCACGCCCTTGCGTTGCATCTTGCGCCAGATGCTATGGATATGCTTCGGTCGTCCCGTGATGTCGGCACGCACACCGGCCTCGGCAAACTTCAACTTGAGGAGGTCAATGACGTTGGCGATGTAGGCCTCGCGCTCCGCGCGTTTATCCCCCAAAAGTTGGGCGATGCGCCGGTAGGACTCAGGCTCCAGGTAGCGAAGCGCCAAATCCTCGAGTTCCCACTTGACCTGCCAGACGCCCAAGCGATTGGCCAGCGGGGCATGGACCCGTCGGGTATCGGTGGCGAGTTTGCACCGCCGCGCCTCATCCAGGCCTCTGATAGTCCTCATCAGATGCAGGCGTTCCGCCAGCACCACCAGGACGACGCGCACATCCTCGGCGATACCGAGCAGCAGGCGGCGCAGGTTCTCCTCATGCCGATCTTGATCCCTACCGGCTATGACCGCCTCGACATTGGCGAGTTGGCCGATACGGCGCAGATCTCCCACCATGCGCGCGATGCCGGGTCCGAAGCGTTGGGACAGACCTTCCTCGGTCTGGTCGCCAGATTCCAGGCAGCCATTGAGCAGGGCAGCGATCAGGGTATCGGCGTCCTGGCGCATCCCCGCCAGGATGTCGGCGGTAGCCAGGCGGTAGCGGACCTGAGTCTCCCCCGTTTCCAGGGTCTGGCAGCCCCAGCATCCCAGTAACAGGGTGCAGGCGTCACGGATGCGGGCGCAATCCACCTCTCCGTACTGTTCAGGCAGCGACGAGAGCCAGTGCTCGACGCCGACCGCATCATCGGCTGCATCCTCGGGAAGGTTATAAACCGGTGTTACCATGGGGTCAGCTTAGGCCATGGATGAGGAGGTGGGCCTTGGTAGCCACAAGAGGGGGGGCCAAACGCGTCTAAAGCCAAGCTCGGCCCAAGGCGAGGATCTGCCCGCCGGACCCCAGAAACCCCGGCCACTCAATCCAGCACATGGCTCACCAGCCCGTCCGCCAGCTTCGGCTCGAACCAGGTGGATTTGGGAGGCATCACCTCACCGGCATCGGCGACGGCCATGAGTTCCGTCATGCGGGTGGGGAACAGCGAAAAGCCCACGCGATAGTGGCCCTCGTCAACGGGCCGGGCCAGGCCCTCCAGACCGCGAATACCACCGACGAAGTTGATCCGCTCATCCCGCCGGGGATCGACGATACCGAGTATGGGCTCGATCAGATTATCCTGGAGCAGGCTGACATCGAGCCGGCCCACCGGGTCGTCCCAAGGGATACGCTGTTCATCCAGGGTCAGCCGATACCAGGTGCCGTCCAGATACATGCCAAACTCGCAGGACTTAGCGGGCTTGACCGGTGCGGCGCTCGGCTCGATGCGAAAGGACACCGCCACCCGGCTGAGGAATTCTTCCCTGTTCAGTCCATGCAAGTCCTTGACCAGTCGGTTGTAGGCCATGATCTGCATCTGGTTATGTGGAAAAACCACGCTCAGGAAATAGTTATAGGACTCCCTGCCGCCATGTCCGGCATGAGCGGCCTTGCGGGCCGCCGCTACACGGGAGGCCGCGGCAGAACGATGATGACCATCGGCCACATAGAGGGCCGGCAAAGCCTCAAAGGCCGCCGACAGCAGCCGGATGAGGTCTTCGTCAGCTACCACCCAAATCTCATGACGGACCTGGCCCTCGGCACGAATGTCTACCACCGGGGTCTCCTTACTGACGGCGATCAGGATATCGTCGATGCTCGGGGTGGCGTGATAGACCAGAAAGACCGGGCCTGTCTGGGCATCCAGGGCATCAATCTGCCGCACCCGATCATCTTCCTTCACCGGCCGGGTGAATTCGTGCTTTTTGATGCGATCCGCATCATAGGCCGCCACCGAGGCGGCGGCGACCAGACCGGTCTGGATGTGATGACCCATGGTCAGACGATAGACGTAATAGCAGGGCGTCGGGTCCCGCTCCAACACACCCACCGCCATCATCTGCTCCAGGTTCTCCCGCGCCTTGGCATAAACCTCAGGGGCATAAGGGTCCGTACCCCGAGGCAGATCCACCTCGGGGCGGGAAATATGCAGGAAGCTCCAAGGACGGCCAGCCACCATGGCGCTGGCCTCGTCAGCATTAATCACATCATAGGGGGGTGCGGCCACCTCCGCCGCGCGACCAGGGGCCGGGCGCAGCCCGGCGAAGGGCTTGATCAAAGGCATGATAGGCAGGTTTCCAGGATGGGTAAAAGGCAGCGGGAAATGATAGTTACCGGGGCGGGGGCGCGTAGAGCAAACCGCCGTCGTTCCAGAGGGCGTTATAGCCCCGCTGGATCATGAGTGACGATTGGCCACCCAGATTGCGCTCATAGATCTCACCATAATTGCCGACCTGGCCAATAATGCGGATGACCCAATCCTTTTCCAGGCCCAAGGCCTTGGCAACCTTGCCCTCCACATCCAGCAGCAGGCGCGTATCAACAGCCTTGGCATCCCCTTGGGCCCGCTTCACATTCCGGGAGTCGATACCCAGTTCCTCGGCATCGATCATGACAAAGAGGGTCCAACGCACGATATCGAACCAGCGGCCATCCCCTTCGCGCACGGCAGGACTCAGGGGCTCCTTGGAAATCACTTCGGGCAGGACCCGCTGGTCTCCCCCATTTTCCATGACCAGGCGCAGACCATAGAGCTGTGTCTGATCGCTGGTCAGGATCTGGCAGTCGCCAGCCAGATAAGCCTTGCTTGCGGCATTCATGTCGGGGAAGAGATGCAGCTCGAGGTCCATGTGATGCCGGTCAAAATAACGGCGGACATGATCGGCACTGGTGGACCCGGTCAGGGCACAAACCGACTTGCCGTCCAGCTCCAGAGCGCTGAGGATGCCGGTGTCGCGGCGGATCATAAAACCCTGGCCATCGAAAAGGAGGACGCCAACATAGGTGACACCCTCGGCCACGTCGCGCTCCAGGTTCCAGCTCGAATTGCGTGAAATCAGATCGACCTGCCCCTTGGCCAGGGCATCCAAGGCCTCGGCCACGGTCAAGGGTATGAACTCCACCTTATCCTTTGATCCCAGGGTCGCCGCCGCGACGGCGCGGCAGAAATCCACGTCCATGCCACTCCAATGCCCGGCGGAATCCTTGAAGGACAGCCCTGGCGCCTCGCCATTAACGCCGCATCTAACCTTGCCACGGGCCTTGACGTTCTCCAGAGTGCCCGCCGCCAGGGCCTGACACAGAGCGCCGGCGAGCAGAATGCCGGTCACCCACTTGGCTGCTTGTCTCATTGAGCTTCTCCTGTCCAAAAGGGGGTCACCAGCGCATCAGGACCCACTGGGGCACCTGAGTAGCGGCAGGCCCCGAGCCGCTATTCCAGGACATGTCGCCCGATCCGTCCTGGTCGGTCAGATAGTAGGGCGCGCCCACGCTCGGGGTGATCCTGACCTTGTAGAGGCGGCCATTGATGCGATACTCCTGCACTGTCCGGTTCTCGTGCTCATGCAGGGTAACGTCGGGAGCCAGATCGGACTCGGGGACACTTAGATCCAGCCCATCGATTTGACTGGCAAGGACCAGCGGGGTCAGGAGCAGGCCCAAGGCCGGCAAGGGCTGGGCAAGGAGGCGGTAATGGGGCATGGTAGGCGCGGCCCTGGGCATTGAATTCGCGGCTATGGTACCAGGAAGGGTGCGGCCATGCGCCGGGCTAAGCCAGGGGGCGCCAAGGGTTCCCACTTCACGCGGCGGGGGTCTCCGTGGCGGTGGCCTTGCGCTCGGCATATTCGGTCCTGGAGCCGGTTTCATCCCAGGCGAAGGTACAGTCCAGATGAGCGAGCACGGCCACCAGACCGCCCTCACCATCCTCGACCATCACGGTCAGGGGGGGACGGCGGCCAAAGCGCCGATTGCCGCGCTTGATCCAGAGGGAGCGCATCTCTGGATTGCGAGGGAAGTAGGTGCCCAGGGCCTGTTCGATCCGGGTCAGATAACTCAGACGGCGGTTGACAGTAGCATCGTCTGGGAAGGGCTCCTGGTCAACGAATCGCGACACATGACGGGCCTTAACCGTTGCCGGCAGGGCGAGCAGGGCCATGATATCGCTCGCCCCCAGTCCCCAGTCACCGAAGAGGGACATGATGTGACGGGTGATTAACAGCCTTTGCTCGGGCGTCGGGACATCGGTTGCGGACAGGGCTTGGGTCATGGCGGATTCCGTATGAGTTGGAGAAGCGGAGCTAGCCGCGAACCCGTCAAGGTTGCGTGCAAACCCTGCCATTTCAAGCGGGAGGGCCAGGTTCACCGCAACAAACGCTGGATGCGCATCACCCTTGGTATCTGCCGTAGGCGACGCATGATGCGGGCCAAATGTGGGCGATCACGGACCGAGATCAGAAAATCCAAACTGGTATTGTGGCCATCCTTTTCCCGCGACTGGATATTCTCGATGTTGGAAACCAGTTCGGCAATAGCGGCGGCCAAACTGGCCAGGACACCGCGCTGGTTACCCACATCCACCCGAATCTCCGTATAGAAATCCCCCGTCGGTTGAGTGGACCATTCCAGGTCGAGCCACTGATCCTTATGCTGTTGAAAGTCGCCTAGGTTTCGGCAACCCTGACGATGTACCACGATTCCCTTGCCGGGACTGAAGAGTCCGGAGATGGGGTCGCCCGGAATGGGCCGACAGCAGCGACCATAATTAACCACCATGCCCTCGGTGCCCTTAATAGCCAAACGCCGCGCCTCCTTGAGCTCGGTATCGAGCGGTACCTCGGCCACCTCCTCGCCCATGAGACGCCGTGCCACCAGTATCGGCAGTCGATTGCCCAGCCCCACCTCTACGAGCAAGGTAGACAAATCCGGCAACTTAGCCCGCGCCAGATAGGCCGCCAGGCAGCCCTCCGGCAACTGGTCCAGGTCCAATCCCTGTCCGGCCAGTTCGGCGTTAAGCAGGCGCCGGCCCAAGGCCTCGGCCTCCTCGTGTTGCAGATTCTTCAGATAGCCGCGGATGCTGGCACGGGCCTTGCCGGTCACCACGAAATTCAGCCAGGCGGCGTTGGGCATAGCCCTGGGGGCGGTAATGATCTCTACCGTCTGACCGCTGCGCAAGGCGGTGCGCAGGGAGGCCATGCGGCGATCGATACGCGCCGCCACACAGCGGTTGCCGAGACCGGAATGGATGGCATAGGCAAAGTCCACCACAGTGGCCCCAGCTGGCAACACCTGGATGTCCCCGCGTGGGGTAAAGACATAGACCTCGTCCGGAAAGAGATCGACCTTGACGTGTTCCAGAAACTCTACTGAGTCGCCCGAGCCGCGCTGCATCTCCAGCAGATTCCCCAGCCAATCCGCCGCAAGGTTTTGGGGGCTACCACGCTTGGCGCCAGATTTATACATCCAGTGCGCCGCGATGCCACTTTCGGCGACGCGCTGCATATCCAGGGTGCGAATCTGGACTTCGATGGGAATGCCCTGGGGGCCGAAAAGGTGGGTATGCAGGGACTGATAGCCGTTATTCTTAGGGATAGCGATATAGTCCTTGAAGCGACCAGGCACGGGCTTGTAAAGACTATGCATCAAACCCAAAACGCGATAGCAGGTATCGACCCGATCGACGACGACGCGAAAGCCAAAAACATCCACCACCTCCTCGAAAGGGCGCTGCTTGTCACGCATCTTGCAATAAATTCCGTAGAGGTGTTTTTGGCGGCCCACCACCTCACCCTCGATACCCTCCCCCTTCAGACGTTCGCGCAGAGCCTTCTCGACATCCCCCACCAGTTCCTTGCGCGCCCCCCGGGCGCGGACGACCGCCCGCTGGAGCAATAGGCGGCGCCAAGGCCAGCAATGAGCGAAACCCAGCTCTTCCAATTCCAGGGAGACCTTGCGGATACCCAGGCGGTTAGCAATGGGGGCATAGATCTCCAGGGTCTCCCGCGAAATGCGGCGGCGCTTCCCAGGGGCCATAATCCCCAGAGTGCGCATGTTATGGAGCCGGTCGGCGAGTTTGATGAGGATAACGCGGATATCCTTGGTCATCGCCAACAGCATCTTCTGCAGATTTGCCGCTTGGGCCTCGGCCTTGGAACGGAAATCCAATCGGGTCAGCTTGCTGACCCCATCCACCAACTCGGCAATCTCCTCGTCGAACAGGGCCGCCACCGTCTCCTTGGAGTGGCCCGTATCCTCGATCACGTCATGAAGAATGGCCGCCATCAGGCATTTGTAATCCATGCGCATCTCGGCCAGGATGCGGGCCACGGCAACGGGGTGCTGGATATAGGGCTCCCCAGACTTGCGCGTCTGGCCGGCATGGGCCTCGGCACCGAACTGGAAGGCGCGATAAACCTCGCGGATTTGCTCCGCGTTCAGGTAGGACTCCAGATAGACACACAGGTCACCGATCTGGAAGCGCGGCCTGTCTGACGGCGGCTGCTCGGCGGGAAGGTTAGCGGCGGGAGCTTCAAGTGCCTGAGTCATAGCATGGACCCGAGCGGCTGGTGGGGACGGCTGGCGCCGCACCCGCTATCCGATACCTGACTCGCCAGCGTCTCAGGATGGCTCCTCGGTTCCCATCCCGACCGCCAGCTCCTCCGCAAGCTGCATCTCCAGGGTCCGCTCGGCACGGCGTTGCTCACGCTCCACCTCCACGGCGGCGACGGCCTCCTGGGTCAGGACGCCCTCAGCGATCTCACGCAAGGCCACCACCGTGGATTTATCGTTCGCCCAGGGGATCAGAGGTTCGACGCCATTGGCCAGTTGCCGGGCCCGCTTGGTGGCAAAGAGAACAAGATCGAACCGGTTGTCCACATGATCGAGGCAATCCTCGACAGTTATTCGCGCCATGAGTCTTATTGCTCCTAATAGATCCTAGGTGGATCAGATTACCAAAACCCCGCCGGATGGCGAAGGGCCGCATGATTTCTTTCCAAATTTGGCCAACCAGCCTCATCAGGCCAGCCGGGTGCATCCCGCGACTTCACCCCGCCAGCAAGGCCTCGATCATGCCATGACCGAGGCTAGCGCCATGAACCCGCCGCAACCGCTCCGCCCGCACCAGGCAGGCCAGGTCATCAAGGGCCTGATCGAACTTGTCATTCACGACCAGATAATCGTACTCGTCAAAATGGGACATTTCGTCGCGCGCCTGCTGCATGCGCGTGGCGATGATTTCCTCGCTATCCTGACCCCGCCCCCGCAACCGCTCCGCTAAAATAGCCGCGGACGGCGGCAGTATGAAGATGGAAACGGCGCCCGGGAAACGCTGGCGAACCTGGCGCGCCCCTTGCCAGTCGATCTCCAGCAGCAGATCCTGGCCCGCGACCAGGGCCTCCCGCACCTTGGCCTCCGCGGTGCCATAGCGATTGCCAAAGACCTGGGCATGCTCCAGAAAGGCGCCACCCGCGATCATGGCCAGAAACCGCCCCTCATCCACAAAATGGTAATGGACGCCATCCAACTCCCCGGGCCTAGGCTGACGGGTGGTATAGGAAATTGCCAACCCGAGGGTGGATTCCCGTTCCAGAAGGGCCTTGACCAGACTGGTCTTGCCTGCGCCGGAAGGCGCCGATACGATGAAAAGGATACCTTCGCTCATAAAACCTGCGCCTGGGGGGTTGGCGAAAGGGGGGCAATCAGGAGTCGGAGAGAGGCAATCGCCTTGCAGCAATGCCGTCTTTTCCAGGCAATTAGACCACAAGCGCCCGTCGTGAGCGAGACCAGACCGCTCAATCAGCCCCAACGGTAATCAATCCAGATGTTGAACTGCGCCGACCTGTCCTCCACCTTGCTGCCCGCGCTGCTCGCCCGCTTCGGACTTTCCCTGGGCTGGGTCGCACCGGGAGAGCCAATCCCTGGCAGTTATTGGGGAGAACCGGAGGCCGGCCTGGTTGGAGACCATCTCTATGTCCGCGCCGACACCCCAATCCACTCGGCACTGCACGAAGCCTGCCACTGGATCTGCATGAACCAGACCCGTCGGGCGGCCCTGCACACAGATGCCGGCGGCGAAGTGGCGGAAGAGAACGGCGTCTGCTATCTCCAGATCCTGCTCGCCGACGAACTAGCTGGCGTTGGCCATACCCGCCTCTGCCGCGATATGGACGACTGGGGCTATAGCTTCCGTCTTGGCGGGGCCCGCATCTGGTTCGAGGAGGATGCCGAGGATGCCCGCCAATGGTTGCTCCACCAGGGCCTGATTGACACCCGCAACCGCCCCACCTGGACCACGCGATCCTAAGGGCAGGGCAACCTACATCCCTCCTTCTGCCCTATAATTTCATTTGAACTTTAATTCGGAATGGGAGGCTATAACATGACCAAGATACGCACACTGCCCGGCCTGCTGGCCGGACTGGCCTGGCTGGCACCAGCCTTGGCGTTTGCCTGGCCGGCTCCCTACTATGGCTATGACCCCATCCCCCCGGGACAGGGTGGAGCGCTGCCAGACTTCCCAGTCCCACCGACCCTCGCCAATCCCTATGGACCCGGCCTCCCCCGCACCCGGGGCCCCCTCCGCTTCAACCAGACCCAGACTGATGAGGGTTATATCCTCGACATACCCCTTGACGGCATGAAGGCCGAGGAAATCCAGGTCGAGATCGTCGCCAATTCGCTCCGCCTTTCCCGCGACATCTCCGCCCAGGAAACGCGCGAGGAGACGCTTGGTGATGGTCAGGGCTACCTGCGCAGCTACAGCTTCTCCAGCGGCCGCTCCAGCCAACGGCTACCCCTGCCACCGGACGCCGACGGCGGGGCCATGCGTCGTGAGGACAACGCCGAACGGGTGCGTATCATCATCCCCCGTCGGCATCCGTGAGCCTGAACCCAGGGCCATCCCCAGCCTGATGTCAATCCCAAGGATCCTGCGCGTCAACCTTCAGACACTGGGCTGTCGGCTCAACGAAGCGGAACTGGAGACCTGGGCACGCCAGTTCCAACAACTCGGCCACCAGGTCACCTCCGAGGAGACGGAGGCCGACTTGGTCGTGGTCAACACCTGTGCCGTCACCCAAGAGGCGGTACGCAAATCTCGCAAGCTCCTGCGCCGGGCCCAGCGCTATAACCCCGGCGCCAAGCTGGTCGTCAGCGGCTGCTTTGCGACCATAGAGGAGCAGACCCTGGCGCTGGAAGCGGGCATCGACCTGGTGATCCCCAACCCGGACAAAGACCGCCTCGTGGCGATTGCCACCGCCGAACTTGCTCTGCCGCTCATGCCCGACACCGCCATGGCTGCCGATGCCAACCCCCTCTTCGCCCGCGGCCGCCAACGCGCCTTCATCAAGGTTCAGGACGGCTGCCGCTACCGCTGCGCCTTCTGCATCGTCACCCTGGCGCGGGGCGAGGAGCGCAGCCGCCCCATCCAAGAGGTGGTTGACGAGATCAACCGCGCCGCGGCCGCGGGCGTGCGCGAGGCGGTACTCGCGGGCGTCCACCTCGGTGGCTGGGGCAGCGACTTGGGACTGGGCCTGCACGACTTGATCGGCACCGTCCTCGCCAAGACGGACATGCCGCGCCTGCGCCTCGGCTCCCTAGAGCCCTGGGAACTGCCAGACGGCCTCTGGGAGCTCTTCGCTAATCCCCGCCTCATGCCCCACCTGCACCTGCCACTGCAAAGCGGTGCCGACAGCGTCCTGCGGCGCATGGCGCGCCGCTGCCGGACGGATGAATTCGCCCGTCTTGCCACCGAGGCTCGCGCCCGGGTCCCCGATATCCACCTCACCACCGACATTATCGTCGGCTTTCCCGGCGAAACTGATGCTGAATGGCGCCAGACCCTGGCCTTCGTGGCCAGTATCAGCTTTGGCCAGGTTCACATCTTCGCCTACTCCCCCCGCCCTGGCACCAAGGCCGCTACCCTGCCCGATCAGGTCCCCGCCGCGATCAAAAAGGAACGCAGCCGGGAGATGCACGAACTGGCGAGCCGCATGAGGGCCGACACCCTCGCCCGCTACCTGGGTCACGAGACAACTATCCTGGTGGAAGGCCGCCAGGGCGCCGACCCGGGCAACGACCGCTTCGGCTACACACCCCATTACCTACCCGCACACCTGCATCCGGGCACCGTGGAAGACCTCACCAACCAGTTACTCCGGGTTAAGCTGACCGCCATTCACCCGGATGGAGACAGCCTGGTCGCGACCTTAGCACCCCAACCTCTCCGATCCGCAGATCCCGGAGGCGCCGGCGCGAGAGTGGCAATGGGGCCACTGTCTGACCTATCGGCGGCATGAATATGTCGGAGCTCTTGTGGACGGCCAAACGAATCATCCAATGCTTTGGCATTACCAGAGACCCCCTGGCTATCGAGCCTTTAGGCCGGGGCCTAATCAATGATACTTTTCGGGTAACCGCCGGGACCAGCCAATGGGTGCTGCAACGCCTCAATGGCCAGGTTTTTGCCGACCCCGAGGGGATCATGGCCAACCTGTCCCATCTCGTGACACATTTGGCCCGCCAGGAGGTGGCAAATCTGACCTGGCCAGAGCTGGCCCGCACGACGGAGGGCGCGACCTGGACGCGGGACGAAGCGGGCGCGGTCTGGCGCCTGATGTCTTTCATTCCGGGCCAGCCTCTGGCAACAGTCGAAAGCGACCTGCAAGCGGCGGAGGTAGGACGCCTGCTGGGGGCCTTTCATCGGGGGGTAGCGGACCTCGACCCTGCCAGCCTGCAGGTAACCTTGCCGGGTTTTCATGTCACCCCAAGCTATCTGAAGTCCTTCGACCAGGTAGCTCAGGAGCCAGTCACAGCGCCCCAGATTGGACTCGACGAGGCACTGGGTTTCGTGGCGGCCCGGCGGACGGGGCTGGATGTGCTGGAGAAGGCGCGGACGGCCGGCCTGATACCAGAGCGGGTTATCCATGGCGATCCCAAGCTGGATAACCTCTTGTTCGACATGGAGGGGCGGCGCGCCCTGGCCCTGATCGATCTGGACACGGTCCAACCCGGTCTGACTTTGCACGATATCGGCGATTGCCTGCGTTCCTGCTGCAACCGGCGGGGTGAGTCCACGGACGAGTCTGGTGTTGCCTTTGACCTTGAGGTTTGCCGTCCCCTGCTGCGGGCCTATGCGGACCAGACCCAAGGACTGCTCAGCCCGGCGGAGGTGGAGCTCCTCTTTACCACGATCCGGCTGATTCCCATCGAGTTGGGGCTGCGTTTTCTGACCGACCATCTGCAAGGCAACCGCTGGTTTCGCGTCTCGGCACCCGGTCAGAATCTCGCCAAGGCGCGGGTTCAATTCTCCCTGGTAGCGGATATCGAGCGCAAGGCGCGGGAGATCCAGGCCATCATCGCGGGCTGTTTCGCGGAATGCCGGGGCGATTGAGTCAAATCCCTACTTCCCGCCCCGCTCTTGCGGTAAGATCATGCTCACTTTTCGCGTCAGGCCCGGTGGGCGGACGCAGCTGGTCAGTGGATTTGGCGTCATGGCCTAAGGCTGGCCGGTTTGGGATAGCGAGTAACGTCCGTCCTTTGGGCGGAGGTGGAGGATACCATGGGTTTGGGTGGCATCAGCATCTGGCAGCTTCTCATCATTCTGGTGATCGTGCTGCTGCTCTTCGGCACCAAGAGGCTGAAGGACATAGGTTCGGATTTGGGCAACGCGGTCAAGGGCTTTCGATCCGCAATGGGCAACCCGGACAAGGAGGAAGAGGAGGCGAAGCGACTGGAGGAGACCTCGGCGGCCCCCCGGGCGGCAACGCCGGACACGGCCACCAAAGTCGAAGGCCGGGACAAGGTCTGAATTAACGATGGAGCCGGAGCGGGCCTATGTTTGACATCGGCTTTATGGAATTGGTGGTGGTGGGGGTGGTAGCCCTCCTGGTTGTGGGGCCGGAGCGCCTACCACGGCTGGCACGCACCGCCGGGCTCTGGGTAGGTCGGGCAAGGCGGACCCTTGCAACGGTGAAGGCCGAGATTGATAGCGAACTCAAGGCGGAGGAACTCAAGGAAATCCTGGCCAAACAGGCGCGTGCAAATCCCCTGGAAACCATCATCGAGACCTCCCTGGGCCAGCCCGCTGCGACCAAGTCCCCCAGACCACCGGATCAACCGGCGCCCGTCAAGCCGGAATCCCCTAACTAGGGCCAGGCCCCAACGCCATCCCCTAATTGGGTCTGGGATGTCCCTGCCTATATCCCTTTCCCGATGACTCCACCCCGGCGCCGCGCCTGATGCCAACGCGTACCTACACGGCCACGCCTTTCTGATTCCCACTCATTCGGAAGTAACGACCGCGATGACAGCGCCGGCCTACCCTGAAGACCCGGACCCGGAACAGCCCTTCATGTCGCACCTTGTGGAGCTACGCGACCGGCTGTTGCGCATGGTGATAGCAATCGGGATCGCCCTCGTGGCCCTGTTCCCTTTCGCCAACGACATTTATACCTTCATCGCCGAGCCCATCCGCGCCCAATTGCCCCAGGGTTCCACCCTAATCGCCACCCAGGTGGCATCGCCCTTCATGACGCCCTTTAAGCTGGCGCTGGTATCAGCGATCTTCCTGGCCATGCCCTATCTGCTTTACCAAATCTGGGGCTTCGTGGCCCCAGGCCTCTATCAACATGAAAAACGCTTCGCCATGCCCCTGCTGTCCTCCAGCATCGCCCTCTTCTATCTCGGCATGGCCTTTGCCTATTTCCTCGTCTTCCCGCTAATCTTCGCCTTCTTTACGGCCACGACGCCTGAAGGCGTGGCTCAGATGCCGGATATCACCTTCTACCTGGACTTTGTTCTTAAACTTTTCCTGGCCTTCGGGATCTCTTTCCAGATCCCCATCGCCACCATCCTGTTGGTCAGCATGGGCATCACCACGGTGGAGAGCTTGTCTGGAAAGCGGCCTTACATCATCGTCGGCTGCTTTGTGATCGGCATGCTCTTGACCCCACCGGACGTCATCTCCCAGACCCTGCTGGCGGTACCCATGTGGATGCTGTACGAGGCAGGCATCTTCTTTTCGCGCTTTTTCAAGAAGCCCGATACGGAAGAGGATCCAGAACCAACCGGAGGGCCTCCAGGTGGCGCTGCCACCACGGGTGTAGGAGTAGCAGCCACCCCCGGCAAGACGGCGGGTCCCGGGGCGGGCACCAACCGCAATCCAGGTGGTGACATAACCGCGCCGCCGGCAAGCCATGCCCACGAGGTCATGGTGGGCCGCGACATCGACGGCGGCGATCCCTTCGACCGCGAGCGCTTCGTCCCTCTGACGCCGGAAGAAATGGAGGCTGAGCTCGACGCCATCGAGGCGGCGGAAGCCGAGGTAGACGACGAGGAAGAACTTGGGATTGAGGAGGATGAGGAAGAGGAGGCCGGAGACGCGACACTGCCCGGAGCCGATAGCGATCCCGTGCATGCCTTGCTGGAGCAGGTCACGGTGCTGCGTGACCTGGAAAACGAGGCCGGTGCCCGCCAACTCCTCTATCGCGTCCTCGCCGATGGCGACGAATCCCAGCGCGTGGTAGCCATGAATATCCTGACGGAGATGGACAGGCCCTGAGACTGGCGGCCCCAGCATTGAAATGTCGCGATGGCACACTAATTCCGCCTAATCCATGGCCGAACGCCGGGCCATGGCATCACCACCAGGGAGCGATCCGGACCTATGGCCTCCGCCACCCAACTCCATTACAAACAAAACCGGCTCAAGCAACTGCGTGCCTTCTGTCACGCCGCGCGTTCGGGCAGCGTCAGTACTGCCGCCGACCAGATCTTTCTGAGTCAGCCCACCGTCTCCCTCCAGATCCAGGCCCTGGAGCGGGAATTCGACACCCTCCTCTTCGAGCGCCGCGGCCCCAAAATCAAGCTAACCCCGGCAGGTGATCTCCTCTACGGGTTAGCCCAGCCCCTGGTCGAGGGCATGGATAAGCTCCATGAAACCTTCTTCAGCCAATGCGGCAGGGTGGATCAGGGGACCCTGGAAGTGGCGGCCGGCGAATCGACCATCCTCTATATCCTGCCCGAGCCGGTAAGGCGCTTCACAGCCCTCCATCCAGGCATAGAGATCAAACTAAACAATGTCACGGGCCGCGATGGCCTGGCCATGGTGCGAGCCGACGAGGCGGATATGGCCGTCGGCTCCATGATCGAGGTTCCGGACGATATCACCTACCGACCCTTCGTCACTTACCGGCCCAAACTCATCACTCCCCTGGACCACCCGCTGGCGACCAAGGCCAGCGTGACCCTGGCAGACATTGCCCCTTTCGGGCTCATCTTGCCCCCCAGCCACCTCAGCACCTGGCGGACGGTCGACCTGGTCTTCCGTCAGCACAACCTGAATTACCGGGTCGCCCTGGAGGCGGGAGGCTGGGAAGTCATCAAGAAGTACGTCGAACTGGGGCTGGGCATCTCCATCGTCACCGACGTCTGTCTTACCGGTCAGGAACACCTGGCCACCATCCCGCTGGAGCAATACTTCCCTAATCGCAGCTACGGGATCGTGCTGCGGCGCGGCAAGTTTCTCTCGCCCCAGGCCAAGCGTTTCCTCGATGTCCTCGACGAGACCTTCTCAGGCCAGGAGGTCGAACCCCACCTCCAGGGCCCCGAGCACGGGGAGTGGGAGGATACCCATCTGGGGTAAATCAGGTCCGCCAGGCCAGCCCCAGGGGGTATAACCGGTTTTTTTTGTCGCCGCTGATCTCGGCGGCGAGGGCGGCGGCCTGCTTGAGGGGCAGTTCCCGGGCCAGGATGCGCAGCACCCTCTCACCTTCCGCTGCGGTAGCATCCTGGTCACGGCAGCCCTCCACCAGCAGGACGAATTCGCCCTTTTGCTGATCCGGGTCCTCCTGTATGCGCGGGATCAGTCCCGCCAGGTTGCCATCAAGGATAGTCTCGAACCGCTTGGTCAGTTCCCGCGCCACCACGGCCCGCCGGTCGGGTCCCAGGCTTGAGGCGAGGTCAGCCAGGGTTTCCAGGACCCGGTTGCCAGCCTCATAGAAGATCAGGGTGCCAGGTTCCCGGGCGAGGGTGACAAACCATTCCCGGCGCCTGGCATGGGTGCGGGGTGGGAAGCCAAGAAAGACGAAGCGATCACTGGGCAGGCCTGCGGCGGAGAGGGCGCAAATGGCGGCGTTGGGGCCAGGGATGGGGACGACCCGCAGACCGGCGGCCCGGGCGGCGGCGACCAGGGGATAGCCAGGATCGCTGATCAGGGGCGTACCGGCATCTGACACCAGGGCCAGATCCTCCCCGGCGGCCAGACGCGCCAGCAGACGCGGGACCAATTGCTCCTCGTTGTGCTCGTGACAGGCGGTCAAGGGCGTGCGCAAACCATAATGGCTCAGCAGGCCCGCGGTGTGGCGGGTATCTTCGGCGGCGATGAGGGCAACCCGGCCCAGCACCTCGAGGGCGCGCTGGCCGATGTCCGCCAGATTGCCCATGGGCGTGGCCACCACGTATAGTATCCCGGCGACTTGTGACAAGGCCTTTCCTTCCAATTTTCAACAGGCCCGCCATCAATGACGAAGCCAGAACATGCTATCGGCCAAGGGGGTTTCCCAAGCTCCAGTGCCCACCATCATCCGACCAAGTGCCCGCTACCCGCCCCCGGGTTGCCAGACCTGGCCCATCGCTCCCGGGCCAGGTCGCCTGTTCAGGGTGCAGGCCCGATGGCCGATGACCCTTACCGGCCCCTCTCCAAGGCCAGGGCCATGCCTCTCATAGTCGCTTTGTTCCTGACGACTCTGACCTTCCTGCTCGCGGGCTGCTCGGGGTACCCTCGGCACGCCGATCCCGGCGCCGGTCAAGGGGCAGGCGCTCCCGGCAAGGACGCGCCCCGGGCCCGGGTCGCTATCCTCCTGCCGAAATCCGGACGTTACGCCGAGGCGGGCGCGGCGGTGCGTCAGGGCATTCTCGCCGCCCAGGGTGCCAGCGGACAAGGGTTGGAACTGAGGTTTTACGACAGCCACGACCCGAGATCGGTGCCAGAACTCTTGCGCCGGGCCGCCGCGGAGGGCGCGACCCTGGCCATTGGCCCCCTGGAAAAGGACGGGGTCGATGCCCTCGCCGTCCAATCGGCGCTGCCCATCCCGACCCTGGCCCTGAACCGGGCTAACAGCGAGGCCTTGCCGCCGAATCTCTACCAATTCTCCCTGGACCCGGAGGACGAGGCCACGGATGCCGCGCGCAAGGCCTGGGGGCAAGGCTATCACACGGCCATCCTGCTTTATCCCGCCAGCCCCTGGGGTGAACGCCTGGCCAATAGCTTCCGGCGCGAATGGCTAGGCAATGGCGGCGTGTTCGCCACCATCCAGGCCTTTGATCCGAACTCGGCGGCCTTGCCAGAGGGGCTGCTGGCAGACGCCTTTGCCGGCTCGATTCAGACTACCCCCGCCGACTGCGTCTTCCTGGTCGCCACGGCACCCCAGGCACGCCGGCTCTGGCCCGAGATTGTCGCCAGCACCCAGGGTCCACCACCGATCTTCGCCACCTCGCATGTGTTCGAGGGCGCCCAGGATCAGGACGGCAACCAGGCCCTGCTGGGGCTGCAGTTCGTCGATATCCCCTGGATGATTGACATCAATCCGGCTGACCCCCTCTCCAAATCCAGCCTGGAACGCGCCTCCGGGGGTATCGACCCACGCTACGCCCGGCTCTATGCCATGGGCATCGACGCCTACGCCTTGATACAGCACCTTAATGACCTCACGGGGCGTCCCGGCGCCTTCCTGGATGGCCGCACCGGGCGCCTGAGCCTGGACAGCCGGCGACGCGTCCAACGTGAACTCATCCTGGCGCGTCTGGAGAGCCTGGGGCCAAGGCGGATGACGGCGACTGGAGCCAGTATCATTGCTGCCCCTCCGGGCTCCCCCCAAGGCGGAGGTCCGCGCCTTGCCGCCCTCCACCCCTGAAACGACCCGTGACCTGGGTGCCGGCAAGGAGCGCCTGGCCCGTGTCTATCTGGAGAGTCAGGGCCTCCGACTGATGGCGAGTAACTACCGCTGCCGGCTGGGCGAGATCGACCTGGTGATGCGTGACACCGCCACTCTGGTCTTTGTCGAGGTACGCTTTCGCGCCTCGGACCGTTTCGGTGGCGCGGCGGCCTCGATAGGGGTAGCCAAGCAGAGGCGACTGATAGCCGCCGCCGGTTTTTTTCTGCAATACAAATCCCTAGACCTCCCCTGCCGCTTTGATGTCATCGCGATCGGCGCCGGGGACCGTATCGACTGGATTCGGGATGCCTTCCATGCCTAAGGACCCATTTTTTCGGCCCGATCCCTTTGATCGCCCGAGCAGCCCCCGCCCCGGTCCCCAGCCCCTCATCGCCTTTCTGGCCCTGAGCCTGGCCCTACCGCTACTACAGGGCTGCGCCGCCGCCCTGATCGGGGCCGGAGTGGGGGCGGCAGTGGGGGCCACGGTCATGGTCCGGGACCGGCGCGGCCAGGATGCCGTCATCGATGACAAGGAAATCGAGTTCAAGAGTCGGGATTGGCCAGGCGCCCAGACCCGTTGCCAGGTTGCGGTCAACAGCTATAACCGTCTGGTGCTGCTCACAGGTCAGTGCAAGGACGAGGCAGCGGCGACGGCCTATGCCGAGCGCGTCAGCAAGGTGCCCAAGGTTAGACGCGTGGTGGACGAGATCACCATAGGGCCCCTTGCCAGCATGAACCGCCAAAGCGAGGATACCCTCATCACCTCCCGGGCCAAGCTGTCCCTGGTCAATGTCGATATCAAGGGGTTCGATCCCACCCGCGTCACGGTGATCACCGAATCCGGCATCGTCTATCTCATGGGGATGGTGACCAACGAGGAGGCGGAGGCGGCGGTCGAACAGATTCGCTATGTCCCCGGGGTCGTCAAGGTGGTGAAGGTCTTTGAGATCACGAATCCGTCCTCCGCGGCGGATGCCAAGGCCACCGCCGCCCCCTCAACCCCCGCCAACCCGGGCCTGCCTGAAGAGACGGGTGGCAGCCTCGCAGAGGCTCCCTGACCCAGAATAGCGGCCTTCAAATCCCGTGAGTCCCAAGCCACGGCTTACCCGGGTAAATTTTTTTCAATCGACTTGGCCATGGTGGTCAACTAGATCACACTGGTTCATCGTTTTCAGATAAGTTATGCGTAACCTAAATTTGGTGGCTCCCCACGAGCACCCTGTCCTATCCCCGGGGACCGCCATGTCCAATCGCCGTTTCCGCCCAGCTATTGCCCCCTACCTGATTCTCGCCGCCCTCCTGGCCATCGGCCTCGGCACCGCCCGGGCCGCCAATCTGGTAGTTTACGACGACTCCGCCGCTACCCAGTGGCGCAAGCTCGAGCGGGTCTCCGAGCAGGCCGCCGCCGCCCGCACGGGGCAATTCGGGCTGTTGGTGCAGCCGACCCAGTGGCACAAGCCGCTGCTGGTGCTTAAGGCCGGGCGCACGGACTTCCGCCCCTACGACCGCCTGGAACTGGACATCCGCTCCCCCAACGGCCCCATCGATCCGAACCTGACCCTGTGGGACTACGCCCTGGGTACCACCCGATCCTTGGCCGCCTACGCCGAGGGTAGGGTCATCGATGCCACCTGGCGGCATGTCAGCATCCCGCTGGCGGATCTGGCCAGCCCCGCCTTTCCGCTCGACAGCGTTTTCACCTTCATGTTCGGCACCATGGCGGTGCCCAAGCCCTTCTATATCGACAACCTGGTGCTGACCCGGGTGAAGGGGCCCTCGGTGACCGGTCAAGCCCTGCGCTCCCGCCGCGTCCTGACCCTGACGACCGACGGCTTTGACCATGCCGCCAGCAGTAACCCGGCGGGCTACTCGATCACCAGCGCCACGGACCCGGCCTACGCGGGCCCAGTCCGGCCCCTGGCCGTCGGCAGCGACCGCCAAGCGGTGGGCGTCACCGAGGGCGGCCGGGAGGCGGTAGTGGCATCGCGCCTGCACCTGCTGCTTCCGACCCCGCTCCAGCCGGGCCACAGCTACCGCGTGACCCTGGCCGGCATGGTCTGGGACGGCGGCATTCACGCCGAGCAGGACGCGATCACGGTGACCTGGGACGGGTCGCAGCCGAGCGAGAGTATCCAGGTCAACCAGGTCGGCTATGCCCCAGGCGCGCCCAAGCTGGCCTATGTGGGCAACTGGCTGGGGGATCTGGGTCCCCTGCCGGTGGACGACCCAAGTTTCAGCGTGGTGGACACTGCGACCGGCTCCGTCGCCTTCGCCGGCCCCCTGACCCTGCGCACCGCCGCCGACCCCCAAAGCGGGGCCGATGTCTACGAGGCGGACTTCAGCGACCTGACCACCCCGGGCCAGTACCGTATCGAGGTTCCTCTGATCGGCCCTTCCTTCCCCTTCGCCATTGCCGAGGACGTCTATGACGGCGTCTACCGCACCGTCGTGCGCTCCTTCTATCACCGCCGCAATACGACCCTGACCGCCCCCTTCGCCGACCCGGGCTACGAGCGTGACGGTATAGAGCCAGCCCTGGACGGGATCTACCACCCGGTGCTGGCGGAATACCCGCTGAGCGCCGGCGAGCCCCCCTTCGCCCCCCGGCCAGTCGCCCCGGGCTGGTTCGACGCCGGCGACTACGGCCATTACCTCCATAACGCCGCGCCCATCTGGGGGGCCATCGGCCTAGCCTTCGATCTCACCGACCCTGCCCATTTCACCGATGGCGAGCTGAATATCCCGGAATCGGGCAATGGCATCCCCGACCTCCTCGACGAACTGGGCTTCGGCATGGACTGGGCCCTGTCCATGCAGGATGCGAGCGACGGCGGCGTTTACTGGCGCCTGGCAAGCGGTGACTGGGACCGCGGCCTGCCCGCGGCGGTGAACCAGCCGCGCTTCATTTACGAGAAGACCACCCGCGCCACCGCCCAGTTCGCCGCCATGGGGGCCCTCTACGCCCGCCTCATCGCCCCCTACGACGCGGCCCGCGCCGCGACAGTGCTAGGCGCCGCCCGGCACGCCTGGGACTATGTCCAGACCCACCCGACCTGGCCCGCCGAGGGGACTCTCTACACCAATCCCGACCCATACCCGGGCGGTGGCGAATATGCGGTAGCCAGTTCCAGGCCGGCGCTGCTCTGGGCCGCCGCCGAGTTATACCGGACCACCGGCGAAGCCAGCTTCCAGGACGCCTACCGGGGCCTGATCGCCCAGGTCGCCATCGACGTAACCGCCGCGCCCCGTGAGACTTTCCCCCCCTGGGCCCTAGTCATGGCCGGGCACGCCAACCGCGACCCCATCCTGGCCGAGGAGGCCCGCCGGGCCATCCTGATCGCCGCCGACACCAAGCGCAACTGGGCCGCCCAGAATCCCTACCGGGCCCCCAAGCACCCCAACCCCCAGTTCACCGGCTGGTCCAACTTCTCCGCCTCGGTGATGGCCGCCCTACCCCTGCTCAAGGCCCATCACCTGACGGGTCTGCCCATTTACCGGGATGCGGCCTGGACCAGCGCCAATGTCATTCTGGGGGCCAACCCCCTGTCGCGCAGCTTCATCACCGGTATCGGCGCCCGCCCACCCCTGGACCCCTTGGACCTGGTATCACTCAATGACGCTAATGCCCTCCCCGTACGCGGCCTGATAGTACCTGGCGTCACCTGGCACCTGCCCGAGTTCCGTGAACCCTACATCAGCGTCAACGCCGCCTACTACCCGCCCGAGGCCCCGGCCAGTCCAGGCGACTACGGCCAGGCCTACCCGGTCCTGCGCCGTTATACCGATACCCACGAACTGATCCCTATGAGCGAGGGCACGGTCCAGGAGGCGGCCTATGTGGGTGTGGCCTTTGGACTGCTGCGTGACGGTTCGGCCCAATTGCCTCTAGCCGACCCGCCCTATGACTGGGATCCCGAGCACCCCAAGGGGGGTAAGGTCTACAACCTCACCGACCTGCCACCCGCGGAGGTCCCCTATCTGACACCCGCGCAGATCACCCTCTTGGGCGGGAGTGTCGGCGTGGCTGGCGACGCCTGGCTGGCCCAACTGACCCAGGCCCAGGTTGCCGCCATCGCCGCCCCCAACACCCCCTACTGGGTGGCGCGCCTGTCGGCCAGCCAACAGGAGGGTCTGACCGGCGAACAGATCGCGGCCTTCGTGCAGTGGAGCCTGATGACCGCCCTCCCCTCCTCCAAGGTGGCCCTGATCCCCCCGGCCAAGTTAGCCGGCCTGGGGCTGACCATCGCCCAGACCACTGATAGCTGGAAGGCGGCCCTGACGGCTACGCAACGTGCCGCCCTGACCCCGCAGCAGATGGTGATTCTGGCCAAGGCCGGATTCTGAGCAAGGCCCGAGACGGCGCCGCCGCCATGATGAAGTCCCCCCACCCACTGAGCGCCAGGATTGTCTCAGAGTTCAAGGACATCGCCCGACCCGGCGCCCTCCTGCTGGACCCGGCGGATCTCTGGTCCTACGGCTACGACAACAGCCGCCGTCAGGCCATACCCCAGGCGGTAATCCTGATCGAGGCCGCGGAGCAGGTCGGGCCTTTGGTCGAGATCTGCAACCAGGAAAGGCTGCCACTGGTCGCGCGCGGACGGGGTACCGGAACCACGGGCGCGGCGGTACCGGACCGGGGCGGTCTGGTCCTTTCCTTCGAGCGCATGGAGCGCATCCTTCGCATCGATCCGGACAACCGCCTGGTGATCGTGGAACCGGGGGTCACCAACCAGGCCCTGCAGGACGCACTGGCGCCACAGGGCTTTTTCTGGCCACCGGACCCCACCAGCGCCGCAACCTGCACCCTGGGCGGTAACCTGGCCTGCAACGCCGCCGGTCCCCGGGCGGTTAAGTACGGCACCCCGCGCGAGAACACCCTGGGGCTGACAGCCGTCACCGGCGCCGGCGATCTCATCCGCACCGGGGTAAGAACCACCAAGGGGGTAGTCGGCTATGACCTTACCCGACTCATCATCGGCTCCGAGGGCACCCTGGCCCTCATTACCCAGGCCACCCTCAAGCTTACCCCCCTGGCGGAGTCACGGCGTACCCTGCGCGCCAGTTACGCCGACATCCATGCCGCTGCCGCCGCCGTCTCGGCCATCATGGCCCAGCCCATCACCCCCTGCACCCTGGAATTCATGGACGGCTCCGCCCTCGCCATGGCCCGCCATCTGGGCGATCTGGGCCTGCCCCCTGGAACCGGCGCCCTGCTCATGATCGAGGTGGATGGCCCTGCCCAGGGCATCGACCAGGCCGCAGCGGCCGTGGCCCAGGCAGCTAGATTGCCCGGGCTACTGGAATTGCGCACCGCTGCCGGTGCCAAGGAGGTCGCCGCCCTCTGGAAGACCCGCGCCGCCCTGTCCCCGGTCCTGCGCCAGATCGCGCCCAAAAAGATCAACGAAGACGTCGTGGTACCCGTCTCGCGCCTGGGAAGCTTCATCGAGGGTCTGGACCGGCTGGGACGGGAGCACGCCATCCGCATCGTCAACTTTGGCCATGCCGGTAACGGCAATATCCACGTCAACCTGCTGGTAAACCCCGACGACCCGGAAGAAATGGCCCGCGCCGAGGCCTGCCTCGCAGCCGTCTTCAACCTGGTCATCACCCTGGAGGGCACCCTATCGGGCGAGCATGGGGTGGGCCTGGCCAAGCGCGATTATATCCACCTGGAGCTGGACCCCGTCGTGTTGCGCCTCATGCACGGTATCAAGCGCCAGTTCGATCCGAACGGCATCCTGAATCCGGGCAAGACCTTGCCGCCCCTGGCGTAGGACATTAGGGGGCCATCGCCCCATCCGGGCGGTAGTCATCACGGAGGATGATTCGCTTGGCAGCTGACCTGTCTGGTCAAGGAGGACCTGGCTCTGAGCACCACCGAGGTGGCGCAAGCCTTCTCGGTTGCCGGAATTCTTTATCTCAAGGGCGACTGGACCCACCGGGAGCCAACGCGTTTGGTCATGACAGCTAGCTTTAATAGAATGAGTTGTACCCGACGCGGGCCCGGCTACTGTCGGGGAGATTAATACATCTCTCCGTCGTCGTGACGCGACCATAGGCATCAACAGATTCGTAAGTCGTACAGCGTGTACCCGCATAGGGCCTGGGCGCTGGTTGACTCGGGTAATAGCCATACTGGCTTTGATACTGACGTTCCTGCGCGACATTGGCATAGCCAATGGCGCTGCCGACTGCCGCCCCCGCCAGCGCTCCGCTAGTTGCCCCCATGTTGCGGTCCCAGGGGTTCAAGGCAGCGCCGCCGAGAGCGCCGATAGCGGCCCCGGCCAGGGTACTACCAACCACAGTCCCGACCTCCTGGTCCGTGGCCGCACAACCCCACAGGATCGTCGCAACCAGACAAATCAATCCCATGCGCATCTTTTAAACTCCTCCAGTGCCCCGGGCGAAGGACCCACCCCAACCGCCAGGCCAGTCGTCATGTGGCTAGTAGCAGGTTCTCGTCGTCGTTCTATTACCATAGCGATCAGTAGTCGTTGTTACATCACAACGCTCCTGATAGGGCGGTGGCTCAACTACCACCACCTCGCGCCGAGGTTGAGTGAGCAGATAACCCAAGCCGATCCCGCCGATGATAGCGGGAGCAACCCAGGCACCACCATACCTGGGGCCATACCCATACCCACGACCATAGGGAGCACCATAGTATCGGGGTGGATGCGCACTGGCGGAGAGTGCCATGAACAGCAGAGTCCCCGCCATAGCAGAAGAAATAAGGGCACTAATTTTCATGTGGATACCTGGTTGGGATTCAGATTTTCACGGATAAGGCCGATGGCTTTAAGCCATCGAGCATCGAGATTGATACCGAATGAAAGAAGAGGAATTTTTCTAAGGACTTGATTTGGCGGTGGGGGTGGGATTTGAACCCACGGAAGAGTTGCCCCTTCGCTGGTTTTCAAGACCAGTCCAATAAACCGCTCTGGCACCCCACCCATGAAGAAAGTTCCCTGGGTCCCGGGAATGGCTGGAAGAAACCCTGTCGCGAGTCATCAGGACCACGACTACCGGCCATTCAACCAGCCTGCTGATAATGGCGGGCCCCCCCTTGGATCGAGGTGCCCTGGCCCTTACCTCTTCTTCTAGGATAAGGATACCGGAAGGGGCGCCCCAGGCCAATGCGACTTTGGTTGCCTTTTCGCCCCTGCCAGGTATCCTTCGGAACTCGATTTACCACTTACTGTCATATGCGGGACAGATTCCAAATCCACTCACAACCCAGGAGAGACGCCAAATGGCCACCCCCCAATACTCCGTACTGAGCGGCGCCCAGAGCGCCATTTCCACTAACAAGGTGTTGAAAAATACCTATATGTTGCTGTCCGCTACCCTGGCCTTCAGCGCCCTCACGGCCATGGTTTCCATGACCCTGGCCTTGCCGAGCTGGATGTACCTGGCCTCGGTGATTGGCGCCATGGTGCTGGGCATGTTCGTGTTACCGCGGACCGCCAATTCCAGCGCCGGTATCGGTGTCCTGTTTGCCATCACCGGCCTGCTGGGCCTGGGGCTGGGCTCCATTCTGACCCTCTACATGGCGCTGCCCCGGGGTCCGGAGATCATCGCCACCGCCTTTGCCGGCACCGGCCTCATCTTCCTGGGCCTGTCCGGCTACGCCCTGACCAGTAAGAAGGACTTCAGCTTTATGGGCGGCTTTCTGTTCGCCGGCATCATGGTGGTCTTCATTGCCGCCATCGCCAACATCTTCCTGGCTATGCCAGCCCTGTCACTGGCGGTGTCCGGTGGCATCATCCTAGTCATGAGTGGCTTTATCCTGTTCGATACCAGCCGCATCATCAACGGGGGTGAGACCAACTACATCATGGCCACCTATGGCCTCTACCTGAACATGTTCAACATCTTCGTCAGCCTGTTGCAGATCCTGGGGATCATGAGCAGCGACGACTGATGATGATGGCTTGATGTCTGACCTTGACCCCGGCCCCGGCCGGGGTTTTTTCTTATGGCCCACCGAGACCAAGAACATGGACCTCTTTTTGAAAATCATCGCGGCCGCCGCCATGGGCATGATGGTCTTTTATGCCTGGCGATCCTACCAGCAGTGGCAGGAGCATGGCCCCAAGGCCGAGAAGGGCGACTGGCAGGCGGTCATTCTTCCTCTGGCGCTGGTGGCGGGGCTGGTCGTCCTGCTCATCGCCATGGTGCGCTAGTCGGCCCGCAAGCCATCACCGGGTCCCTGGCCAGCCTGACCAGGGGCCCTTTTCCCCCGCCCTCCTCCTACAAAAATTCGGCCCCGCCCATGTAGGGCCGCAGGACCGCCGGGATGCCCAGCCGGCCATCCTCCTCCTGATAATTCTCCAATACCGCCACCAGGGTGCGACCCACGGCGAGGCCAGACCCGTTCAAGGTATGGAGCAACTCGGGCTTGCCGGTCTCGGGATTACGCCAGCGCGCCTGAAGGCGACGGGCCTGGAAGTCATTGAAACTGCTGCACGAAGAAATCTCCCGGTACCTGTTCTGACCCGGCAGCCAGACCTCCAGGTCATAGGTCTTGGTGGCTGAAAATCCCAGGTCGCCGGCGCAGAGGGTGACGACCCGGTAGGGCAGCTCCAGTTTTCGGAGAATGGCCTCCGCGTGACCGGTGAGGGCCTCCAGGGCCGTGAAGGAGTCCTGGGGACGCACCATCTGGACCAGTTCCACCTTTTCGAACTGGTGCTGACGGATCATACCGCGGGTGTCCTTGCCATAGGAGCCGGCCTCGCTGCGAAAGCAAGGGGTATGCGCGACCCACTTGCGAGGCATGGAGGCCCCGTCCAGGATCAGGTCCCGCACCAGATTGGTCACGGGCACCTCGGCGGTGGGTATCAGGTAAAGATCCTTCTCGCCAGGCACCTTGAAAAGTTCCTGCTCGAACTTGGGCAGTTGCCCGGTCCCGTAGAGGCTCTCGGCATTGACCAGATAGGGGACATAGACCTCGACATAGCCATGCTCGCGGGTGTGGGTGTCGAGCATGAACTGAATCAGGGCCCGGTGCAGCCGTGCCAGAGAACCGCTCAGGACCACGAAGCGTGAGCCCGTGAGCTTGGTGGCGACATCAAAATCCATCCAGCCGGTGGGCACACCCAGATCCACATGGTCCTTAGGCTCGAACGCAAAGACCCGAGGCTGGCCCCAGCGCCGCTCCTCGCGATTGTCGCTCTCATCGCGGCCATCGGGTACGCTGGCATGGGGCAAGTTGGGCAGGCTCACCGCGAGTTGGCGGAGATCCTCCTGGACCTCCGCCAGCTCGAGCTCGGCCGCCTTGAGTTTGTCACCCAGATCAGCAACCTGGGCCAGTAAGGGCGCCACCTCCTCCCCGGCCTTCTTGGCCTGGCCGATGAGCTTGGACCGGCTATTGCGCTCGCCCTGCAATTCCTGAGTCCGTACCTGGATCGCCTTACGACGGGCCTCCAGGGCCGCGATGCGCCCGGTTTCCAAGGAGATTCCGCGCCGGGCGAGCTGCTCAGCGACATAGGTAAGCTCGGTGCGCAACAAATGTGGATCCAGCATGATGACTAACCTGGGTTGGATGACCGAAGCCAGACGCAACGACCCTCGCTGGCCTTGTCGATAGCCGCGAGGCGTTGCCGATGGGCCTGGAGTTCCGCCTCGCTGGCATACACCACGGGCAGAGGCTGCCGGTCGGCGGCGAGCCGGCGGATGGGATGGCGGTGGGTCTCCGGGCCCTGATCGCCTTGGCCCCCGAAGGCCAGCTTGACCTGGCCCCCGGTCATGGCGAGATAGACCTGGGAGAGGATCTCCGCATCCAACATGGCGCCGTGGAGGTCGCGACGGGAGTTATCGATCTCGTAGCGCTTGCAGAGGGCGTCAAGGGAGTTACGTTGCCCAGGATGGCTACGGCGCGCCATTGCCAGGCTATCGATAACCCGGCACAGATCACCGATACGCGGGGCGTCCGCCCGCCAGAGCTTCAGTTCATGATCCAGGAAACCGACGTCGAAGGGGGCGTTATGGATGATGAGCTCGGCATCGCGGATGTAAGCGAGAAAATCCTCAGCGATATCGGCAAAGCGCGGCTGATCACGCAGAAAGTCATTCGTGATGCCATGGACATTGACCGCCCCCTGCTCCACATCCCGATCCGGTTGCAGATAGCAATGGAAATCCTGGCGGGTCAGACGGCGCTCCACCAACTCGATACAGCCAATTTCAATGATGCGATGGCCCTCGGCCGGCTCCAGGCCCGTGGTTTCTGTATCAAGCACAATTTGACGCATGTTTTAACGTCCTCGGGAAAAATCAGCGGGGGATGCCCTGGTTGGCCAGGGCGTCGGCGCGCTCGTTTTCGGGATGACCGGCATGGCCCTTGACCCAATGCCACTCCACCCGATGAGCGGCCAGGGCCCGGTCCAGGCGCTCCCAGAGATCCTGATTCTTGACCGGCTGTTTATTGGCGGTCTGCCAACCATTACGCTTCCAGCGCGTCATCCACTGGGTAACGCCCTGGCGCAGGTACTGAGAATCGGTGACGACACGAATGGGCATAGGCCGCTTGAGGGCCTCCAGAGCCTGAATGACGGCCATCATCTCCATGCGATTGTTGGTGGTATGGGGTTCGCCGCCGCACAGCTCCTTTTCGATGGCACCGAAACGCAGCAGGGCACCCCAGCCGCCGGGACCGGGATTGCCCTTGCAGGCCCCATCGCAAAAAATCTCAACCTGTTCAGACATTGCGGCTAGTCCCGCGCGTGGTAGGCTCTACCGCATTGCCGGGCAGCAACTTACGGCGGGTCTTCCAGGAGGGCCGCAGGGGCGTCAGGGTAGAAACGCGCTTAACGGCACGCAGCGCATAAACGCCCCCCAAGGCAGGCCAGTAGCGGCGTCCAGTCCTGTCAAGAACAGTGCCCGAACACCAACGCGAGCCCCCCCAAGGGGCCTGGAACATCAACATCTGCTGCATCTCCCGATCAAAACCCAGGAGGGACAGCCAGGCTGCGACGCGGTAGCGGGTCAGGAAGCGACCACACCAAGGCACCCGGCCGGGGCGCGCCAGCCGCAGGAGCGCCCAAGGGCTGATGGCGTTGAAGCCCAGGATAATGAGCCGCCCCTCGGGAATCAGCACCCGTTCAGCCTCCCGCAGTACTTGGCGCGGATCGGCCGCGAAGTCGAGGGTGTGAGGCAGAAAGACCGCATCAAGGCTGTCGCTGACGATCGGCATCATCTCCGGGCTGGCGGCAATCCGCATCCCCAGCCCGCCCTGATGCAAGGCAGGAGGGAGCGAAATCGCGTGGCGGACATGGCTGCCCCGTATCACCTCCCCAAAGATGTCATCGCCACCAACCTGAAGGAGATAATGACCAAAGACACCCTCCAGCATCCGCTCCAGACAGACCGCCTCCTGAGCCGCCACCTCCCGGCCCAGCCTTGATCCGTACCAGTCCTCGATCTGGGTGATCAGTTCCCCCCCCTGGGGACAAGTCTTCATGCGTTCAATGGGCATCCGTGCTCAGTCAACCGGCGGGGGCGCCAGAACCTCTCGGTTACCATTAGTCTCTGCCGCACCCACGATGCCGATACGCTCCATTTCCTCGATCATGCGCGCCGCACGGTTGTAGCCGATCTTGAGCCGGCGCTGAACGCCGGAGATGGAGGCGCGGCGGGATTCCACCACGATCTGCACCGCTTCATCGAAGAGGGGATCCTGATCCTCCAGGTCGCCGCCCGGGCGGGGCTCTTGATCGATACCGGGGATACCATCGCCCATGTCCATGAGGATGGTGTCGATATAATCCGGTTCGCCCTGCGCCCGCAGAAATTCAACGATTTTATGAACCTCATGGTCATCGACGAAGGCACCGTGGATGCGGTAGGGAATACTGGTCCCTGGCGGCAGATAGAGCATATCGCCATTGCCAAGCAGGTGCTCGGCGCCCATCTGATCAAGGACGGTGCGCGAATCGATGCGCGAGGACACCTGGAAGGCCATGCGGGTCGGGATATTGGCCTTGATAAGGCCGGTAAGAACGTCCACCGAGGGCCTCTGGGTCGCCAGCAGCAGGTGAATGCCGGAGGCGCGGGCCTTCTGGGCCAGGCGGGCGATGAGTTCCTCCACCTTCTTGCCCACCACCATCATCATATCCGCCAATTCGTCGATGATGACGACGATGTAGGGGAGATGATCCAGGGCAGGCGGCGATTCCATTGGCATCTCCCGCGCCTGGTTATAAAGGGGATCAAGAATGGGCTCGCCCGCCGCCAGGGCGTCAGCGACCTTGCGGTTGTAGCCGCCAATGTTGCGCACCCCCAGCCGCGCCATCAGCTTGTAACGCCGCTCCATCTCCGCCACGCACCACCGCAGGGCGTTGGCAGCCTCCTTCATGTCTGTCACTACCGGCGTGAGCAAATGCGGAATGCCCTCGTAAACGGATAGCTCCAGCATCTTGGGATCAACCATGATGAGGCGCACGTCACGCGGTCCGGCCTTGTAGAGCAGGCTGAGGATCATGGCATTGAGGGCCACGGACTTGCCAGAGCCGGTGGTGCCGGCGATGAGGGCATGGGGCATGCGCCCCAGGTCCGCCACCACCGGGTGCCCGGAAATATCGGTGCCAAGGGACAGAGTCAGGGGTGACTTGGCATCCTGGTAGGCGCTGGAACCCAGAATCTCGCGCAGGGCCACCGTCTCCCGGAAGTTATTGGGGATTTCCAGGCCGATGACGGACTTGCCGGGTATGACCTCGACCACGCGCACGCTGACGGTGGAGAGGGCCCGGGCAATATCCCGGGACAGGCCAGTAATCTTGCTGGCCTTGGTTCCCGGCGCTGGCATCATCTCAAACAGAGTCACCACCGGGCCGGGATGTACGGCGACCACCTGGACGGTGACGCCAAAGTCCGCCAGCTTGCTCTCCACTTGGCGCGAGAGATCGTCAAGCTGTTCCTTGGAATAGCCCTTGCCGCTGCGCCGCGCCTCGTCAAGGAGCAGCAGGGGCGGCAATTCACCCTCCAGGTTCAGGGGTGACAAGGATAATTGCTCGGCCGCGCTCGCCTTATCCTGGGGGAGTTCGGGAGGCTGGAGGGGCATACTGGGCTTGGTGGTCCTGAGGCGCGGCTTGGGTTGGGGTTTGGCTTCAGGCATGACCGCAAGTCTCGCCTCGGGAGGTGCGCATGGGGGTTCGATATTCGCTGACGCGGTTGGGGTTCTGGTTAGATCAATCAGGTCCTCCTCATCCAGTAAGGTCTCGTCCTCGATCAGGCGGGGCTCGGGATTGACAGTCGCCGCCGGCTCCCGGGCCTTCTCGGGCGCCTTTTGCATCGGCGGATACATAAACCAGATCACCAACTGGTTACCCGCCCGCCACAGCAACAGGGTCAGCCAGCCAATGCCATCCAGCACCGCCAGCCAGGACAGCCCGGTGAAAAAGGTGATCCCGGCCAGGAAGAGGGGTGCCAACAATAGGGAAGCGCCGGATGTGTGGAAGCTGGCCACCAGCTTGCCGCCGACCAACTGACCGACACCGCCGCCTATGCCATTGGGTAGTGCCACGGGAATGCCCTGCAGCAGGATACCCGCCAGGGCACTACCGGCACCCAAGGTAAGCACAAAGCCAAGCAGTCGCAGGGCCAGGCGCTGCACCCGTGTCTCTGCCTCGTCGTCCATGCCCCGCAAGGTCAGCCAGGCCGTCCAGGCAATGGCGATAGGGAGCAGATAGGCAAAGTAGCCGAATAGCGACAAGGCCACATCCGCGAACCAGGCACCGAAGGGGCCGCCAAGATTCTGGACTTGATCACTCGGCTCGATATGGGTCCACCCCGGATCCTCCGGGGCATAGGAAATCAGACAGGCCGCCAAAAAGAGGGCAACCGCGAACAGCGCCCACATGATAGCCTCGCGTAGAACGCGCTGAAAATAATCACTGAAGGTCAGTTGCCCAACCCGAGTCGCCTGTGCCAAATTCACTCCCTCCTTTTTGCCCCCGGATTATAGCGGCGGGGGTGGATGAGCCCATGTTGCCATCCTGCCTGGAAACCGCCCCCATGCCAAGCTGGGTCGCCCAACCGGCCGGTCGAGCCGACCCGGACGCTCCAGCCATCCTTTACCCGACAGCGGTCAAACCGTAACATGAGGATCATCGCGGTCCTCTAGGGGACCAGCCCCCCGCCCTCTAGATTCAAGGAGTCCATCCATGAACGCAAACAAGCACTGCCGCCTGCTGATCCTGGGTTCCGGGCCCGCTGGCTACACGGCCGCTGTCTATGCCGCGCGGGCCAATCTACATCCAGTCCTGGTCACGGGCATGGAACAGGGCGGCCAGTTGATGACGACCACCGATGTGGACAACTGGCCGGGTGACCCCGACGGCGTTCAGGGTCCGGATCTCATGGAGCGGATGCGCCGCCACGCCGAGCGCTTCGAGACTGAGATCATCATGGACCACATTAACCAGGTGGACCTCAGCCAGCGTCCCTTCCGTATCGTTGGCGATGGTGGCGACTATAGCTGCGACGCCCTCATCATCACCACCGGTGCCAGCGCCCGTTATCTGGGTCTCCCCTCCGAACAGGAATTCCGCGGCCGCGGTGTCTCCGCCTGCGCCACCTGCGACGGTTTCTTCTACCGAAATCAGAAAGTCGCCGTCATCGGCGGCGGCAATACGGCGGTGGAGGAGGCCCTCTACCTCTCCAATATCGCTGCCGAGGTCACCCTGGTCCATCGCCGGGATGCCCTGCGCTCGGAAAAGATTTTGCAGCAGCACCTCTTCGAGAAGGCCGAGCACGGCAACGTCAAAATCCTCTGGAACAGCACCCTGGACGAGGTCCTGGGCGATCCCACGGGCGTCACCGGCATGCGGATCCGCAACGTTCAGGACGGCACCACCCAGGACATCGCACTCCAGGGCGTATTCATCGCCATCGGTCACCAACCCAATACCCAGCTCTTTGAAGGCCAACTGGCACTGAACAACGGCTATATCAAGGTTCACAGTGGGAGCGACGGCAACGCCACTGCCACCTCCATCCCCGGCGTCTTCGCCGCGGGCGACGTCATGGACCATGTCTATCGCCAGGCCATCACCTCCGCCGGCTCCGGCTGCATGGCCGCCCTGGATGCGGAGAAATTCCTCGATGCCTTGGGAGGGTAAAAGTTAACGCCTACGGCATCTGGGAACAACCTGCTGGCGCAAACCTTACAGCTTGCGCCAGGCGATCCAAGGGATTTCTTATCCCTCCTCCCCTTCCCGCAACAGCACCACGGCAAAGGCAGCAATGCCTTCGCCGCGACCCGTAAAGCCCATGCGCTCGGTGGTGGTGGCCTTGACATTGACACGGGCCTGGGGGCAGCCGAGGTCAGCGGCGAGTGTCTGGGTCATGGCAGGGATATGGGGAGCCAATTTGGGTTCTTGGGCGACCAGGGTGAGGTCAGCGTTGTGGACGGCAACGCCGAGTTTCTCCAAAGAGGCCATGACCCGACGCAACAGGATACGGCTGTCGATACCGGCGTAAGCCGCATCGGTGTCGGGAAAATGGCGACCGATATCGCCCAGACCCGCAGCACCCAGAAGGGCGTCGCAGAGGGCGTGGATGGCCACGTCGCCATCGGAGTGGGCCTCCAACCCCTGATCGTGGGGCACCTGGACACCGGCCAGCACCAGGGGTCGGCCAGGACCGAAGCGATGGGCATCGATACCCTGTCCGATTAGCATAACCGCCCCTGGCTCAGAAGGTAGAAATGGGCCAAGGCCAGGTCCTCCGGGCGGGTGATTTTGATGTTATCGGCATGGCCTTCCACCAGCAGGGGCTGGAGGCCGGCAATCTCCAGGGCGCTGGCATCATCCGTCACCAGTTGGCCCACGGCGATGGCCTCACTCAGCGCCTGACGAAGAGGCCCCAGGCGGAACATCTGGGGCGTAAAGGCATGCCAAAGTCCCGCACGGGGGACCGTATTCTGGACATCACCCCGAGCGTTAGCCGCCTTCATGGTATCCCGGACCGGCAGGCCGAGGAGGCCCCCAACGGGGTGATCCTCCAGGGTTGAGATGAGACGGTCCAGGTCATCGCGCCGCAAACAGGGCCGGGCGGCGTCGTGTACCAGCACCCAATCGTCCGCGTCCGCACGCCTACCCAAGGCCTCCAGGGCATTGAATACCGAGTGGCAGCGCTCGACGCCACCCGCCACACGCAGGACGGCGGGGTGATGCGCCGAGGGCAGGGTCTCCCAGCGTTCATCCGCCGCGTCCAGGGCGATCGCCACCCCCCGAATCCGCGGATGGTCAAGAAAGAGCCGCAGGCTGTACTCGAGCACCGGCTGGCCCGCCAGGTCGAGATATTGCTTGGGGATGGCTGCGCCCATGCGGCGACCGGCCCCAGCGGCAGGGATCAGGGCCCAGCAAGCGGCTTCAGTCACCCGTCTTGGACTCAGACTTTGACATGGTTTTGGACTCAAGGCCTGTTAGCCGGCTTTGAGTCGGGCTTGGGTACCGGTTTGGGAACCAGGTGAGACGCGGCCTGTGGCCCCTTGGCCGACTCTTCGGAAGGTGTAGCCTTGCCTTCGTGCCCGGGCGCGGGTGTTGGCGATTGCGGCTCTATAACCTGCAGAAAGATTTCGCCCCCTTTGATCATCCCCAGTTCACTGCGAGCGCGTTCCTCCAGGGCATCCTGGCCCTGACGCAGATCTTCCACCTCGGCCTGCAGGCGGCGGTTACGCGTACGTTGTCTTTCCAACTCCTCGCCTTGGGCCAAGATCTCGTGGCGCAGGGCGGCAACCTCCGCCAGGCTGCCCTCCCCCACCCACATGCGGTACTGGAGCCAGCCAAGCAACAGCAGGAGGGCGAGCGTCAAAACACGCATAAACTGCTGCAATGAAGTTTCACCGGCGCCGAGCAGTCGTTGGCGGGTCGGGTTCAGAGCCAGCGGAAGGCCGCCCGGCCAGCGAAAACGGCCTCGGCCCCTAACTGATCCTCGATACGCATCAACTGGTTGTATTTAGCGACGCGGTCGGAACGGGACAGGGAGCCAGTCTTGATCTGGCCAGTGGCAGTAGCCACCACCAGGTCGGCGATGGTGGTGTCCTCGGTCTCGCCAGAGCGATGAGAAACCACAGCCGTGTAGCCTGCGGCATGAGCCATGCTGATGGCCTCCAGGGTCTCGGTCAGGGTGCCGATCTGGTTGACCTTGATGAGGATGGAGTTGGCGATGCCCCGATCGATACCTTGCTTGAGGATCTGGGTGTTGGTGACGAAGAGGTCATCGCCGACGATCTGAACCTTGTCGCCCAGGCGTTCCGTGAGGCGCTTCCAGCCGTCCCAGTCACCCTCAGCCAGGCCGTCCTCGATGCTCAGGATCGGATACTGGTTAACCCATCCCGCCAGCAGGTCGATCACACCGTCGGAATCGAGCTTACGACCCTCTCCGGCCAGATCATAAACTCCATCACGATAGAATTCCGAGGCTGCCACATCCAAGCCAATCCAGATGTCCTGGCCGGCGGTGAACCCGGCCTTGCCGATAGCCTCCAGGATCGCCTCCACCGCGGCAATGTTAGAGGGCAGATCCGGGGCGAAACCGCCCTCGTCGCCCACGGAGGTGGCAAGCCCCCGGCCCTTGAGCACGGCCTTGAGGGCATGAAAAACCTCCGCGCCATAGCGCACGGCCTCGCGGATGCTGGGGGCGCCGACGGGCAGGATCATGAACTCCTGAAAGTCCACGCTGTTGTCCGCGTGCTGGCCGCCGTTGATGATGTTCATCATAGGCACCGGCAGCCGGTAGTTACCCTGGCCCAGGTAGCGGTAGAGGGGCAGGGTCTCTTCCTGGGCGGCGGCATGGGCGACGGCCATGGAAACCCCCAGCAGGGCATTGGCGCCGAGCCGGCCCTTATTATCAGTGCCATCGAGCTCGATCATGCAGCGGTCGATGCCGCCCTGGTCGGAGACCTCCATGCCCACCACCGCCTGTTTCAGCTCGCCCTCGATATGGGCAACGGCCTTGCGTACCCCTTTGCCCTGATAGCGGCTCTTGTCACCATCCCGCAACTCCAGGGCCTCGCGCGACCCGGTGGAGGCGCCAGAGGGAACGGCAGCACGGCCAACGGCACCATCGGCGGTGATAACATCGGCCTCGACAGTGGGATTGCCGCGCGAATCCAGTATTTCCCGGGCTCGGACGTCAATGATCTCGGACATGATGAAACTCCTCAGGGGGACCACCCCCCAAATTTGAAAAAATTTCTCCGTCGGCTGGGGCTTAGAGATCCGCCTCGGCAAATCCCCGCCTCTTGACCACCCGATCAATCTCGACCAGGGTTTCCAGCAACTCACGCATCCGCCTCAGGGGCCAGGAGTTGGGTCCGTCGCTCAGGGCCCGGGCGGGATCGGGATGGGTCTCCACGAAGAGGCCCGAGATGCCCGCGGCTACCGCGGCCCGCGCCAGTACGGGGACGAATTCCCGCTGGCCGCCGGAGCTGTCCCCCTGCCCTCCCGGCAGCTGGACCGAGTGAGTCGCGTCGAAGACCACGGGGCAGCCGGTCTCGCGCATCACCGCCAGGGAGCGCATGTCGGAGACGAGATTGTTGTAACCAAAGCTGACACCGCGCTCGCAGACCATGATCTGGTCGTTGCCGGTGGAACGGGCCTTCTCCACCACCCGCTGCATATCCCAGGGCGCCAGAAACTGCCCCTTTTTGATATTCACGGGCAGGCCCATCTCGGCGACGGCCAGAATGAAATTAGTCTGGCGGCAGAGGAAGGCCGGCGTCTGCAAGACATCCACGACCTCCACCACTTCCCCCAGAGGCGTGTCCTCGTGGACATCGGTAAGGACCGGCACCCTCAGCCCAAAGCGGACGCCTTCAAGGATGCGCAGGCCCGGCTCCAGGCCAGGTCCCCGAAAGCCGCCGAGGGAGGAACGATTCGCCTTGTCAAAGGACGACTTAAAGATGAAGGGGATGTCCAGTTCCGCCGTCAACTCCTGAAGATACCCCGCCGTCTCCTGAGCCAGGTCCGCGCTCTCGATAACGCAGGGACCAGCAATCAGGAACAGGGGGCGATCCAGTCCAACCTCGAAGTTGAGGAGCCGCATCAGGAATCCTTCCTGCCCGCCGCCTCATGATACTCGAGGGCGGCGCGAATGAAGCCCGTGAAGAGCGCGTGGCCATCGCGCGGGGTCGAGGTAAACTCAGGATGGAACTGGCAGGCGATGAACCAGGGATGATCGGGTATCTCCACCATCTCCACCAGGCGGCCATCCAGGGACCAGCCGGAAAACCGCAGGCCAGCGTCCTTCAAGGGATCCAGATAGCGGTTGTTGAACTCATAACGATGACGGTGGCGCTCGCGTACCTGGGGCTGGCCATAGACGGCCCGCGCCAGGCTACCCGGCTCCAGTCGACAGGTCTGACCGCCCAAGCGCATAGTACCACCCAGGTCGGCATCCTGACCGCGCCGCTCGATCTGCCCCGCCTCCGTCTGCCACTCAGTGATGAGGGCGATGACGGGGTGCGGGGTGGCAGGATTGAATTCGGTGCTGTGGGCGCCAGCCAGCCCCGCTAAGTCCCGGGCGTATTCGATCACGGCCACCTGCATGCCAAGACAGATGCCAAGATAGGGAATACGCTTTTCCCGGGCGTAACGTACCGCCTGAATCTTGCCCTCAATGCCCCGTTCACCAAATCCACCGGGAACCAGAATGGCGTCCAGGCCCTGGAGGCAGCCAGTGCCATCGGTCTCGACCCGTTCGGAATCGACATAGCGGACCTTCACCCGGGTGTGGGTCTGGACACCGGCATGGGCCAGGGCCTCAGACAGGGACTTGTAGGCCTCGGTGAGGTCCATGTACTTGCCGACCATACCCACCGTCACGGTGGCGACGGGCTGGTCGAAGCCATCCAGAACCCTCAGCCATTCACCCAGGTCCGCCGCGTGCACCTGCAATCCGAATTGATTGACCACGAGATCATCCAGACCTTGGGCGTGGAGCAAGAGGGGGATGCGGTAGATATTGTCCGCGTCCACAGCGGAGATAACCGCCGCCTCGGGGACATTGGTGAAGAGGGCTATCTTGCGCCGCTCAGGTTTGGGGATGTCCTGCTCGGCACGACACAGCAGGATATCGGGCTGGATGCCGATGGACCTCAACTCCTTGACCGAGTGCTGCGTGGGCTTGGTCTTGATCTCCCCGGAGGTCCGGATGTAAGGCACCAGGGTCAGGTGCATGAAGAGGGCGTTCTCACGCCCCTCCTCTACCCGCATCTGTCGTATTGCCTCCAGGAAGGGCAGGGATTCGATATCACCCACCGTACCGCCGATTTCGACCATGGCGATGTCGGCCGCGTCCGCGCCCAGACGAATGCTGGCCTTGATCTCGTCAGTTATGTGCGGGATCACCTGCACCGTGCCGCCGAGATAGTCACCCCGTCGCTCCTTGCGAATGACACTCTCGTAAATTTGGCCGGTGGTGAAGTTGTTGTTGCTCCCCATGCGGGTGCGCAGGAAGCGCTCATAGTGGCCTAGATCAAGGTCGGTCTCAGCCCCATCGTCGGTGACAAAGACCTCCCCATGCTGGAAAGGGCTCATGGTCCCTGGGTCCACATTGATGTAGGGATCCAGCTTGATCATGGTCACGCGCAGTCCGCGCGCCTCCAGCAGGGCTGCCAGGGAGGCAGCCGCGATACCCTTGCCAAGGGATGAAACCACGCCGCCCGTAATAAAGATGTATTTGGTCATGGGGAAGGAGTCGAAATGCGCGCGGGACGAACCCGCGGAACCGGCGCAGGCTACCAAAATAGCCGCCGGGCCTCAATGGCATCCCAACGCGAATCGCGGGGACGAGCTGTTTGGGACTTTTAACCCGCCGTTTACTTGATCCTTATCAACTAAAATAGCAAAATGGTTGGCATGAAGTCTCCTAGCCTCCCAGCGATGAACGAGAACAAGGTGATATCCTTCGAGGCTATACGAATCGCCTGCAAGAGTTGCAACCTATCCACCCTCTGCTTGCCGCTTGGGTTAGCATCGGAAGATGTAGAACGCCTCGATACCATCATCCGGCGTAACCGCCCCCTGCACCGAGGTGACTACCTCTTTAAGAGTGGAGACCGCTTCCGCTCCCTTTTCGTCGTTAAGACCGGCTCCCTCAAGACCTTTGCTCCCAGTTCAGAAGGTGGCGAACAAGTGCTGGGTTTTCATCTCCCCGGTGAAATCATCGGCCTGGACGCCATCGAGAAAGATGCCCACGTCTGCACCGCCAAGGTCCTGGAGACCTCCGCCGTCTGCGAGCTTCCCTTCTCCCGCTTCGAAGAGCTCAGCGTCACCATTCCCTCCCTTCAGCACCAGATGTACCGTCTCTTCAGCAAAGAGATTGCCCAGGAGACCGAGATGCTGCTCCTGTTGGGCAAGAAAAGTGCCGAGGACCGTCTCGCCACCTTCCTGCTCAGCCTTTCCCAACGCCTGCACAGGCGCGGCCTGAGCCCCACCGATTTCTACCTCAGCATGTCTCGCCACGAGATCGGCAACTACCTGGGTCTGGCTGTCGAAACCGTTAGCCGCCTCTTCACCCGCTTCCATGAGGAAAGGCTGCTCGTGGTCGATCGGAAACACATCCGCCTCACCGACCTTGATGCCCTGGAGGCCATGGTCCAATCCACCCCCCTTGAGGATTGTCGGCGGCGTTTGCCCTGAAGGCCGGGCACCCACCGAAAGATCGAAAAGCAGCAGGCGCGGGGGTGATGGTTGCCCCCGCACCTTAGTCTAGAAGGTGTGGGCGTTGAGAAAGAGGTGGCAGAGGATACTGGCGGCATAACCCAGGGCAACCGCCCAAGTCCATTTGAGGTGGCTGGCAAAGGTGTACATGCCCTTGGATTGGCCCATGAGGGCCACGCCCGCCGCGGAGCCGATGGACAGTAAACTGCCGCCCACCCCCGCCGTCAGAGTCACCAGCAGCCACTGACCCTGGGCCATATCGGGCTGCATACTCAGGACCGCAAACATGACTGGGATGTTGTCCACGATGGCAGAGAGGAAGCCAATGAGGACGTTAGCCGTGGTCGGTCCCAGGTCGATGTAGATGAATTCGGATATCAGCGCCAGGTAGCCGATAAAGCCCAGGCCGCCCACGCATAACACCACGCCATAAAAAAACATGAGGGTATCCCACTCCGCTCGCGCCAGCTTGCGATAGATGTCGAAGGGCATGGCGTCCGCCAGGCTCTCGCCCGGCAGCAGGGTTTTCTCACCAGTCTTTTTCAGGAAGTAACTGAATATCTTGAGGTAAGCCAGCCCCGTCATCATCCCCAGGACCGGTGGCAGGTGCAGGAAGTTATGGAAGCTGACCGCCGTGATGATGGTCAGGAGGAACAGCAGAATGACGCGCTTGGCGCCACGGCGCATGGGCACCTTCTCCCCCCCGGCCGGTGGCACCACGTCCGGTACCGCGAAGTGCATGATGGCCGCCGGCACCCCGAAATTGACCACGGAGGGGATGAACAGCAGGAAGAAGGTCCAGAAATCAAGGAGGCCTTTCTGCCACACCATCAGGGTGGTGATATCGCCAAAGGGACTGAAGGCGCCGCCCGCGTTGGCGGCTACCACGATATTGATAAAGGCCAGGGCCACGAACCGGGGGCTGTCGGAGCCCACCGCCAGGACCACGGCACCCATCAGCAGGGCCGTCGTCAGGTTGTCCGCTACCGGGGAGATGAAGAAGGCCAGGACGCCCGTCATCCAGAAGAGTTTACGGTAGCCAAAACCGCGGCTGATGAGCCAGGAGCGCAGAGCCTCGAAGACATTACGTTCGTCCATGACGTTGATGTAGGTCATGGCCGCCAGCAGGAAGAGGAAGAGTTCGGCGAATTCCAGGATATTGTGACGCACCGCATCCCCGGCCTGCGTCGGCAAATCATTTTGGACGTAGATGATCGCTATCAGGACCCAGATGGCGCCAGCGGCCAGCATGACGGGCTTGGACTTCCGCAGGTGGGTAAACTCCTCGACCATCACGAAGCCATAGGCGACGACGAAGATCAGGATGGCCAGGAATCCCACCCAGTGACCCGTCAGGTCAAGACGATTGGCAGACTCGGTGGCGGCCACCAGACCTGGCGCGAACAGGGTGGTGGCTAATAGGAAGAGGCGCTTAGGCGCGAGACCCGTCATGTATTCTCTCCAGAAGGAATCAGCAGTACCAGGCAGTTTTGCGGCGGATGTGGAGTGGGCGGCCACGGAAACCACTCGCCCAGCCTCGGGAGCCGCGTTTTAACAACTTTTGGATTCTACAGGCGGTAGCGGCCAGTACAAGTGCGATGGCACAATTAAAGCTGCCAAATCCGGGAAAGAATCCCGCTACTATCGGGGGACAATTCGGATAAACTAGTGGCCTCGAATCCTACGAGGCTACGCGGAGTCCCACCATCCTCCCCAGATGCAAGAGCTATTGACACTCGGCATTCTGCTCGTTCTCTCGGGTATCTTCTCAGGATCAGAGACCGCCCTCACCTCACTCTCCCTAGCTCGCGCCCATGCCCTTCAGCGGGAAGGACGTTCTGGCGCCACGGCCGTTTACCGGCTCAAAAAAGACCCAGCCCCCATGCTGATCGCCATTCTGATCGGCAACAATCTGGTCAATACCGGCGCCTCTGCCCTCGCCACCGTGATCGCCACCGACTGGTTCGGACACATCGGGCCTGGCATCGCCGTGGGCGTTATCACCCTCTTGCTCCTGATTTTTGGCGAGATCACCCCCAAGAGCATCGCTACCTGCCATTCCGAGCGCATTTCCCTGGTAATGGGCCCGATCATCTACGCCTTCATGCGCGCCATCCGGCCCCTAGTCTGGCTTTTCTCCCACCTGACCAATCAGATTCAACAGATGATCGGCAAGGATGGCGACCCCATGGTCACCGAGGCGGAACTCATCAGTATGGTGGAACATGGCGAAGAGGAAGGGACCATCGAGGCCGACGAACGCGAGATGATCGAACGTATCTTTAGCCTCAACGACCTGCGCGCCGAGGATGTCATGACCCCCAGGCGGCGCGTCTTCAGCCTCGACGGCCGCCGCACCTTGCAAGACCTGACAACGGAGGTCATCGAGGAGGCCTATTCCCGCGTTCCTCTTCATGGCAGCAACCCTAACGTCATCCTCAAGGTTCTGTTCGCCCGAGACCTGCTGGAGGCGTTGGTCAGGGGCCGCACGGACATTAGCGCCCTGGAGATAGGCCGCGAACCCCTCTTCATCCCCGCCAATCAGACGATCGACAAGCTACTTCCCCTGCTGCGCAAACATAAGCAACACATGGCGTTGGTGGTGGACGACAGTGGATATCTGGAGGGGGTCCTCACCCTGGAGGACATCGTCGAGGAGGTGGTGGGTGAGATCTACGACGAGAGCGACGAAGCCCCGGACCAGTTCGAGACCCAACCGGATGGCAGCATTCTGGTCAGCGGACATGTCGAGTTGCGCGTAATCGAGGATTTTTTCGACATGGAAATCCCGGGAAAACCTACGGACCGGGTCAGCAATTGGATTTTGAACCACACAGCCCGCATCCCCGCCATGGATGAAAGCTTCTGCTTCGATGGCTTGAAGGTTCATATCCGCGATGCCTCCCAGCGACACATTCGCCAGGTGGCGATTACCCGGATCAATGACCAGCCACCCATTCCTGCTGACATTCCCCAATCCTTAGCTTAAACGAGGCAGAACCCCGTTGGACATTGCATTCATCATCGAGCTAGTCATCTTTATTGTGCTGCTCGTCTTTTCGGGCTTCTTTTCCAGCACCGAAACCTCCCTCTTTTCCCTCAACAAGACGCAGGTGGAGAAGATGCGTGCGGATGGCAATCGCCGCGCAGACCTTATCGAACGTCTGCTGAGCGAACCCCGGCGCCTCATCGTCACCATTCTTATCGGGAACGAGTTCGTCAACGTCGCGGCCTCGGTCATTTCGGCAGCCATGGTGATCCAACTCTTCGGGGAGGCGAACAAATTTATCAACCTCTTCGTCATGGTCCCCATCCTGCTGGTGTTTGGAGAGATCACGCCCAAGGTGCTGGCCATCCGCAATAATGTCGCCTTCGCCACCTTCGAGAGTGGGCCCATCGACCAGTTTGCCCGCCTGATCACGCCCCTCCGCTGGGTGATACGCACGGTGTCCGAGTTTTTCACCACCATCATCGTCGGCAAGGAACGCTCCAAGGGGAATATCGTCACCGAGGACATGGTCCGCACCCTGGCCCATGTGGCAGTCGGCGAGGGCACCCTGGACCATGCCGAGGCCCAGTACATCGACCAGATCTTCGATTTCGGCAGTCAGCGGGTGAATGACCTCATGACGGCCCGGGCCGATGTCACCTTCGTCCCCGTGGAGGCCACTGGCGAAGAGATCCTGGCGACCTTCCGCGACAGCCGCCAGTCGCGCATGCCCGTCTTTGACGATAATCGCGACAACATCGTGGGCATCCTCCACGCCCGCGATCTGCTGGCGGTGGATATCAACAATCTGGGCCAGGGCTGGCATAACCGCGAGGGCCTGCTGCGCCCGCCCTACTTCGTCCCTGAATCCAAATCCGCCTCCGACCTCTTCGACACCTTCCGCCAACGCAAGAAGTCCTTTGCCCTGGTCGTGGACGAATACGGCGGTGTCACCGGCGTCATCACCATGGGCGACCTGCTCGAGTCCATCTTCGGCGACATCCCGACGCCGTCGGACGAGGCAGACGAGGACTGGTTCCACGAACTGGCGGACAACCGCTTCGCCCTGCCCGGCGCCACCCCTCTCGAAGACTTCAACGCCCGTTTCCACGCCAATTTCGAGGTTGAGGATATCCGCACCCTCGGAGGCCTGGTGCTGCACCACTTCGGGGAACTCCCCCTGGAGGGCGCCAGCATCGAGATCTGGCCCTTCCGTTTCACTGCCCAGCGCATCGAGGCCAACCGCATCGTGGAGATTCTGGTGGAGCTACTTCCCGGGGCTATACCCAATACCCTGGAAACCGGGGGAGAGACTACCCCACCTTCGCAAGCAGCCAGTGAGTCCGTCGCCACGGATGATCCGGCGCGCCCCTGACCCCAACCGCCTCCGCCCCTCGATCAACACCGCGAGAACTCCCGATACATGGACATCACCACTACCCTGCTTGTCATCCTACTCTGCCTGCTGCTGGAAGGTTTCTTCTCGGGGTCGGAGATCGGCGTGGTCAGTGCCGATCAGATCAAATTGCGCCACGATGCCGCCAAGGGCTCCAAGGGCGCCAAGCTCGCCATGGCGATGCTGAGGAAGCCGGAATGGCTGCTCTCCACCACCTTGGTGGGGACCAATATCGCCGTGGTCACCAATACCACCATGGTCACCGCCCTCATGATCCACCTCTTCGGGGATCAGGGCAGCTGGATGGCCGTGGTGCTGGCGGCACCCCTCATCTGGGTCTTCGGCGAGATCGTCCCCAAGAGCGTCTTCCAGCAGCGTGCGGACACCCTCACCCCTTATGTTATCTTCGCCCTGCGCTTTTTCTCCTTCCTCTTCTGGCCCATCCTGATTTTCTTCAGCGCCGTGACCAAGCTGTTGGCCAAACTGGTTGGCGGCATGGATCGCAACCCCTTCACCATGCGTGAAGAGATCATCACCATGTTGAAGATGCCCGCCTCCACCGACGGCGACATTCAGCCCGTCGAGAAGCAAATGATCCAACGCCTCTTCAACTTTACCGAGACGCGGGTCGAGGACAGCATGCGCCCCCTAATCGAGGTCACCGCTATCGACAAGGAAGCGACCTGCGGTGAGGCCCGGCGCCTGGCGATCGCGACCTCCCACGCCCGTCTGCCCGTCTTCGAGAAACGTATCGATCAGATCGTCGGCATGCTTTATGTGCTTGACCTGCTTGGCGAGCGCGAGGAAAGGCCCATTGCCGAATTCATACGCGAGGCCCTCTATGTACCAGCCACCAAGAGCGTCCAGGACCTGCTGGTGCAGTTACGCCAGAAGGGGGAGGTGGTCGCCGTGGTGGTGGATGAATTCGGCGCCGCCGAGGGCATCGTCACGGTCGAGGACATTGTCGAGGAGGTCGTTGAGGATCTGAGCGATGAATATGACAGCAAGGAGATCGCGCCGAGCCTTTTCCAGAAGCTGGATGAGCGTGACTACCTGACCAGCGGTCGCACCGAACTGAGCCAGATCGCCGAGACCCTGGGCATCCATCTGCCCTCGGAGGATTATTCCACCATCGCCGGCTACATCCTCCACCGCACGGGCTGCATACCCGCCCCGGGGACCCAGATTGAGGCCGACAAGGTCATCCTCAACGTCCACCGTGCCTCGGCTCGCGCCATCGAGGAGGTAAGAATTCGCTGGGCTTAAGCCGATCCCAAGACGGGAAGGTCCTTCCAGAAGCGCAAAAAAAACTCCGAGGCCGGAACCAGGCCGGCATCGGAGCAAGTACATCAGGAACCTAGAATCTTTAGAAAGTCTTGGTACCAATCCACCAGAAAATAGCGGCAATCGCGCCACTGGCGGGAATAGTCAGCACCCAAGCCATCATGATCCTGCCCGCCAAACTCCACTTAACGGCATATTTGCCGCGCGTACTGCCAACACCAAAGATGGAGCCGGTGATGGTATGGGTGGTGGAGACCGGGATACCGGCCAGGGTCGCCAAGCCCAGGGTAATGCCACCGCCCAGGGCGGCATTGGAACCACTCACCGGAGTCAACTTGGTGATCTTCGACCCCATGGTCTTGACGATGCGCCAACCACCCAGGTAGGTACCCCAGGCGATGGAGAAATAACAGCTATACACCACCCACATAGGCAGGGTGGACACATCCTTGGTCACGGCATGCCCTACCAGGGGTATGCCACCGGCGCCTGCCGTAATCAGCAGGAGCCAGATGATGCCGATGGTCTTTTGGGCATCGTTACCACCATGGGCGAGGGAGTAGAGAGCTGCCGATACCAACTGAGCACGCATAAACCAGCGCCCGACCTGATGGGGCGTACGATTACGAAACACCCATGCGGTAATGAGCTGTAAGGTGCCGCCAATCAGGAAGCCGATGAGGGGGGAGAGGATGATGAAGGACAGAACGGTGATGAAGCCCTTCAGTTCCCATAGGCTGCCCCAGACGATGGCATCCCCACCGCCAACCTTGGCCAGGGTGGCGCCCACCAGACCGCCGATGAGGGCATGAGACGACGAGGAGGGGATGCCGTAGTACCAGGTGATGATATTCCAGGACAAGGCACCCACCAGACAGCCGAAAATTATGTAATGATCCACGAAGGAAGGATCTATGACGCCCTTGCCGACGGTGGCCGCCACCTTGAGTTGGAAGACCCAGAGGGCGACAAAGTTGAGGGATGCGGCGAAGAACACCGCCTGCTTGGGGGAAAGGGCACCGGTAGCCACGATGGTGGCAATGGAGTTTGCGCCATCGTGAAAACCGTTCATGAAATCGAAGGCCAGGGCGATCGCAATGAGGATGACCAAGGTCCAGGTACCAATAAGTATCGCGGCTTGAGCTTCCATTTATGGGTTCCTCAAGCGTTGGCGAGGATAACTTCTTCGAGGGTTTGACCCATCTTCTCGGCCGCTTCTAACACACCCTCCAAAATTTCGTACATGCCCTTCACCTTGATGACCTGGATCGCATCGGATTCCTCGCGGAACAACCGCGAAACCCCGGAACGCCAGAGCTTGTCGGCCTTCGACTCCAAGGCATCGACTTCCTTGCAATACTCCAGTGCCGTGGTGGCCTCACCCATCTTGTCCAATAGGGCCACGGCCTTACGCACCCGCTCCACGGCATCGGCCGCCAGTTCCGCCATCTCACGCGCCTCTGGCGTGGCCTCCTTGATGTCATAAAGAAAAACCGACTCCCCCACATCCTGCAGGCGATCCAGGATGTTGTCGAGCCCACTGACAATCATATGGATTTGGTCGCGGTCGATCGGGGTGATAAAGGACTTGTGGAGCATGACGATGGTCTCGTGCTCGATGCGGTCGCCGCTAGACTCCGCCAGATCAATCTCCTGGATCAGACGAGCCACCTCGGCGGAGTCCTTTCCCAACTGAGACATCATGCGCATCATGGCGTTGGCCGCCGCCGAGCAGCGGTCGGCGTGCGTATTGAATTGGACAAAGAACTCGTTCTTTTTCGGCATCATGGCACTAAACACAGATATACCCTCTCAGAAATATAGTTGAAGGGAAAACTCGACAGCGGCAAAAAAACCCTCAAACCATGAGTGGCAGAGGGTATCTTCATTTCATGCTAAATTTTGGCTCGAATACCTACAGAGGCTATCGCAGACAAGAAGTCAGGCACGAACTTAGATCGCGGGATTCTTGCTGAAATTTATTACGGTGTTGTTAAATTTTTGTTACCGCAGGGTTTATCCGTAAAAAATACTTTACATAGGTAAACAAGTGGCTTCAAGGTGTCAAGGGCATTCTTTCAGGAATATTTTATCGACAGACACATATTTGGATGCTAACCTAGGCCGAGGGTAAAAAGCCATGGCAAATTAAGAGCATTCAACGACTCATGGATCCAAAAATCAGCGACCCTCAGATTAGACTAATTGCTCAAATTCTTGATATCAGATGCCAACGCCCGATCGTTCGCGGCCACTATTGCTTTTTTAACATTCAAGTTATTGATATTTATGATTTTATTTATTTTTAATTTCTCGCTATCACTTAGATTTTTCATATTCCATCGTGGCTCAACAGCGGCTTCCCAATATTCATAATCAGATTTTTCTTTATAATATTTTTTTCCCAATTTCTGAGCTTCAAACTTATCGGCATTTCTCAAAGCGTTTTTATATTCTTGTTCGGATTTTGTTAGCCTTTCCAACCTTTCTTTCCCTCGGCCCTCATGCACAAAAGCCTCAACATCAATTCGGTCCTTGCGATTAATTAAAACAATTATTATCATTACCACCATTACCAGAAGAATTATTAATTCCGGCATTTATGATTACCTCTTCTCAATATTTAAGAATCTAAGGAGACACTGATTTATTACAACCTTAAGTATTGCATGTGATATAATGCATTCCATCTTTTCCTTGACCCTTAATAGTCCCATGCTCAAGCAGATCGCCTTCGCCCAAGCCGAGTATGCCGCCAAGCGCAAGACGACCCGTCGGGACCGCATTCTGGGAGAGATGGAGATCGTGGTGCCGTGGGCACGGCTGCTGGAGGCGTTGCGTCCCCATGATTATCCCACCGCGGGCCAGGGTCCTAGTCGGCCGCCGATGGGTTTGGAGCGGATGTTGCGCCTGTACTTTCTCCAGCAATGGTTGAGGCTGGCCGATGAGGCCCTGGAAGATGCCGTCCCTGACAGCCAGGCGTTTCGGGGTTTTCTCAACCTTGATCTGGGCCGTGAAGCGGTGCCGGACGCCACGACGCTGCTCACATTTCGCCACCTGCTGGAGACGGCGGGCCTGACCCAGACGATCTTTGCGACCAGCAACCAACTGTTGCGTGAGCGCGGCCTGTTGATGCACAAGGGGACCTGGGTGGATGCCACCCTCAGCGCCGCGCCGTCCTCGACCAAGAATCAGGCTCAGGCCCGCGATCCCGAGAGGGGGCAGACCCGGAAGGGCAAGCAATCTTACTTTGGCGCCAAGGCCCACATCGGGGTAGATGGCGAATCCGACTTGGGGCACAGCGTCGCCACCACGGCCGCCAACGTGGCGGATATCACCGCGACGAGCCACCTGCGGCACGGGGAGGAGGCCGCCGTGTTTGCCGATGCGGGTTTTATACCGGCGCCGCGCAGCGCGCGGAACTCAAGGACCGGCAGGTGAAGTGTGACATCACCGCCAAGCGCGGCAACATCGCCGCCTGGCCGGAAGGTCAGGCGAAGGCCATGTTCAAGCACATCGAACAACTCACGGCCCAAACCCGCCGCCGGGTCGAACACGTCTTCCACATCATCAAGGACCGCTGTCACTATCGCAAACTGCGCTACCAGGGGCTAAAGAAGAAGGATGTCCAGCATGAGAGGCCGTTCGCCTTGGCCAAGGTGATCATCGCCAAACAGGCCAGGCTGGCCGTCTGAGGGGTCACGGCGCCCAACATGGGCGTAAAGGACCACAGCAGACACCCAGAGCGCCCAAATTAAGCCCAAAAACCGGTTGAAACGGGTTCCTTAGTCCTAAAAAACGCCTTCCGAGAGCGAGGGATGGGAAATCCGGCCAATCTTCAGCGTTTCCGTAAGGATATCCATTTTGAAATCGGTTCTCTGGAGACCTTGGCCCGGGGCCAGGCACCCAGAAGTCTCTCTCAAACTCCGCGATCGGTCACATGAGCGGCGGGTACGCGAACCTTAAGGGCCTGGACCAGGCCCTCCATGTCGCCATAGCCCTCCAGACGGATGCCGCGATTATCCTTACGCTTGATCTGAATGTGGCGTGGCGCGCCGCGACGGCGATAGACGTTGACGGCTGCAACCTCCTCTAGGTCCAATTCGGTGATGGTGCCAGCGGCGTGAAAGCGCACGCGCTCGGGCTGGATCTGTACCCAATGATCCTTGACCAGCCGCAGATAGCGGCGATGGCGGACATAGTTGATCAGGTTGGCCGCGACCAAAAAGAGAGTGACGGAGACGAGGAGGGTATTGTTGAAGCTCTCGGGGAACTGGATATGGCCCCAGTAGATTAACGAGGCCAGGCCAATACTGAGGATCAGGCCATAAGCGATGTTGCGGCTGCGCTCGCGCAGACTCTCAGGGCTGATGGTGAAGCGGGGATAATCGATAGCCATGATGATATTTTCAACAATTCGATTGATCGATATTATTGCATTGAGATGACACCTTTGTTATCCGCCGAGATAGAAAGCTATCGTCTTGATCTCTCCACCTCCCGCAGGCCGTACCAGCAACCGGCGACCTGCCCCACCTCCGTTGGAGCAAAAGGGGCATCCCCTGGATTTTGGCGTTCCAGAGGGCGCATGGGCCCCTGACTCTTGCTAAGCCTAGGGCAACCACTATGCCGAGACAAATTATCCTTCCCATCATCTTTGCCCTTTTGGGTTATGGCTTTTGGATCAGCCCGGACTTCAAACAAATCGCCGCAGGTGTTGCCATCTTCCTGTTTGGCATGCTATTTTTGGAAGAAGGCTTCAAGGCCTTCACCGGTGGCATACTCGAGAAGATCCTTAAGCGCACCACCGACAAACTGTGGAAGAGCATGACCTTTGGCGTGGTTTCCACCAGCATCATGCAGTCCAGTTCCCTGGTATCGGTCATCACCATCTCTTTCCTCAGCGCCGGGCTGCTGGGGTTGACCGCCGGTATCGGCATCATCTTTGGCGCCAATCTGGGCACCACCACCGGCGCCTGGCTCATCGCCGGATTCGGCCTCAAGATCGACATCGCCGCCTACGCCATGCCCATGCTGGTCTTCGGCATCATCCTCGCCTTCCAAAGTTCCAAAACCGCCAAGGGATTAGGCTACATCCTCGCCGGTCTCGGCTTCCTCTTCCTGGGTATCCACCACATGAAGGAAGGCTTCGAGACCTTCAAGAGCACCATCGATCTGGCCCAGTTCGCGGTGGCAGGCTTGGCCGGTCTCCTCATCTATACCGGCATTGGCATCTTCGCCACCGTGGTGATGCAATCCAGCCACGCCACCCTGGTCATCACCATCACGGCCCTGGCCGCCGGCCAGATCACCTATGAGAACGCCCTGGCCCTGGCCATCGGCGCCAATGTCGGCACCTGCATCACCGCCATCCTGGGAGCCATTAGCGCCAATGTGGATGGCAAGCGCCTCGCCGCCGCCCATCTCTTCTTCAATGTGACGACCGGCCTGGTAGCTATCATCTTCATGAACTACATCCTCGTGGCGGTGGATTCACTCAGCTCCCTGGTGGGGATCGCCAGCGACGACTGGACCCTCAAACTCGCCGTCTTCCACACCCTCTTCAACACGGTGGGCATCACCATCATGATCCCCCTGATCAACCAGTTGGTTAAGGTCTTATTCCAGATCTTCCCGCAACCCAAGGCAGACTTGGCGGCGCCCCTCTACCTCAATGACGCCGTTACCGATTTCCCCGATACCCTGGTGGAGACGGTGCGCAAGGAGGTATTACACCTCTACGACAATGCCTTCGAGGTTCTGGCCCATGGCCTCAACCTGCACCGGCACGACATCCGCTCGGATGCGGACCTGGCCGAACTGACTCAACGCCCGGACCAACTGATGGCCTTCGACATTGACGACATCTATGGCCGCAAGGTTAAGGTGCTCTACAACGCCATCGTCGAATTCACCAGTCGCAACCAGGGCCAGTTACCCCAGGAGCACATGGAGCGGGTCATCATGCTCCGCGGCGCCGCTCGCGACATCGTAGAGGCCATCAAGGATGTCAAGCACATGCGTAAGAACCTCATAACCTACATCGTTTCAAACAATGCCAGCATCAAGGCTGAGTACAACAGGATCCGCGCCCAGTTAGGTGAGATTCTGCGCGAACTCACTACCCTGCGCGATGCCGGCGAGGATGCCGATCTGGTTGCCCTCGATGGCTTGCGCCTACAGATGGAAGAGAACGACAGCACCCTCAACGGTAACCTGGACCACCTCATTCGCGATGGCAGGATCACGGCACCCATGGCCACCTCGCTGATGAACGACAGCAGCTACGCCTACGATGTGGCGCGCAACCTCATCGCAGCGGGCGAAAGCCTGTTCGGTCCCCATGACCTGGGAATGCGGCAGGCGGCGCGAGACATGGAGTTGGACGACGATGAACTGAACGATCTGATGCGCGACCCGAACTAAATTGATACTCTGTAAAGGTCGGCGGCACTTGCCGCCGCGGCATCTCTTACCCTAGCTAGGGGGCATACGAAAATGGCTGTCAAGAAATTCCTTAAACAGGTAGCCAACCTGTTCGACATCGGCAAACGCAAGTGCAAGGACAAGAAGGTCTGTATGGAAGAGGCCCTTGCCCGCCTCCAGGCGCGCCAGACGGAACTGGAGACCCGCCTGGCCGGGGATCACAGCGACAAGGCCCGGAACAAGCTCGCCAAACAGTTGAAGATCGTCTCGGCCAAAAGACAAAAGGGGGAAAAAATCATCCAGGCGATGGCGGCCGAGGAGGAGCCGCCAACCTCATCCTAAGCCCCCGGGGGCACACGAAAGCAGACCGCCACCGATGGGCATTTGGGCCTTTCATCCAGGGGTAAGACTGGAGCATGATGACCTGCACACCTGGCCGCCAACCGCATTATGCGGTTGGCACTTAACTTAAGGCAGGTGTGGTTAAGCGATCTTTACCACGATGTCATGCAGAACGCGGCTCGCCTCCAGCAACTGGTCCGCTGCCCCATACATGTCTCGATAGATTTCCCGGGTCCGGAAGATATCAAGACACATGCTCAGGGCCTCCTCCGCAGTAGCGTCACCCTTCTGCGCCAGCAGTTTCAGGTTGACGTCCCTATCATATAGATGGACCAGAGCACGGCGATAGGTCTGCTCCATCTTGCGCTCGGCAGTGCGCGCAAAGGTGGCATCCTCATCCGCAAGGGCCGGGTTACTTCCCAGCTTGGCGTAACCCCGGTTCAAGGCCTCCACGCCCTCCTTCAACAGAACCGCCATCTCCAGGATGTACTTGTCCGAGTCGAAATCCAGGGCACCCATCTCGCGGGCGGTGATCTTGGTGTAGTTGATCACATAGTCCAGGGTCTGGATCGCGCGCAGGATATCCTCGCGATCCATGGGCGTTGCGAAGGCCTTGTAGAGGGCGTCGATATTGCGATTCTTGAGCTCGTCCGCCTCCTTTTCAAGGCGACGAATCTCATTCAAAGCCTCTTCGCTGCCAGTTTCCATGAACTGGACGAAGGTCGCGGTCGATTGCACAGCCACATCGCATTGCTCGCACATCATGCGGAAAAAGTCCGGCATGACGGGGAAGATGCGGTCCATCAATTTGCCAACCGTTGAATTGGAATTGCCACTCATGGTTATGTTCCTCGATGCAAAACGAAAATTCGATAGGGGTCAGGTATGCCGGCAAAGGTACCGGGCCTAGGATTCCGGAGCCATCACTTTGCGACCCCCATAAATGCGATGACGTAATAGGTAAGAGCCCCCACCATTCCCGAACCCGGAATGGTGATAATCCAGGTGCTGGCGATATCCCGGGCCTTTGACCAGCGTACCGCCTTGGGGCGCTCCGAGGAACCAATGCCCATGATCGAAGAACTGACCACGTGGGTAGTGGATACCGGCGCGCCCAGGGCAGAGGCCCCGAAAATGACGAGCGCGGAGGTCAGTTGGGCACTGACCGCGTGGATGGGACGCAGCTTGAAGATGGCGAAGCCAACGGTTTTCACGATGCGCCAGCCACCGGAGAGTATCCCCAGGGTGATGACGGTAGCGCAGGCCAGAATGACCCAGAAGGGCACGACGAACTTATCAATGAAATGGCCGAGCACCAGCACTAGGGTAATGATACCCATACTCTTCTGAGCGTCATTCGCGCCATGAGAAAAGGCCAGAGCCCCCGCGGTTATGAACTGGATCTTACGCAGCGGCTTATTAGCCGAGGGCTTGGCGCTGGCGAGAACCATGCTCAACAGACGCATGATGAGGAATCCGACCCAAAACCCCAGCAAGGGCGAGACGATCAAGGACAGCAGGACCTTGGTTACACCCGTCATTTGCCCCTTCGTGACCAACTCGGTGAATCCCCACACCACGGAGGAGGAGCCGACCGCGGCAATGACGGCGCCCACCAACCCGCCGACTAAGGCGTGAGAGGAGGAGGAAGGGATGCCATACCACCAAGTCAGGATGTTCCAGAAAATCGCCCCAAAGACCCCGCACATCACGATGGCGACCGAAAGGACCGCAGACACATCACTGATGTTAATAAATTTACCGATGGTGTTGGCTACGGCGGTGCCGCCGAGCAAGGGGCCCAGAAACTCGAAGGTGGCGACGAGGACCACCGCTTGCACGGGTGTCATGGCGCGGGAGGCGATCATGGGGGCTATGATATTGGCCGCATCATGGAAGCCGTTGGTATAGTCGAAGATCAGGACGATCACGATGGCCGTTATGGCGAAGATGGTTACAGTATCCATTGAATGCCTGGCTGTTAGGTTGTTGGTGGTTGCTGGGATTTAGACCCGATACCTCCGGTGGAAACCCGCCCATGCCGGGCGAGTTGCCCCCGCGCCTCTGCGAGGCGTTGGCATAAGGCCGAGGGGCCGCTTGGACCAGGATTCTTCAAAATGTCTTGGCGGAGTCATGACAAGAAGCCCCTCAGGGCTTTCGCCAGCATCCTCGCCAGAGTTCAGATCCCCCACACCGCCAAGGCCTCAGCGGTGCGCAGTTTTACAGAAAACTTTCTGAAATGCGATCGTTTTATGAATTTTTTGTTACGGAATTATTACTACACGGTCCGACCGGCCGCGCCGCGGCCGAGCCTCGGAAGGAAAAGGTGCGATTGCACGAACCGGTTAGAGATTCGACAGGGTAACGGAGGGACAGGACTAGAGGGTCTGACTAGCGGCGCCGAGACCGCGCCTCAGAAGGAAAAGACGCGATTGTACAGACCGGTTAGAGGTTCGACAGGGTAACGGAGGGGCAGAAAGCGCTCGCCAGCCAGGGCCACAATGCCGATCCACTCGGGATGGGCGCCAAAGACAACATGGTGGTTACTGATACCCCCTGCCTCTAACCAGAGGGTATCGTCATAGGATAGGGGGGTGTGGCCAACGAAGACGGGAACCTGGGGGCCCAGGTCGAGGGCCTTGCGCAGGCGCTTGATGTCTCCCGGACCATAGCCGGCGGGGGAATTGGGCTTGCGCAGGCGTACCCGGGTAACCTCGCGCTCTAGGCGGGGGTTATCCCGAATATTGATCAGTATGTCACGGGTGACGGTAGATGTCGGGGGGCCGGCATGGCAGGTGACGAAGCGTGACGAGGTGACAATATAGGGCATCCGCTGGTAGAGTCGGGTCATCGCTTCGAAGTAAGCATTGCTTCGATCATCGCGCAGGGCCTGTTCCCAAAGGACGGCCTGGGGCACACCGTTCTTGCTGATCTCCTCGGAAAAGCTATCGTGATTGCCGCGCAGGTAATAGACCTGGCCGGGGAAGGCGAGCTGGAGACGGAAAATCAGATCCATGAGCAGCATGGAGGTACCCATGAAGGCCTCTTGACCCTCCTCGTCCGGGTGGGGGGCATCGCCAATGATGACCAGGGCCACCTTACCCGCCTCCAGTCCTTCGAGGACGGCGTTCTGGGTCAGCACCACCAGCAGATTGTCGATGCGGGCATGCAGATCACCCACGAAGACCGGATCCAGTCCCGATGGCAGGTTGACCAGGCCCCCCGGGCGGCCCTCGGCATCCTTGGGCTGGTTGGGATCGGACTCTATCCAGGCGATAACGCCCTCGATCAGGGCCAGGGCCTCCGCTGGAGAGGGCTCGGCGATCGGGGCGCCCAAACGCTGGGCCAGACGTTCCAGCTTGGCCAGCCGCAGGTCGGCGGCGGGTTTCCAGCCCGCCTTGGGCGCCAACGGCGAAAGGCAACTCCCCTCGCTTGGCGCCAGATTCTTGAGGGTGAGACCCTCCGGGGTCAATTTGATGCGCAGATGACGCCTCGCCACGGTCTCTGGATAGTCCATCAATTCCTGCTGTTGATCCTCCTCCCGCCCTAACACCAGACTATCGCCGGGAACCAGGCGGAGAAAGCCATGGAGGGTATCAACGGGATTTTCCGGGTCCTCGATCAGGTAGGCCCCGCTGGGGACCGTTCCCCCCTCGGCCGTCAGCATGGGTTCGGGATAGAGTTGTAGGCGTTTACCCTGCTCCCCGCCCAGTTGCATCAGAATGGGTACCAGGGGGCAGGAAAAACGTACCTTGGCCTCGCCAAGACTGACGGCACCGGCGATCTCGATCTCCTCGCAGACACCAAACTCCTCCACGAGATCGCCAAACCGGCGCAGAAATCCCCGTGAGGACTTCTTGGTGGGAAAATTCATCTCAGCCTCCCGTCGCTTCCAGGACAATCCGCCAGGGGGCGGCATCCAGGTCCTCGCGTACATAGACATAAACACCAGAACGTTGAAAATGCATCGCAACCTCTGCGAATATTTCCATCTGACGGCGGATGTGCGCCAGGTCAAGAAACTGATCCACCGGGTGGGTGCCCAGGCAGGCCCTAGCCAAACGCCGTTCCAGGACCAGTTCCGGCGACGGCAGGAGAAATTCAAAGACAAAACGCTGGGCCCAGTCCGGATCCCAAAAATGCCGTTTGCGGGGCGGCAACCGGATGCGCCCGGTCTCCAGGATCAGGTCTTGGTAGCCCGATAGCCATTTTGGCTCGAAGAGGGCCAGGCCCTGCTTCACACCCACGAAGGGCAGGCCAAGCTGAACCTCACGGGGCCTCAGGGCCATCGCCTGGGACTTCCACCAGCCGGGGACGCTGATGTCGATGTAGCCCTCCTCCGGCCAGCCCTTGATCCGCTGAATCAGGGTGGTCTTACCAGAACCCGGTGGCCCAGTCACCACCAGTTGCCGGAACTTTAGGTCCCGCGGAAATTGCATGCCCTTGATATCCTGGCAGGCCTCGCAAGGCACCAGCGTCAGGCCATTGATATCCCCCTTCATCGCCTACCACCCAACCCTAGCCTAGCCTTTTAACCCAGTCCCCGAAATCGAAATCGCCCTGGACCTTACGGGGTTCCTTTACAACTGCATCCAATAGAAATTTAAGTACAAACAAGAGGACGCCAACAGGCGCCCTCTTGTTTGTACCTCCTTGCCCGTGGGGAAGGAGGTGGCGACGCCCCACCTAAAGCGAGGAAAAGCGCCGCCAGTGGTGACGAACTAGGCGCCGAAGATCCCCTTGAAGAGGAAGAAGAAGATGGCCGCCAAGGCGGCACCTACCGGCAGGGTGATGAACCAGGACAAGACGATGTTGCCGAACACCCGCAGATCCAGGGCGCCAATGCCCCGCGCCAAGCCTACGCCCATGACCGCGCCCACGGCGATATGGGTGGTGGAGACGGGCATGCCGAGACCGGAGGCCACGATAACGGTCGCCGCCGACGCCAGGGTGGCGCAGTAACCGCGGCTGGGGGTCAGTTCGGTGATCTTGGTACCGATGGTCTCCATGACCTTATAACCATAGGTCGCCAAGCCGACGACGATGGCGACACCACCCGCAAGGAGCACCCACCAGGGCACCGGGGCCTTGGAGGCAAGGGTACCCGTATCCACCAGGCTGAGCACGGCGGCGATGGGCCCAATGCCATTGGCCACGTCATTGGAACCGTGGGCGAAAGACATGGCGGCGGCGGTGAAGATCATCATGGGGGTAAAGACCTTCTCGACGCTGGCGTAGTGGAAGCTCTTGTCGGCCTTGTTATCCACCTTGACCCTGTTGACCATAATAGCACCGAGGATGGCGCAGAGGATGCCCACTACGATGGAGCCAATCTGGGTCTCCAAGGTGCTGAAGTGAAGGTGGAAGTTTTTGAGGCCCTTGGAGATGGTGACCAGGGCGACGATGTAACCGACCAGAAAGACATAAAAGGGGGCCCACTTCTTGGCACTACCGAAGGGGTCGTCGGTCTCGAACACCAGCTTGCGGACGCTGAGCATGAGGACGAGGGCGATGATGCCGCCAGTGACGGGAGAGATGAACCAGCTCGCGACGATCTCGCCCAGGCCGTCCCACTTGACGGCGTGCATGCCGATACCCGCGACGCCAAAACCCACCAGGGCACCCACGATGGTGTGGGTGGTGGAAACCGGCCAACCGCGGGCGGAAGCGACCATGAGCCAAATACCCGACGCCAACAGGGCGGCCAGCATGCCATAGATGAGCAGATGAGGCGTGCTCGCCAGGACCGCAGGATCGATGATGCCGGACTTTATAGTGCCCGCAACGGTGCCACCCGCCAGGAAGGCGCCAGCGAATTCGAAGATACCCGCGATGATAACGGCTTGCTTGACGGAGATGGCGCCAGAGCCCACGGATGTGCCCATGGCGTTACCCACATCGTTGGCACCGATGCCCCAGGTCATGTACAGGCCGAAAATAAAGGCCAAGGCGATAAACCAAATGCCGTATTGGGCAATGATTTGACTTTCCATAAATCCCCCAGAAAATTTTAGGTCAAAGGAGTCGGTCACCCCATGAGGCCACTCCAGCAGCTAATGCCTGGGAGCGGATCACGGGTCTTGCCGGCCGGGAGCCGCGCTCAGCGGGCAATGAGAAGACGCAGGCGATCGCCGACCTTCTCGGCGAAATCGGCCAGGTCCCCGATCCACTGGATCAGCTCGTACCAGAAGATGACCGAAACCGGCTTGAGGCTGTCTTCCTGGGCGAACAGTGACTGAGACAGGGCCATGCCGAGCTTGTCGGTATCGTCCTCGATGAGGTTAAGTTTCTCGATCATGCCAGAGACCGTCTCGGCCTCGCGGCCCCCGAATCCGGTTTCCACCAATTCGTCCAGTTCGGCGATGATCACGCCCGCCTGGGAGACGGCATCGACGCAGCGCGCCACCAACTTGCGCAGGTCGTCGGCCATGCCAGGGGGGACCTGCATGTCACGTTCCACCAGCAGACCGGCGATATCCTGGGCGGTGTCCGCAATGGAATCCTGCATGCCGAGGAGGTCGAGCAGATCGCGCCGGTCCACGGGCATGAACATGCTCTTTGGCAACTGAGCGCGCAGTCCATTCTTGATAGCGTCGGCCTCATGTTCCTTGGCGAAGATGAGGTCTTTGGCCTTGACTATGCCTGCCTTATCATTGGCGATCAGGGCCTCGAACAGGCCCGGGACCTCGGCGACACATTCGCCAACCACAACCATATGCTTCTGCACTGGTTTGAAGGGGGAATGCCCAAACAACGAGGCGATGGGATTGGTACCTTTCAAGATATTACTCCTCAAAATGAGTGGAAGAGTTTAAGGCGGCCGCGCTTGCGGCGTCAGGGATCGGCCCCTATGGCATCCCCCTTCCGCCAGGACCCAGCCGAGTCCAGGCTTCTTCCGCACTTTAGCGCACCGTTATTTTGTCAGGGAATTGTTACGAAACGGTAAATACTTTGTCATCTTTGCTTGCTTGAAATCATGCTTCCTAGCGCCCTTCCCGGCGCCCTGACATCCTTACTTCCAAGTTACCGGTGGAGGCCGTCTGATAGCCCGGCAGCCGGGATGCCAGTCTTAACCTAATGTTCATTTTGCCTCGCTAGAGTTTGTTCAGTACCCACACCACTGAAGAACCCTGGGGGCTCGTGGACAGTATCGTCGGCCAGTTGCGCATCGGCGAGAAGATCGGACTCGGCTTTGCCTTGGTGGGCATCCTCTACCTGGCGGCCATCTGGCAGTATCATCAGGGCCAGAACGCCCTGATCCGGGACTATGGCGAGCTTCACTCTAGCTTTGTGACGCGGGTCAACCAGGCCTTTGCCATCCAGACCCATCTCCATCAGGCGCGCCTGGCGGAGGGCGACTTCCTGCTCCACCGCCGGGAGGCGGGTATCGGCAGAGTGGAGGAGCAGGCCCGGCTCTTGCTGGAGGAAACCCGGCGACTCGCCACCAACCCGGATACAGCAGTGCCTGGCAAGGCCATGGGCCAACTAGCCACGACCTACCAGCAGGGCTTTCTGGATATCTCCGAGGCCTGGATAATCAAGGGGCTGGACGAAGATGGCGGGCTCCAGGGAGCCTTCCGCCGCTCTGTCCACGAGCTTCAGCAGAGATCGCGCAACTTCAACGCTGGCGAGCTGTATGTCACCCACCTGCAGATGCGGCGGGGCGAGAAGGACCTGCTGCTGGGAGGAGAGGAACAATACGTCGCGCGCGTCCAGACCCTCATCGACCAATTCCGGCACCTGGTCCAGCAGGCCGATTTCTATCCTGAGGTGCGCCAAGCCCTGCTGGATGAAGTGACGATCTATGCCACTACCTTCCAGGACTATGCCCGGGGCGTCCTAGCTGGAGACGAGATAGCGGGAGGCAAGGGGCCCTTCCGCGCTTCCGGACATCGCCTGGAGGCCATCCTCTCCGCCCATTACGTGCCCGGTCTGGAGACCGCCATCCTGGAGTTGCGGCGCCGGGAAAAGGACTATCTGCTGCGGGGCGACCCGGCCTGCATTCGGCGGGTCCAGGATATCGCCGCTTTGATCCGTGGCCAGATCGGCAGCGCCCCTATCGCAGCGGAGGATCAAGCCCAACTCGGCGCCCTCCTGGCCAACTACGAACGGGACTTCCTGGCCCTGGTCGCCCAGAACGATCTCATCGCCGAACTCACCCTCGGCATGGATAATGCCGCGCTGGACATGGAACCCCTGGCGCGCCAAAACCTGGAGCAGGCTGACCAGGCCATGGTCGAGGAATCGGCACGCCTAGTGGTGGCAACCCAGCGACAAGGGCGGATCAACCTGCTGGTGGTGTTGGGGGCCGTGGTCTTGGGAATCCTCTTTACCTTCTTCCTCACCCGGCGGATCGTCCGTCCGGTGCGGGAGATAGCCGGTTTGCTCAACCGCCTTACCCACGAGAGCCCCAGCGAACGCATCGCCACCCTGCCCCGCTCCCGCGACGAACTCAACGCCATGGCCCAGTCCCTCAACACCCTGGCGGACCACCGCACCCGTTTCGTGCAATGGTGGAAGGCCGCCATGCGGGAGGCCACCGCCCTGCGCGACCTCCATCAGGCCGCCTGCGAGGACATCCGCGATCAGGCCTTGGAGGAAATTCGCCAGGCCGCCCTGGCGCAGATCCAGCAGCTCAAGGAAATGCGGGGCCAGTTGCTCAAGCAGGCGGACCGGATCGACCAGAGCTGCCAACGCCTGCGCCAGGCCCGCCCAGGCACCCTGGCCCCCGAGGTCGGCCAACTGGAGGAGAGCGCCAACTCCATCCGTACCTTGCTTGAGGTCACGGCCTAGGTAGGCCGGTTATGGCACCAGGACGTCGGACCGCCAGGAGGGATCGGCTCCGGCGCCCCCAATCGTCACGAAACCGTCAATCCGCTGTCATGTTTTTTCATCTTCGCCACCCTTTTTGGTCCCTCACCCTCTATCATTAGCCGGTGATTTCCGGTTCCCACCGAGCGCCAGGCCCTCAGCCAGCGCTTTCCGCTCGGTGCGGACCAGCCCCAATAACCGTCTCCAGGGCCATCCCGGAAGACGAATATCCTGGGCATTGACGTAAGCCAGAAAGGCCCGACCCCTGGGGTTTGGCTACAGCCGCGTCACCTGCCCCATCTCGCGCCATTGATTCCGGCCAGGCATTGGCCAGGAGGACCACCCAACATGATGATTGATACCCACACCCATGTACCCGTCGCCGATTCGGGCGGTAAACTCCTCAAGCTGCGGGATGCCATCGAACGTCTGTTGCGGCGTGACGCGAAAAAACCCCTGGAAAAGATCCTTACCAAGATTCACCCGGCGGATCTGGGACAGGTGTTCGAGGGCATCCCGGAGGAATATGTCACCGTTCTCTTTCTCAGTATCCCGAACCCGAGTGTGGCCGCCGAGGTCATGGCGACCCTGTCTCCGCGGATGCTGTCGGGCGTGGTGCGCGAGGCGGACGTGGCGCGGCTGGCGCCCATTCTGGATCACCTGGCTCCCGACGACCTGGTGGACTTTATCGGCAGACTAGACGATGAACTAGGTGCCAAGGTGACCTCGGCCCTGACCAAGGATAGTCAGGACGAACTGGAGGATCTGCTCCAATACGACCCGAACACGGCCGGTGGCATTATGACCACCGAATTTTTCTCCATGACCGACGATTCCCGCGTGGAGCAGGCGGTGGAGGCCATCCGGGGCCGCGCCGACATGGAAGATGTGGAGATGGTCTATTACATCTATGTCACCAACAGCCATGGCCGCCTGATGGGTGTCGTTTCCCTGCGCCAACTCCTCTTGGCGCATCCCTCCAAGCTAATGCGGGATGTCATGAACACCCGCATCATCCGCACTCTCGTCAGCGACAGCCAGGAAACCGTAGCCAAGTTGGTCGATAAGTACCGGCTGTTGGCCATCCCCGTGGTAGATGATGAGGGCATCCTGCTGGGCATGGTCACGGTGGACGACGTCATCGACGTCATCGAGGACGAAACCACCCGTGAGATGTTGGCCATGGCCGGTACCAGCAGCTCCGAGCTGTTGACCCAGTCGCCCCTCAGCATCTTCAAGCTGCGCGTCCCCTGGCTGATGGCCGCCTTTATGGGTGGTGTCGGCGCGGCCTTCGTGCTTGATAAGTTCGAGGCTACCCTAGCTCAGATCATTCAATTGAGCGCCTTTCTGCCTATTGTCATGGGCATGGCCGGCAACGTCGGGACCCAGGCCGCCACCGTCGCCGTGCGCGGCCTGGCCACGGGATCCCTTAAGCTATCCCACTTTAAGTCACTGCTCATCAAGGAACTGTCCGTCGGCCTGCTGTTGGGGTCCTTCTATGGGATCATGCTGTCCCTGGTCTCCTTCTTGATGTTCCACGAGGTCGTCTTCATCCCCAAACTCATGCTCACCGTCGGCGTCGCCATGTTGATGAACATCTGCCTGGCGGCCATCATCGCCTCCTCGCTGCCCATGCTCTTCCAGCGACTCGGGACGGACCCCGCCCTCGCCTCAGGACCCTTCGTGCTGACCTCCATTGACGTACTTGGCGTTATCAATTACCTGATAGTCGCCTCCCTCATTTTCCATATCTAGGGCAGACCTGGTCACCGCCGCTTAGCCAACGTATCCTTCTGGGCCTCGGTGCCCAGGAGGATTGACGCCCACCGCCTGGAATCCCGAGTGATCGCGAATACCACCCTCCCAGTGGATGCGGATGCCATCGGCATCGGTTAGCGGGGAGCAACGCCAGAGATCCCCCACCGCCACCAGATGGGCGCGGTCAAAGAGGCAGGGCACGTAAGGCCTGAGCCAGGGGGGAACGGCAGTCTCCTGGAACAATAGCTTGAGCCGCCGCTGGTGGGAATGACCCTCGGGACGGCAGCTCAAGCCCTCCAGACCGAAGCGGACCTCCAGACCAGAGGGCCAGTAGACACCCGGGTCCAGCCTTGCCCCCGCCCGATTCATGAGCCGTAGCCCTCCCAGCCCCGTCGGCAGGGCCAGTTCCCCTGTCCGCCACTCCAGCATCTGTTCCCCCGGGACCGGGGGGAGCGGCACCATGGCAAACAGGTCATCGCGATAGCGGCGCGTCTCGCAGCCAGGCCAGGCCACCAGAGGCTTGCGATCCGGGCGGGCCTGCAGCAACTCCGTGCGGATGCGCCCCAAATGACGGCTGTCGGGCGGTGGTAGTCCGAGATCGGAGAGCCAATGTCGCAGCACGGCGGCCTGGAGGGCAGGTGGGCGGACCGCTAATGCCGCCAGGGAGAGGGTTGCGGGTCGGCTGCCCCCGATCCGGGCGATTTCCCGCGCCGCCAGCCCCGCGATCAGGTCCTGGGCCTCGGCGCAATGGGCGGCCGAGCGGGACAGATTGGCCGCGCAGGCGGGCCAACGCTCCGCCAGTAACGGCAAGATGCGGGCGCGCAGCAAATTGCGATCGAAGTCGAGATCGCCGTTGGAGGGGTCCTCGATCCAGGTCAGACCCTGGGCACGGGCATAGGTCAGGAGCTCCGCCCGCCGGTAACCCAGCAAGGGCCGCAACAGCCAGGCCCCGCCCAATCGCGCCAGCCTGGGCATGGCCGCCAGGCCCTTGACGCCACTACCACGCAACAGGGCTAGCAGCAGGGTCTCGGCCTGGTCATCCTGGTGGTGGGCGGTCAACATCAGGTCACCGGGACCGGCAACCGCGCCTAGAGCAGCATAGCGCCCTGCCCGCGCCAGGGCCTCCAGACTCTCGCCGCGGCGGCGCTGGAGTTCCAGACAGCGCAGGGTCAGAGGTACGGCAAGGTCAGCGCACAGGCGACGGCAATGGTCGACCCAATCGCTGGCGGCGGGGTTCAGACCGTGATCGACATGGATGGCGGCCAGTGCCAGCGGCCTCAACTCCCGTGCGGCGGCCAGGACATGCAGGAGGACCGTGGAATCCAGGCCACCGCTAAAGGCAACCCACAGGCGCGGGGCGGGGGGAAGGGAGTCGAGTTCCCGAAGCAGGCTCTCGGGGGTCGGAATGGCCATAGGGACGGTCGGTCCCGCCGCCTACTCCTTGAAACGGGCGAAGGTCATGAGACGCTTGTATCTGCGCGCCAGCAGCTCGTCCAAGTCCTGATCGGCGAGCTTGTCGAGGTGGCGGCTCAGGGCCTCCTTGAGGCTGGCGGCCATGTGGGCCGGGTGACGATGGGCGCCGCCCAAGGGCTCGGGGACGATCTCGTCCACCAGGGCGTTTTCCTTGAGCTTGTCGGAGGTGATAGCCATGGCCTCCGCCGCCAGCTCCGCCTTGTCCGCGCTCTTCCAGAGGATGGAGGCGCAACCCTCAGGGGAAATAACGGAGTAGGTGCCGTATTGGAGCATCAGCAGCCGGTCGCCGACGCCGATGGCCAGGGCCCCGCCCGACCCGCCCTCGCCAACAACGGTGCAGATGATGGGGGTGCGCAGATGGGCCATCACCAGCAGGTTATGGGCAATGGCCTCACTCTGGCCGCGTTCCTCGGCGCCAACACCGGGATAGGCGCCGGGTGTGTCGATGAAGGTCAGGATCGGCATACGAAAACGCTCCGCCATCTCCATCAGCCGTAGGGCCTTGCGGTAGCCCTCCGGGCGCGGCATGCCGAAGTTGCGATAGATCTTTTCCTTGGTATCCCGGCCCTTCTGGTGGCCAATGACCATGACCGGGCGTCCATCCAAACGGGCCAGGCCACCGACGATGGCCGGGTCATCGGCATAGGTACGATCGCCGTGCAGCTCCTGAAAACCCTCAAAGATACGCGGCACATAGTCCAGGGTGTAGGGTCGCTGGGGATGTCGCGCAAGCTGGGAGATCTGCCAGGGGGTGAGGGCGGCGAAGGTGCTTTCGGTCAGCGTGCGACACTTGGTTTGCAGCCGCTCGATTTCCTCACCGATGTTGATGGCGCTGTCATTCCCAACCAGTCGCAATTCCTCGATCTTGGCCTCGAGCTCGGCGATGGGTTGTTCAAATTCAAGAAAGTTTAGATCCATGATGGCAACATCTTAATCAAAATCGGTCCTTCGCGACAGCGGCAAGGGGCCATGCGAAAATTAGGAGATTCGCGATTGTCATTTAGAGATTTCTTTCCGTGGAGGGGACCATGCGTACCCTGCTGTTTATCTTACTGCTCAGCTTCCTCTCACCGGCCCTCGTTCAGGCCGAGGAGCCCTGGGTCACGACCGGACCCGATGGCCAGCCCGAGGTCCACCTCTATTTCTTCTGGGCCCTGACCTGTCCCCACTGTATCCAGGCTCAGCCCGCGATCGCGACCATTCCTCAGGCCCGGCCCTGGGTGAAGCTGCATGCCCTGGAGCTTACCCGTCATCCGGAAAACGCCCAGCTTTATCAGGCCATGGCGGAAAAATTGGGGGAAGGGGCGGCCGCGGTGCCTGCCCTGCTCTTCTGTGGCGAGATACAGGTGGGCTGGGACAGCGATGACACCACGGGCGACAGGCTTCGTCAGCGTCTGGATGCCTGCCGGGCCAGAGCCTCCACGGCCAGGCCCAACCCGGAAGCCGCAACCCAGGCCGCCGCGCCCCTGCTCGCGTTGCCGGTGATCGGTGCCCTAGACCCCGCTCGCCTCTCTCTGCCGGTGCTGACAGGGGTGCTGGCCGGTCTGGACGCCTTCAACCCCTGCGCCTTCTTCGTCCTGCTGTTTCTGCTATCCCTCATGGTCCATCTGCGGAACCGCACCCGCATGTTAGTCATCGGGGGCATCTTCGTGGCTGTATCCGGCCTTATGTATTTCGCCTTCATGGCGGCCTGGCTCAGCATCTTCCAGTTGCTGGGTCACCTTGAAGGGGTGACCCTGGCCGCAGGCGCCCTGGCTGTGCTGGTAGGCACCCTCAACGTCAAAGACTTCTTTCTGTTCGATCAAGGACCGTCCCTGTCCATCCCGGAGTCGAAAAAGCCGGACATCTTCCGTCGCGCCCGCGCCATCCTGAGCGCTGACAGCCTGCCCGCAATAGTGGCCGCGACGATTTTGCTGGCCCTTGCCGCGAATTTCTACGAACTGCTCTGCACCGCGGGGTTCCCGATGATCTATACCCGGCTCCTGACCCTGGCCGACCTGACCCCAGCAGGCCGTTTCGCCTATCTCGCCGCCTACAACCTCATATATGTGATGCCTCTGGGGCTGATTGTCATCCTCTTCGCCCGCAATCTGGGGGCCCGCAAGCTCAGCGAGCGCGAGGGACGCCTGCTGAAGCTGCTATCTGGCATCATGATGCTTGGGCTGGGCGCCCTGCTCCTGCTGGCCCCCGCACGACTCAGCCAAGTCGACAGTGCCTTCCTGCTGATGGCCTTAGCCTTGGGCATCACCTGGCTCGCCGCCAGGCTCACCGGTAGAAGTTGAAGCCCCCCGATCCTGTCCGGCCCTTGGCGCCCAAGGATGCGGGCCTCCCGGCGCGAGCCTGATCCGATGCCACCTCCCACCCGGAGCACCCAGTCCTGTGAACAATCCCAACGAACCGCTCACCTGGAGCCTCGCCCCAACTGCGTCCGGCAGCCTGCGCATCAATCACCAAATTCTGATCCCCGCAACGGACCTGGAAGAGCGCTTCATCCGCTCGCCCGGGCCGGGCGGGCAGAATGTCAACAAGCTGGCCACGGCAGTGCAATTGCGTTTCGACGCCGCCCGTTGCCTGGCCCTGCCCGAGCCGATGCGGGAACGCCTGTCGCGCCTGGCGGGCCGGCGCCTGGGGAGCGATGGCTTCATCACCATTGAAGCACACCGCTACCGCACCCGCGAGCGCAACCGGGATGATGCCCGGCAACGCCTGGCCCAACTCCTTATTCAGGCTACCGAGGTACCCAAGCCGCGCTATCCCACGCGACCCAGCCGCGCCGCCAAGGAACGACGGATGGCGGCCAAACATCAGCGTGCCCAGACCAAGCAGCGACGCGCAGGGCCCCTGGGCGAGGGCTGAGGGGTAGCAGGAGGCGGACCCGATATCCTCTAACCCGGGTGGCCCGCACACAACTCCGCCAGGCAACAAACCCCGCATCGGGGCCGGGTGCGGCAGATCTCCTTGCCGTGGCGGACAATGAGGGCATGGTATTCGTTGAAGAGGGCAAGGTCCGGTCCCAGGGCCACCTCGAGGCTATGACGAATGATCTCGTAGCCCTCGTTGCCTTCGAGTTCGCCCAGGCGCGCGAGGAGTCGCCGGGTATAGGTATCGACGACAAAGACTGGCCGGTCGAAGGCGTAAAGGAGCATGTCGTCGGCCGTCTCGAGGCCAACGCCCTTGATGGTCAGCAGTAGGTGCCTCAGTTCGGACGTGGCGAGCCGGGATAGGCCGTCCAGCTCCCCATGGGCAAGATAGGCGGTACAGAAGGCCCGCAATCGCTGGGCCTTGAGGTTGAAATAGCCCACGGGCCGCAGGCGTTCAGCAAGTTCCGGTTCAGAGAGGGCGAGGATGGCCGGGGCCGTCAAGGCCCCCAGGGTGCTGAGATTCTGCAGGCCGCGCTCGACATTCGTCCAGGAGGTATTCTGGGTGAGCACGGCCCCCACCATGACCTCGAAGGGCGTCTCCGCCGGCCACCAATCCTGGGGGCCATACGCGGCGAGCAGGGCCTCGAAGACCGCCAGCAGGCGGTCCCGCTCCATAGGCGACGCCATCTCAATCAGAATTTGTAGCCCTTGGGTATGACCACCAGGCCGCCCGGGGTGATCAGGAAACGCGCCCGATCTGCCGCGGGATCGATGCCGATTCTGGTATCCGGCGGCACCTCCACCTCCTTGTCAATGATGCAGCGTCGCAAGTGCGACCGCTCCCCGACCGAAACGCCACTGAACAGGATGGCGTCCTCGACGATGGCGCCATCCATCACCCGCACCCGCGTAAAGAGGATGGAATGATTGACACCACCGCCGCTGACTACGGTACCGGCCGCCAGCATAGAGTTGACGAAGATCCCCTCGGTGCCTGACAGGCCAGGCACGGTGCGTGCCGGCGGATTCTGGCCCTGGGCGGTGAAGATCTCCCAATCATGCTGGTAAAGGTTGAGGGGGGGATCATGCTTCAGCAGGGCCATATTGGCGTCGTAGTACTCATCGATGCTGCGCAGGTCATTCCAGTAGCGATCCGGGGAAACCCGACCGCGTTCACCGCCAAAACGATAGACACAGACCTCGTGGTTGCCCGCCAGGTTGGCGACGGCTTCTGGCACCGGGACCTGATCGGCGGCGACCACGGCCTCCGCCGACTCCAACATGCCGAGCAGAAAGTCCTTGTCGAAGAGATAGACCCCCATGGGGGCGCAACCGGCACCCGAGGCGACGGCCTCCGCCGGCGTGAGACCGCTGACCCGGTCCTCGCCAGCCAGATCAAAAGCCATCGCGGGTTTGGGCCCACTGTCCGCGCCGCGGCAAGCGGCGGTGATGACCGCGCCGCGTTCCCGGTGGTACCGGATCAACTCGGCATAGTCCATGCGATAGATCAGATCACCGTCCAGGGTCAGCACGAAGCGCTCGGCGTTACGTTCGATCAGGTAGCGATTCTGGCGCATGGCGCTGAAAAGACCCCCGTACCAATCGGAGCCTTCACGCATCTGGGGGGGAATGGGGGTGATGTATTCCCCGAGTTCCGGGTGGAAAATAGACCAGCCATCGCGCAGGTGCTTCTGCAAGGAATGGGACTTCCACTGCGTCAGCACCAGGATCTGGCGCAGCCCGGAGTGGAGACAATTGGCGAGGGTAAAATCGATTACGCGAAACTTGCCGCCGAAGGGCACGGCGGCCTTGGCCCGATGCAGGGTAAGAGGCGCCAGGCATTCGTCCTGGCCAGTAGCCTTCACGATAGTCAATGTCTGGGCAGGCATGGCTCTCCTTTGATTGGGCTAGACTGGGGAACTTAGGCCGATGAGGACCGTGGGCAGTCTAACCCATCCCGACGGGATGGGCGAGGAAATCGCCTTAACCCCCTGCCCCGCCAGACCCGGGGTTAACCCGTATTCCGCACTCCGGCGGCAATGGCGTTGATGGACCTGAGCAGGGGACCCAGCCACTGCTCCCGCTCCTCAGCCGTCGGTCCCTTACGGTAGCGTTCCAGAAGAACGACCTGGATGTGATTAAGCGGGTCCAGGTAGATGTTGCGACGGGCCAGGGAAAGCTGCAGTTCCGGTGTCTCCTCCATCAACTGATGTTGTCCGGAGATATTGAGGATCTGGAAGACGGTGCGATTGTATTCCTCACGGATACGGCGGTAGGTCATTTCGGCCTGGTAACGGTTCTGGGCCAAACGCAGATATTGCTCGGCGATATGCGGCTCGGCCTTGAAGAGGGCCATCTGGGTATTGCTCAAGAGGGCGCGGAAAAAGGGCCAATCTTGATACATCTTCTGTAACTTGGCCAGGCGCTCCAAACCATCGCCACGCCAGCGCTCCAGGGCAGTACCCAGGCTATACCAGGCCGGTAGAGTGTGGCGCGACTGGGCCCAGCCAAAGACCCAGGGAATGGCGCGAATGGAGGTCAGGGAGCGGTCGGCCTGCTTACGGTGAGAGGGCCGGGAGCCGATGTTGAGCAGGGCGATGGCGTCCATCGGCGTGACTTCGTAGAAGTAGTCCAGGGTGCCCGGGGCCTTGATGAGATCCCGGTAGGCCTCCTCGCCTAATCGGGCCAGTTCATCAAGGATGCCGATATAGTCGTTGCGATCGGGATTCGGCTCCTCGATCAGGCAGCGGCTGGCGAGAATGAGGCCGCTGATACCCATGGTCAACTCGTAGCGGGCCGTCTCTGGGTTGGCGTAACGGTAGGACAAAACCTCGCCCTGTTCGGTGAACTTAATCTGACCGTGAACCGTGTCCGGCGGCTGGGCCAGGATCGCCTCGTAGGTAGGACCACCGCCGCGCCCAACGGTGCCACCGCGGCCATGGAAGAGTCGGCAAGAGACGCCGCGCTCGTTGGCCAGGGCGATCAACTTACGCTGGGCCTCGTAGAGATGCCAGGTGGAGGCGAGGATGCCGCCATCCTTGCAGGAATCCGAGTACCCCAGCATCACGTCCTGCTGATTACCGGATGCCTTGAGCAGGGCAGCGTAGGTCGGATCATCGAAGAGGGTGGTCATGACCTGGTCGATATGACCCAAATCCTCGATGGTCTCGAAGAGCGGGCTAACGCGAATGTCACGGAACCAGCCGCGATTATCACGCCCCGCCAGTCCCGCCAAGCGGGCCAGCAGCATGACCTCCATCACATGGCTGGCGCAGTGGGTCATGGAGATGACGTACTCGCCGAAGGCCTCGGGACTGATCTCCGCCCGCAGCCTCGCCATGACCTCGAAGACCTCCAGGGTCTCCCGGGTCTCGGCGGTGAGGGTGGGCTTGTCGATATGGAAGGGGTGCGGGTGGGCGATGGCCTCCGCCAGGGCCACCAGCCTCTGATCCTCGGTCAAGGCCTGGTAATAAGGGGCGCCGGGTTGGCGGGCAAAGAGTTCCGAGACCGCCGCCGTGTGGCGCGAGGATTCCTGGCGCAGATCGAGGTGCATCAGATGGAAGCCGAAGCTTTCGGCGAGGCGAATCAGATCCTGTAACGACCCGGCGGCGGCACTGCTATCGCCATGGCTAATCAGGGAGTCGCGAATCAGGTACAGGTCCTGGCGAAAATCCGCCGCGTCAGCATAACCCAGGGGCAGGTCCTCGGGTTCGGAGGCGATGCGGGCACGCACCCGCGCCAGGTTCGTCAGCAGGCGATGGCGGATGATAGCCAGCTTGCGCCGATAGGGCTCGTGAAGAAAGCGGCGCAGATTCTCGCCCATGGTCTCGACCCAGTAGCCCTCATCGGCGTCCAGACCATCGATAAAGGCCGGCGCGGGCTGACAGAGGGTGTCGCAGTGACTGAGCATGCGACCCAGGTCACCGACCCGTTCGATATATTCCTGGAGCACCAACTCATGATGCATGCGCACGGCCAGGGCCGTGGTCTCAGGCTTGACGAAAGGATTGCCGTCGCGATCGCCACCAATCCAGGACCCAAAGCGGATGAAGCTGGGCACCTGGATACCGGCCTCGGCGCCATACATCCGCCGTATCACCCGCTCCAGGTTGGCATAGACCCGAGGCACGGCCTGGAAGAGGGATTCGCGGAAGAAGTAGAGCCCCTGGCGCACCTCGTCCGTTACCTGGGGCTTATGCACCCGCACCTCGTCCGTCTTCCAGAGGATCTGGATCTGGGCGAGGATGGCGCCGAGCTTTTCCTCCGCCTCGTCCTCGTTGAGACGGCGGGTGCGCAAATCCTGAGCCAGGAGGAAGATGCGGCGGAAGGTCTCCAGGATGGTGCGGCGCTTGGCCTCGGTGGGATGGGCCGTGAATACCGGCAAATAAACCAATTGTGAAAGCAGGCTCTGAAAACGCTCGGGGCTGACCCCCGCGGCCTTAAACTCGCGCACCGTATGATCGAAGGAACCCAGCCACAGGGGGCCGCCCTCGCTGACCTGATCCATGCGGTGCCGGTAACCATGTACCTCCTCGGCGGTACTGACCAGACCGAAGTAAATCGTGAAGGAGCGGATAATCTCGGCCAGGGTTTGGGGGTCCAGGCCCTCGATCTTGCGCATGAGTTCATCGAGCCGCGCCGGATCAGGACGCTCGCGCAGCCGAGCGAAGCCCTCCCGCAGGCGCTCCACCATCACCAACACCCGCTTGGGGCTGTGTTCGCGGAGGACCTCGCCCAGGAGGGCGGTAAACAAATCGATATCGCGCCGTAAATCGTCTTCGGAGGCTTGGTGATCCATCTGGGGTTCCGGACCGCCTGCACCGGCGGGGAGGTAGGAGAGGGTAACGACATGGTAACCCGGCCTGGCGGGCCAGGAAAACCTGGGGCAGTCTAAACTGGTCGACTCGGCAGGGGCTGGCAGCCTGTGGGAATTTCCAGTGAGCGCGGACTAACCCCATGAAATAACATGGCTATCGCTTTGGGAAGGTTACGCCGGGACGAACATAGGGAATGGGGAGGGAGCGGAGGTGCGCCTTGGTGGGCGCACCCCGCGCCTGAGCGGCGCAGGGCTTTATCAGAGGCTAGTTAGTAGTGGTGGCCGGAGCCGCGGGGGCAGCAGCTCCCCAGCCGGGATAGCCGTAGCCGTAGCCGTAGCCAGGATAGCCCCAGCCATAGGGGTTGCCCCAACCGCCGTAATAAGGGTTGCCCCAGCCACCATAGTAGGGATAACCCCCGTAGTAGGGATAACCACCCCCATACCAGGGCTCGTCCCAACCCCAAGGCCCACCACCACCCCAGTTACGCATGGAGTTAAAGGGACCAAAGAAGGCATTGGCGGAGAAGGATGCCATGACAGAGGATCCGGCGATGGCGGCGGCAAGCAGCAAACGTCTGTTGATCGACATGGTTGTGTCTCCTCAAGATCCGGAGTGAAAAGCGCGGCCCCCAGGCACCATTGCCGAGGTCCGTCGCTGAAAAGAATACTATCACCCCTGCCTGAGCATATTGACATCAATCAATATCAGTACATTTTGGTTTACTGATATACAACCCCGATAATAGCTAACTGGATGAGGGCGGTCGGCGGGGCTTGAGGCCCCTGGGTGGGCCTGGACGGCGATCCCCTCCCTGATCATGGCCCTCTGGCCTCAACTCGCGGGGCTTGAAGGGCCGCTTGCCCGTACCCCGGTCCTCCGCCCCAACTCCGGCCAGACTGATGTTCAGCCGCTTCCCGCGCACGAAGACACCACGCAGATGCTGGAAGATCTCGCGCGGCATGCCCTCGGGCAGATCGACCAGGCTATGGTCCTCCTCAATGGCGATGCGGCCGATGAAGCGACCCTCAAGCCCGGCCTCGTTGGCGATGGCCCCGACGATTTCGCGCGGGGCCACCCCATCACGATGGCCAACCTCGATGCGGTAACTCACCAGGCCCGCGTTATCACGCTCGCGCCTGCCGAGACCCCGATCCTCGCCTGTGCCGGCTTCCCGCCGCGGCTCTAACTTGTCACCGAAGCCCGGCGCCGGGCGCTCCAGGTGCGGCTCGGAGTGGGGGGAACGCTCAGGACGATCCGGGCGCGGCGGCCGCTCGCCCCTTTCGAGGCGTTCGGCCCGCTCCGGACGCGCAGGGCGCTCCGGGCGATCCAGATGCTTCGGATGTTCACCAGTGGCACCCTCACGCGGTGGCAGAGCCTGGCGATCGGGCCGCTCCGAGCGCTCTGGACGCTCCGGTCGTCCCGGTAGCTGACTCTGCCCGCGCTCTGAACGCCCGGCAGGCTCCCAGCGCGGTACTCGTTCAAAGCGCCCGCCGCGCTCGGGAGCCCCCTCCCCGCGCTCAAATCGTTCCGGTCGGTCCTCGCGCCGCTTGAACTTGGGTTTGGGCGCCTGCTCCAGCTCGGCCTCCAATTGCAGCGGGCGTTCGCGCTGGGCCAAAAAGGTCAGGGCGGCAGCGATATCCATAGCCTCCAGCTCGCCCTCGCGGGCCATGCGGGCAACGACGCGGTAGAAGAAGTCCAGATCGGCCTCCGCCAGGGTCTTGGTTACCATGGCCGTGAAGCGTTCGATGCGATGGGCGCTGAGGTCCGCTGCCGTCGGTACCGCCAACTCAGGAATACTGCGGCGAATGGTGCGCTCGATGGCCTTGAGCAGGTGGCGTTCCCGAGGCTCGACAAAGAGCAGGGCCCGGCCCTCGCGCCCGGCACGCCCGGTGCGGCCGATGCGATGCACATAGGCGCCTGGGTCCGTGGGGATATCGTAGTTGACCACCAGGCTCAAGCGCTCCAGGTCCAGGCCACGCGCCGCCACATCGGTGGCTACCAGGATGTCCAGGCGGCCACGCTTGAGACGTTCCACGGTGCGTTCGCGCTCGGACTGGGTCATGTCGCCGTTGAGGGGCTCGGCGTTGAAGCCATGGGCGGCCAGTTTTTCCGCCACCTCCAGGGTCTGGAGCTTGGTACGCACAAAGACCAGCATGGCATCGAAGTTCTCCACCTCCAGCACCCGCGTCAGCACATCCAGCTTATGGAAGCGGGTCACCAGGCAGTGATACTGATCAATGGTGTCCACCGTCTCAGTGGCCGCCACCAGCCGCACCTCCACCGGATCGTGCAAATGGGCATGGGCGACCCGGCGGATGGCGCTGGGCATTGTGGCGGAGAAGAGGGCCATCTGCCGCTCGGCGGGCGTCCGTTCGAGGATCCATTCGATGTCTTCGGCGAAGCCCATGTCCAGCATCTCGTCGGCCTCGTCCAGCACCAGGGTGCGCAGGCCCATCAGGTCCAGGGTGCCCCGGCGCAGATGGTCCATGACCCGTCCCGGGGTGCCGACGATGACGTGCACGCCGCGCTCCAGAGCGCGCGCCTGGAGGCCAAAACTCGAGCCGCCATAAAGCGGCAGGACATGAAAGCCGCGCAGGCCGCGGGCGTAGGTCTGGAAGGCCTCCGCCACCTGCAGGGCCAATTCCCGGGTCGGCGTCAGAACCAGCACCTGGGGCCTGGACCCGGCATCCAGTTCGACCAGGCTAATGAGCGGCAAGGCGAAAGCCGCCGTCTTACCCGTGCCCGTCTGGGCCTGGCCCAGGAGGTCGCGCCCCTGAAGCAGGTGAGGGATGCACTGGCACTGGATGGGCGTCGGCGTCTCGTAGCCGAGAGTCTGAACGGTAGCCAGGACGGCCGGAGCCAGCCCGAGTTGATCGAAACCCTCGCACTCGGTTAGGGGTTCCATGGTGGATGCGGATTCCATGGGGGATACACCTCGGGGACCTGGGAATGGAAATAGAGAGACGGTGGCGCGGACAGCAGCCGGTCCCGGCTAGGGCAAGCCGTCGCATGACAGCAGTCCGAATTCGACCGAGTAAAATAGCACGATCTGGCGCGGGACACACGGGCAAATTAGCGCTATGTCAACCCAAAGTAGAAATGTCCCCTTCTCTCCAAAATAGAGATGTCCCCTGTTAGCGGCTAGGGAGGGGGGGTACGCCGGCTGGGCGGGCCAGACGGCAGGAGCCCGGAGGGCGATGGGCCGC
>WBZT01000051.1_pt1 | contig 99674 bp, 89 predicted proteins | sample 5204241 | NCBI WGS metagenome assembly WBZT01 (sample SAMN12344358, study PRJNA552823) | activated sludge metagenome | biome: Activated sludge suspended growth; feature: Nitrification reactor; material: Wastewater; isolation source: activated sludge from nitrification reactor of wastewater...
GGACATAACGCCGGTACGCAAGCTGGAACCGGGTTTGCATCTGCTTGCGCTTTCGAACGGCCCGACGCTGGCGTTCAAGGACATCGCGATGCAACTTCTGGGCAACCTGTTCGAGTACGCGTTGGGACGGGCAAACCAGAGTCTCAACATCCTCGGTGCGACGAGCGGCGACACCGGATCGTCCGCCGAGTACGCAATGCGCGGCAAGCGGGGCATCCGCGTATTCATGCTTTCTCCGCACGGCAAGATGAGTGCGTTCCAGACCGCGCAGATGTTCAGCCTGCAGGATCCGAACATCCACAACCTCGCGGTGCGCGGCGTATTCGACGACTGTCAGGACATCGTCAAGGCGGTGTCCAATGATCACGCGTTCAAGGCGCGTTACCGCATCGGCACGGTGAACTCGATCAACTGGGCGCGTGTCTCGGCGCAGATCGTGTACTACTTCAAGGCCTATTTCGCAGTGACGGAAAACGACAGCCAGCCGGTGAGCTTCTCGGTGCCGTCGGGCAACTTCGGCAACATCTGTGCCGGCCATATTGCGCGCATGATGGGCCTGCCGATCCGCAAGCTGATCCTGGCGACCAACGAGAACGACGTACTCGACGAATTCTTCCGTACCGGCGTCTATCGCCCGCGCGCCACCGCCGAGACGCGCCAGACGTCGAGTCCCTCGATGGACATCTCCAAGGCGTCCAACTTCGAGCGATTCGTATTCGACCTTGTCGATCGTGATGCCGGGAAGGTGCGCGAACTCTGGGCAGCAGTGGATGCAGGTGGGGCGTTCGATCTGTCCGGCACGCCGCTGTTCGGACGCATCGCCGATTTCGGGTTCGCATCAGGCCGCAGTACGCACGCCGATCGCCTCGAGACGATCCGCGACGTCTATCGGCGCTACGGCCTGATGATCGACACCCATACCGCGGATGGCATCAAGGTCGGCCGCGAACACCGGGAACCGGGTGTCCCGCTGGTCTGTCTCGAGACGGCCCTGCCGGCGAAATTTGCTGAAACGATTCGTGAAGCGCTCGATTGCGAGCCGCCGCGTCCGGCGGGTTTCGAGAACATCGAAACACTGCCGCAGCGCGCCGAAGTGATCGATGCTGACGTGGTGCAGGTGAAGGACTACATCGCCCGCCACGCCCCGGAATGAGTTTCTCCGACGCGCGCCAGACCTGGGACGCGCGCTACAGCCGCGAAGATTTCCTCTTCGGTACCGAGCCGAACGCATTTCTATCGGCGCAGGCGCACCGCCTCGAGCCTGGCAGTCGGGCGCTATGTGTCGCGGATGGGGAGGGGCGCAACAGTGTCTGGCTCGCCGGGCTCGGCCTCGAAGTCGACGCTTTCGATATCTCGCCGGTCGCGGTTGCCAAGGCGCGTGCGCTGGCATCCCAGCAACGGGTTAGCGTTCGCCACGCGATTGCCGACATCCTCCACCTTGAATGGCCCGATGCCCGCTACGACGTCATCGCTGCAATCTTCATCCAGTTTGCATCGCCCGATGAGCGCGCGGCGATCTGCGCTGGCTTCGTGCAGTCCTTGCGGCCGGGCGGCGTGCTTTTACTGCAGGGGTATCGCCCGGAACAACTCGCCTATCGCACCGGCGGGCCGCCGTTTGCCGAAAACATGTACTCCGAGCCTCTGCTGCGCGAGGCGTTCGCGGCGCTCGACATCCACCACCTGCACAGTCATGACGACATCGTGTGCGAGGGCGAGGGGCACAACGGCATGTCGGCGCTGATCGACCTGGTTGCAGTCAAGCCGCGCCGGGTGACCGAGGGTTACAGATAGAGTACGGCGGGAAACACGGTTGCGGCAAGTACGTAGATCAGCCACTCGAGGTTGTAGCGTGCCAGATAGCCGGTGAAGTGCAGGACGAGCACCGCGATGGCGAGCAGGTAATAGAGGATGAAGAGCATCCTGCGGGTTCCAGTCTGGAGTGTGAATGGATTATGGCCGCGCCCGCCGCTGGCGGGGGCTTGCCCCAGCGCGTTTATAACTGTTGGCGCGGCCTGCGGCAATAGTGCAGCACCAATTTCACGCTTCGACGTGGCGCAGTGACAGATCGACCGCGCGGGCATCCTTGGTCAGCGTGCCGATCGAGATGCGATCGACGCCGGTTTCAGCGATCGCACGCACGCGGTCGAGATTCACACCGCCGGAGGCCTCGAGCGCGGCACGGTGCCGGTTGATGGAGACCGCCTCGCGCATCTGTTCCAGTGACATGTTGTCGAGCAGTAACAACTTCGCCCCGGCATCGAGCGCCTCGCGCAACTGATCGAGCGTTTCCACCTCGACCTGGATGAACACATTGGATGGCGCGATATTGCGCGCGCGTTCCAGCGCCGGTCGGATGCCACCGGCCGCGATGATGTGGTTCTCCTTGATCAGGATTCCGTCGTAGAGGCCGATGCGATGGTTGGTTCCGCCGCCGACGCGCACGGCATGCTTCTGAGCCAGACGCATGCCGGGCAATGTCTTGCGCGTATCGACGATTTGCGCGCCGGTACCGGCCACTGCGTCTACGAAGCGCCGCGTGACGGTCGACGTGCCCGAAAGGAGTTGCAGGAAATTGAGGGCAGCGCGTTCCGCGGTGAGCAACGCGCGCGTTTCTGCCGCGATCTCGCACAGGGTCTGGCCGGCAGCGACGCGCTCGCCTTCGCCGATCAGCCATACGATGCGTGCCTTGGCGTCCAGCGTGCGAAAGCTCGCATCGAACCATGCACAGCCGCACAACACGGCATCCTCGCGAGATATCACGCGGCCCTGCGCCGGTCGGCCCGCCGGAATCAGACTGGCGGTAAGGTCGCCGGTGCCGACATCCTCGGCAAGTGCAGCCGCCACATCGCGTTGAACGGCGATTGTCAGCTGATCTGCGAATTGCATGCGAATTCTCCCTGATGCCTGCATGCGGCTGCGTCATGCGAGCCGGAGCACGTGGAGAATTCTAGCATCGGGCGATGGGGCACCGCCGCGGGACGACGATCAATCGGTCTCGAGTCGTTCGATCTCTATGGTTTCGAGCAGGATTTCATTGGTCAGCGTATCGAGCGCGCCGATTCGATACGTAGCCCGGCGCTTATTGCGCAGTCGCCAGCGCATGACGGGTTGCAGGCTCTCGTCGAGCAAGACCACCACGATGTTGCGCACGGCCCTCGGATCGCCGTTGCGCGCCTGGTTCCACCATTCGTACAGCCCCATCAGACCATCGACGCCTCGCTGTTGGCTGGCACGACCATAACTGGCGGCGCCGAGCAGCCTGATCACTTCGCCGCTCAATCGGACCAATGGCCGAGTGAGGTTCGACCGGATGGCACGTAGACCCTCAGGCGGGTGGTTGCCCGCGCTGGCGCTGGCCCATGGCGATCGCAAGACCGGCTGCGGCGATCAGTGCGATGCCGCACGCCGTGATCCAGTCCGGCAGATCGCCGAATGCGAGCCAGCCCAGCAGGGTGGCCCACACGAGCTGGCAGTAGAGGAAGGGCGACAACGACGATGCCGGTGCGTGCGCAAAAGCGCGAATCAACAGGAAGTGGCCGAGCATGCCCCAGATGCCAAGCGAGGCGATCAGCAGCAGATGAAGCGCGGGCGGATCGATCCGGGATCCGTATAGCGGCAGGCCGAGCGTCATTACGAGCGCCCCGACCGACATCGAATAGAACAGCGTGACCAGTGAGCGGTCGGTCGCGGCAAGGCGGCGCGTCAGCAGCTGATAGGCGGCGAAGCTGACTGCCGCGAGCAGCATGAGCGCGCAGCCGGCTGCGTCGAGATGCGTGCCGGGGCGCGCGATCAGCAGTACCCCGGCGAAGCCGATCGCGGTCGCGGCCCAGGCGCGTCTGGGGACGCGCTCGCCCAGCACCGGGCCGGCCGCGAGCGTGACCAGCAGGGGCGCGACGAAGAGGATCGCCGTCGCCTCGGCCAGCGGGATGGTCCGCACCGCCGCCATGCCTGATCCGGTGCATGTGACAAGCAATAGCGCCCGCACGATCTGCGTCCCGGGGTGGCGCGTTGCGACAAGGCCGCGCCCCTGACGCGGGCCGAACCAGGCGAGCAGCAGCAGGCAGGGTAGTGTGTAGCGTACCCAAACCAGCATCGGCAGCGGATAGCGTGTTGCAAGAAACTTGGCAGTCGCATCGAAACTCGCGAAGGCGAGCAGGGCGACGAGCAACAGCGCGATGCCGCGCAGCGGCCGGAGGGGCGGATTCATCGGAGGACGGATAGCGGGAGAGACGGAATCATACCTGCCGGCGGGTGCGTCGCTGAGGGGGTACGTCGGCGAGCCGTTCGGGCTAGAATGAATTCACGTGTACCAAGTCCAATGAGGAGACCTGTCATGACAGAAGCCGTTCGTGCCGCCGATACCCCGTTCCCGGTCGACGTCGAAGCCGGCAAGAGCTACTGGTGGTGCGCGTGCGGGCGCAGTCGCAGCCAACCCTTCTGCGACGGCTCGCACAAGGGCACGGGATTCGAGCCGCTCGCGTGGGTCGCACAAGAGAGCGGGCGGGTCTGGTTCTGCGGCTGCAAGCAGACGGCCGGGGCGCCGTTATGTGACGGCAGCCACAAGAAGGGTTGACACCGTCGTGACCGAGCTGCTTTCCGACGTCCTGCTGTGCGCCGGCGATCCACTCGGTCGCTACGGATTTCCGGAGGGACATCCGTTCTCGGTTGATCGCCAGAAAGCGTTTCTCGACGAGGCCGAACGACGTGGCCTGCTGCGCACGGTGCGGCGCCTCGACCCGCGCGTTGCCACGCCGGAAGAATTGATGCGCTTTCACACGCGCGGTCACGTCGAGCGCGTCATGCTCGGTTCGCAAACCGGCAGCGGATGGCTCGACCAGGGTGACACGCCATGCTTTCCCGGTGTGTTCGAGGCGGCCGGGGCGGTGGGCGGCACGGCGCTCGATGCGCTTGCCTGCGTGATAGGCGGCGAAGTGGCGCGCAGCTTTCAGCCGATTGGGGGTCTGCATCATGCGCGGCGTGGGTCGGCAGCGGGTTTCTGCGTCATAAACGACCTCTGCCTGGTCATAGAAACGCTGCGCAGCGATTTCGGCATTCGGCGCATCGCTTACGTAGACATCGACGTGCATCACGGCGATGGCGTCTATTACAGCTACGAGGATGATCCCGATCTGATCGTTGTCGACATCCACGAAGACGGCCGTTTCCTCTACCCCGGCACCGGACTTGCGGACGAGTGCGGCAGCGGCGCTGCCGTCGGTACCAAGCTCAACCTGCCGCTGCAGCCCGGCGCCTCCGACGCCGAGTTCCGCGAGGTGTGGCAGATCGCCGAGGAGTTCCTGCGCGAGCAGGCGCCCCACTTCATCCTCTGCCAGTGCGGTGTCGACAGCCTTGCCGGTGACCCGCTGGCCCACCTGTCGCTGTCGCCGTCGTCGCATGCCTACGCCACACAGCGCCTGTGCCGCCTGGCCAACGAGTTGTGCCAGGGGCGACTCATGGTGTTCGGTGGCGGCGGCTACAACCTGCACAACGTCGCCCACGGGTGGAGCGTGGTGCTCGAGGAACTGCTGCGCGGGTCGTGGCGTTGAGATTCCTTCTCCGTCTGCGATTTTCGCGTTCCCCCTTTCGGAGCAGGTGCATGTTCTTCGTGGATGGGCTTGTCCATGGGTCCGGCGGCGGCGATTCAGGGCGCGCAGACCATGGGTCGATTCGATCGATGCGTCGTCACTTTGGCTGGTGGCCGGCTGTGTCGGCAGGTCACCAGGTTGGCCGTACATGAAGCCAGGCGCCAGCGGAAGGTTCGACGAGATCGACATGATGCGAGGGATTGCGGCGCTTTGCGTGGTCGCCTCTCATTACACCTCGTATTGCGTACGCTACTTGGGAGGCGCGCCGATACACGTGCCGCTCGAGTATGGCTTCTACGCGGTCAAACTGTTCTTCACCATCTCCGGTTTCGTCATCTACTTCACGCTGGACAAGTCGAGAACGGTTGCTGATTTTGCGTTCTCCCGTTTCGCCCGGCTCTATCCTGGCTACATCGCTGCCTTGTCATTCATGATGTTCATCGAGACAGCGGTTTTCGGGGAGCGCATGTGGTGGGGGGGCTACGTTGTGAATCTCACCATGCTCCAGGAGTACTTCGGTTTCCCAAACCTGGACAACGTCTTCTGGAGTCTTACCGTCGAACTGGCTTTCTACCTCCAAATGTCGATCATCCTGTGGTCTGGCGCCATTCGACGAATCGAGCATATTGCGCTGGCCTGGATATTGGTTGCGTGTGGATGGAAAGTGGCCACCGAAACGTTCGGGATTCAGGTTCCCGATCTGGTCGCGCGTCTTTACCTTTTCGATCACGTTCCCTATTTCATGGCTGGAATCGCCTTCTATCTGATCGGCAAGGACGGTTGGAAACGTCAGCGCCTCGCGGTACTGTTTCTTGCGGCATGCGCGGAGTGGTATATGCACGGGACGGAGGGACTCTTGGTTGCGAGCGCGATATTCGCGGTCTTCGCGATGGCTGTTGCCGGGTGGCTGCGTTTTCTTGTCAATCAAGTGAGCATCTGGTTCGGCGCGATTTCCTATTCTCTTTACATATCACACCGAAATCTCGGGTATTCGTCGATGCAGTATCTGCACGAGCAGGGAGTGACCGTCGGGCTTGGGCTAACAGTCGTTTTTGGCGGCGCATTGTTACTTGCGACGGCAATTCACTACGCGGTCGAGCGTCCTGTGGGCAGAAGACTGACGCGCTGGTACAAAGGTCGCTCGGTCACCCGGGGTGCCCGATTGTGAGGAACTTACGCAGATCGTGAGTGGAATGACTCGATCAACTGGTTGAGCGCGCGTCTGGCTTCGTCGATCAATTCGCCAGCCGCTAGGCCGATCGGGCCGATGCCGTCGTCGACCAGGCGGTCTGCGGCGTCGCCATGCAGCCAGACGGCGCCTGTCAGTGCGGGCCAAGCGTCCCATCCCTGGGCGAGTAGTGCGGCGACCATGCCGGTGAGCACGTCACCCATGCCGGCGCTGGCCATGCCGGCGTTGCCGGTCGGGTTGATCGCCCAGTGTCCGTCCGGTGCGGCAAGCACGCTGCCGCAGCCCTTGAGTACCACGCAGGCATTGAACCGCTGCGCCAGTTCGAGGGCCGAGGCGATGCGATCCTGCTGAATCGCATTCGTGTTGCAGCCGATAAGGCGCGCGGCTTCGGCCGGGTGGGGCGTCAGGATCGTCGGCAGCGGGCGGCGGCGTAGGCGTCCTGCCAGCACCGGGTGCTGCGCCAGCAGGTTCAGCGCATCGGCGTCGAGTACCAGAGGGGCGTCAGCCTCGATGGCACGGCGCAGCAGTTCGAGCGCTGCGTCGGTTTGCCCGAGTCCCGGACCGACTGCAAGCACGCCGGCAAGGCTGATCGCGTCCTGAGCCGGCCGGAGCATCAGTTCCGGCTGCACCGGGTCGACATTGGGCAGCCCTTGTTCGAGCAGCCCGACGAAGACACGACCTGCGCCCAGCCGCAACGCTGCCCGGCCGGCCAGCAGCGCTGCGCCTGTCATCCCGGCTGCTCCGCCCAGCACGACCGCGTTGCCGTTGAGGCCCTTGTGGCTGTTCTTAGGGCGCGGCACGAGGTGCGCGCCGAACAGTGCCGGCCCGTTGACGCAACCGGGCGAAGCAAACCGGTCCGCATAGTCGAGATCGAGGTTGCACAGCGTGACTTCGCCGGCGTGATCGGGACCGTCAAGCGTGAGCAGGCCAGGCTTGATCGCGATGAAGGTTGCGGTATGCGCTGCGCGCACGCAAGGGCCGAACGCGCGGCCGGTATCGACGTCCAGCCCGCTCGGCATGTCGAGCGCGAGGATCGGGCAATCGAGGGCATTCAGCAGCGCAATCCATTCTGCGTGACGCCCCTCGATCGGCCGTGCGAGCCCGATGCCGAACAGCGCATCGACAGCCAGCGCGAACTCGCCTTGCGGGATGTCGGGCACGCAGTGTCCGCCCGCATCCAGCCATTCTCCGTGCGCCTCGCGTGCATCGGCCGGCAGCTTCGCTGCATCGCCCGCGAAGGCAACGCTAACTTCGCAGCCGGCATGCAGCAGGTGGCGTGCGAGCACGAAACCATCGCCGCCGTTGTTGCCCGGTCCGCAGGCGACCAGTACTGGCCCCTCGTGCTCGCCGAGCATCTCGAGCGCCACTTGCGCAGCCGCGGCGCCAGCACGCTCCATCAGTGACGGCTTTGCGTCGCGTACATAGTAAGCCTCGATAGCGCGGATGCCGTCGAGTCGAAACAGTGGTACCGGAGGAGCTTGGCGCGTCATGATCGGCAGGTCCGTTGCAAGGGGAGCATTGTAGCCCTGCCTGTCGAATCCAAGAGCGTGCCCGCAGCGGTCAGGCCGTTCCCATGCCGTGCAGATCGACCTCGATGCAAGCGCCACCGCCTTGGCGTTCGACGTAGCGCGCCTCGCCGCCGTGATGGCGGGCGATGCGTCGTACAAGGGCCAGGCCAAGGCCGACGCCCTTACCGGTCTCCGAGGCGCCAGCCGGGCGATAGAAGGGCTCGAAGATGCGCTCGCGCTCGGCCGGCGGCACACCCGGCCCTTGGTCTTGTACGCGCACGCGCACGCCGTAGGGGATTGCCTCGACGTCTACGTCGATCTCGCTGCCGGCCGCGTAGCGTCTCGCGTTCTCGAGGAGGTTGCGCAACAGACGTCGCAGCAGGCGTGCATCGCCATGTACGCTGCAGCTTTCGCCGCCAACATGTGCGCCGACGCGTGCCGCTTCCTCTGCAGCGAGCGAGAGCAGTTCCACGTCGGCGGCTGGAGCGTTGCGCGGATCGGCGTCCATGCGCGAGGCGGTGAGCAGTTCGTCAATCAGTTCGTCGAGTTCAGCGATATCGCGCCGCGCACGCTCGGCCACGTCTTCGCGCGGCGCACGCTGCAACAGTTCGACCGCCATCGAAAGGCGCGCCAGCGGCGAGCGCAGCTCGTGCGAGGCGGCGGCCAGCGTGTCGCGCTGTGCGCGCACCAGGCTTTCGATGCGCGCCGCAGCGGCATTGAAACTCGTTGCCAGCTTGGCGACTTCATCCTTGCCGTCGATATCGACACGCGCCGACAGGTCGCCCTGGCCGAGCGCCTCGACGCGCTGCTGCAGGCGCTCGAGGCGGCGCGTGATGCGTCGTGAGATCAGGTAGGCGCCGATTGCGAGCACCAGCAACGCGGCGCCGAGTGCGCCAAGCGCGCTGCGCGAGGGGCCACGGCGCACACCTTGGGCGATCAGCACGCGGCCATCCTGCAATACGATCATTGCGGCGGGAGAGCCGTCCGGCAGCCTGACTACGCCGCCCTCCACGCGTTCGGGTTTCGGCATTGCCAGCGGCTCGCCGACGGCAGCCAGCAGCTTGCCGTCGGCACTGCGCAGCGTTACGCGATTGAGCAACGGCGCGGCGAGATCCTCGAGTGCGGTCTGCATCTGCTCGCGCGGCGCGCCGGCCGGCGGCAGAACGCGCTGCGCGACGCGTGCCAGTCCGGAATGCAGCGGCGGACGCGTGCCGGAATCGCGCAGCTCGCGCCATGCCCAGGAGCCGAGGGCGCCGCCGAGGATCATCATGACGATGAGGCCGAGGAAGATCTGGATGTAGAGCCTGCGCATGTTGCTGTTGATCGTCCCCGTGTTCAGTCCTGCACGCGCGCGAACAGGTAACCGCTGCCGCGGATGGTGATGATGCGTCGCGGCAGGCGTGGGTCGTCCTCGATCGCGGCGCGAATGCGCGATATGTGCACGTCGATGCTGCGGTCGAAGCTCTCCAGCGCGTCGCCACGCAGCTGGTCCATGATCGCCTCGCGCGTCATCACGCGACCGCTGTTGCTGGCCAGCATCCACAGCAGGTCGAACTGGTAGCCGGTGAGATTGCGCGGCTGGCCGTCGACCAGCACGCTGCGCGTGTCCTGGTCGATCTCGAGCCGCCCGAAGCGCAGCGATTTACGAGGCGCGCCGGTGACCGGTTCGCGACGGCGCAGCACGGCGCGCAATCGGGCGAGCAGCTCTCGCGGGTTGAAGGGTTTGGGCAGGTAGTCGTCGGTGCCGAGTTCAAGGCCGACAATGCGGTCGGTCTCGTCGCCGCGCGCGGTGAGCATGACGATCGGGATCTGCGCCCAAGGTTCGCGCGTCGCACGAATCAGCCGTGCCACCGAGAAACCGTCGAGATCAGGCAGCATGACGTCGAGGATCAGCGCGTCGAAGCCTGTGCCGCGGAGTCGTTCGAGACCGTCGGCCGCGGTGTGCGCGGCGACGAGGTCGATGCCGAAGGGCTTGAGGTAGTCCGTCAGCATCGCAGTAAGGCCGGTATCGTCGTCGATGATCAGCAAGCGTTGGGTCATGCCGAATTCTAGCCCGGTTGAACCAGCGGCCGCCGCGCCGGCCAGCAACGCCGGCACGGCGCTACGCAAGAAAAAACCCGTTTGCGGCGGGGAGGCCGCAAACGGGGAACGGATGCGTCGGGAGGAGACGCAAGCAGTTGGATTCGGTTCAGGTACGGTGGCGCTGGCGGCGCTCTTCCATGCGGTCGAGCAGTGCCTTGCGCTGCGCCGGCGTGAGCACTTCGGCGGCGTCGACGACCGCCTGCTGGATGCGGGCCGACGCCCGGTCGGCGAGCTTGATTTCAGCCGTCCGCAGTTCGGTCAGCGCCGACTTGTCGATGGTCGGCGCGACTAGCGCGTCGCGCATCGCCTTGCGATTGGCGCGGTGCTGTTGCTGTAGGGGAGCGAGGTCGGTGACCGCGCTGCGAAGGATGCCGCGCACCTCCGTTTTCTGCTCGTCGGTGGCGCCAACCTTGGCCAGCATGAATTCGGCGCCGAACTCGATGCGTTCTGCCATCGCAGCGGGGTCACCCATGGCGCCCATCATGTGCATACGCTGAAAGCCGCCGTTGTGCGCTTGTACCGTCACGCCGACGGCGAGCAGGGTGCCGACCACGCCACCCGCCAGCGCGCCCTTGAAGAAGCTGCGGCGCCTGTATTTGCGGGTGATGTCGTCCGGGGTTTGCTGCGGGCGGTTCTGCGCGTCCATGTCGGCTCCTCGTGCAGTTCGGGCCACAACCATTGCGGCCTGCGATGGATGGCATCTTGCGCGCCAGTTGCAAACGGTGTTTGTACGGCATGTAAAGTTTTCTTAACGGCGGCGGCCTGGGGCTCGCCGCCATGACGAAAATCTGCTCTAGATCAGTGAAGCCGCGCTCCGCCCGACATAGAGTTGGTCGGTTGCGTTGCGAGGACAGTTCAGCGGCATGGCGCCTGCAGCGGGCAGAGGCCGGACGAGTTGCGCGGTCCGGGGCGGAAAGGTTGCCGCGGGGGCATCAGTTGCGTGTTGAACGGCGAGAACCGGACACATTTTTCGAGGAGATGGGTATGGCTGGGGGGCACGACACCAACATGCAGTCCGGAAACGCCGAGGCGCAGGACCAGGGGGCCGCGCCGCCTGCACCGCCTCCGATGCCCGGGGACTTCCATGTCGGACAGCCGCGAAGGCAAGCAGCGGTCGATCCGTACGCTGACATCAACTTCGATTCGATCGATCCCCCGTTCAGAGCGCCGCCCGCACGCCACGGCTTCAAGTGGTGGTACGCGTACTTCTGGCGCGAATGTGGCCGTGCGCGGCGCGAGGCATCCTACCGCGAGCTTTTTGAACCTGATGGTGAGGAAAAGCGTCAGATGTCGGATTTCCACAGAAGAGAGTCGCTGACTGCGATGCTCAACGAGGGGTTCGAAGAGTATTCGGTAGTGGGAAATTACCTGCGGACGGAGGAGGAAGCCTTCCCGCTGATCGCGGGCACGACTTCCGTGCATGTCGGGTACCGGGGAGATCTCCGGGTGCCTCGGGAAGTCGAAGTCCAGCGCGGTACGATCGCGAAGGTTCGGGTTTTCGAGTTGCGCGAGTTGATGCACATGCGCGACGTCTGGAACCCTTTCTCCGACCCGGCAATGAAGGGGAAGGTTTTCTTTCGCCGCGACCAGAAAGACAACTGCCTGCAGACTGTCGTCAGCGTCGCGATCGAGTTCATGGATGCCGCCAAGTTTCCGATGCTTGACGAGATGGCGTTGCCGCGGGTCGGCCTTGCTGTCGTGGAGGCGGCCGAACTGCTCCCGGACGGCGTGACGGAAAAACCCGGCGGAAAGACCAAGAGCTGCTACCTGAAAGCGTCGAGAACCAACATATACGTGCTCAAGACAGGGCAGGTTTATGACACGCGGCAGCGACAGATCGACGTGGGCGGCGATTTGTACGACGAAAGGGCGGTTGGCGAGATCCCATGGGGCAATCACCTGGCAAGAATTCGCGTCGAACGCATCCACTATGGAAACCGGGCCAACGACGGGCATCTGGCCATCGTGCGCGGCATCGACTGGCTGCAAAGCCGCGCGCATCTTGAGGACATCCTCGGCGGTGCCGCCAACGCCAACGCGCTGGAAAGATACCTCGATCACGAATACATGGAGAAGAACGGCGGTCTGCACCCCTATACGCCGGTGGGTGTCAAGGCACCCATCAAGATCAAGCGGATCGTTTCCGTCGATATTCCGGGCTCGTGGTGGTGATCGTGGCGCGCGATTGCGCTTTGCGCCGCGCGTCCATCAACGGCAAGCACACGCAAGCGCCTTGGGACAGGAGGTCTGGAAGGCGCGCCGGATGGCGTTCTTGAGGCCGTATGCCTGGTAAGGCGCGCCGGATGGCGTGTTTGGGGCAGTGTGCCGGGAAAGGCGCATGGTTGTTGCGTTTCGAGAGGGTGTGACATCTGACCGCCGTTTCCCCGACTTGCCCGTTCGAGCGCAGCGACGCTGACCGATCATTCAAGGAAGGCTCGCGCAGTCAACTCGGAATTGGCTGCGCACCCAGAATCCAGCCTTCTATCGGGTCGAAATCATCCGGAATGCCGAAGGGCGGCATCTTCGATGCGCCGAAAAGCCCCGCCTGCATTGCGCACAACACCGCATCCAGCAAGTCGCCCGCTCCATCGGCCACCAGCATTTCGCGCGAAGCCGGTTGGCGAAGATTGAGCCGCAGTCCGTCGATGCCATTCTCCAGGGCTGCCACGATCTGCTCTCGCGCCGCGCGCCGTGCCTCGGTCTGCTGGCTGCGGGTATCGCTCTTGTAGCTGGCACGGGTGATGCGCCGCGCGAGCAGGCCGGGGTAGCCTTCGAGGGCGATGCGTTGCGGATCACCCTGATGCATCCCCGGCACGGTGACGTTGGCGCGCAGCAGCCGCGGGGCGCCTTCGAGGAACATCAGTGCGACTGGCGGATTGACCAGTTTCATCGGGCTGCTCGATCCGGCGGGAATGTCCGTGGCGCGGTGGGCGTACTTGTTGCCGGGTGGCCGGGTCGCGCGGTAGGCGTCGAGCATGCGGCGGAATTCCTCGCGTGAGTAGTGTGCGCAGTGGTGCACCATCGCGGGCCAGGTGTCGGGCCAGCCGAGGTCGCGCACCAGTTCGCGCGGCATGCCGAAGGGGAAGTCGAAGGCGCCGAGCCAGGGGCCGGGGCGGTCCAGCAGTGCCTCGAAGGCATCGAATGCTTCGATGCCTTCGAGCCTGTCGATGACCACCACGTCGCCGCGCAGATGACCGGAAGCGGCCGTGATGGCCTTGGCGCGACGCGGGACGGAGGTGAAGTCGACACCGAGGATGCGTCTGTTCCGGTTCATGCGAACAGTCGCTGCGCGGTGAGGATGGTGGCGGCGTGGATATCGACCGTGTCGTCGATGTTGCGCGCGTAGCCGCCTGCCATGGCGACGGCGAGCGGAATGCCGCGCGCCTTGCAGGCGTTCAGCACCTGCGCATCGCGTCTGGCGAGGCCGGCCTTGGTGAGCCTGAGACGGCCCAGGCGGTCGTCCTCGAACGGGTCGGCACCGGCAAGGTAGATCACCAGTTGCGCATCGATGCGCGAGAAGACCTGCACCAGGCCATCATCGAGCGCGGCAAGGTAGGTGTCGTCGCCAGTGTCGTCGGGCAGTTCGATGTCGAGATCGCTGGTTTCCTTGTGGAAGGGAAAGTTCTTCGCGCCGTGGATCGAGAAGGTGAATACGGCATCGTCGTTGGCGAGGATCGAGGCGGTGCCGTTGCCCTGATGCACGTCGCAGTCGACGATGGCGATGCGTTGCACGCGGCCTTCGGCGCGCAGGGCGCGAGCGGCGACGGCGGCGTCGTTGAATACGCAGAAGCCTTCGCCTCGATCGCGAAAGGCGTGGTGCGTTCCGCCAGCGAGATTGGCCGCCACGCCGTCGATCAATGCGGCGCGGCACGCTTCAAGCGTGGCGCCGGCCGAACGCCGCGAGCGTTCGACCATCTCGGGCGACCAGGGGAAGCCAATGCGGCGGATCTCCTGCCGTGTAAGGGCGCCGCGCGAGACACGCGCGACATAGTCGGGGCAGTGAGCAAGGCCAAGCGTGGCATCGTCCACTGCCCGCGGCACCCGGAAATCGCATTCGTCGAACTCGCCGTCATTGCGCAGGCGTTGACGCAATCGCGAATACTTCTCCATGGGAAAGCGATGGCCTTCCGGTAGCGGCAGAACGAAGTGATCGGCGTAGAAGAGCTTCATGTGCTCGCGTCGCGTGGTGTCAGGTTCAAGTGTATCGGCAGCGCTGCTGCCGCGGGAATGATCCGGGCTAGAATGGGTGCCGGAGGCAAGCCATATGAAGATAATCGACGCCATCAGGGACCGCCAGGGCGACCTTGCCGCGATCCGGCGCGACATTCACGCCCATCCGGAGACCGCGTTTGCCGAACTGCGCACCGCAGAGGTGATCGCACGGCACCTGGAGCGCATCGGCCTCGAAGTGCATCGCGGCATCGCGAAGACCGGCGTGATCGGCGTGTTGCGTGCCGGTAACGGCAGCCGCGGCATCGGGTTGCGCGCCGACATGGATGCGTTGCCCATTCAGGAAAACAATACCTTCGCACATCGCTCGCGCAACCCGGGCCGCATGCACGCCTGCGGCCATGACGGGCATACCACCATGCTGCTTGGTGCGGCCGAGTATCTGGCGGCAACGCGTCGGTTCGACGGTACGGTGGTGTTCATCTTTCAGCCCGCCGAGGAAGGCGAAGGCGGCGGCCGCGTGATGGTGGAGGAAGGGCTGTTCGAGCGGTTCCCGGTCGAATCGGTATTCGGCATGCACAACTGGCCGGGACTGGCGGTGGGGCAGTTCGCGGTGATGCCCGGGCCGATGATGGCGGGTGCCGACGAATTCGAGGTCACGATCACCGGACATGGTGCTCATGCGGCGATGCCACACCAGGGTGTGGACCCGGTACTCGCGGGCAGCGCGCTCGTGCAGGCGCTGCAGAGCATCGTGTCGCGCAACGTGCACCCGGTCGATAGCGCCGTGGTCAGCGTCACGCAGTTCCACGCCGGGGAGGCCTACAACGTGATTCCCGATCAGGCGGTGCTGCGCGGCACGGTGCGCGCCTTCAAGACCGAGGTGCAGGCGTTGTGCGAGCAAGGCATGAAGCGCGTCTGCGAGGGCATTGCGGCGGGCTTCGGTGCGCGGGTCGACCTGGACTACAAGCGCGGTTATCCGCCGACCATCAACAGTGTCGCGGAGGCAGCGCTGTGCCGCGAGGTGGCCGGGGATCTGGTGGGCATGCACAATGTGCGCACCGACTTGCTGCCCAGCATGGGCGCGGAAGATTTCTCCTTCATGCTGAAAGCAAAACCGGGGTGCTATGTGTGGATTGGCAACGGCGAAGCCGCCGATCCGCGTGGATCGAGTTGCATGCTGCACAACGCCCACTACGATTTCAACGACGAGATCATTCCGCTCGGTTCGAGCTATTGGGTTCGGCTGGTCGAGCGGGTACTGGCGGACGCCTGACCGGCATCCCGGTCGAGGATTTCACCCGGGAGAGTGCCACGCGCATGGTCAGGCCGTGATCGCCTGGCTTTCCTCGGCCGGCGCCTGCAGCCGCCTTATTGCCCGCGAAAGCGCGAGGCCGCTGTCAAAGGCGGATTCGATGCGTGGCGCGATGCACCAGTCGCCGCAGGCACCGACGCGCTGCCCGGCATCGAGCAGGCAGGGCACCCCGATCGGCATTTCGGCCAGCGCATGGTGCCAGCAATGTGCGCTCGAAATGCCGACACGCGGTGCGCCCAGACTTGACCAGGCCTGAAGCAATGCATGGCAGACTTCGTCGGGTGTGGCATCCATATTTGCATTGCTCCACTCGGGCGTGGCCTGCAACACCCAGGTGGGTTGCGTGATGCGGCCGGGCTTGATTCCGTCGTGGGCCGCCCAGGCAAGCGGTGAGCCGGTCGGCCGGATCAGTGCCGGACCGCTGGCATTCCAGTTCTCGCAACGCGCCATGACCGACCAGCAGGGCGCATAGCGACAGCGGGCGGCTTCCTGTGCGAGGTTGGGCGCGATCGGCGCCAGCAATTCGGCTGTCAGGGGGCCCGGCGCACTGCTGATCAACCAGTCGAAGCTGCCGAGCTCGCGTCCGTCGCGGCGCTGCAGTTGCCAACTGCCTGCAGAGGTGCGCGCGATTCCTGCGACCTCACAGTCAAGCTGGATATTCATGCCCGCCGCCAGGGCGACACTGAGCGATGCCATGCCCGGGGTGCCGACAAAAAGCGATTCGCCGGAATCCAGCGGATCGCCGATCCGCGGGGCGCCGTTCTCCCATGTGGCGGCGATGCCGTGATCCACCCAGTGCCTCAGCACCTGACGAAACGGTCCTCCGCGGGCTGTGAAGTATTGCGCCCCATGATCGAAACTGCCCCATGGCATGTGGCAGGTCGATGCCCGTCCTCCGACACGGCTTGCTTTCTCGAAAACCGAGACTTCTGCACCCCCGGCCGACAGGCTGCGTGCGCAGGCAAGGCCGGATATTCCTGCTCCGATGACTGCGACGCGCATCGGTTTGTCTCCTGTCCTGGTGGCGCTCCGTTGTCCTTTGGCCCGGGGCTGCCTTTTGGTCCCTGTCTACGTTGTTGAGTATGTATTGCCCATCGCGCCTGTCAAGTCCTGCCTGAAGTGGCGCCCGGGATGTCTTCCGGCGCGTGAAATAGTTGGGATTAGGCCGTGGGTACTACTTCGGGCGATGGACCGGCGGACGGTCTCCGGATCCATCCGCAAGGCATCCGTCACCCACGGTTACCACCCGGGTTGGCGTTCCCTTGAAGCGCACCCATCCGCTCTGGAAAAAGTCATGTCAATGGAATTGTTGCTTGCGTGGAGGCGGGCTATGTCGGGTGTTCCCGTCACCCGCCCGACTCACCCAACGGTTCAATTGTTGCCAGGGCACGGATGCGGAGAATTCGCTTCACGGCAACACGCACTGAAGCACGAAGTCACCCGGACCGAAAGCTTCAAGCCTGAAATGCCGAAAGAGGTCAGGACGCAGTCGAACAAGGCGGCACATGAAAGCAAGACCGCCAAAGCACCGAGAGCGTCGTGAAGAGAAACGGATGAACACTGCAATCGAGCGAGGACGAACATGAAAAAGCCGAGAAACATCCGCCCGACCATGCTGCTGCTGGCGCTGATCGCGGCAACCGGAACGGCACTCGCCGGTGACGTCATGCTCTATCGCCAGGGCGAGAAGCCGTCGCCCCAGGAAGTCGCCCGCATGCTTCGCGGCGAACCGGCCGCTGCGGCGATCGAGGAAGATGAACCGGCCGCCCCGATCCGCACCCGTGGCATCAAGCTCCTGCCCGATGTGCAGGAAGCCGAGGCGAAGCCGCCGCGCAAGGAGATCGAGCGCATCGCCCGCGATCCGGCGCCGCGGCAGGGCGCGGGCGAGCCGACATCGTTCGCATTGCAGGTGCAGTTTCCGTTCAATTCGGCCGAGATCCAGCCCGACATGCTGGAGCCGCTGGACGCGGTCGCAGAGGGCATCCGCCTTGCCGGCAGGCAGATCAGCATCGTCATCGAGGGCCATACCGATGCGAGCGGCTCTGCCGAATACAACCTGCAGCTCTCTCGCCGCAGGGCCGAGTCGGTCAAGAACTATCTCGTGCTGCGTCACGGATTGCCCGCAGGCAGTTTCCGTGTCGTCGGCAAGGGCAAATACGATCCGCTGGTACGGGACAACCCGTTCGCTCCGGAAAACCGCCGCGTGCAATTCCGCGCCGGCGTGTAAGGAATCCAGAACATTCGATTCGCGAATGGGATGGAAGGCTGTCGCAAGCCCAAACAAGCAGCAACACTAACCCACTTAGCAAGGAGATCATCATGAAAGCAATCATCAAGACCGCCGCCGTTTCCCTCTTCGCCCTGATGTCGGCCTCGGCCTTCGCGGCCTCCACGACCGATGTCACCGTCGATGGCGCATCGCAGACCCAGTCGGGCAGCCGCAACGAGCAGAACATGGACGTCGGGAACTCCAAGGCCAGCACCTTCTCGGGCGCCCACACCCACGTCAAGGCGCGCAACCTGAGCCAGCGCCAGCAGGGATCGCGCAACAAGCAGACGATGGAGATCGGCAACGCCGAAGCCGGTACCTTCTCCGGTGCGACCTCGAACGTCAAGGCGGACAACGTTTCGCAGCGTCAGAACGGTTCCCGCAACGAGCAGAAGCTGCGTATCGGCAACGCCAAGGGCAGCACCTTCCAGAGTGCGACGTCGAACGTCGTGGCGAACAACATCAGCCAGACGCAATCCGGTTCGCGCAACAAGCAGGGCATGAACCTGGGCAACGCCGAGTAATGGGCCAACCCGACGGGTCCTCGTGCCTGCCAGGTGGCAGGTGCGGGGACGCGGGGAGAACGAGATGACGACGAGGCTGGCAGCAGTAGCGGTGATTCTGGCGATCGGCACCATGGCACCGCCCGCGTATTCGACCGATGCGGAACCGAGCGATCTGCCTGAGGCCTCGCTCGCAAAGCTCGCCAAGGCGCGTGCGAAGTCAAGCACGATGGGGGCGGGACAGCGCAGTTCGTCCGGCGGATCGCCGGCGTCGGGCGAGAACGCCGGCATCAGCGATTGCGGGATCAATATTGGCAACAGCATCAACGCACCGCGAGGCGCGGCGCCCAAGGAGATCATCGTCGTGGTCAAAGGCGACGTGATCAACGCGGACAACCGCTGCAAGTAAGCGCGAAGAACGAAGGACGTCGAGGAGCGAGGAGATGGAACGGAAGGGAGAAGGGGTCGGACGAGCTGTGGTGGCGACGCTTGCCGGCGCCTTCGTTCTGGGCGGTTGTGCATCGACCGTCAATGAAGAAGCACTGAAGGCCACCGACGAGGTCAAGGTAGGCCCGCAGGCCGCGCCATTCCGGACGATCACCAACTTTTCGCACGCTTTGCGCTGCATGGACAACCACATGATCACGTTCGGCGTGAGGGATGTCTCGGTTCTGGTCGAGGAGTTGACTGACCAGACGAAGAAGGTCAGCGCAGGGACGCGCGACATGCTGATCTCTGCAGTTTCGGAAATGACCAAGCGCAGCCGCTCGATCAAGCTGGTGGCATACGGCCAGGATTCCAACAATGTCATCGGCTTCCTGCAGCAAGCCGAGAGGAAAAGCGCTTATTCGCTGATTCCCCAGTTCGACATCAAGGGTTCGATCTCGCAGTTCGACGAGAGCGTCGCGAAGAAGGATGCGTCGTTCGGCGTTTCGCTGGGCGAGATCTTCAGCTATGGGCGGGCGAACACCGGCGCGGCGACGATACTCGGCGTCGATCTAACGGTGCTCGACACGGAAGACCTGTCCGTCGTACCGGGCGTCACATCGCGCAACGGCGTGGTCATTTTCAAGCAAGGCAAGGGTGTCGACTCGGACGCGCAGTACCGCAAGTTCGGCATCAACTTCAGCACCGCTCTCGCCAAGTCGGAAGGCAATGGCCAGGCGCTGCGCAATCTCATCGAGCTTTCCGTGATCGAGCTGTTCGGGAAGCTGACCAACTTGCCGTACTGGGGGTGTCTTGGCGCCGACCCGAACACAGAAGCCGTGAAGACGGAAGTTTCGGACTGGTACTACACGATGTCGGGTGACGTCGAGCAGATGATCGGCTACTTCCAGTACCAGTTCTCCCTGCGCGGCATTTACAGCGGGCCGGTCGACGGCAAGAGCAATCCGCAACTGGCGGAAGCGATCGAGAAATTCCGCGGTGCGGTCGGCCTCCCGGTAAACGCGAAGATCGATCTCGACCTGTTCTCGAGCTACCTGAATGCCGATCACGCCAGGCTGCAGGCGTCGTACGCCGCGATCAAGACGGCTGCCAAGGCCGCCGACCCCGAGCCGCGCGAGCCCATCGCACTGGCAATAGCGTCGGACAAGCACGCCGGCAAGTTCCGCCGCGGCGAAGTGATCGGCCTTTCCGTGAAGCCAAGCCGCGATGCCTACGTGTATTGCTACATGCGGGACGAAAAGAACAAGGTGCAGCGCTTCTTCCCGAACCGCTTCTCGCGCGACGCGATGGTGTCGGCCAAGGAGCCGCTCAAGCTTCCCGGCGATATGCGGTTCCAGATCACTGCCAGCGAAAAGGGCAAGGGCGAGACGATCATGTGCCTCGCAACACCGAATGAAACGCTGAATGCCCTGCCCGAAACGCTCAAGGCGCCCGACTTTGAACCGGTCGATAACGCTTCGCTCGATCAGATCAAGGCGGCGTTCGGGAATCTCGCTGGAAACGGTATGGGGTCCGCGCAATTCAAGATCGAAGTGCAGTAGCAACGATGGAGCCGAAGATGAGATACGCATTGGCCGCAGGACTCTGCCTGCTGACGCTGGCTGCAGTAGCCGGGGTGCGCAGCGACCGGGCGGCAGGCACGGTCGAAGTGGCGGCGGCCACGCCTGTTGCGCTGCCGCCGCCGGCTTACATCACGCCCGCCAAGCGGCCGTCCGGCATTGCGAAGGGCCCGAGCCTGCGCTGCTGGCAGTACGGCCGGCTGATATTCGAGGAACCGGTATCGGATGTGCCGGCCTCGTTGGGCAGTTCCGGGCACAAGTTCGAGGGGCGATCGGGCAATCTGCAACTGGTCGACATGCACAACGCCTCGTGCCTGATCAAATAGGCGCCATGCCATGAATCGCCGCAAGTTGTTGAAGATCGCCCTGTCCATGACGATGCCCGGATTGTTCCTGAGAAACGCGTGGAGCGCGGATGTGGTGCGCCAGGCGCGCACCGTGTCGGGTTTCGACCGCGTGGTCGTGCACGGCGTGATCGACCTCGCCGTGACGCAGGGCGACCGCGAACAGCTCTTCGTCACGGCCGAGGCGCGGCTGATGCCCAACATCGTGACACGCGTGGAGCACCGTACGCTGATCATCGAGACCAGCGGCAACCTGCGCACGGAGAAGAAGCTGAAGGCCGAACTGACGGTGCGCGACCTGATCGCTCTCGAAGCGGGCGATAGTGTCGAAGTCCGCGTCGAGCGCCTGCATGCGCCCGCGCTGCACCTGGAAATTTCCGGCAGTGCGGGCGTCATGGCGGCGCGTCTCACGATCGAATCGCTGAGCCTGCGTGCATCAGGTTCGGCCAGTGCGGACCTGGCCGGTACGACCGGCAGCCAGAAGGTGCACCTCGGCGGCTCGGCAGATTTTCGGGCCGGCCAGCTCGACTGTGCCGTGGCGCGCGTTGTCGCCTCGGGCTCGGCGAGCGCCACCCTGAAAGTGCGTGACAGCCTCGAGGCGGATGTCAGCGGCAGCGCGGAGGTCACCTACATTGGCAATCCCAAGATACGGAAGAAGGTCGGCGACGCGGCGTCACTCGAGCGCGGTTAGGGCCATCCGCGCTGCCTCAATGCAGGGAGGATGGCGGGGTTGGCGGAAACAATGCGGCGATCTCGTCGGCATCGAAACGATAGTCGTGGTTGCAGACCTCATCGTGGATTACCACTTCTCCATGTTCGCGCAGGATCGCGATCACTTCCTCGCGTCCGAGTGTGCGCAGCATGTTGCGTACCTTGTCCCTATCCTCCGGGCAATGATATTGCGCCGGCTTCGGATCGAACAGGCGAATCGATTCTTGCGGGAATACGCGCGGCAGCAAATCGACCGTCGGCACGACGGCAAGCTCGCGCGCCGTCACGGTTGCAGCGAGTTGCATCACGCGCGCCCAGCCGTCCGAATCACGCAGGTCCGCGCCCGGGAGTTTCTGGAGCAGCAGCCCGACCGCATTGTCCCGGTCTGCGGCGAGCATCAGGCTGGCCGGATGCTGGACCGATTGCGACAGGTAATGTTCGAAGACCTCGGCGACGGTTTCACCGTCGAGCGGCACGATGCTCTGATAGACGCTGCGTCCGCCGTCGTCCTGCATGGTCAGCGTGAGTTGGCCATCGGCGAACAGTTCCGGCAGGCGCAGTGACGCCGTGACCCCTTCCGCCCGCGCCATTCCGCGCAGGTGCAGATCCCGGGTGCATTCGACGAGCAGCAGCGAGAGCGGTCCGTTGCCGCGCAACTGCACCGACACGCGTCCCGGCTGCTTGAGGTTGCTGCCGATCAGCACGGTTACTGCCGCGAGCTCGCCCAGCCTGTTGCGGACCGTCGCGGAATAGTCGCGGCGCGACTGCATCTGCTGCCAGGCCCGGCTCAGGCGGACCATCATGCCGCTGACGTCGAGATCTTCGAACAGGAATCGCTGCACGAAATCGCTGCCGGCGTCACTCATCGGCATTCCTGACGAAGCTGGCCCAGGTGGCGGGTTCGAAGCCGACTAGCAGATGCCCGCCCGCCGTCTCGACGACTGGCCGCTTGATCAGGCTCGGGTAGGTCTGCATCAGCTGCACGGCCTTGCTCTGCGTGGTGATCTCCTGTTCTTCGGGTGTGAGCTTGCGCCAGGTCGTGCCCCTGGTGTTCAACAGCGTCTTCCAGCCCAGCACCTTGCACCAGGCATGCAGTCGCGCCGAGTTGACGCCCGACTTCTTGAAATCGTGGAAGTCATAGGGAATGCCGTGCTCGTCGAGCCAGGCAAAGGCCTTCTTCATCGTGTCGCAATTCTTGATGCCGTAGATTGCGTTCATGCGCGGATTGTAGCCTCAGCGCTTCAGTGCCCGCGCGAAGGCATCCGCCAGCGCACCGGCAGGCGCGGGGCGCGAATCGCGCTGCGGCTGGCGCTGCGGCGGGCGCTCGTTGCGCGGCTGCGGGCGGGCAGCACGCACGTCGTCGCGCTTCTGCGCCGGCGCGTCGTCCATGCGCATGGTCAGCGCAATGCGCTTGCGCGGGAGATCGACCTCGATCACCTTGACCTTGACCACGTCGCCGGCCTTGACCACCTCGCGCGGATCCTTGACGAACTTGTTCGACAGCATCGAGATGTGGACCAGACCGTCCTGATGGACGCCGATGTCCACGAAGGCACCGAAGTTGGTCACATTGGTCACCACGCCTTCGAGCACCATGCCGGGCTGTAGATCCTTGAGATTCTCGATACCGTCCTTGAATGCCGCCGTCTTGAATTCCGGGCGCGGGTCGCGGCCGGGTTTCTCGAGTTCCTTGAGGATGTCGCGTACCGTCGGCAGGCCGAAGCGCTCGTCGGCATAGTTTTTCGCGTCGAGATCGCGCAGCGTGCGCACGTCGCCGATCACCTGCTTCACGCTGCGCTGGACGTCGGAAAGGATGCGCTCGACCACCGGATAGGCTTCCGGGTGCACGGCCGAGGCATCGAGTGGATTGTCGCCGTTGGTGATGCGCAGGAAGCCGGCTGCCTGTTCGAAGGTTTTCGGGCCGAATCGCGGCACCTGGGTCAGCGCGGCGCGTGAAGCGAACGCGCCGTGGGCGTCGCGGTGCGCAACCAGGTTTGCCGCCAGCGTGGCGTTCAGGCCCGAGATGCGCGCCAGCAGGGGTACCGAAGCGGTGTTCACGTCGACGCCGACGGCATTGACGCAGTCCTCGACGATGGCATCTAGCGCCTTGGCCAGACGTGACTGATTGACGTCGTGCTGGTACTGGCCGACGCCGATCGCTTTGGGTTCGATCTTCACCAGTTCGGCGAGCGGATCCTGCAGCCGGCGCGCGATCGACGCCGCGCCGCGCAGGCTGACGTCGAGGTCGGGGAATTCCCGGGCGGCGAGTTCCGACGCCGAATAGACCGACGCGCCGGCTTCCGACACCACGATCTTGTGCATGCCGAGCCCGGCGTTCTGCTTGATCAGTTCCTGCGCCAGCTTGTCGGTTTCGCGCGAGGCGGTACCGTTGCCAATGGCGATCAATTCGACTGCGTGCCTCTTCGCGAGTTGCGCCAATGTGTGCAGGGCGCCGTCCCAGTCGCGGCGCGGCTCGTGCGGATAGATGGTCGCCGTGTCGACCAGCTTGCCGGTGCGATCGACCACCGCCACTTTCACGCCGGTGCGCAGGCCGGGATCGAGCCCCATGGTGGCGCGCGCGCCGGCCGGTGCGGCGAGCAGCAGGTCGCGCAGGTTGGCGGCGAAGACGCGGATTGCTTCTTCCTCGGCACGTTCGCGCAATGCGCCCATCAGGTCCAGTTCGAGCGACAGCGAAAGCTTGATGCTCCATGCCCAGCGCACGCATTCCTGCAACCAGCGGTCGGCAGGGCGCTTCTGGTCGACGACGGCGAAGCGCGCGGCGATGCGCCGTTCGCAACTGTTGGGGGTGTTGGGCTGGGGCGGCGTTTCGGCAAGCTCCTCGTCGAGCTTGAGCGCGACGCGCAACACGCCTTCATTGCGGCCGCGCAGCAGGGCGAGCGCGCGATGCGAGGGAATGTCGCGGAGCGGCTCGTTGTAGTCGAAGTAGTCGCGGAACTTGGCGCCTTCGGTCTCCTTGCCTTCGACCACGCTCGATACGACGACGCCGTGCGCTTCGACATACTCGCGCAATTCCCCGACCAGTTGCGCATCCTCGGCGAACTGCTCGATCAGGATCTGCTTGGCGCCGTCGAGCGCGGCCTTGACGTCTGCGACACCTTTTTCGGCGTCGACGTAGGCCGCGGCTTCGGTGTTCGGGTCGCGCGTCGGATCTGCCAGTAGCAACTCGGCCAGCGGACCGAGGCCGGCTTCACGTGCGATCTGCGCCTTGGTGCGGCGCTTCGGTTTGTAGGGTAGGTAGAGGTCTTCGAGGCGCTGCTTGGTTTCGGCGTGTTCGACTTCGGCGCGCAGTGCGGGCGTCAGCTTGCCCTGTTCCTCGATCGAGGCGATCACGGCGGCGCGGCGCTCCTCGAGTTCGCGCAGGTAGGTCAGGCGTTCTTCCAGCGTGCGCAACTGAGTATCGTCGAGCGCGCCGGTGACCTCCTTGCGGTAGCGCGCAATGAAGGGCACGGTGGCGCCTTCGTCGAGCAGGGCAACTGCGGCGATGACCTGCTGGGCGCGTACGCCGATTTCCTCGGCAATGCGTTGTTCGATCGGAGGAAGACTCATCGGTTTCGTTCTGCGATGCGGAAAAGACCGCGCACTATGGCGAAACTCGCCGCGTGAGGCAAGTGTCGCCGTTCAGCGTCGCAGACAGGCCATGACGACGGCACGGGCTGGGGTACAATGCGCGCCCCTGCCGCCATCAGTCGTGTCACGATGCGCAACCGGAGCCCGTTCGATCCCGCATGAGAATCAAATGTCTGCCCATCCTGATTGCGCTGCTGTTCGCGGTGCCGCCCTGGATGCCGCCGGCTGCCGCGAAACCGGCTGCGAAGGCGAGTACCGCTCGGCATGGCAAGGGCAAACCGACTGCCGCGACCGGCGTGAAGAAGGCCGTGGCGACGCGTGGAAAGAAATCGAAATCGGGCAAGGGGCGCCGTGCGCCACCCGCGGCACCGACGGTGCAGGGCGACGGGGCGGCGACGCCGGTGCGTGCCGATCCGGTGGTGCCAAAGAGCGTGCCGACGCGTGCCTATGCAGCCGACCCCCAGTCGTTCTACCTGAACGGGCAGCGCATACGCGTGCGCGGTGCGCCATTCATCGCACCCGAGGGCTCTGAGCTGGGCAAGCAGCGCCTGCAAAAGGCGCTCGATGGCGGCGACATTTCGCTTGTCGATCGCCGCGAAGATGCGGATGGCACGATCGAGGCCGTTGTACGTGTCAATGGACGCGACGTCGCGGACCTGCTGTTGCTGGACGAGATCCGCAGCGGCAACCTGCCCTGACTGCCAGGCTGCAGGGCGCATGGATGCTTGATCCTGGGCTAGCCATGCCTGCAGTCGCCATCTGGCGCGGCGTTCCGGGATGGTAGCGCTATGAGCAAGTCGCGATGCGCCTCTCGGGCGGCCCGTCGACAGGCTTCGCGCGTCGGTCAGCTTTCTTCGTCGGGGAGCCCGTGCTTCATGCCGAGCGCCCTCCAGCCGGCGACACCGAGCTTTTCCATTGTTTCGATGTTGCGCTCGAAGATGGTTGCTGCTTCGGGGAACGCCTCGACCGCACGCTCGATGCCCGCCTCGCGCAGCAGGTGCAGGGTCGGATAGGGGGCGCGGTTGGTGAAGTTGCCCGGGTCGTCGCGACCGGTGGCCTCGAACTGGAAGCGAGGGTGAAAGCTCGCGACCTGGATGACGCCCTCGTACTCGTTGCCGCTCACGGCCGCTTCCGCGAGTTCGACGAAGTCGTTGAAGTCGAGAAAATCCGGCAGCAGTGTCGGATGTATGAGCAGCGTGGTGTCGATCTCGGCCGGGTCGGTCGCCGCGAGCAGCGCGAGTTCGCGGTCGAGCTCTTCGAGGAATGCGTCGATGTGCCGCGCCTGGCTGACGACGATGCGGACCTGCTTCTTCGCGACCACCGACTTTGCGAACGGGCAAAGATTGAGGCCGATCACGGCCTTCTCGATCCAGTGCTGCATCTCGGAACGGATCGCGTTTTCATCGACAGGATTCATGGATTCCGATTCACTTCTGCGGATGCCCGCATGGTCCGTCGCGTTCATGCGTGGCCGGCCTCGTTGAGCCGCAGTTCGCCCAGCGCGGGGTCGAGCTGGTAGTAGGCCGCTAGCTGGTCATAGACGGCGGGATACTCCTCCTTCAGCAACAGCGGCGTCTCGAAAAAGGCTTCGCTCATCACCGCAAAGAACTCTGCCGGATGTTCCGCCCCGTATGGGTCGAGCGCCACGTCTTCTCCTTCGTCGACGCGCAGGCAGAAGTCCGCGTACGCGTCGCTGAAATCGCGTGCCCATTTGCGCCGGTCGATCGCGGGCGGCAGCGCAGGCATGCCGTCGGGTTCGCCGCTGCGCATGTCGAGCTTGTGCGCGAACTCGTGGATGACGACGTTCACGCCGTCGCTCTGTTCGCTTTCATCGAACCAGGACAGCAGCACAGGGCCCCCCTGCCAGGCTTCGCCGAGCACCGGGTCGTCGTACTCATGAACCACGCCCGCGTCGTCGGTGACGTTGCGCGGAATCACGAAGTCTCCCGGGTAGACGACGATGCCAACCCAGTCATCATAGGCCTCGAGGCCTATCTTGAGGATCGGCAGGCAAGCCTGTAGCGCGATCGTCAGGCGGATTTCGTTGGTGACCTCGAGTCCGTGTGCGCCGGCGATCTCCTTGTCGGCGAGAAACTCGAGCGCAAGGGCGCGCAGGCGTGCGCGGTCGCCATCATCGACAAAGGCGAGAAACGGCAGGCGCTGCTCGACGGCAAGCCAGCAGGCGTCGTCCACCTCGTAGCTGGATGCAGTCTGCTGGCGCTGCCAGCGGCGGAAAGCCGAGAACATGCCGGGGAACCAACGGGCGAGTTGCGAATCTCCCGTATTCTACGTGGGATAATTGCGCCATGGTATCCGTGACTCATTCCATCGACGCGTCCGGCGTCGCTCAAGTACCGATCGACCAGTTGTGCGAAGGGTTGGACGAGTTGTCGAGCAGGCGCATCGAGCGCGCGCTCGAAATCATCGAACCAATCTATCGAGACAAGCATCTCGGCACTGGCGAGCCGGTCTGGCAGCATGTGCTGGGCATGGCGCTGATAACCGTGTCGCAGCGGCTCGACGTCGACACGCGACTGGCTGCCTTGCTGTTCGCGATACACGACCACCAGCCCCAGGCCGGCGATCTGATCGAGCGCGAGTTCGGCCACGAAGTGGCACGTCTCGTTACCGGGCTGCATCGGCTCAATGGCCTGCGGCTGATCACGCGTGCGACGGCGCTTTCCTCCGTGCCGGAAGTGCGCGCGCAGACCGAAGTGCTGCGCAAGATGCTGCTGGCAATGGTCGAAGACATCCGTGTGGTGCTGCTGCGACTGGCGAGCCGTACCCAGACACTGCGCTACTACACCGACCACCCTGACGAGCGCCGTGCGGAGATTGCACGCGAGGCGATGGACATCTACGCGCCGCTGGCAAACCGCCTTGGCGTCTGGCAGCTCAAATGGGAGCTGGAGGATCTGTCGTTCCGCTTCCTCGAGCCTGAGACGTACAAGCGCATTGCGAAGCAGCTCGACGAGAAGCGTGTCGAGCGTGAGCAGTTCATCGCGGATGCCATCGCACGGTTGCGCAAGGAATGCTCAGCGGCCGGCATCAAGGCCGAGATCTATGGGCGACCCAAGCACATCTACAGCATCTGGAACAAGATGCGCGCCAAGGATCTCGCGTTTTCCGAGGTCTATGATGTGCGTGCACTGCGGGTGATCGTCGAAGAGGTCCGCGAGTGCTACACCGTTCTCGGCCTGGTGCATCAGATGTGGACGCCGGTGCCCAAGGAATTCGACGACTACATCTCCAAGCCGAAGGGAAATTTCTACCGCTCGCTTCACACTGCGGTGATTGCCGAGGATGGACGTTCGCTCGAGGTGCAAATACGCACGCGCGACATGCACAACCATGCGGAGCTTGGCGTGGCAGCGCACTGGCGCTACAAGGAAGGCATGAGCGGTGGCGCGGCGCAGGATGCGTATGGCGACAAGCTGGCGCTGCTGCGCGATCTGCTCTCGTGGCGTGACGAGATCGCCGATTCGTCGGACTGGGTGGAGCAGTTCAAGCGCGCAGCGCTCGACGACACGATCTACATTGTCACGCCGCAGGGCAGGGTGATCGATCTGCCTCGCGGTTCGACGCCGATCGATTTCGCCTACCGTGTGCACACCGAACTCGGCCATCGCTGCCGCGGTGCGAAGGTCGATGGTGCGCTGGTGCCGCTCAACACCCAGTTGAAGTCCGGGCAGACGGTCGAAATCGTCTCGACGAAGCAGGGCGGGCCTTCGCGCGACTGGCTCAATGCACAGCTGGGCTACCTGCATTCCTCGCGTGCGCGTACCAAGGTCAAGCAGTGGTTCTCGGAGCAGGACGAGGCCCAGACGCTGGCCGACGGCCGCGCCTGGGTGGCGCGCGAGTTGCAGCGCGAAGGGGCGACGCAGGCAAACATCGACGAACTGGCCGGCAAGCTCGGCTTCGCCAATGCCGAAGCCATGTTTCTCGCCGCAGGGCGCAACGACCTCGGGCCGCGTGCGCTGCAGGTTGCCTTGCGTGGTCCGTCCGAACCGACGGCGGCGCCGGAGTTCGTGCCGCGCAAGAGCAAGGCGGGCGACGGCGACGACGGCGTACTGGTGGTCGGCGTCGGCAAACTGCTGACGCAGCTTGGGCGCTGCTGCAAGCCCGCGCCGCCGGACGCGATAATGGGTTACGTGACCCGTGGCAAGGGCGTGTCGATCCACCGTGCCGATTGCCCGAACTTCGCGAACATGGCGCGGGTGAATCCCGAGCGTGTCATTGCAGCAGACTGGGGCGAGTCGGCAGGCGAAAAGGGCGGTGCCGTATACCCGGTCGAGATCGCCGTCGAATGCGCTGATCGTACCGGACTGTTGCGGGATATCTCCGAGGTTCTTTCGCGCGAGAAGATCAACGTGATAGCCGTGAATACGCTGTCGAGGCAGGGGCGCGCGTTCATGAGCTTCACGGTGGAAGTGTCCGGCGTGCCCCAGATCCAGCGTGCACTGAAACTGATCGGCGACGTGCCGTCTGTCGTCTCGGCGCGTCGCGCCTGATGCTGCTGCCTGTCGAAGCGCTTTCCGGCTGATCTGGTCCGGAAATCGCGCATGAATCGCGCGTACGGGGCGCGGATCACGGGCTACAATCGCGCGACCGAGTCAACGCCCCGTGAACCATGTCCGACCTCATTCTCGTCCTGAACGCCGGCTCATCCAGCATCAAGTTCGCACTCTACGATGCGGACGACGAACCGCGGCTGCGGCTCAAGGGGCAGGTGGAGGGAATCGGCGTGGCGGCGCGGTTCGTGGCCCGGGATGCACATGGCAATTCGCTCGGCGAGCAGCGCTGGATGGACGGCATTCAGCCCGATCACGAACTGGCCACCGAGTTTCTGTTGCACTGGCTGCGTGCCGAGGTTTCCGACGGGCGTCTGATAGGCGTCGGCCACCGCGTCGTGCATGGCGGAACCCGGTTTTCAGTGCCGGCCCGTATCGATTCGGATGTTGCCGATTACCTTTCGCGTCTGGTGCCGCTCGCGCCGCTGCATCAGCCGCACAATCTCGCGCCGATCCGCCGCATTGCGCAGCAGGCCGGTGCACCGCCGCAGGTTGCCTGCTTCGACACTGCGTTTCACCGGACTCAGCCGGAGGTGGCCCAGGCATTGCCGCTGCCGCGCGAGATCACGGATCGCGGTGTCCGCCGCTACGGCTTCCACGGTTTGTCGTACGAGTACATCGCATCCCAGCTGCCGGCTATCGATGCGAGGGCAGCCAGGGGCCGCACGGTGGTTGCGCATCTGGGTAACGGCGCCAGCCTGTGCGGCATGGTGAATGGATGCAGCATGGCCAGCACCATGGGATTCACCGCGCTCGAGGGCCTTATGATGGGCACGCGGACGGGGTCGATCGACCCGGGCGTCATTCTCTATCTGTTCGACACGCTGCACATGAACGTGCATGACGTGACCGCGCTGCTCTACAAGCGATCCGGCCTGCTCGGCGTTTCCGGCATTTCGAGCGACATGCGCGTGCTCGGCGCAAGCGAGAACATCCACGCGCGCGAGGCGATCGACCTGTTCGTCTACCGAGTCGTACGCGAAATCGGATCGATGGCTGCGGCCATCGGCGGCATGGACGCGCTGGTGTTTACGGCCGGCATCGGCGAGAACGACGCGGGCTTGCGCGAAGCCGTGTGCCGGGGTTGCGCGTGGCTGGGCCTGGATCTGGACGAGCAGGCCAACGCAGCACACGACCAGAGGATCACGCTGGGGTCGAGTCGCGTTTCGGCCTGGGTGATTCCGACCGACGAAGAACTCATGGTGGCGCGCCATACGCGCTCACTGTTGCGTACCTGAATCGGGCAAGGCAGGAAAAGAAACGCCGACCCATGGTCGGCGTTTTTTGCTTCGCGCTTTGGGGCTCAGAGCATGAAGCCGAGGTCGCGTTTGGCGGCGTCGAAATTGCCGAGGTTCGGAAACACGTTCAGCAGGTCGGTGTCGCCGAGCCCGAACCAGCGGGCCATGGTTGCAGCATATTGATCGACGGAGATCTCGGGCAGCAGGACACGGCTGACCTCGTTCGGATTGTCGTAGCCGATCTTCTTGTCGCTGATGCCGATCTCGGGAAAATTACCGTAGATGTCGCCACCCTTGACCGCGCCGCCGACCACGAAGTGGTGCGAGCCCCAGCCGTGGTCGGTGCCGTCGCCGTTGCTGTTGATGGTGCGGCCGAAATCGGATGCAGTAAAAGTCGTTACGTTGGCGCTGAGATCCCCGACCGTCGGCAGCGTGCGCAGCGTCTGGTCGAAATAGTTCAGCGCGTGCGACACGCGGGCAAGCAGGTTCGCCTGGTTGTCGTTCTGGGTGCTGTGGGTATCCCATCCGCCGATGCTGACGAAGAACACCTGGCGTTTGACGCCCAGCGTCGCTTGCGCGGCAATGATGCGCGCCACCAGTTGAAGTTGTTCGGCGAGCCGGTTGGTCGACATGACGCCGGTGACCGGATGGGCGTACTGAATTGCAGTTGTACCGCCAACCGCGGTTTTTTCCGGCAGTGCAGCACGCAAGTCGCGTTCGGTGTTGATCGAGCGCGAGAAGACCGCGGCCGTGTCCTGCTCCAGCAGGTGGGTGCGGGTCGCCGTCGTCACCTGCTCGATTACCTGCGTTGCGGTCGGCGCGCCGAACATCCAGTCCCAGCCGATGCGAATCGCGCCGTCCGTGCCGATCTGATACGGAATCATGTCGTTACCGGCGAGGAAGACCGTCGATTGCGACGTCGAGATGCACGTAAGGATGCGGCGAGAGCCGTTGAGGCCGGCCAGGATGTCCCCCATGCGGCCGCCCCAGCCGAACTTCGATCCTTCCGGCGCAAATGACTGCCAGATCGACTGCTGGTCGTTGTGCGATTGCAGCCGTGGCGGGAGCGGCACGGAATCGTTGTAGTACTGCGACTTCGTGGTCGGCACGATGAGGGGGCCGACGTTTGCGACGATCGCAGCGCGCTTGGCGTCGAACATTGCCTTCATGTGGGTCATCGCGGGGTGGATCGCAAATGTGCGTGTGCCCTGGGCCGTGGTCGGCACGACCGGCAGCACGCCGCCGAGCTTCTGGTTGGTGCCGGGCGCTGTCGGTACCTTGGCTGTCCCGGGAGGCATGAGACCGATCGTCGTGGCGGTCTGCTTGCGCAAGGCCGAGTAGCGGGTCCAAGACGGTGTGTCGGTCGCCAGCACGGTATTGACCGAGTCGTTTCCCCCGTTGAGGAACACGCACACGATCGCCTTGTAGTCCGACGCCGTCTGGGCGGCGGCCGATCCGATGCAACCAAGGTTGATTGCAAGCGGGGCGCCGGCGCCCATCGCGGAAAGCGCACTGGCACGGCGCAGGAACTCACGGCGGTTCAGGTCGATGTTTCTCATGTTGGGCTCGTCACTTCTGCACGATGAATTCGGAGGAGGTCAGGGCCAGCAGCAGCGCGAAGCGGACCCTGTTGAGTTTCGCCTCGTCGACCGCGGCCTTGTTGGTCGCTGTCGCGTCAGGGACCGTGATCGTCAGGACACCATTTGCGATCGCGGCCTTGAGCGTATCCGACATCTGGCCATTGAGCAGCTTGGCATTGATCCGCTCGGCCAGTTCGCTCGGGGTGGTGGCGAGCGCCATCAAAGGCGCGTAGTCAGGTTTGATGTCGCCCTTGCTCGTGCCCCACAGTGGCAGGCCGTTGCTCAGCGCGTAAGCGACGAAATTGGCATAGCCTGCCATCGACACCTCGTTCGCAATCTGGAGTTCCGGTACCACCATGCCGGCATCACCGGAAGCGCTGTTCGGCGGCAGGTAGCCAGGCCGGTAGAAATTGAACACCGACGGCGAGTACATCGGGCTTTGCGCGAGGCTGTAGGACGGATCGTCGGTTCGTCCGACGGGGAAGCGGCCGGTCGTGGACTTGGCGTTGAGCGCGCGCATGAAGGCACTGATTCGCAGTATCGGCTCACGCAGCTTGCCGTAGCTGGCGGTGATGGTCGAATTCCTCGCCTCAGGATCGAGCAGGATCGCGCGGATCACCGCTTTCATGTCGCCGCGAACGCCGGCGCCGTTGTTGTTGAAAGCTGAGGCAACGCGTTCGACATAGGCGGGGCTGGGGTTGCTCGTCACCAGTCGCTGGATCAATTGCTTGCCGATGAACGGTCCGACGTTCGGGTGGTAATAGAGAGTGTCGAGTGCCACGCGCAGGCTGGTCAGCGGGTCCGGCTCAACCTGTGCCGGGATCATGACACCGAGAAACGCCTTTTCCGACGTCGAATGGTACTGCGGGTAGGCGACCATCGGCCGATAGTTGCGCGCCGCGTTGGACTTCCATCCATACCAGTATTCGTCGTTCAAGGTCGTGGAATACCAGCCGAAGCCGGTGAAGACCTTCGCCAAGCCGGCAACGTCGGCAGGCGTGTAGGTGGGGATCGGCAGGCCACCCTCCAGCTTTGGCGTGCCGTCCAGATTGAGCTGGACCAGGCCGATCGAGAACAGCTGCATGACTTCGCGAGCGAAGTTCTCGTCGGGGAGCCGGCCGGACTCCGGGTCTTCCTTCTCGTTACCGAGGTGGGAGAGGTAGCGGCCCATCATGGGCTGGAGTGCGACTGCCTCGAGCAGCGTGCGATAGTTGCCGAATGCGCCATCGCCCAGCATGTCGAGATAGGCTGCGACGCCGCGTGTTCGATCATCGTAGTAGTCGATGGAACCATCTGCCATCGAAATGACGAATATCTCGGACAGAGCGAAAGCGACACGCTGACGCAACGGGTCGCCGCCGGTCAGCGCCTGCTTCCAGAAGCTGCCGGTGACCTGGTCGCCATTCGCCGTCTGGTCACCACCGGATGCTGCTTTGAGGCGTGCGTTCTCGCTGTCCCAGAACGTGCCGTGGTAGGACCTGGGCTTGGTGAATTGCTCCTCGATCCAAGCCCGGTAACCGATCTGCGAAACACGGGTCGTATCCCCATCGGTCGGGCCGAATGTCGCCTGCGTCAGGAAGCGCGTCGAGTCGGTACTGGCGCCCGGAAATTCGTTGAGGTTCTTGCTCGGCAGAGTTACGCCCGCCATGCTCGCCGACGAGATTCCGTACATCTGCACCCAGGACGCGTTGTTGGTCATCTTCCAGATGCCGTATTGGGATCCGAAATCAAAGATGACGTCGTCCTGGAGATTGGCGTCGGTGTCGATCGACAGCAAGCCCTTGGCGGACAGTCCGTGCAGCTGGACCCACTCCGAGGGCTTCAGATACTTCGAATACTTCCAGATACCGTATTGCGTATCGAAGTCGACCAGGAGCGTATCGAGGTAGCCGCTGCGGGTCAGGTCGCTTGCGATCGCGGACTTTGCGCTGACGCCGTGCAGCGGTGCCCAAGTGGTGTTGTTGTAGCGAATCCAGATTCCGTATGCCGGCCCGAAATCGATGACGAGATCGTCCTGCTTGTTGCGATCGAGGTCGGCGCGCAATATCCAGCGGGCGGAAACCGAGTGCAGGCCGACCCAGGTGTTGTTGTTCTGATAGACCCAGATTCCCATCTGGTCGCCGAAGTCGATCACTGCATCGGGGCGGCCGTTGTGGTCCATGTCCGCGACTACGGCGGATTTCGCGGTGTTTGCGTGCAACTGGACCCAAGTCGTCGAGTCCTTCAGCATGAATATTCCGTAAGGATCGCCGAAATCGACGATCAGGTCGTCGCGTCCGCTACCGTCGAAGTCCGCAGCGATGATCCACTTGGCCGTTAGATTGTGGATCTGCTGCCAGTTGCCGTTGTCCAGCAATGCGTAGATGCCCAGCGAACTGCCGAAGTCGATTACCGTGTCGGCGAGGTTGTTGCGATTCACGTCTGCACGAACGGCCGACTTGATGGATTGCTTGTGAAGGTAGTTCCAGGCATTGCGCGAACTGGAGAATGCCCAGAGTCCGTGCGAGGTGCCGAGATCCAGCAGTACGTCGCGTCCTTTTGCCGTCACCGAGCCGGACGGCGGGCTGGTCTGCGCCGCGGAGGCGTCAGGCAGCGAGGGAATCGACGAGGACAGGGCTACAACGAGGGAAAATCCAATTATTCGCAGGCACGAGCGGAGCATGTTGCAACCTTCGGTCGTCAGATGTCGGGGGAGGCATTGCCGCGCACGTCGATTGCAACGGGGCGCGATACGCATCAAGCAACAAATGCGCCAATAGCATGCGATGCTGTCATATCGGGGTAACTGTGACGGTAGGGTGCGTTACCCGATATCCTCGGTGTCGTGATTCGGCGACGTGACGGTCTGTTCCACAGTGTGCGCGGTAGCATGGTGCTGTGACGAATTTTGTCATCGGGAGCATATTCGGATAGGCTCATGAAGCAGCGGATTCGAACGGGTGGCGGTCTGCGTGGCGGGTCTGGGCGGACAATTCTCGGGGGGAAAATTGAAAGGGATACTGGAGGATCTTGGCAAACGCTATCGCGTATCAGACGGGCGCCGGTTTCGTCTGAACCAGTTTGCGCCTGACGATACCGGCCCCTTTGGCCGCGACGACGAGGAAGCGGCTGGATCGATGCTCGGTGCGTGTGTCGAACAGATGGCGGAACTTCAGGACAAGCTGTATGCGCAGGACCGCTGGGCGCTTCTGCTGATCTTTCAGGCGATGGATGCGGCCGGCAAGGATTCGACGATCAAACAAGTGATGTCGGGCATCAATCCGCAGGGTTGTCAGGTGTTCAGCTTCAAGGCACCTTCGGAGGGTGAGCTTGACCACGACTACCTTTGGAGGGTGATGTGTTGTCTGCCGGAGAGGGGGCGCATCGGTATATTCAATCGCTCGTATTACGAGGAGACGCTTGTTGTTCAGGTGCATCCCGAAATACTCGAACGCCAGCACCTGCCGCCGGAACTGGTGACGCGGAATATCTGGAAGGAGCGATACGAGGACATCGGCGCGTACGAACGCTACCTTTCACGTAACGGCATCCGGATTCTCAAGTTCTTCCTCAACGTGTCCAAGGGCGAGCAGAAGCGCCGCTTTAGCCAACGTCTGGATCAGCCTTCGAAGAATTGGAAATTTTCGGCGGCGGATCTGCGCGAGAGGGAGCGTTGGGAGGAATACATGGCTGCCTACGAGTCTACGATCCGGCATACCGCATCGCCGCATGCGCCGTGGTTCGTCGTGCCTGCGGACAACAAGTGGTTCACCCGTCTGGTTGTCGCATCCGTCGTGGTGGAAACCATGAAGAGCATGGATCTGCGTTACCCCCGTCTGACACCTGCCCAGCGCGACGAGCTGGAACGGGCGCGTGGCGAACTGGCTCGGGCTGGCAAGTCCGGCGCAAAGCGCAAGCGCTGAGACGGACGTCCGACAAGGAGCGCGTCGGTCAACCGGCCGCGAGGTGGCGGGCGGCTTCCGCAGACCCGAAGTATTGCCGCAAGGACCCTGCGGGTACGGGGGCGCCAAGATAGAAGCCCTGCGCGTGTGTGCAGCCATCGCGGCGCAGGGCGTCCAACTGCTCTCTGCTCTCCACCCCTTCCGCGACGGTGGAGATACCCAGTGTCGATGCCAGTGTCACCACCGATCGAACGATCGCTTCGGCCTCCTGCGATTCGAGCATCTCATGTACGAATGAGCGATCGACCTTGAGGGTATCGAATGGGAGCCGCCGAAGGTATGCGAGGGAGGCGTAACCGGTACCGAAGTCGTCGAGAGCGAGCTTGACGCCGGTAGCATGCAAGGCCTGCAGCTGGTCGAGCGTGGCTGCGCTTTCGTTCAGAAACGCGGTTTCGGTGATCTCCAGTTCCAGCCTGTCACTGGCCAATCCATGCGTGCGCAGCATTTCCCCGATCTGGGAGCAAAGGTCCTGTCCAACGATCTGCACCGGTGAAATATTCACGGCGATTCCGAGATGAGCAGGCCAGGTGGCGGCCTCCGCGCAGGCGCGATCGAGCAACCAGCGTCCGAGCCTGACGATCAGTCCGGACGATTCGGCGATGGGAATGAATTCGCCGGGCTCCATCCAGCCATGGACGTGATGGTTCCAGCGGATCAGTGCTTCGAAACGCGTGATTTCGCCTGTCTCGATCGACACTTGCGGTTGATACCAGAGGGTCAGATCCCCGCGCTCCATCGCGTTGCGCAGTTCGCGTTCGATGAGCTGGCGCCTCTGCATCGTGCTCGCCATGCCGGGCTCGAAGAACCGGAACCGACCGCGGCCCTCCGCCTTTGCGGCGTAGAGGGCGAAGTCGGCATCGCGCAGCAGCGAAGAAGGGGCCGTCTCTCTGTCGGACAGCATCGCGATCCCGAGGCTCGCGCCGATCGTCATCTTGGCCCCGTCGAGTTCGCATGGTTGCTCCAGGTCGTCCAGAAGACGCCTGGCGAACCGCGCCACTTCGGCCGGACCGTCGGCGTCCGCCAAAAGCAGACCGAACTCGTCTCCGCCGAGCCGGGCGACCAGATCGGTTTGGCGGGTGGCAGTCAGCAGACGCTGCGCGACGATCTGTAGCAACTGATCGCCGGCGTGATGCCCCAAAGCGTCGTTTACGTCCTTGAACTTGTCCAGATCCAGGCAGGCCACGGCGAGGTGCGACTGCTCTGCGGGCGAATCCAGCATCGTCCGCAGGCGTGCGAGGAACTGGTAGCGGTTTGCCAGCCCGGTGAGATTGTCGTGATGTGCCAGATGCGCGATCTTTTCGTGTGCCCGCCGCGCATGGGTGACGTCGGTCGCGACGCCGCGCCAGCCAGAAGGCATTTTTTCGGGCGTGGTAACCGGCTTTGCGGTCAGCGACCACCATTTCGTCTCATTGCGGACGCGCAACGGGATGACGAAATCGCGAAACGGCTCACGCGAGGAAAGCAGATCCCGCAATTCCGAAATGTTCCCGGCGTGTTCGTCGGCAAGATCGGGAATGTTGCGCTTGAGGTGGTCGAACAGATAGGCGTTGGCAAGTTCGTCGATCGACGTGTCGAGCATCTCGGCCAGACGCGGCGATGCATGGCGCAACCTCCCGTGCTCGTCGATCTCCCACAGAACGTCGCTCATGCTCTCCTCGAAGTCGCGCAGGAGCAAGCTGATCACCTGCGCCTGTCGCTCGGCGCGTGCTTCCGCCATGAGGCGCGCACCGAACGCATGTGCCGTCTCGATTACGCTGGCGATGACGATGAAACCATAGATGCAGAGCAATCCGGCAAGCGTTGCAAACACGGAGTCGGGAACCCGAAACATTGCGAGAGCGGAGCCGATCGAGAGGATGAGTACGTAAAGGCTCGCCGCGAACGGAACCGTCGTCAGTGCAAATCCACCTGCGCAGATCATGCCGGCGCAGATGCATGCAAGCACGATCTGGCGATGCGGGTCTGCTCCGTCGAAGAGTACGATGGGAACCGCTGCCCAAAGAAAGGCGAGCGCCGACGCATGAATGGCGGCGCGCCGCAGTGCGCGCGGAGAGGCCGTTTGCCGCAACGCGCCGCGGCGCATGGCAAACCACGAGCGACCGCCGGCCAGCGCGGCAATGAACACGGCGCTCACCCAGAAAATCAGAAACGCGTGGGACGCCACGGGCCAGAACGCCTTGGCAACCAGCAGGGCGTTCACGACGTTGGCCAGCATGGTCAGCGGTGTGAGCCGGAGTACTGCCTGGATCTGCTTAGCCCGGAACGCCGGAGCCTGGGGTTCGTCGTCAGGATAGATCGTGAACAGGCGCTGCATCGCCTGCCTGACCGGCAGGTGAAGAACCGCGGAGAAATCGAGAAAGAATCGATCCATGCCGTATGGCTGCCCCGGCTGGTTGGAAGCGGCCCGAAACGCTGCCGAAGAGTTGGCCGACGAGAATTCGCCACGTCCGCGCAGTCCTGCCACGCGAGACACTGTCGCCCGTCTCTCATGCCGCCGGGAGGGGGGCGGAAAGCATCGATGATACAGCCGACCTGGCTCCGAATGAAGGGACCGGCGATGGAGAGTCGTCTGCGGTTCTTTCAAGATAACGGGTCGCGCCCCGGCGTGGTAGTGGTGCCCGGCTGCCGCAGCCGGTTCGCCGGTGCGGGATGGCGATCGCCAGATCCGAATCACCCTACGCGACCCAGGATTTCACCCGGGACCGCACCGTCATGTTTCGGTCGCCGACCGGGTCAGGCGGACGCCCCCAGGTCGAGCAGCAGGCTCTCCTGCGCCACCGACCGGGTACGCCGGTTGGGCGGCCTGCTGTAGTTGCCGTTGGCATCCATCGTCCAGGCCTGTGCGTTGTCATGAAGGTACGGACGCAGTCCTTCCTTCATCACCCGGCGCTTGAGCCTGTCGTCGAGCACCGGGAAGCAGACCTCGATGCGACGGAACACGTTTCGTTCCATCCAGTCGGCGCTGGATAGATACGTCCTTTCCGCGCCGTCCGCATAGAAATAAAAGATGCGTGAATGCTCGAGGAATCGGCCGACCACTGAACGGACGCGGATGTTGTCGGACAATCCCGGGACGCCGGGCCGCAGGGCACAAACGCCGCGCACGATGAGGTCGATCTCGACCCCGGCTTCGCTTGCTTCGTAGAGCGCGGAAACGATCTGCGGCTCGAGCAACGAGTTCATCTTTGCGATGATGCGTCCCTTGCGTCCCGTCCGCGCAGCGTCGGCCTCGGCCTGGATCGCTGCAATCAGCTTCGAATGAAGGGTGAAGGGCGCCTGCCAGATATGCTTGAGCTCGCCGGCACGGCCCAGTCCGGTGAGCTGCTTGAACACCTCGTGCACATCGGCGCCGATCTCGTCGTTTGCCGTGAGCAGGCCGAAATCGGTGTACATGCCCGACGTGCGAGGATGGTAGTTGCCGGTGCCGAGATGGACGTAGCGCCGAAACTGTGTCGGCCTGCCTTCCCCCGATGCCTCGCGGCGCAGGATCAGAAGCATCTTTGCATGCGTCTTGTAGCCGAAGACGCCATACACGACGTGTGCGCCAGCCTCTTCGAGGCGTGCGGCGATCGACAGATTCGCCTCTTCGTCGAAACGCGCCATCAACTCGACGACTACGGTGACCTCCTTGCCCTTGCGCGCCGCGCGCAACAGCGCTTCCATGAGCACGGATTCGCTTCCCGTTCGATAGACGGTCATCTTGATCGCCACGACCTGGGGGTCGTCGGCGGCGTAGTTGAGCAGATCGATGACGGGCGCAAAACTCTGGAACGGGTGGTGCAGCAGTACGTCCTGCTGGCGCATGACCTGGAAGATGTCGTGACGGCGTTCAAGCGACTTCGGCCGGCCGGGGCGGAACGCCGGGTATTTCAGGTCCGGGCGATCTACCCAATCGGGCACGCGCATCAGGCGAACGAGGTTGACCAGGCCATGGACTCGGAATAGATCGGCGCGCGCAAGGCCGAACTGCTGCAGCAGGAACTCCGCCATGACTTCAGAGCAGTTATCCGCGACCTCGAGGCGTACGGCGTCGCCAAAGTGGCGCTGCGGCAGTTCTCCCTGCAGGGCCGCGTGAAGATTCTTCGTCTCTTCCTCGTCGACGAACAGGTCCGAGTTGCGCGTAACCCGGAATTGATAGCAGCCGAGCACGTTCATGCCCTCGAACAGGTCGCCCACGTGGGCGTGCAGCATCGAGGAGAGGAATACGAAGCAATGGTCGAGGCCCGAAATGTCCTTGGGCAACTGGATTACGCGTGGCAAGGCGCGCGGGGCCTGCACGATCGCCGCGCCGGAGTTGCGCCCGAAGGCATCCAGTCCGTCCAGTTCTACCGCGAAGTTGAGGCTCTTGTTCAGTACGCGCGGAAACGGGTGTGCGGGATCGAGTCCGATCGGCGTAAGCAGGGGCATCACTTCTCGCTGGAAGTATTCCTTCACCCAGGCTTGCTGTGGCTCGGTCCATCTGCTGCGACGCAGGATGACTATGCCTTCCTTTTCCAGGGCAGGGAGAATCGTGTCGTTGAGCAATGCGTACTGCTCGGCGACCATTTCGTGGGCTTCCTCGGCCACACGCTGGTAAATCTCGCCCGGGGGCAACCCGTCCGCACCGGCCGCGGTCGAACCCAGCTTGATCTGCTCTTTCAAGCCCGCCACGCGAATCTCGAAGAACTCGTCGAGGTTCGATGACACGATGCAGAGAAAGCGCAGCCGTTCGAGCAAGGGCACGCGCTCGTCTGCGGCCTGTGCGAGTACGCGGCGCTGGAACTTGAGCAACGATATCTCGCGATTGATGAAGTACTCGGCAGGGAAACGGGCCTGGTTGGGTTCTCGAATCATGCGGGCGGATGTCGTGGCTGCGACGACGGGTCGAATGAGGACAGTCCCTAGTATGTGACAAGAATACTTCAGGCAGATTACAGCGCGGGCGCTGCTCCCCGGGGGCAAGGCCGGCAAGGTACGGGTGATAAGATTCAAGGCTTGGATCCGCCGGGAAACCGGCTCCGGCCGGGTTGCTGCTCGTTACATAACAAGTTCGAGAAATCAATGGGTTGTATGGATGGGATATGAACTGATTGCGGCTGTCGACCTGGGGTCGAACAGCTTTCGCCTGCAGGTTGGTCGGGTCGTGGACGATCAGATCTATCCCCTCGACGGCCTCAAGGAACCGGTTCGTCTGGCGGCGGGATTGACCTCGCAGAAGACGCTGGATGGCGCGTCGCAGCTTCGCGCACTCGAAGCGCTGCGCAAGTTCAACGAGCGGTTGCGCGGCTTCGCGCCGGGCGCGGTGCGCGCGGTCGCCACCAATACGCTGCGCGTGGCAAAGAATGCCCCGCAGTTTCTCGTCCAGGCGGAAGCGGCATTGGGTTTTCCGATCGAGGTCGTCGCCGGCCGCGAAGAGGCGCGGCTGATTTACGTCGGTGTGGCGCACACGCTGCCCGACCCCGAGCGGCAGCAGTTGGTCGTCGATATCGGCGGGGGCTCGACCGAGTTCATCATCGGTCGCAGCTTCGAACCCGTCGAACTCGAATCGCTCTACATGGGCTGCGTCGGCTTCACGATGCGCTATTTTCCCGACGGGCGCGTCGACAAGCGCGGACTGAAGGAGGCCGAACTCGCCGCGCGCACCGAAATGCAGACCATCGTGCACACTTTCCGCGAAGTGGGATGGGAGGCTGCCGTCGGTTCCTCGGGAACGGCCAAGGCCCTGGCCGATCTGCTGGAACTCAATGGATTGTCCGACGGCGACATCACGCGCGACGGACTTGAAGCCTTGCGCAGCCACATGCTGCGTGCGGGCAACGTGAATCGCCTGCCGATGGAGGGAATGCGCGCGGACCGGTTGCCGGTGCTGCCGGGCGGGTTCGCGATCATGTCTGCGGTATTCAAGGAGTTCGGACTCGAGCGCATGGCGTTCTCGGAAGGGGCGCTGCGTCTCGGGGTGCTGTATGACCTGCTCGGGCGCTATCACCACCATGATCTTCGCGATGCCACCGTGGTGCAGTTTGTTCGGCGCTATCAGGTCGAATCGGGGCAGGCGCAGCGCGTCGCGGAATCGGCACGCGCGCTGCTTGCGCAGTTCGGCGAGTCAGGGCACGAGCACGACGATACCGATGCCCGAATGCTGGAATGGGCGGCACATCTGCACGAGATCGGCATTTCGGTCGCGCATTCGAGCTACCACAAGCATAGCGCCTACATCCTTGCCAATGCCGACATGCCCGGTTTCTCGCGCATGGACCAGGGCCGCCTCGCGCGCATCGTTCTGGCCCACCGTGGCAAGCTCGAGCGCGTGCAGGCGATTGATCCGCGCAGTGCCGACTGGGTGCTGATCTTCTGCTTGCGTCTGGCCGTGCTGTTGCACCGGGCGCGCGACGACGCGCCGCCGCCGCCATTGCGCGTCCGTGGCGACAGCACGGGGTTCGCCGTGGACGTGCCAGCTGATTGGCTCGACGCTTCGCCGTTGACCGCGGCAATGCTCGAGGACGAAGAACGTCAATGGTCCGGCATCGGCAAGCACCTGAAAGTGCGCGCGGTCCGCGAGGACGGCACGAAGCGCGCAGTCCGCTAGATCCCGATGCAGCAACCGGCCATTTCGCGTTCGACCGACGGCCCGACGACGCGAATCGTCGTCAGTGGAACCTGGACGCTGTCCGGGATCGGTAACGAAATCGATTCGCTCGAAGTCGAGTTGCGCAGTCTGAGCGCGACGGACGGTGTGGCGTGGGATCTTTCGGGCATCGAACGACTGGATTCAGTCGGTGCTGCCGTGCTGCTGCGCGGCTGGCATGGCGAGTATCCGGCCGTACTGCTGTGTCCGGACGGCAAGCGCGCAATCATCGATCGCCTGCGCGCAGTCCGCACGCATGTGGCGGAGCGTCCGCGTCGCGACTCGCTGGCATGGGTGCTCGCACTCGGCGCCGGTGCGCAGCGCTTTCGCGACCATGCCATCGAGATCGTCGCCCTGCTCGGGCGTCTGGTTCTCGATTGCGCCCACATCCTGCGTCACCCCGCCGACATGCCGTGGAAGGAGGTATCCGCGAATCTCTACAAGGCGGGCGCACGCGCACTCCCGGTTACGTCGCTGGTCGGCTTCCTGATCGGCGTTGTGTTGTCCTACCTGTCAGCACTGCAACTCAACCGCTTCGGCGCCGACGTGTATATCGTCAACCTGCTCGGCATCGGCATCATCCGGGAGCTTGGCCCCGTGCTGGTGGCCGTGCTGGTGGCGGGGCGATCGGGTTCGGCGATGACGGCGCAACTCGGCGTCATGCGCGTCACCGAGGAAATCGACGCGCTGTCCATCATGGGCGTGTCGCGCACGCTGCGCCTGGTCCTGCCGAAAGTTCTGGCACTTTCAATTGCGATGCCGCTGATCACGGCGTGGACGTCGGGCGTTGCGTTGATCGGCGGGATGGTGGCGGCGCAGATCCAGCTCGGCTTGTCCTACGGATTCTTCATCGAGACGCTGCCCAAGGCTGTGCCGGTCGCGAACGTCTGGATCGGACTCGCCAAGGGACTGAGCTTCGGCTTTCTGATCGCGTTGCTCGCCTGCCATTTCGGTTTGCGCGTCAAGCCGAACACCGAGAGCCTGGCATCGAATACGACGCGTTCGGTGGTCACTGCGATCACCATGGTGATCCTCGCGGACGCGGTGTTCGCGATCGCCACCCGCCGCATCGGCATCACAGGATGAAGGCCGCAGCGATTGTCGAAGCAATAGGCGTCGGCACCCGGTTCGGTCGATCGAACTGGGTGCATCGCGGACTGGATCTGACGGTCGGACGCGGCGATGTGCTTGCGATGGTCGGTGGCTCGGGGTCGGGCAAGACCACCTTGCTGCGCCATATCAACGGGCTGACCCGGCCGACCGAGGGCCATATCGCCGTATTTGGCAGCGCGCTCTTTTCGGGCGACCGGATTGCGGATCGCAGCCTGCGCCGCCGATTCGGCATGCTGTTTCAGCAGGGTGCGCTGTTCTCGGCGTTGACGGTCTATCAGAACATCGCCTTTCCGCTGCGCGAGTTGCGCCTGCTCGACGAGGCGATGATTCGCGACCTCGTGCTTCTGAAGCTCGCGCAGGTCGAGCTTCGGCCTTCCGATGCGCGCTTGATGCCGTCGGAGCTCTCTGGCGGCATGGTCAAGCGGGTCGCGCTCGCGCGGGCGCTTGCGCTCGAGCCGGAACTGCTGCTGCTCGACGAGCCGACGGCAGGTCTCGATCCCGATCGCTCCGAATCCTTCGTGCGCCTGATTCGGCAATTGCGTGCCGAACTTGGCCTGACGGTGGTTCTCGTGACGCACGATCTCGATACGCTGGCGGCATTGGCCACGCGCGTTGCCGTGCTGGCCGAGCGGCGTATACTTGCTGTCGGCCCCCTCGAACAGGTCATGCAGAACGACCATCCATTCATACGCGGCTTTTTCGGATCGGAGCGCAGCCGGATTGCGATAGAGCGGGGCCGGGCACTCGGATGACAAACCTCATCGTGAAGGTAGCAGCACTTGGAAGATAGGGCTCACGCGATTGCAGCGGGCCTGTTCACGCTCCTGCTCACAGGCTGTGCGCTGGCGGCGGTATGGTGGTTTTCGGGCAAGCGCGGTGACACGCGGGAGCTCCAGCTCGTGTCGGAACGCACGGTCAGCGGTCTCGCATCGCAGGCGCAGGTGCGGTTTCGCGGCATTCGCTCCGGCAAGGTCGATCGCATCACCATCGACTCGAAGGATCCGCGCCTCATCCTGGTTAACGTCATCGTCGAAGAGTGGCTGCCGATCACCACGGCCACTACCGCAGAAATCAAGATGCAGGGTGTGACCGGCCTTGCCTTCGTCGAGCTTTCCGACAACGGCCGTGATGGCCAGCCCCTCCCAGAGCGCGAGGGCGAAGTGCCGCGCATTCCGTTGCGCCCATCGACCTTCGATACCGCCGGCGACCAGCTTGCCGCTACGCTCGAGCAAGTCAAGGAACTCGCCAAGCGCGCCAACGCCGTGCTCAGCCCGGACAACATCGAAAGCCTCGGCAACACGCTGTCCAATCTGGAAACGGCCTCGGCCGAGGCAGGCAAGGCCCTCAGGCAGATGCCCGAGACGATCGCGGCGGTTAGACGCTTCGCGAGTCCGGAGAATGCCGAGCGCGTGGCGCGGCTGGTCGCGCATCTGGAGAGTGCGGGCCGGGAAAGCGGGCCGCTTCTCAAGGAAACCCGCGATCTGGTCGCGAGCATGCAGGCCGTCAGCCGAAGGCTCGACGAACTCGGTGCAGAAGTTGGCGACAAGATGTCCGGCGAAGCGCTGCCGGGGCTCAACCTGCTGCTGCACGATCTGTCTGCCAACTCGCGCCAGCTTTCGCGCCTGCTCGTCCAACTCGAACAGTCGCCGCAAGAACTGCTGGTGCGCCGACCGGCGGCCTCGCCCGGGCCTGGTGAAACCGGGTTCGTTCCCGTTCCTTAGGAGTCGGTACAGGTGTCGCGACGGAGCGTTTTGCACTCATTAGAGCCGCTGGCCCGGGCGGCGCTGTTGCTGGTGATCGCCTGCTGCTGCCTGCTGGCAGCATGTGTCAGCGTCGACCTGGCGGGCAAATCGGCGAAAGCGCCGATCGCCCACTACGATCTCGGCGGTGCCGCGGCGGTGGCCGGCGCGGGCGGCGGGATCGGACTGCGCAGCGTCGACGTCGTGGCCCCGTCCTGGCTGGATACGCCCGCCATGCAATATCGGCTGGCTTACGCCGAAGCGTCGCGCCGTTCCAGTTTTACCGAGAGCCGCTGGGTTGCGCCGCCGCCCGAGCTGATCCAGCAGGTCCTGCGGCGTTCGCTGTCGGTGGGCGATGCCGGCGCGGTTGCCGGCAACTGCCGGCTGGTCGTCGACGTCGACGAATTCATCCAGCGCTTCGATTCGCCGCAATCGAGCACCGCCGTGCTGGAGCTGCGCGTGGCCTTGATCGGCGCGCGCGCAGAGGCGCCACTGGCGCGCCGGAGTTTCAGCATTGCACGCCCTGCAACGGGTGCCGACGCACGTGGCGGGGTCGCGGCATTGGGTAGCGCAACGGCGGAGGCGGCGTTGGCCATATCCCGCTGGCTGGGCGGGCTGGACGCCGCAGGGGAAGGGCAACAGATCGCGCGCCGTTGCCGGGCCGCACAGTCCTGACGGGCGGTGCGGCGCCGGCAGGCGTCTGGGATACACAGCAGGAAAATGGAGGGAGCAATGGAACACAATCCGTATTCACTGGGCCTCGACAAGAACGCGGCCAACTACGCGGTGTTGACGCCGCTCTCCTTCCTCGAGCGTTCGGCCTACGTGCATCCGGATCGCCTTTCCGTGATCCACGGTGCGCGCCGCTACACCTGGGCGCAGACCTATGCGCGTGCGCGGCAGCTCGCTTCGGCGCTGGCCCAACGCGGCATCGGCACTGGAGATACGGTCGCGGTCGTGCTCAACAACACGCCAGAGATGTACGAAGCGCATTTCGGCGTGCCGATGTGCGGTGCGGTGCTCAATACGCTGAATACGCGGCTTGACGCCGAGGCGATTGCCTTCATGCTCGAACACGGTGAAGCCAAGGTGCTGATAGCGGACCGTGAGTATTCGCCGGCGCTGCAGAAGGCTCTCGCGATCCTCGGGCGCCCGATCATGGTCGTCGGCGTCGACGATCCCGAGTACACCGGACCCGGTGAGCGGATGGGCAGCATCGATTACGAGGCTTTCATCGCACCCGGCGATCCGCAATACAAATGGAAGCCGCCGTCCGACGAGTGGGATGCGATCTCGCTCAATTACACGTCAGGTACCACCGGCAACCCCAAGGGCGTGGTGTATCACCATCGCGGTGCCTACCTCAACGCGGTGTCGAACATCATCTCATGGGGCATGCAGCCGCACGCCGTCTATCTCTGGACTTTGCCGATGTTCCACTGCAACGGGTGGTGCTTTCCCTGGACCATGGCGGCCAACGCCGGCACCAATGTCTGCCTGCGTCGCGTCGAGGCCAGGCCGGTGCTGGAGGCGATTCGCGAGCACAAGGTCACCCATTACTGCGGTGCGCCGATCGTGCATGCGATGCTGCTGAATGCCCCGGACGAGCTGCGTGAAGGCATCGACCACAAGGTGAACGCCTTGATCGCTGCCGCACCGCCACCGGCCGCGGTGATCGAAGGCATGCAGCGCATCGGCTTCGACATCACCCACGTCTATGGCCTGACCGAAACCTACGGCCCGGCGTCGGTCTGTGCCAAGCACCCGGAGTGGCAGTCGCTGCCGATCGAGGATCAGGTGCGGCTAAACGGCCGGCAGGGCGTGCGCTACCACCTGCAGGAAGGCGTCACGGTGATGAATCCCGAAACCATGGAGCCCGTGCCCTGGGACGGCGAAACCATGGGCGAGATCATGTTCCGCGGCAACATCACGATGAAGGGCTACCTGAAGAATCCGAGCGCGACCGAAGAGGCGTTCCGCGGCGGCTGGTACCACACCGGCGACCTGGCGGTAATGCAGCCCGACGGCTACGTGAAGATCAAGGACCGCTCCAAGGACGTCATCATCTCTGGCGGCGAGAACATTTCTTCGATCGAGGTGGAGGACGTGCTCTACCGACATCCTGCCGTGATCGCCGCAGCGGTGGTTGCACTGCCCGATCCGAAATGGGGCGAGGTGCCTTGTGCCTACGTCGAGTTGAAGGAAGGCAGGACCGCGACGGAGGACGAGATCATCGAGCATTGCCGCGCGATGCTGGCGCGCTTCAAGGCGCCCAAGCGCGTGGTGTTCGGCCCGCTGCCCAAAACCTCCACGGGCAAGATCCAGAAATTCGTGCTGCGCGAGCGCGCCAAGAGCACGTCGGCGATCGAGTAGGGGCGGCGATGGGCGAGGGCATCGAGCGGAACACGATCCTGCTGCGCGACGACCGAGATGGCGTGGCGACACTCACGCTGAACCGTCCGCGCCAGTTCAACGCGCTGTCGCAGGCGATGCTCGATGCGCTGCAGTGCGCCGTGGATGCGATCGCAGCCGACGCTTCGGTGCGCGTCGTCGTGCTAGCCGGCGCCGGCAAGGCTTTCTGTGCCGGCCACGACCTGAAGGAAATGCGCGCCAATCCGTCGCATGAATTCCAGCAGGCGCTGTTTCGGCAATGCAGCCGGTTCATGATCGCGCTCTCGCGCCTCCCTCAGCCGGTCATCGCGCGCGTGCATGGCATCGCGACGGCTGCAGGCTGCCAACTCGTCGCCGCGTGCGATCTGGCGGTGGCGGCGGACGATGCCCGCTTTGCTGTCTCCGGCATCAACCTCGGGCTGTTCTGCGCGACGCCGTCGGTCGCCCTGTCGCGCAACGTCTCGCGCAAGCAGGCGTTCGAGATGCTCGTCACCGGCGACACGATCGACGCGCAAACCGCACTCCAGCGCGGCTTGGTCAATCGCGTCGTGCCGGCGGCGGACCTCGATGCCGAGGTAACGCGTCTCGCGGGCGTGATTGCCGTCAAGTCGCCCGCGGCGATTGCTGCCGGCAAGCGGCTGTTCTACCGACAGCTCGAAATGGGCGTCGAAGCCGCCTACCAGCACGCCTCGCAGACCATGGCGTGCAACATGCTCGAGGTCGATGCCTGTGCAGGCATCGACGGATTCATCAGCCGCAAGTCGGCCGCGTGAGGATCGGCGTGGCCACCATCACGCCCGCATTCGTCGATACGCATTGCCACCTCAATGCCGCGGAGTACGCGCCCGACCGCGACGCGGTGGCCGCCGCCGCCCATGCCGCTGGCGTCACGCGCATCGTCGTGCCCGCGGTCGAGCGCGCGAATTTCACCGTGGTCGAGCAGTACGACAGGCGCTACCCGGGCTGTCGTCACGCACTCGGCATCCACCCGATGTACGTCGATCGCGCCGCCGAGGAAGACATTGTCGTGCTCGACGCCATGCTTGCCAGGGGCGGTGCGGTCGCGGTCGGCGAGATCGGGCTGGATTTCTTCGTCGATGGGCACGATGCGACGCGCCAGGCGTGGTTTTTCGTCGAGCAGCTCAGGCTTGCGCGGAAATACGATTTGCCTGTTTTGCTGCACATCCGTCGTGCCCAGGATGAGGTGCTCAAGCACCTGCGCCGCATCGCCGTGCCGGGCGGCATAGCCCATGCCTTCAACGGTAGCCGGCAACAGGCCGACGCTTTCATCCGGCTCGGCTTCCGGCTCGGTTTCGGCGGCGCACTGACCTATCCGCGCGCGCGGCGCATACGCGAGCATGCCGCGAATCTGCCGATGGAAGCGATCGTGCTGGAAACCGACGGCCCGGACATCCCACCCGAATTCGCGCCGCGCACCCGCAATGACCCGGCCAACCTGCCGCGCATCGCGACGGTGCTGGCGGAGCTGCGCGGTATGGCGCTGGACGAGCTTGCGTTGCGCACTACCGCCAATGCGCTCGCCGTCATGCCGCGTCTTGCGCTGGACGGCTGAAGTGGCGGGCCAGCCGCGTATTGGCAGCCCTGAAACACGCATGGAATGGCGCTGCGGAGGCGGGGTGCCAAGGAAGCCGCGCCGGACGGCGATCGGCGGCATGGCAAGCCTGCGATCGAGCAGCCATGCGGCGCGTGGCGATGTGGTGCGGGCGGGCTTGGCGCGCTGCGGGGGTATTCAACCGTTGATCAGCGCGAAGATCTCGCTGCGCACGCGCGGCATGTCGGCCTCGATGCGATCGCAATCCATCAGACTTTGGCCAAACACGTAGGCATAAAGCAGGACGCTACGCGTGGCGGCTTCATGCGCCGACATGCCGCGGGCGACGAACAGGGTGCGCGCGCAGTCGTAGCGTGTGGCGTCGACCTCTTCTACCACCGTGGCCGCGGTCGGGTCGCGCCGCGCCCAGTCGCGGATCGCCAGTTCGATGCGGATGCCCTTGCGATTGCGGCTGGCGCTGTAGACGGCCATCACATGATCAAGCTGCTCGCGCTCGTGGCCGGGCTCGCAGCGCGTCTGCTTGACGATGTCGCCGATGCGCCCCTGCTTCCAGTTGTCGAGCACCGCTTCCAGCAGCGCCTGGCGATCGCGGAAGTGCCAGTAGAAACTGCCCTTGGTGACGCCGAGTGTCTTGGCCAGCGCTTCGACGCGTACGCCCGCGACACCGTACTCGGCCAGCGTGGTGGTGGCGGCATCGATCCAGGCCTGACGGTCGAGTGCATTGCGCGGCGCGGCGGATGGGGGTGGCATGCTTGTCCTATGATGAAAGCTGCAAACGCATCAACCGCATGCTTGACAGCCGCCGGGCCATACGGTAGCGTACGGGGCGCATACGGTTGCGTATGGAGATTCTGGCGGCGAAACCCGCCGCATGTCAAATCAGCGCAGCACCTGGCAGGAGGAAACGGATCGTGAAAGTGCTCGTCCCGGTCAAGCGGGTTATCGATTACAACGTCAAGGCGCGCGTCAAGGCAGATGGCTCGGGCGTCGACCTGGCCAACGTCAAGATGTCGATGAACCCGTTCGACGAGATCGCGGTTGAAGAGGCCATCCGCCTCAAGGAAGCCGGTGTCGTCACCGAGGTCGTCGCGGTGTCGTGTGGTGTCACCGCATGTCAGGAGACGCTGCGCACCGCGCTGGCACTTGGGGCCGACCGGGCCATCCTGGTCGAAAGCGACGTCGAACTGCAGCCGCTGGCGGTGGCCAAGCTGCTCAAGGCGCTGGTCGGCAGGGAATCGCCGCAGTTGGTGATCTGCGGCAAGCAGGCGATTGACGACGATGCCAACCAGACCGGCCAGATGCTCGCCGCGCTGCTCGGGTGGGGGCAGGTGACGTTCGCCTCCAAGGTGGTCGTGGGCGACAACAAGCTGACCGTCACGCGCGAGATCGACGGTGGACTCGAAACGCTCGAGACGCTGCTGCCCGCCGTGGTGACGACCGACCTGCGGCTCAACGAGCCGCGCTATGCGACGCTGCCCAACATCATGAAGGCGAAAAAGAAGCAGCTGGATACCGTGAAGCCGGCCGACCTCGGCGTCGATGTCGCGCCGCGCCTGAGCACGCTCAAGGTCGTCGAGCCGCCCAAGCGTCAGGCCGGCGAGCGTGTGGCTGACGTGCAGCAACTCGTCGCCAAGCTGAAGAACGAAGCCAAGGTGCTTGGCTAGCCGGATGCGGCCAGCCCCGCCCCACAACTGATCCGGAGTCCAGACGATGCCCATTCTCGTCATCGCAGAACACGACAACGCCAGCCTCAAGGCGTCCACCCTGAACACGATCACCGCTGCCGGACGCATCGGCGGCGACATCCACGTGCTGGTCGCCGGGCGCAACTGTGCCGCGGCGGCGCAGGCTGCGGCAAGCCTTGCCGGCGTGGCCGGCGTGATGATGGCCGACGAGCCGCACCTCGAGTCCCAGGCCGCCGAGGAAATCGCGGCGCTGGTGGTTTCCATGGCCGAGGGCTACGGCCACATCCTTGCGCCAGCCACGTCCTTCGGCAAGAACTTCCTGCCGCGCGTCGCCGCGTTGCTCGACGTGGCGCAGATTTCCGACATCGTCGCCGTCGAGTCGCCCGACACCTTCGTGCGGCCGATCTATGCCGGCAATGCGCTGGCGACGGTGAAATCCGCCGACCCGGTCAAGGTCGTTACGGTGCGGACCACCGCGTTCGATCCGGCGCCGGCGACCGGTGGCGCGTCGGTGCTGGCGATCACGGCGCCGGCTGCCTGCTCGGCCACGCGCCTGGTCGGCCGCGAGCTGACCAAGTCGGCGCGTCCCGAGCTCGCAGCGGCGAAGACCATCGTGTCCGGCGGTCGCGGCCTGGGCAGCGGCGAGAACTACCACAAGGTGCTCGAGCCGCTGGCGGACAAGCTAGGCGCGGCAATGGGTGCGTCGCGTGCGGCGGTGGATGCCGGGTTCGCGCCCAACGACTACCAGGTCGGCCAGACCGGCAAGGTGGTTGCGCCGCAGCTCTATGTTGCCGTCGGAATATCAGGCGCGATCCAGCACCTTGCGGGCATGAAAGACAGCAAGGTGATCGTTGCGATCAACAAGGATCCGGATGCGCCGATCTTCCAGGTGGCGGATTACGGGCTGGTCGGCGACCTGTTCGAGCTGGTGCCGAAACTGGTCGCGGAACTCGGTTGAGGCGGACGAACCGCTACTGGGCAGGGGGCGATGAACTTCCCGGCAGAGCTGTTTCCCGGCCAGTGGTATGCGGTGGCGCTGCTGCCCTGGCTGGCCTGCCTGGGCTGGGCAGTGTGGCGCGCACCCTGGAAGCGTCTCGGCAGGCCGGAGCAGCTTCACGTCTGGGCGGCGATGATCGTCACCCTGATGCTGCTGTGGAGCATGAAGGCGGGCGTCAAGCCCGGGCTGAGCCTGCATCTGGTCGGCGCAACGGTGATGACGCTCTCCTTCGGGCCGTACCTGGCGCTCGCCGGCCTGAGCGTCGTGCTCGCGGCGGCCACGCTGAACGGTGCGGCGGGCTGGAGCGCCTTTCCGCTCAATGCGATGGTCATGATCGCGGTGCCGGTGCTGGTGAGCCACGGCATCCTGCGTTTTTCGGAACGATTCCTGCCGCCCCACCTGTTCGTCTACCTGTTCGTCAATGCATTCATCGGTGCCGCGATGATGATCATGGTGACCGGCCTCACGGCGAGCGTCGTGATGTTCCTCGCCGGCGTGTATACCTGGGACTACCTCTTCACGCAGTACCTGCCCTACATGCTGCTACTCGGCTTTTCCGAAGGCTGGCTTTCCGGCATGGCAATGACGCTCATGGTGGTTTACAAGCCCGAATGGGTTTCCACCTTCGACGATCGCACCTACCTGATGAACAAGTGATGCGGCCCGGATGCGCCGCCTGAACCGGAGACAACCATGAGTGAATATGCTGCCCCCGTACGCGAGATGATGTTCGTGATGCGCGAACTGGCCGGGCTCGACGAGATCTCGCGCCTGCCGGGCTGCGAGGACGCCACCGCGGATACGGTCGAGGCGATCCTCGACGAAGCCGCCAGGTTTGCCGGCGAAGTACTTTCTCCGCTGAACAAGAGCGGCGACAAGGAAGGCGTGTGCTGGCACGATTCGAACGTGACCATGCCGGCGGGTTTTGCCGACGCCTATCGCCAGTTTGCGGCCAACGGCTGGAACGGCATCGGCTGCGACACCGACTACGGCGGACAGGGCATGCCCAAGCTGCTGGTCGCCGCGGTGCAGGAGATGTGGAAGGCCTCGAACATGGCCTTCTCGCTGTGTCCGCTACTGACCACTGGCGCGATCGAGGCATTGACCCTGTGCGGTTCCGATGCGCTCAAGGCGACCTTCCTGCCGCGCATGGTGAGCGGCGAGTGGACCGGCACGATGAACCTGACCGAACCGCAGGCGGGTACCGACCTGGCCTCGGTGCGCACGCGCGCCGAGCCGCAGGCCGACGGCAGCTACCGCGTCTTCGGGCAAAAGATCTTCATCACCTACGGCGAGCACGACATGGCGGGGAACATCGTGCACCTGGTGCTCGCGCGAACGCCGAATGCGCCCGAGGGCGTCAAGGGCCTGTCGCTGTTCATCGTGCCCAAGTTTCTCGTCAATGCCGACGGCAGCCTGGGCGCGCGCAACGACGCACGCTGCGTATCGGTGGAGCACAAGCTCGGCATCCACGCCAGCCCGACCTGCGTCATGGCCTACGGCGACGCCGGCGGCGCGGTCGGCTACCTGTGCGGCCAGGAGAATCTCGGCCTGTCTTACATGTTCATCATGATGAACGCGGCGCGCTATGCGGTCGGCCTCGAAGGCGTGGCGATTTCCGAGCGCGCCTACCAGCAAGCGCTGGCCTACGCGAAGGAACGCATCCAGGGGCCGGAGACTGGCAGCAGGAGCGGCGACAAGGTCGCAATCATCCGCCATCCCGACGTGCGAAGGATGCTGATGGTGATGAAATCGCAGACCGAGGCGATGCGTGCCGTCGCCTACGTCACTGCGGCGGCCAACGATGCCGCACATCGCCATCCGGACGAAGCGACCCGCAAGCGCAACCAGGCATTCGTCGAACTGATGATCCCGATCGTCAAGGGCTGGAGTACCGAGACGGCGCAGGAAGTCACCTATCTGGGCGTGCAGATCCATGGCGGCATGGGCTACATCGAGGAAACCGGCGCGGCCCAATACCTGCGCGACGCCCGCATCACCACGATCTACGAGGGCACGACCGGCATCCAGGGCAACGACCTGATCGGCCGCAAGATCGCGCGCGACGGCGGCGCGACCATCAAGGCGGTGATCGGCCTGATGCAGCAGGCCGAGCGCCAGCTCGGCGAACAGAAGGGCGCGGATTTCGCGGCGATACGGTCGTCGCTGGCCGGCGGCATCCAGGCGCTGTCGCAGGCGGTCGATGCTGTCGTCGCCAACTTCGCGCAGGACATCAAGGCGGCATCGGTTGCGGCTGTGCCGATGCTCAAGCTGTTCGGCACCGTTGCGGGCGGCTGGCAACTGGCGCGGGCCGCACTTGCGGCGCAGCGCCACCTCGATGCCGGCGATGGCGATGCCCGGTTCCTCGCGGCCAAGATCGGTACGGCGCGTTTCTATGCCGACCATGTACTGGCACAGGCCGGGGGGCTGGCACACACGGTTTGCCACGGCGCGCCGGGTGCGATGGCGCTGGACGAGCAGCAGTTCTGAGCGTCGGTCAGGCCCGCGGGCAGGGAATTGGAGGGGCGAACAGCCCCTCTTCTCCTTTCCGCCGTCGCTAGCGCGATGCGAAAATGATGCAAACTGGCGCCGCCCGTGCCCGACCGTGACAAAACATGGTGACGAACACCGCGATTCCTGCCGCGACAGCGATCCTCGGCGAATGCCGTGACCTCCTTTGCGAGCGCCTTGCTGCGCTTGCACGCAATGCAGGTCTGCGGGAGGCCGACGCGCTTGCGGCGCTTCGGCAGGGCACGGCAGATCATTTCGACAGCCTGGTCAAGGGCGGTGCGAGCGACTTCGAACAGGCGGGCAACCTGACCGCCTCCAGGATTCGCCTCGTCGATGACGATCAGCTCGAGTTCGCGATCGCGCTCACCGAGTTGTCCGGCGAACTCGCCGAGCATTGCGGCGCACAACTGGTGCGCCTGCAGCAGCGCATGATGACCTTGCTCGATACCGACCGCTACGAGGCCGAAGCCAATCCGGTAGGCGCTGCCACAATCTGCGCCGGCATCGATGCCGCGTGCGCGGAAGTCGGCGGCTCGCTTGCCGATCTTCGCAATCTGCTCGGGCATCTGCGAACCGGGTTGCTGGCCGAGTTGCCGCCAATCTATGGGGCGCTCGACGACCTGCTGCTGCGCCGACGGGTCGACCCGAGGGCGCTGCCGCGCGGCGCGCCGGATGGCGCTGGCCGCGGCCATGCGGCGGCGGGGGGCACGCGCGCGGTGATGCGTTCGCGGCCCTGCAGGGGACGCTGGCAAGCCGGCAGAGAGTTGCTGCATGCGAGGTCGGAACCGTGCGCGGTATTGCGGTCGATCCGGCGATCGCGGCGATGCTGCTGGAGCGCGCCCTTGGCGAACTCGATGCCGCACAGCGTGTCGGCAATGCGGCCGGCTCCGGGCGCAATCTGCTGCGCGAGATGAAGCAGGCGAGCGTCGCTCCGCAACTCGACGCTGCAGGGAGTGCCTCCTTCGATGCCCTCGAGATGGTCTTCGACGAGATATTCAATGCGCCCGAGCTGCCGGATGCGGTCAAGGTGATCCTTGGGCGGCTGCAGATCCCGCTGCTCAAGGTCGCGCTGATGGATTCCCATTTCCTCGGCGATGCAGCCCACCCGGCGCGCCGGCTCCTCGATGCCATGGCGACGGCATCCGCGGGGCTTCCGCCCGCCACGTCCGGCGATCACCCCGTCTGCGTCATGCTCCGGTCCGCTGCCACGGTCGTCCAGGCCGAGTTTGAACGCGACGTCGGCGTGTTCGAACGCACAGGCGCGGAGATTCGCGCCTGGTCCGACGAACAGGATCGACAGCGGATCGAGGCGGCGCGACGCTATCTGCCACTGGCGGAGCGCGCCGAGCGCTGCGAACTGGCGCGGTGCAGTGCCGAGGAGGCGATCGCGCATATCGATCATTCCCTGCTGCCCGCCGTGCTGCGCGATTTCCTCGACGACGAATGGGTGAGCGTCCTGACTGCCGTGGGCGAGCGCGACGGGGAGCAGGGCGAGGCTTGGCAGCAGCACCTCGATGTGGCGCGGGATCTCGTCTGGAGCGTCGAGCCGAAAACCGTGCCGGAGGACCGGCAGCGCCTGCTCGGCTTGCTGCCACGCTTGCTCGGGCGCCTCAATGCCGGTCTCGACCTGATCTGTGTCGCACCCGATGCGCGCGCCCCGCTGCTGGACGCCTTCGTGGGCATGCATTCGGCCGCTCTTCGCGGGAAGGCGCAGGCGACCGACGCGGGCGCACAACCGATGTCGGATGCCGATCATCCGCGTTCGCCGGCGTTGCAGCGCCATGTGCTGAAGGATGCCGAAGGCGCTCGACTGGAGGTGCTGCGTCTCGCGGGCAACGGATCGCTCGCCCCGCCGCATCCCGCGCCGGTCGGCGGGTTCGTTCGGTTAGGCGACCTGGCCGGCGATGCGGCAACCGGGCAGATTGCCTGGGTCGGTTCGGGCAGCGGCCTGATGCTGCTGACGAATCCCGGTTGGGACCATGCCAGGGCCATCACCGCGCAGGCGCTGGCATGGCAAGCGGAGCAGGGGTGGGCAGCGATCCACGACGCCCGATCCCTGTTCGAGTCGGCCGCGCAGCGGGCGTTGCGACTCTGCAGCTGATCATCTTATCGAGAGATCTTCCACCCAGATCAGTTCGCACGCGCCCTGGCCGGTATCGTCGCGCGTCAGCGACGAACGCCACTTCCAGCCGTCGCTCGCGCTCGCTTCGACCAGGTAGCCCGAGATGCGCACGATCTGTCCGCGCGAGACGCCCTTGAGCCGGCTTTCGATCGACGCGGACGACGGAATCATGTGCATGTTGGCGCTGTGGGTTTCGATTTCCCGGCGCGGGATGGGGAACGCGTCGGTGCGCCAGAAATAGAATCGCCCGGTCTGCGAGATCGACAGCTTGTCGATGACCGCGCTGTCGGACATGCGGCCCCAGCCGAGCGCGAGGTCTACGGGCGCGAGGTCGGCTTCACGGTCGAGCCGGTAAGTCGACGCCGAAAGCACGCGCGCTTCGATGTCGAAGCGATGCAGCGGCTTGATTCGGTAGCCGTTGCGTTCCAGCGCGGACGGGTTGTCTACCGGACTCTGGACGGGCTCGGCTTCGGCGATCACGCCGGGCGGATGCGAGCGCTCGCGATGGCTCCACAGCCAGCCGGCAAGGAAGACCAGCGCAACGATGAGAAGAAGTCGCTTCAAGCGCACTCCGTGGCGGCGAGACGGGATGCCGTGGCGCGCGGATTATAATTCCCGACGCGGATGAAACGGAGCGCACCTTGAGCCACGAACGCAAACTGCTGCACACCAGCACCTGCCCGATACGGTGGGGTGACATGGATGCCCAGGGGCACGTCAACAACACCGTGTTCTTCCGCTACATGGAGCAGGCGCGCATCGAGTGGCTGGAAGGATTCGGCTGGGGGCAGGGCAATGCTAGCCACGCCATCGTGGTCGTCAAGGCGGCCTGCACCTTCCTGCTGCCGGTGGTCTATCCGGGCGTGGTCGAGACCCGCGTCTACGGTGGTGCGCCGGGGCGGTCGAGCGCGGAAACCTGGTACGAGATGCGCGTGCAGGGCGGCGAGGCGCTGTGTGCGGAAGGCAGCGCGAAGCTGGTGTGGGTGGACGCCGCGAGCGGCAGATCGACCCCGCTTCCCGAGGCGCTTCGCGCCGCACTCGCCTGATCCGCTTCGATCACAACACACGAGGAGACACGCCATGCTGATGGAGCGCGCAAGTTCGAGCCTGCTGCTGGTCGATGTGCAGGAAAAGTTGCTGCCGGCAATGCACGCGCAGGAGGACGTCCTGAATAACACGATCTGGCTCACGCGCATCGCGCAGCGGCTGGAGATTCCGGTTGCTGCCACCGAGCAGTATCCGCGCGGACTCGGATATACGCATCCGGACCTGCGCGCCTTGCTCGCGGCGGAGGCGGTGAGCGAGAAACTGCATTTTTCCTGTGTTGCTGCCGGATGCCTGCCGCGCCTGCCCGGCGCGGATCGCCGTCAGGTCGTCGTGTGCGGCATCGAATCGCATGTGTGCGTGCTGCAGACGGCGATGCAACTTCGCGCCCAGGGGAAGGATGTGTTCGTGGTTGCCGATTGTGTCTCGTCGCGCCGGCCGGCGGACAAGGATCTCGCGCTTGCGCGCATGCGCGGCCACGGCATCGAAGTGGTGAGCCGCGAGATGGTGGCGTTCGAATGGCTGCACCAGTCTGGTACCGCAGAATTCAAGGAAATCAGCGCGAATTTCCTGCGTTGAGCAGGAGCGCAGGAGAACTGCGCAGAGCTATGCGAATTGGATCAATCTCGGGGCGCGGCGGGGTGCCGGCTCATTGAGTGGGTGGTCGAATTCGGCTATGATACGAATTTCCCGCCGCAGCCTCGCCAGCTGCCCCGTTTCATGACCAAATACGTATTCGTTACCGGCGGTGTCGTGTCTTCTCTGGGCAAGGGCATCGCCGCGGCGTCGCTCGGCGCCATCCTCGAGTCGCGTTCGATCCGCGTCACCCACCTCAAGCTCGATCCCTACATCAACGTCGATCCGGGCACCATGAGCCCGTTCCAGCACGGCGAGGTGTTCGTCACCGAAGATGGTGCGGAAACCGATCTCGACCTCGGCCATTACGAGCGTTTCACCACGGCCAAGATGGGCAAGCGCAACAACTTCACCACCGGCCAGATCTACGAAAGCGTCATCAAGAAGGAGCGGCGCGGCGAATATCTCGGTCGCACGGTGCAGGTGATCCCGCACATCACCGACGAGATCAAGCTTCATGTGAAGCGCGGCGCCGAAGGCGCCGATGTCGCAATCGTCGAGGTCGGTGGCACGGTGGGCGACATCGAATCGCTGCCGTTTCTCGAAGCCATCCGCCAGATGGGCATCGAGGAAGGCCGCAACAACACCTGCTTCATGCACCTGACGTTGGTGCCCTACATCGCGGCGGCCGGCGAACTGAAGACCAAGCCGACGCAGCACTCGGTCAAGGAACTGCGCGAGATCGGCATCCAGCCAGACATCCTGCTGTGCCGTTCCGACCGCATCGTGCCGGACGATGAACGGCGCAAGATTGCGCTGTTCACCAACGTGCAGCATGAAGCCGTGATTTCGGTCTGCGATTCCGACAGCATCTACAAGATTCCGGCAATGCTGCACGACCAGATGCTCGACGAGATCGTCTGCCACAAGCTCGCCATCCTGGCGCGCGCGGCCGATCTCTCGGTGTGGAAGAAGATGGTCGATGCGCTCGAACATCCGGAGCAGGAAGTCGACATCGCCTTCGTCGGCAAGTATGTCGACCTCACCGAATCCTACAAATCGCTGACCGAGGCGCTCACTCACGCCGGCATCCAGACGCGCTCGAAGATCAACATCCACTACATCGATTCCGAGCAGATCGAGAAGGCGGGCGATGGCGGCAAGTCTGCGCTAGAGGGCATGGATGCAATCCTGGTTCCCGGCGGCTTCGGCCGTCGCGGCACCGAGGGCAAGATTATGGCGATCCGCCACGCGCGCGAGAACAAGGTGCCCTACCTCGGTATCTGCCTCGGCATGCAGCTCGCGACCATCGAGTTCGCGCGCCATGTGGCCGGTCTCGACGGCGCCAACAGCACCGAATTCAACGCCGAGACGCCGCACCCGGTGGTAGCGCTGATCACCGAATGGATGGACCGCGAGGGCCGCGTCGAACGGCGCAGCGAGCAGTCCGATCTGGGCGGCACCATGCGTCTTGGCGCGCAGCGCTGCCCGGTCAAGCCCGGCACGCGCGCTGCCATGATTTACGGCGCCGAGGTGAACGAACGCCATCGCCACCGCTACGAGGTCAACAACACCTACGTGCCGAAGCTCGAGGCGGCCGGCATGGTGATCTCCGCACGTACGCCGACCGAGAACCTGCCCGAAATGATGGAACTGCCCGAAGACATGCATCCGTGGTTCGTCGGCGTGCAGTTCCACCCGGAGTTCACCTCCAATCCGCGTACCGGTCACCCGCTATTCATCGCCTATGCGCGGGCCGCGCTCGAACGCCGCCGCAATGCCGGCGGCCGTTCGCCGAAGGTGGTCTCGCTGTGAAGCTGTGCGGATTCGAGGTCGGGCTCGACCGGCCGCTGTTCCTGATCGCCGGGCCGTGCGTAGTCGAATCTCGCCAGATGGCCTTCGACACCGCGGGCGCGCTGAAGGAATTGACGAGCGAACTCGGCATTCCGTTCATCTACAAGTCGTCCTACGACAAGGCCAACCGCAGTTCGGGCACGAGCTACCGTGGCCCGGGCATGGACGAGGGGCTGGAAATCCTCGCCGACGTGCGTCGGCAGTTGAACGTGCCGGTGCTGACCGACGTGCATACCGCCGAGGAGGCGCCGCGCGTGGCCGCGGTGGTCGATGTGCTGCAGACACCGGCCTTTTTGTGCCGCCAGACCGATTTCATCCACGCCGTGGCCGCCACCGGCAAGCCGGTGAACATCAAGAAGGGCCAGTTCCTCGCGCCGGGCGACATGAAGAATGTCGTCGCCAAGGCAAAGGAGGCCAACGGCGGTGCCGACACCATCATGGTGTGCGAGCGCGGCGTCTCGTTCGGCTACAACAACCTGGTTTCGGACATGCGCAGCCTGGCAATCATGCGCGAGACGAACTGCCCGGTGGTGTTCGACGCCACCCACTCGGTGCAGTTGCCCGGCGGGCAGGGTACGAAGAGCGGCGGGCAGCGCGAGTTCGTGCCGGTGCTGGCGCGCGCGGCGGTCGCCAGCGGCGTGGCCGGCCTGTTCATGGAAACGCATCCGGATCCGGCGGTCGCGCTGTCCGATGGCCCGAATGCCTGGCCGCTGGGCAAGATGAAGACGCTGTTGGCCACGCTCAGGGAGATCGACGCGCTGGTCAAGCGCGCCGGCTTTGCCGAGACCGATGCAGCATGATCGCGCATCTCGTGCTGTTCCGGCTCAAGCCCGGAATCGCGCGGGACGATGCGCGTGTCGCACGCCTGCAATCCGACATGGCCATGCTGCCGCAGGCTATCGACTCGATCCGCGCCTGGGAGTTCGGCGCCAACGAGACGGACGACGCGGAGGCATGGGATTTCGGACTGCGCGCGAGCTTCGATTCGCGCGATGCGCTGTACGGCTATTTCGAGCACCCGGCGCACCGGCCGGTGGTCGAGCGCTGGAACGAGGTTGCCGAGCTGGCGTTTGCCGATTTTGAAACCTGATATTCAAGCCTAACCAGAAAAGGAAACAGCATGAGTGCAATCGTCGACGTCGTCGCACGGGAGATTCTCGATTCGCGCGGCAATCCCACGGTGGAAGCCGATATCCTGCTCGAGTCGGGTGTCATGGGCCGCGCCGCGGTGCCGTCGGGGGCATCCACCGGCTCGCGCGAGGCGATCGAATTGCGCGACGGCGACAGCAAGCGCTATCTCGGCAAGGGCGTACTCAATGCCGTGGAGAACGTAAATACGGAAATTGCCGAGGCGATCATCGGCCTCGACGCAGAAGAGCAGGCCTTCATCGACAAGACCCTGATTGACCTCGACGGCAGCGACAACAAGTCGCGCCTCGGCGCCAATGCGATGCTTGCGGTGTCGATGGCAGTGGCCAAGGCGGCTGCGGAGGAAGCCGGCCTGCCGCTCTATCGCTACTTCGGTGGTGCGGGTTCGATGGCCATGCCGGTGCCGATGATGAACGTCATCAACGGCGGCGCACATGCCAACAACAGCCTGGACTTCCAGGAATGCATGATCATGCCGGTCGGCGCCGAGAGCTTCCGCGAGGCGCTGCGCTGCGGTGCCGAGATCTTCCATGCGCTGAAAAAACTCACCGACAAGAAGGGCTACCCGACCACGGTTGGCGACGAGGGCGGCTTCGCGCCCAATGTCGGCAGTGCCGAAGAAGCGCTCTCGATGATCCTCGATGCAACCGCCGCCGCAGGTTACGAGCCGGGCCGCGACGTGCTGCTTGCGCTCGACTGCGCGGCTTCCGAGTTCTACAAGGACGGCAAGTACGTGCTCGAAGGTGCCGGCATCACGCTGAGTTCGCCACAACTGGTCGACTACCTTGCCACGCTGGCCGACAAGTTTCCCATCGTCAGCATCGAGGACGGCATGGCCGAGAACGACTGGGACGGCTGGAAGCTGCTCACCGACCGTCTGGGCAAGAAGATCCAGATCGTCGGCGACGACCTCTTCGTCACCAACACGGTGATCCTGCGCGAGGGCATCGACAAGGGCATCGCCAACTCGATCCTCATCAAGATCAACCAGATCGGCACGCTGACCGAAACCTTCGAGGCGGTCGAGATGGCCAAGCGCGCCGGCTACACCGCCGTCATCTCGCACCGGTCGGGCGAGACCGAGGACAGCACCATCGCCGACATCGCGGTGGGTCTCAACGCCATGCAGATCAAGACCGGCTCGCTCAGCCGCTCCGACCGCATCGCCAAGTACAACCAGTTGCTCCGCATCGAGGAAGATCTCGGCGAAGTCGCCAGCTACCCCGGCGTCGGCGCCTTCTACAACCTGCGCAAGTAAGCGCGTCGCCACACGCGCGCCGTGAAGCGCACCGCCACCCTTGCTCTGCTGGCGCTGCTGCTGCTGTTGCAGTGGCCGCTCTGGTTCGGCAAGGGCGGCTGGCTGCAGGCGCGCAATGCCGATCTCGAGTTGACGCAGCAGAAGGAAGTCAACACGCGGCTCGAACGGCGCAACGCGGGCCTGGATGCCGAGGTGCGCGACCTCAAGACCGGCTACGAGGCGATCGAAGAGCGCGCGCGCTTCGAACTCGGCCTCACCAAGCCGGGCGAGGTTTTCGTCCAGATTCCACAGAAGTAGGCTGCCCGCGAAGGGGCATGCCTGAAGGATTCCACGCCATGCCGGCCTGTGAGGCGCATCCTGCCTTCCGTGGCGGCATGGGTGTCCGGAATGCGCCATTTGATGCGGGTTTCCGGGCGATGACACGCCGTCGTTCAATCGGCGTGGTTTCGGCTCACCAGCGTGCTTTGGAGACCGCCGAATCCCGTTACCATTGCGGCCCGTGAGGACTCCATGGACATTGCCATGCTGAAAAACATCCTGACGCGCTTCGGCGGTGCTGCACTGGTGCTCATCGTGCTTGCCGTCGCGTTTGCGGGCGTGGCGGGCACCATCGGCTCGGGCAACGTCGGCGTGCGCACCACGCTGGGCGTGATTTCGTCGGACGAAGTGACGCCCGGCGTATACGTGAAATGGCCTTTCATCTCGACGGTGCGCGAATTCACCGCCAAGGAGATCGCCATCGACGTGCAGGATCTGACGCCCAAGGCCAGGGACAACCTGAGCCTCAAGGACATGGACATCAGCATCTACTACCGCGCCGAGGCGGAGAAGATCGCCGAATTGCAGTCCAAGTATGCCAACCAGTCGGCGCGCGACGAAGGCAGCGGCATCTGGCTGCCGGCGCAGGGGCTGGTGGTGCGGCTGGTGCGCAATGCCGCCTACGAGGAAGTGGCGCGTGTCGATTCGCTGGTCATGCACACCAAGCGCGACGACATTGCGGAGGCGATCCGCAAGAGCGTGCAGGCGGAACTCGAGCACAACGATCCCGGCGTGTTCCAGGTGACGCGGGTCGTGATCCGCGCGGTGGTCACCGATCCGTCGATCGAGGAATCGATCCGCGCCGCGGTGGCCAACCAGAAGAAGCTCGAAGCGATGGCCATCCAGACAGAGATCGCCAAGAAAGAGGCCGACATCCGCGTCACCGAGGCCGAAGGCATCGCGCGTGCCAACCGCATCATCGCCGACAGCCTGACGCGCGAATACCTGCAGCACGAGGCCAACCTCGCGCTGCTCAAATTCGCCGAGAAGGGCAATACCAATACCGTGGTGGTGCCGGCCAACATGAGTGCGGCGCCGCTGATCAGCATTCCCGCCAAGGGCAATTGAAACCACTGAACCGTAGAAGGCACGACCATGAATCTGCATCGCCTGCTTCTTCAGCGTCAGGCCGCCAACAACCCGCTGCGCGTCGGCCTGATCGGTGCCGGCAAGTTCGGCTCGATGTATCTCGCCCAGGCGCGCGTTACCCCGGGCATTCACCTCGTCGCGATCGCCGACCTCTCCGCCGCGCGGGCGCGCGAGGCCTGTGCGCGCACCGGCTGGCCGGCCGAGGCGCTCGATGCGCCCACTTTCGCGCGAGCCGCACGCGGCGGCACCACGCACATCTGCGAAGACGCGATGGCGCTGATCGAAAGCCCGCTGGTCGACATCGTGATCGACGCTACTGGTTCACCGTCGGCCGGCATCGCGCACGTGCTCGCCTGCTGCGCGCATCGCAAACACATTGTCATGGTCAACGTCGAGGCCGATGCGCTCGCCGGCCCGCTGCTGGCGCGCAAGGCGGAACAGGCCGGCATCGTCTATTCGCTCGCCTACGGCGACCAGCCGGCGCTGATCTGCGAACAGGTCGACTGGGCGCGCGCGGCCGGTTTCGAGGTCGTAGCCGCGGGCAAGGGCACCAAGTACCTGCCGGGCTACCACCAGTCGACGCCCGACACCGTGTGGGGCCACTATGGCTTCACGCCCGAGATGGTGGCGCAGGGCGACTTCAATGCGCAGATGTTCAACTCTTTCCTCGACGGCACCAAGAGCGCGATCGAGATGGCCGCCGTGGCCAATGCCACCGGCCTCACGCCTGCGTCATCGGGCCTGTTGTTTCCGGCCTGTGGTGTCGATGACCTGGCGCGCCTGCTGAAGCCGTGCGCCGAAGGCGGCCAGCTCGACCACGCCGGCCAGGTGGAGGTGATCTCCAGCGTCGAGCGCGACGGCCGCCCGGTGTTCCGCGACCTGCGCTGGGGCGTGTATGTCGCCTTCCGCGCCGCCGGGAATGCCGACCGCGCCTACGTCGAGCGCTGCTTCAAAGAATACGGCATCGTCACCGATCCCTCGGGACGCTACGCCGCGATGTACAAACCCTCGCACCTGATCGGCCTGGAACTTGGCATCAGTGTCGCCTCGGTCGGCCTGCGCCGCGAAGCCACGGGGGCCGCCACCGGCTGGCGCGGCGATGTCGTCGCCACCGCCAAGCGCGACCTCGAGGCTGGCGAAACGCTGGACGGCGAGGGCGGCTACACCGTCTACGGCAAGCTGATGCCCGCCGCCGAATCGCTCGCCGCCGGCGGCCTGCCGATCGGCCTCGCGCACCACGTCAGGCTGGTCAAACCGGTCGCCGCCGGGCAGCCAGTGGGCTGGGCGGATGTGGACATCGACGCGACTGCGCTCGCGGTGCGGGTGAGGCGGGAGATGGAAGTGGCGTTTGCCTGAGACTCGGCATGGTTTTGTTGCTCCAGGATTTCTGCGCGTCGGCGCCTGGTGGCCGCTCGCCAATCACTTGCTCCCGGTGTGTCTTGTCCTCCGGTCTGTCGGCACCGCCAGCCGCATCCGGCTGCTGTGATCCGTCGCGCCGCTGTCGCCGGTTGCGGTTTCGCCCTTGAAGTAGAAGCGCTGCCAGGCCTGCTTCATGGTTTCCTCGTCGCGCTGTTGCAGCTTGTCGATGAACGTCGCGCGGCTCTGTTTCCAGGCTTCGCATTCGGCGGCGAGCGCGGGGTTGTCGGCGAGGTCGCGGATCTCCGGCTGGATCGGTTCGAGCGCACCGCGCTGCACCGGCACGATCAGGCAGAACGGCTCGCCCTTCTCGAAGCGCACCTCGCCCTGCCGCGTGAGTTGCCAGTTCATGGTGAAGGGGAAGGGCAGCCAGTCGGTCTCGACGATGCCCGAGAGCGCGGCGATGCCGTCCTTGGGTTCGTTCAGCGGGCCGGTGGCGAGCATGTCCCAGCCGGGCGCGGTGCGGAACAGGTAGCCAGTATGGAAGGTGACGATGCCCTGGTTGAAGTGCGACACCGCAAAGTGCGACAGATGCGGGTAGCCGTCGAGCGCGGCGAAGTGGATGTCGCCGGCGGCCGGGCCGCCGTTCCAGCGGATCGCGAAGCTGCACGGCGAGAGCAGTTCCCAGCCGTAGCCATTGGCGATGTTGAGCGGCAGGCAGCGGCAGGCGAAGCGCTGCGGGCTGGCGTCCATCCAGTTGCGCGCCGGCCGCGCCGGCACCAGTGCCGGCGGTTCGGGCGTCACGGCATAGCATTCGAGTTTCATCGGGTCTCCAGGCGGGCGGGCTGACGGCGTGACGGCAATGTAGCGCGATCGGGCCGCCGAGATGCGCGGCAACGTTTCCGGGGAGCGATGGCCTGCGAGGCGCGCGCAGTCTCGTTCCCGGACATGCCAGGCCGGCGAGGCGTGTGGATCGGCGCTGTGCGGGGTGCCATGCCTGGGAGCGCCTGCCCATGCGCGTCACAGGCCGGTGCTCAGTCGACGAACAGCGTGCGTCCGCCTTCGAAACGGGCGGCAAAGTAGCGGTTGTCCATGCTCTCGATGCGCACGCGGCCTTTCGACGAAGGCGCGTGCACGAAACGCCCGTCGCCGAGGTAGATGCCGACATGCGAGGCGGAAAAGCCGCGTGTGTTGAAGAACACCAGATCGCCGGGGCCGAGGCGCTCGCGCGATACCGGTTGTGCGAGGCGCGCGATCTGCGCCGCGTTGTGCGGAAGGCGCAGGCCGGCAGCCTGTTCGTAGACGTAGGCCACCATGCCGCTGCAGTCGAGGCCGGCTTCCGGATTGCGCCCGCCGAATACGTAGCCGGTGTCGATCAAGGCGAGTGCGTGCAGCACGATCTCGTGGGCGCGCGCGCGTTCGATGCGGGCGCGTTCGGCAGCCATGCCGCCCGATTCGGGCGGCGCGGGCGGACGGGTGGCGCAACCGGCGAGCAGGAGTCCGAGCGCGGCCAGGCCGACGAGCGCGGCGCGGCCGATGCGCAGGCGCTGGTGCCCGGCGGGCCGGCGCTCAGGCATCGAGCCGGAAGGTGACCGGGCCATGATTGACCAGCGCCACTGCCATGTCGGCGCCGAACACGCCGGTCTGCACGAGGGTGCAGCGCGTGCGGGCGAGGGCGACCATGTGCTCGAAAAGTTCGCGCGCGCGCGCCGGTTCGGCCGCCGACGAGAAACTGGCGCGGGTGCCCTTGCGCGTGTCGGCGGCCAGCGTGAACTGCGGCACCAGCAGGAGGCCGCCGCCGGTGTCGAGCAGCGAGCGGTTCATGCGGCCGGCATCGTCGGCAAAGACGCGGTAGCCGAGCATGCGCTCGGTCAGGCGCACCGCGTTGTCTTCGCCGTCGTCGCGCTCGACGCCGATCAGCGCGAGCAACCCGCCGCCGATGTGCCCGACGACCTCGCCGTCGACGCGCACGCTGGCCTCGGTCACGCGCTGGATCAGGGCGATCATTTCTTCGGCGCTGCTTTTGCCGGCAGGCTGCGGCATTGTCGATAGGTGGGCCCGCCGGGCAGTTCGATTACCGCGCCGTCGCCCTTGGCGTGCAGCGTCAGCTTGCCGTCGGAATACTTCGCGCCCGACGCCGCCGCGGTGAGCCGCAGCAGGTCGCTGTAGCCGCTGCGCTCGACCAGCGCGCGGGTGCCATTGCCCTGATAGGTGACGGCGAAGTCGAAACCGTTTTCGCAGCGATAGCGGATGTACTGGTCGACCATCTGCTTCGGCGTGGGCGGCGGTGATGACGGCGAGGGCGGCACAACCTGCGGGACCGGCGCCAGCGGGCCGGCCGGCGGCGTGGGCTGCGGCGGCGGTGACGCGGATTTCTGTGTGCCGATCGAGCCGCATCCGGCCAGCAGTACGGCGAGCGAAGCGGCAGTCAGCGTGGCGCATCGCGCCGCCTGCCCGGCGGCGCGCGTCAAAGCGTTCATCGAGGCTCCCGGGGCATGACGCCGCCGGGCGTCCCCCTCGGCGTCAATCGATCGGTAATTCTATCTGACCGGTGACGCTGACCGTGATGGCGCTGTCGCCTACCTCGACCGGCATCGGCGCCGCGTCCGCTGCCATCGACATTGGCGCGGCGCGTGCCATCGGGTAGACCGGGCGGCCCCCGCCGGTGTTGATCGACATCTGCCGGACGCGATGGGTCTTGCCCGCCGCCTTGGCGATCAGTGCCGCGCGCGCCTGGAATGCGGCAATGGCGTCGAGCGTGGCTTCGTCCTCGGCCTTCTTGCGCGTCTCTGGCGCGGGCTGCAGCGTGATCTGGCCGACAGAGAGCGTGGCCTGCAGCTTGCCGAGCAGCTCCGACAGCGCCGCCATGTCGCGCGTCTCCAGCAGGATCTCGCTGCGCATGCGCCAGGCCTCGATGTTGCGGGCGTTCTTGCCATAGACCGGCCAGGTCGAGGTGTTGCCGCTTTTCGCCTTGACACTGGCGTGTGCTCTGGCGGTCTCCAGACCGGCGGCGATGTTCCGATTCACGCGTTTGGCAAGGTCTGCGGCGTTCGCGTCCTGCGCCTCGAAGTAGGCGGTTGCCCGCGCGAGGTCGTTGGGCGCATTGCGGTTCGATTCGGCCGAGAGGTCGACAATCGTCACCTGCGCCTTGGTGATCGGTTCGGCCCCGGAGGCGAGCGGAAGGAGCGCGAGGCCAACCAGGGCGAGCGCGGGCACCAGCCGGCGGGCAATGGAAGTCGTGCGTGTCATGGCGTTCTCCATCAATCGGGACGCCAATGTAACGCGCCACCCCGGCGAAAGGGGTGAAACCTTGCAAGGCGCGGCGGCGAGGGTCACGCCACCGGCTTCAGGCCGGCAGCGAAGTCCCGTGCGTTATCGACGTAGTGGTGGGCGCTTTCGTACAAGCCGGCGGCCTCTTCGTCGCTCAGTTGCCGCACCACCTTGCCGGGCGAGCCGACCACCAGCGAGCGGTCGGGGATCACGCGCCCTTCGGGGATCAACGCGTTGGCGCCGATGATGCATTCGCGGCCGATGACGACATTGTTGAGGATCACCGCGTTGATGCCGATCAGCGATCCGTCGCCGACCGTGCAGCCATGGATCATCGCCAGGTGGCCGACGGTGACGTGCTTGCCGATCGCCAGCTTGACGCCCGGGTCGGTGTGCAGCACCGCGCCGTCCTGGATATTGCTGCCTTCGCCGATGACGATCTTGTCGCAGTCGCCGCGCACGATGGCGTTGAACCAGATGCTCGCGTCGCGCCGGATCTCCACGTCGCCGATCACGATCGCGTTGGGTGCGATCCAGGATTGCGAATCGATGCTCGGGGTCTTGTCGCCGAGTGAGTAGATCATCCTTGCTTGCTCCACGTACTGCCGGCTCAGGCCGGCGGGTTGTCCGCTTCGTCCCCAATCGGCACACAGGCGCAGAACAGGTGGCGGTCGCCGTGCACGTCGTCGATGCGATTCACCGAGGGCCAGAACTTGTTGCGCGCGACCCAGGGTAGCGGAAACGCGGCCTGCTCGCGGGAATAGGTGTGCGCCCATGCAGTGTCGATAATGTCGGCTTGGGTGTGCGGGGCGTTGTGCAGCGGGTTGTCTTCGGCGCTCCACTCGCCGTTTTCTACCTTGCGGATCTCGGCGCGAATCATGACCATCGCCTCGATGAAGCGGTCGAGTTCCGCCTTCGACTCGGATTCGGTCGGCTCGACCATGATGGTGCCGGCAACCGGGAAGGACATGGTCGGTGCGTGGAAACCGTAGTCCATCAGCCGCTTGGCGATGTCGACCTCGCTCACGCCGCAGGCCGCCTTGATCGGGCGGATGTCGAGGATGCACTCGTGTGCGACGCGGCCGTTGGCGCCGGTGTAGAGCACCGGATAATGCGGCCCAAGCCGGCCGGCAATGTAGTTCGCATTGAGAATGGCGACCTCGGTCGCGCGGCGCAGGCCGCGCGCACCCATCATCGTGATGTACATCCACGAGATCGGCAGGATCGAGGCCGAGCCCCAGGGCGCGGCGCTGACCGCTCCCGGGCGCGTCGCGCCGGGGGCGAACACGTGATCGGCCATGAACGGCGCGAGATGCGCCTTGAGGCCAATCGGCCCCATGCCCGGCCCGCCGCCGCCATGCGGGATGCAGAAGGTCTTGTGCAGATTCATGTGCGACACGTCGGCGCCGATGCCGGCCGGCGAGGTGAGGCCGACCTGGGCGTTGAGATTGGCACCGTCCATGTACACCTGCCCGCCGTGTGCGTGCACGATGTCGCAGATTTCGCGGATGGCTTCCTCGAACACGCCGTGCGTCGAGGGATAGGTGATCATCAGGCAGCCGAGGCGTGCGGTATGCTCGCCGGCCTTGGCGCGCAAGTCGGCAATGTCGACATTGCCGCGCTCGTCGCAGTCGACCACCACCACCTGCATGCCGGCCATGTGCGCGGTTGCCGGGTTGGTGCCGTGGGCCGAGCGCGGAATCAGGCAAACGTCGCGATGGCTTTCGCCGCGGCTCGCGTGGTACTTGCGGATCGCGAGCAGACCGGCGTATTCGCCCTGCGCGCCGGAGTTTGGCTGCATGCAGATGGCGTCGAAACCGGTGATGACCTTCAACTGGCCCGCCAGGCCGTCGATCATCTCGCGATAACCCATGGTCTGATCGGCCGGTGCGAACGGGTGGATGTCGGCGAATTCCCGCCAGGTAACCGGGATCATCTCGCTGGTGGCATTCAGCTTCATGGTGCAGGAGCCGAGCGAGATCATCGAATGGTCGAGCGCGAGATCGCGGTTCTGCAGCATCCTGAGGTAACGCAGCATCCCATGTTCTGTATGGTGAACGTTGAACACCGGGTGAGCAAGGATGTCGTCGCTGCGGCGCAGCCCGGCCGGAATCGCGCCACCGGCAGCGGCGATGCAGGCATCAAGCGCGTCGAGGTCCGCAGTGGCGCCGAAAGCCGACAGCAGGGCGGCGACGTCCTCGCGTGTGCTGCATTCGTCGAACGCGACGCCGAGGCGCGACGGCGAGACGCGGCGCAGGTTGTAGCCGGCCGTCAGCGCTGCGGCGAGGATCGCATCGGTGCGTGCGCCGCAATCGACATGCAAGGTATCGAAGAACGCGTCTTCCACGAGCGTGAGGCCGCCGTTGCGCAGGCCCTCCGCGAACAGCGCGGCGAGGCGGTGCACGCGCTCGGCGATGATGCGCAGGCCCTGCGGGCCGTGCCACACGGCATACATGCCGGCCATGTTGGCGAGCAAGACTTGCGAGGTGCAGATGTTCGAGTTCGCCTTCTCGCGCCGGATGTGCTGCTCGCGCGTTTGCAGCGCCATGCGCAGTGCGGGCTTTCCGCGTGTGTCCTTCGATACCCCGATGATGCGGCCAGGCGTGGCGCGCGCATGGGCGTCGCGTGTCGCGAAGAAAGCGGCGTGCGGGCCGCCGAAACCCATCGGCACCCCGAAGCGCTGGGCCGAGCCGAGCGCGATGTCGGCATCCATTGCGCCGGGCGACTTGAGCAGGACCAGGGCGAGCAGGTCGCTGGCGACAGCAACAATCGCGCCCTTCGTCTTGAGCGCCGCGATGATGTCCGACAGGTCGGCGATGCCGCCGCGTTCGTTCGGGTACTGCAGCAAAGCGCCGAATACGTCGTGTTGCGCGGCGTCCGCGGCCGGGCCGAAGACGAGCCGGAAACCGAAGAATTCGGCGCGTGTGCGCACCACATCGATTGTTTGCGGGAAGGCAGCTTCATCGACGAAGAAAGCATCCGGCTTCACCTTGCTGACTCGCCGTGCCATTGCCATCGCCTCGGCCGCAGCAGTGGCTTCGTCGAGCAGCGAGGCGTTGGCCAGTTCCATGCCGGTGAGGTCGATCACCATCTGCTGCCAGTTGAGCAGGGCTTCGAGCCGGCCTTGCGCGATTTCCGCCTGGTAGGGTGTGTACGCGGTGTACCAGCCGGGGTTCTCCATCACGTTGCGCAACACGACCGGCGGCGTGATGGTGCCGTGGTAGCCAAGACCGATCATCGATTTCACCGCACGGTTCTTCGATGCGATCGTGCGCAGAGCCGTCAGAGCCTCATGCTCGGGGCACGGTGCGGGTAGTGCCAGCGGCGCATCGAGCCGGATCGATTGCGGCACGGTTTGCGCGATCAGGGCATCGAGGCTGGGCGCACCGATCGCGGCCAGCATTTCGGCGATCTCGGCGTCCGCCGGGCCGACGTGGCGCCCGATGAAGGCATCGCGCTGTTCGAGTGCCGAAAGGGGGAGTTCGCCGAGGGCGGCGCCATGGGGAAGGGTGCGATCGGTCATGTCGAATTGCCTGGCGATTGGTCAGGCCTTGTTGGCTTCGGATTGATAGCCTGCGGCATCCAGCAGCGACGCGACATCAGCGGCGGAATCGGGACGGATCCGATACAGCCATGCGGCATAGGCGTCGGCATTGACCGATTCCGGTGCGTCGACGACCGACTGATTTACCTCGACGATTTCACCTGCGACCGGCGCATAGATGTCAGAGGCGGCCTTGACCGACTCGACGACCGCGCACTCCTCGCCGGCCTTGAGTTTGCGGCCGATTTCAGGGAGTTCGACGAACACCACGTCGCCCAGTTGCTCCTGCGCATGGTCGGTGATGCCGACCGTGGCAACGCCGTCGTCGCCGAGGCGCAGCCATTCGTGTGACGCGGTGTACTTCAGATCCTGAGGAATGTTCATGTTGTCGGTTCTCCGTTGAATGTTCAGTTGCTGACCGGCTCAGACGAGCACCCTGCCGTTGCGCACGAAGGGTGGCTTGACGACACGCGCCAAGAGGCGGCGGTCGCGCACTTCGACTTCGACGCGATCACCGACCGCGACTTCCTTGGGCACGCGTGCCAGCGCGATCGCGCAGTTCATCGTCGGGGAAAAGCTGCCGCTCGTCGTTTCGCCGTTGCCTTGTGGGGTAACAACGATCTGGTGGGCGCGCAGCACGCCGCGTTCTTCGAGCACCAGGCCGGCCAGACGGCGCGTCGGGCTGCCCGACTCGAGCGCGCTGCGGCCGATGAAGTCGCGCGGCGTCTTCATGTCCACAGTCCATCCAACGCCGGATTCGAGCGGCGAGGTGCTGGCATCGAGATCCTGACCGTACAGGCACATCCCCGCTTCGAGGCGTAGCGTGTCGCGTGCGCCAAGTCCCGCGGGCTTTACGCCGGCGTCAAGCAGCGCCTGCCAGGTCGCGGTGGCGCGATCGGCCGGCAGCGCGATCTCGAATCCGTCCTCGCCGGTGTAGCCGGTGCGGGCGATCAACAGGTCATCCATTTCGGTTGCCTGGAAGGGCGCCAGTGCATGCGTGGCATTGCGGCTCCCGGGTATCGCGCGCCAGACGGCCTCGACGGCCTGCGGACCCTGCACCGCGAGGATCGCGAGGTCGCGTCGCGATGCGATTGCGGCATCGAAGCCCTCGAGGGTCTTGCGCATCCACGCAAGATCGGAGTCTGCCGTGCCGGCATTGACGACGATGCGGTAACGTCGCGAGTCGAAGTAATAGACGATCAGATCATCGATCACGCCGCCTTGTTCGTTGAGCATGCAGGAATAGAGCGCCCGCCCGGCATCCGTGAGTTTTGCGACATCATTGGCGAGCAGGTGTTGCAGCCAACGCCGGGCATCGGGCCCGGTGACGTCCAGTGCGAGCATGTGGGAGACATCGAACATGCCGGCGGCGCGGCGCACGAGATGATGTTCCTCAATCTGCGAGCCGTAGTGCAGCGGCATGTCCCAGCCGGCGAAATCGACCAACTTTGCGCCGGCGGCGCGGTGGGTCTCATGGAGCGGTGTCTGTCTGGCCATCCTTAGGCATCCTCCGTACGCGGTAAACGAAAAAGGGGCGCAGATCGATCAAAGATCATCAATCCGAGCCCCATCCGTCCCTTGTACCTGAGAGATTACGCAGCGGGATTGCCTTCTGCGCGTGCCCCTTCGGTGGATGACCTTCGGCCCCTCAGCCTCGATCACCTCTCTCCAGACTTGAATCGTCGCCGGTCCTTTGTGCCTGAGCGGTTCCGGGTGTTACGCCTTCGGCGGTGCCGCCGCGCTAAGCGGCGCACGCTCTCCCGTGCGACGGCCGGGACTATACGCGAATTGATGCGGCGCCACAACCGACTGCCTGGCGCTGCTACCATGCGTGCATGACGGTGCCTTGTGTTTCACGTTGCGAGCGGATCGCGGTGCGCGGGATGCACTGCAACGTCCGCCATTGGGGTTCGGAAGACGCACCCCGGCTGTTCGTGCTGCATGGCTGGATGGACTCCTCTGCCACCTTCCAGTTCGTGGTCGAGGCCTTGTGGCAGGCTTGGCATGTGATCGCCCCGGACCTTCGGGGCTTCGGCGACAGCGACTGGTTGCGGCGTCCCTATTGGTTTCCCGACTATTTCGCGGATCTCGAGTGCTTGCTCGACCATTACTCGCCGGGGGAGCCGGTGCGCCTGGTCGGGCACAGCATGGGTGCCAACATTGCCGCGATGTATGCGGCTGCGCGCCCGGCACGCGTCACGCAGGTTGCGATGCTCGACTTCCTCGGCTTGCGGCCGACCGGGCCGGACGATGCGCCGGGGCGGCTCGCCGGCTGGCTGGACGAGCTGCGCGAGGTGCCGCGAATGCGCATCTATCGAGACCGCCGCGCCCTGGCGCGGCGCCTGATGTCGGCAAACCCGCGCCTGACGCCGGCCCGGGCGGCGTTCCTGGCTGCGAACGTCGCGCGTACGCGCGCAGACGGGCAGATCGAGATGGCGTGCGACCCGTGGCACAAGATGGTTTCGCCAACGCTGTACCACGTCGAAGAATCGATGGCGGCGTGGCGTGCAATTGCGGTGCCGGTGCTGATGCTGATAGCCGACGAAGGGTATGTCGTCGACCGCTTCGGCAGCCGGCCCGACGAAATTCGCCGCCGGCTCGAATGTTTCCGCAACGTGACAGTCGAGAACATTGCCGGCGCCGGCCACAACTTGCAGCACGACCAGCCCGAAATGGTCGCTGCGGCACTCGAGCGTTTTCTTTCGCGCGATTGACCTGTGCGGCGTCGTGCTCCGGCGTCGCGGTATCGCTTTGCTATCATCGGAAGATGACGAACGTCGATCTGCATTGCCACTCCACTGTGTCGGACGGATTGCTTGCGCCGCGCGATCTGGTGCGGCGCGCGGCGGCCAACGGTGCCGAGGTGCTGGCGTTGACCGACCATGACCATCTGGGCGGGCTGGCCGACGCCCGCGACGAGGCGCAGGCGCTCGGCATCCGGTTCATCAACGGGGTCGAGATTTCCGTGTCCTGGGAAGGGTTGACCATCCATATTGTCGGTCTCGGCATCGACGCGGCGGATATCGCGCTGTCGGCCGGGCTGGCGTCGGTGCGCGATGGCCGCGATTTGCGCGCGCAGCGCATGTCGGAGTCGCTTGCGGCGATCGGCATCCGCGGCGCTTACGAAGGCGCATTGCGCTATGTCGGGAATCCGGCGCTGATTTCGCGCTCGCATTTCGCGCGCTGGCTGGTGGAAAAGCGCTACGCGCGCGACGTCTCGAACGTGTTCGAGCATTATCTGGCCCGAGGCAAACCTGGCTACGTCGAGCATGCGTGGTGTTCGCTGGCGCAAGCGGTTGGCTGGATACATGGCGCGGGCGGCGTGGCGGTGGTCGCGCATCCCGGCCGCTACCGGATGTCGGGCAGCGAGCGCGACAGGTTCTTTTCGGCGTTTCGCGCGCTGGGGGGTGAGGCGGTGGAAGTCGTGGCGGGTGCCCACGATGCGGCCGCAGTCCGCGACTATGCACACATCGCGCGCAAGTATGGTCTCGCGGCATCGCGCGCCTCGGACTTCCATGGCCCCGGCGAAAGCGTGGTCGACGTCGGGCGTGCCGCGCCCCTGCCGCCGGATCTGGAGCCGGTGTGGGAGCGACTGGCAGCCTGACCGCATTTCAATTGGCGCGGCGAGTTCAACGTTATGGCCCAGTATTTCCACATGCACCCCGAACAGCCCCAGGCACGGCTGGTTCGACATGCCGTCGAGATCATTCGCGATGCCGGATTGATCGCGTTTCCGACCGATTCCGCGTATGCACTCGGCGGGCTGACCGGCGATGCCGGTCTGCTCGAGCGAATCCGTCGCATCCGCGACGTCGACGAGCGGCACCATTTCACGATCATGTGCCGTGACCTGTCCCAGATCGCGACCTATGCACGCGTGGACAATGCCCAATACCGGCTGCTGAAAAGCGCGACGCCAGGGAGCTACACGTTCGTCCTCGAAGGAACCAAGGAGTTGCCGCGCCGGGTTCTGCATCCGAAGCGCAAGACGATCGGATTGCGCGTTCCCGATCACCCGGTCGTGCATGCGCTGCTCGAGGAACTGGACGAGCCGCTGCTGACGTCGACGCTGATCCTGCCCGGTGAAACCTTGCCGCTGACCGACCCGGACGAGATCCGCGAAAGGCTCGAGCATCAGGTGGATCTGGTGATCGAAGCCGGGCCATGCGGCGCGGAAGCGACCACCGTTGTCGATCTGACCGATGGAAGCCCCGTACTGGTCCGTGCGGGGCGAGGCAGTCTGACCCCTTTCGGCCTGGCCTGAATCGCGCGGTCATCCCCGCGGAACGCGGGAGCGGGTTTTGGTAGAATGCCGGGTTAGTTTCCCCATTCGACATGCAAGAACTCATACCGACGCTGGCAATCTGGGTGTTGCCGGTGCTCCTAGCGATAACCCTGCACGAAGCGGCTCACGGTTATGTGGCTCGACATTTCGGCGATAACACGGCGTATCTGGCGGGCCGCATCAGCCTCAACCCGCTGCGCCATGTCGACCCCGTCGGCACCGTGCTGGTCCCGCTCGGCATTTATCTGCTCTCGAGCGCAGGAGGCATGCCCTTGCTTTTTGGCTGGGCGAAACCGGTGCCGGTGGAGTTTGCGCGACTGTCCAGACCGAAACAGGACATGCTCTGGGTTGCTGCGGCAGGGCCGGGCGCGAATCTGGTCATGGCTCTTGCCTGGGCGATCGCATTCAAGCTCGCTTGGACCCTGCCTCAGTTTGCCTACACCGTACCGGTTTCAGAGATGGCACGCGCTGGCGTTCAGATCAATCTGGTGCTGATGGTGCTCAATCTTCTTCCGATACCGCCTCTGGATGGCGGTCGAATTGCCTTGAGCCTGCTTCCGCACAGGCTGGCGTGGCAATTTGCCAGGCTGGAGCGTTTCGGGTTCACGATCCTGCTGGTCCTGTTGTTCACCGGGGTGCTCGGGATGCTGCTGGAACCCGTGATGGACACCGTCAAGTCGTTGCTAGAGTTTGCCGTTCAGATCCACATACCTTACCCATCCATCTGACATGTACCAGGAACGCGTACTTTCCGGCATGAGACCGACCGGTCGCCTGCACCTCGGCCACTATCACGGCGTGCTGAAGAACTGGGTCGGGCTGCAGGCAGAGTTTCCATGCCTCTTCTTCGTCGCGGACTGGCACGCACTGACGACCGATTACGACGAGCCCGGCAAGATCGAGAATGCCGCTTGGGACATGATCATCGACTGGCTCGCGGCTGGCGTCGACCCGAACCGGGCGACGCTGTTCATCCAGTCGCGCGTTCCGGAGCATGCGGAGCTGTTCCTGCTTATGTCGATGATGGCGCCCTTGGGCTGGCTCGAGCGAGTGCCGACCTACAAGGATCAGCAGGAGAAGCTCTCGCACAAGGATCTGTCGACCTATGGTTTCCTGGGCTATCCGCTGCTTCAGGCGGCGGACATCCTCATCTATCGCGCGGATCGCGTGCCGGTGGGTGAGGATCAGGTGCCCCATATCGAGTTCACCCGCGAAGTGGCCCGACGTTTCAACCACCTCTATGGACGCGAGCCCGGCTTCGAAGAGAAGGCGCGCGAGGCGATCAAGAAGCTCGGTTCGAAGCGTGCAAGGCTTTACGAGGAGTTGCGCACGCGCTTCCAGCAGGATGGAGACCACGGGGCCCTGGAACAGGGGCGCGCGCTGCTCAATGACAATCAGAGTCTGTCCATGGGAGACCGCGAGCGTCTGTTCGGCTTTCTCGAAGGATCGAGCAAGATGATTCTGGTGGAACCGGGTGCGTTGCTCACCGAGGCTTCGCGCATGCCCGGGCTGGATGGACAGAAAATGTCGAAGTCCTATAACAACACGATCTCGCTGCGTGAGGATGCGGATGCGATCACGAAGAAGATCCGCACCATGCAAACCGATCCGCAGCGCGTGCGTCGCAACGATGCCGGTGATCCGGACAAGTGTCCGGTGTGGCAGTTCCATGTGATCTATTCGGACGAAGGCGTCAGGGACTGGGTACAGAAGGGCTGTCGAAGCGCGGGCATCGGCTGCATAGAATGCAAGCAGCCGGTGATCGATGCGGTGTTGCGAGAACAGGAGCCGATGCGGGAACGCGCCCAAACCTATCTCGACGACCCTACGCTGGTGCGCGACATCATTGCAGATGGTTGCGAGAAGGCACGCAAGCTGGCGCAGGAAACCATGCGTGACGTGCGCGAGTCTATGGGGCTCGATTACGGCTGAAGGCGGTGATGAGCGACAACGTCATTCCGATCGCGACGGCGCAGGCTCCCGAACAACACCCGTTGCCGCTCGCACGCCTCTACGGTGAGCCGGTTACGGAGTTGCCGAAGGATTTGTATATTCCGCCGGAAGCGCTGGAGGTGTTCCTTGAGAGCTTCGAAGGGCCGCTCGACCTCTTGCTCTATTTGATCCGAAAGGCCAATATCAACGTCCTCGACATCCCGATGGCGCCGCTGACGGCCCAGTATCTGGAGTACGTCGAGTCGATGCGGCACAGGAATCTCGAGTTGGCGGCCGAGTATCTCCTGATGGCGGCCATGCTGCTGGAGATCAAGTCTCGGATGCTGTTGCCGCGGCCCAACAAGGTCGAGGATAGCGATGAGGATCCGCGCGCGGAACTCGTGCGCAGGCTGCTCGAGTACGAGCAGATGAAGGCCGCTGCGGCGCGAATCGATCAGTTGCCGCAGGCCCTCCGGGACTATGAATGGGTGAACGTTGCGATCACCCAGCAGATTGCGGAACGTTTGCCCGAGGTGACGCTGAACGACCTTCAAGTGGCCTGGTTGTCGCTGATGAAGCAGGCGCGCATGGTTCAGCACCACAAGGTGCGCAAGGAAGAATTGTCCGTGCGCGAGCACATGGCGCACATTCTTCGTCGCCTTCAGGGCGGTGCGTATGTGGAGTTCCAGGATTTGTTCGACACTGCCGGTGGCGTGCCGAAACTGGTGGTGAGCTTTCTCGCAATGCTGGAACTGGCGCGGGAGAAGCTCGTCGAGATCACTCAGCGCGAGGCGTTTGCGCCGATACACGTGAGATTAGCGGAAGCGACGGTTCATGACATTGCCTGATATACCCGAGGCAACGCCGGAGGGCGCGCAATCGGAGATGCTCTCCGAGATAGAACTGGCTTCGGTCGAGGCTGGCGTCGCCGATGGGACGGCGGATCTGGAGCCTGTTTCGTTGTCCGGCTTCGTTGCCGATGAGGCCGTCGCGCCGTCGATGCTCGCCGACGGACTGACCTTGCTTCAGGCGAAACGGGTGCTTGAGACCGCCTTGCTCGCTGCGGCGAGCCCGATGCAGGTTGCGGACCTGCGCCGGTTGTTCGAATTCGACCCCGGACCCGACTTGATTCGAAGGCTGCTCGATGAATTGCGTGACGAGTGGAGTGACCGTGGCGTCGAACTGGCGTTCCTGGCCTCCGGGTGGCGATTCCAGACGCGGCCCGAATTCCAGCAATATATCGATCGCCTGAAGATCGAACGCGCACCGAAGTACTCGCGGGCCGTCATGGAAACGCTGGCGATCATTGCCTATCGGCAACCTGTGACGCGCGGAGACATTGAAGACATTCGTGGGGTTGCGGTATCGCCGAACGTGATCAAGACGCTCGAATCCCGGGGCTGGATAGATGCCGTCGGACATCGGGATGCGCCCGGACGTCCGGCACTGTATGCGACGACCCGCAAGTTCCTCGATGATCTGCGTTTGCGCAGTCTGTCTGAACTTCCACCGTTGAACGAAATTGAAAGGGTGATGGATCTTGTCGAATCGACGCCGCAAGCCTGATAGCCCCTGGGCCGGGCAGCCGTCCAGTGGCCAGCCGAGGCCGCGCAAGCAGGGGATGCCGCCAGCGCATGGCCGTCCGCGCGGGCCGGCACCCAGGTTACATCGCGACGAGCACGGGGATGTGGACGGCAATCGGGCTCCAATCTCGGCCGAGCGTGAGGTTGACGGCAACCGCGTTCCGGCCTCGGGCAGGGCGCCGGGGTTGCAGGCCGAGCGCGCTCCCGTTGCGCGGCAGCCGGGGCGTACCGGAGGTCGTGGCAACAAGGATGCAGCCGTCGTCCTTGTGGCGCCAGAGAGACTTCACAAGGTGCTTGCCCAAGCCGGGGTCGGATCCCGACGCGAGATCGAAGAATGGATACTGGCTGGCCGCGTGAGCGTCAATGGATTGCCAGCTGCCGTTGGGCAGAAGGTTTCGGCAGCCGACAAGGTTCGGGTGAACGGCAAACTCGTCGAACTTCGAATGAAGCAGCGGCTGCCGCGCGTGTTGCTTTATCACAAACCGGAGGGTGAGATCGTTTCCCGCGACGATCCCGAGGGGCGTGCCAGCGTTTTTGTAAAGTTGCCCAAGCTCCGCGGTGGGCGATGGGTAGCCGTTGGCCGACTCGACATCAATACAAGCGGGCTGCTCGTATTCACGACCAGTGGCGAATTGGCCAATCGACTGATGCATCCTCGATATGGACTCGAGCGCGAGTATGCAGTGCGTCTGGTTGGTGAGCTGACCGCGGCGCAGCGCGAACAACTGCTTGCGGGTATTGAACTCGAGGACGGGGCAGCGCGTTTCAACTCCGTGTTCGACAAGGGTGGCGAGGGGACCAACCACTGGTATCACGTGACGATCAGCGAAGGACGAAATCGCGAGGTTCGTCGCATGTTCGAGGCGATCGGATTGACGGTAAGCCGGCTGATGCGGGTCCGCTATGGGCCGATCCAGCTCCCGCCACGCCTGAAACGCGGCATGACCATGGATCTGCCCGAGCAGGAGGTGAGGGCGCTGGAAACCGGGTTGCAGAGCGCGTTGCCGGCGTCGGACGGCGACGATCTTCCGCGCCCGTCGGTGAAGCCGGAAGGCCCGCGCCGTTCCGGGCGTCGCCCGGCCCGTGCCAAGAGGCCCCAACAGGCAGAAAATTAACAGGCTGATTGCCAGTAGGGGCGCCTTCCGATATAATTTTTAGTCTTCGCAGGCTTGGTCCAGCACGCCGATGTGCTTGGTCAAGCCGATGCGGTTTGTAGGTTGAAGATGGGCGGTTCGCCCATTTTTTATTTGTGGCGGCGAATCGTTGAGGGTTGTTGGCGGGTGCGCACCGAGGAAATCATCGAGCAGGCGGTTGAGGGGTTGGGTTTCGAACTGGTTGATTTCGAAACATCTCCGAAGGGGCGGCTGTTGCGTGTGTTCATCGACGGGCCAAATGGCATTTCAGTGGATGACTGCGCGAACGTCAGCAATCACCTCACGCGGCTGTTTGCGGTCGAGAATGTCGACTATGACCGGCTCGAAGTGTCGTCGCCGGGGCTCGACCGGCCTCTCAAGAAACTTGGTGATTTCGAACGTTTCGCCGGCCATGAGGCGCATGTGCGCGTTCGTGTTGCGATCGACGGTCAGCGCAACTTTGCGGGGCTGCTCGGCGGCCTGAGTGAAGGCAAGGTGCTGTTGACGACGGATAAAGGCATGATTGCGCTCGATTTTGAGCAGATCGACAAGGCGCGCCTCGTACCGAAGTTTTGATCGGCACCGAAGACAGGATTGCAGGAGGAAGGAAATGAGCCGCGATTTGTTGCTGTTGGTCGATGCACTGGCGCGCGAGAAGAACGTTGATCGGGAGATCGTGTTCGCTGCGCTCGAGTCGGCGCTGGCTTCTGCCACCAAGAAGCGAATCAATGAGGACGCGGATGTTCGGGTCTCGATCAATCGTGAAACCGGGGACTACGAATCGTTCCGGCGCTGGGTGGTGTTGCCGGACGAAGAGGTGGAGAACGACGATCAGCAGATGGGGCTGATCGACGCGCGCGAGGAATTGCCGGATGTTCAGGTCGGCGATTACGTCGAGGAGGCGCTCGAGCCGATCGATTTTGGCCGGATCGGGGCGCAGGCCGCGAAGCAGGTGATTCTGCAGAAGATTCGTGATGCAGAGCGGGAACAAATCCTGACTGACTTCCTTGAGCGCAAGGAGCATCTTGTAACTGGCACGATCAAGCGGATCGAGCGTGGCAACGCAATTGTCGAAGCCGGGCGCATCGAGGCGCTTCTTCCGCGCGATCAGATGATTCCGAAAGAGAATCTGCGCGTCGGGGATCGTGTGCGGGCATTTTTGCTGAAGATCGACAGGCAGGCACGCGGCCCTCAGCTCATCCTGTCGCGCACCGCACCCGAGTTCATCATTCGCCTGTTTGCGCTGGAGGTGCCCGAGATCGACGACGAGTTGCTGGAGATCCGCTCGGCGGCTCGTGACCCTGGCGTCCGAGCGAAGATTGCAGTCAAGTCGAACGATCCTCGCATCGATCCGATCGGAACCTGTGTCGGCATGCGCGGGTCGCGCGTTCAGGCGGTAACGAATGAACTCGCGGGCGAGCGCGTGGATATCATCCTCTGGTCGCCGGATCCGGCGCAGTTCGTGGTTGGCGCTTTGGCGCCCGCAGAGGTAAGCAGCATCGTCGTGGATGAGGATGCACACAGCATGGATGTCGTGGTTGACGAGGACAATCTCGCAATCGCGATCGGCCGCGCCGGACAGAACGTTCGTCTGGCTTCGGAACTGACCGGGTGGACGATCAATCTGATGACGGTTGAAGAGTCTCAGAAGAAATCCGAGGAAGAGCAGTCGGGGATCAGGGAGATCTTCATGTCCCGCCTCGATGTCGATGAAGAGGTCGCGAACATCCTGATCGAGGAAGGATTCTCGACGCTCGAAGAGGTTGCCTATGTCCCGCTCGCAGAGATGCTGGAGATCGAGGCTTTCGACGACGAGACGGTCAATGAGTTGCGCAATCGCGCGCGGAACGTTCTTCTGACGGAGGCGATCGTCGACGAGGAGCAACTCGAGAACGTCTCCGAGGATCTGCTGGGCCTGGAAGGGATGGATAAGCCGCTTGCCGCGAAGCTTGCTCGTGCAGGCGTGCGTTCTCGTGACGATCTTGCCGATCTCGCCGTTGACGAGTTGCTGGATCTCACCGAGATCGATCAGGATCGGGCAACGAATTTGATCACGGCGGCTCGCGCCCACTGGTTTGAGCAGCAGTAGAGGTTGCAGGAGCAGATATGGCACAGATGAACGTCACCCAGTTTGCGAGCGAGCTGAAGATGCCCGCCTCGGCGCTGCTCGAACAGTTGCAGAAAGCTGGCGTAGAGAAGTCCGCTGCGAGTGACCTGCTATCGGAACAGGACAAGACACGGTTACTCGAGTACCTGCGTCGGGCTCATGGCGAGACACAGACTAAGACGAAGATTACGCTGACGCGCAAGGAAACCAGCGAGATCAAGAAAGCTGACTCCACCGGCAAGGCCCGCACGATACAGGTGGAGGTGCGGAAGAAAAGGGTGCTCGTCAAGCGTGATTCGACCGAAGCGGCCGTTCCCGAGCAGGCCGTGCAGCCTGTCGAAGTGTCTGTCGCTCCGCCCGCCCCGGAGCCCGAGGAGGTTGCTCCGGCGCCGGTGGAAGTCGAGCCTCCTGTCGTCGAGGAGATCGTTCCGGTTATCGAGCCGGAAGTGGTGCCGGCCCCGGTCGAAAAACCTACGACCAAGCGCGTGGTGCCCTCCGTGGAAGCCATCCTGTCGCCAGAGGAACTCGAACGGCGCAAGAACGAAGCGCGGCGTCACGCCGACCTGGCTTCGATCCAGGCCGCGGAACTCAAAGCCAAGCAGGAACGTGAAGCCGATGCGAAGCGTCGCGCGGAGGAGCGGCTTTCCCAGTTGCAGGCCGAAGCCGAAGCGAAGGCAAAGGCTGCAGATGCAATGCCTGCGGAAACAGCTGCGCAACCGGGAACCGCGACTCTGCATAAACCCGTGAAGGCAGACGGCGAGACGAAGAAGGAAGCGAAGAAGCCGGCGTCCACGTGGAAGGACGAAAGTGCGAAGCGTCGCGGAATCAAGACGCGGGGCGATACGAGTCCATCTTCCGGGTGGCGTGGTGGTCCGCGCGGACGGCATCATCGCCATGGTGAAGATTCACAGGCCGCGCAAATGCCGGCTGAACCGATTGTCCGCGAAGTTTTGGTGCCGGAAACGATCACCGTGGCGGATCTGGCGCACAAGATGTCGGTCAAGGCTGCCGAGGTAATCAAGTCCCTCATGAAGATGGGCTCCATGGTTACGATCAATCAGGTGCTCGACCAGGAAACCGCGATGATCCTCGTAGAGGAGATGGGGCATGTGGCGAAGGCTGCCAAGCTCGATGATCCGGATGCTTTCCTCGTCGAAGACGCTGAGGTGCACAAAGACATCGAACTGCTTCCGCGCGCGCCTGTGGTTACGGTCATGGGTCACGTCGATCACGGCAAGACCTCGTTGCTCGACTACATCCGCAAGACTCGCGTCGCTTCGGGTGAGGCCGGCGGAATCACCCAGCACATCGGTGCCTATCACGTGGAAACGCCGCGTGGTGTGATCACCTTTCTGGATACGCCGGGCCACGAAGCCTTTACCGCCATGCGCGCCCGAGGCGCCAAGGCCACTGACATCGTGATCCTGGTCGTCGCGGCCGATGACGGCGTGATGCCCCAGACGAAAGAGGCGATTCACCATGCCAAGGCGGCGGGCGTCCCGCTGGTCGTTGCAATCAATAAAATCGACAAGCCGGAGGCCAACCCGGACCGGGTAAAGCAGGAACTCGTCGCCGAAGGAGTCGTGCCCGAAGAATACGGTGGCGATTCGCCCTTCGTACCGGTATCGGCCAAGACGGGGGCAGGCATCGACGCACTGCTCGAGAACGTCTTGCTGCAGGCGGAAGTGCTGGAGTTGAAGGCGCCGGTCGACGCGCCGGCAAAGGGCTTGATCATCGAGGCGCGCCTCGACAAGGGGAAGGGGCCCGTGGCCACCATTCTGGTCCAGCAAGGAACGCTGAAGCGTGGAGACATCCTCCTTGCCGGTGCCGTTTTCGGTCGCGTTCGAGCCATGTTGGATGAGGCCGGCAAGAACGTCGCCGAGGCCGGCCCGTCGATTCCGGTCGAAATTCAGGGGCTGCAGGACGTTCCGTCAGCCGGGGATGACGCCATGGTTCTGGGGGACGAGCGCAAGGCGCGCGAGATCGCGCTGTTCCGACAGGGTAAATTCCGTGACGTCAAGCTCGCGAAACAGCAAGCTGCAAAGCTGGAGAGCATGTTTGAACAGATGGGCGAAGGTGAGGCGAAGACACTCGCCCTCATCGTGAAGGCGGACGTGCAGGGTTCCCAGGAAGCTTTGACTCATGCCTTGGCGAAACTTTCGACGGACGAGGTCAAGGTCAACATCATTCACGCTGCCGTGGGCGGTATTACGGAGTCGGATGTGAACCTTGCGTCTGCATCGAAGGCCGTCATCATAGGTTTCAATACCCGTGCTGATGCAAGCGCACGCAAGGCAGCCGAAAGTTTTGGCGTCGACATTCGCTATTACAACATCATTTACGATGCGGTCGATGAGATCAAGGCCGCTCTCGGCGGCATGCTGGCTCCCGAGCGGAGGGAGAAGGTCATTGGACAGGTCGAGATCAGGCAGGTATTCCGAATTTCCAAGGTCGGCTCGGTCGCGGGATGTATGGTGCTGGATGGCGTGGTCAAACGCGGCTCCCAGATCCGTCTGCTGCGTGACAACGTGGTCGTTTGGACCGGGGAACTGGACTCTCTCAAGCGGTTCAAGGACGATGTAAAAGAAGTCAAGGGCGGCTTCGAATGCGGTCTTTCGCTCAAGAATTACAACGACATCCAGGAAAGTGACCTGCTGGAGGTATTCGAGATCGAGGAGGTGGCGCGCACGCTCTGATCGTGCCCGCTTGGCTGGCCCATGCCCAAAGAATTTTCGCGCAGCAGTCGTGTGGCAGAGCAGGTTCGCCGCGAGCTGGCCGAATTGATCCAGCTTGAGGTCAAGGATCCCAGGGTGGGGCTGGTGACATTGACGGATGTCGAGATCTCGCCAGACTATGCGCACGCGAAGGTTTTTTTTACCTCGTTGAAGGGGGAGTCCGGCGTGAGCGAAGTGCTCGCTGGGCTGCGTGCTGCGAGCGGTTTTCTGCGACGCGAACTTGGGCGGCGCATTCGCATACACACGCTTCCCGAACTCCACTTCGCCTACGATCGCTCGGTGGAGCAGGGCGATCGCTTGTCCCGTCTTATCGACGAGGCCGTAAAGTCCGATCACGACACATCGAGCGACGACATCTGAATGAATGCGCCTCGTCGCCCGCCGCGACTGAAAGTCGACGGCGTGGTGCTCCTGGACAAGCCGTCGGGCTTGTCTTCCAATGCCGTGCTTCAGCGTGTGCGTCGAGTGTTCAACGCGGCGAAAGCAGGGCATACGGGTACGCTGGATCCGCTCGCCTCGGGGTTGTTGCCCCTGTGCTTCGGGGAGGCAACGAAGTTCGCACAGACGTTGCTCGAAGCTGACAAGAGCTACGAGGCCGAACTGTGTCTCGGTGTCCGCACGGATACAGGCGATGCTGAAGGGGTGGTCGTAGAAAGTCGCGAAGCGAATTGCGTTGCCGAGGAGTTCGTTTCAGCTTGCAGCCGATTCGTAGGCACGATCGAACAAACCCCGCCGATGCATTCGGCGCTGAAGGTCGCCGGGCGGCCCTTGTACGAATATGCCCGGTCTGGCGTGATACTGGAGCGGCAGCCGAGGACGGTCCGGATTCAAAAAATCGAGGTACTCGCGTTTGCCGGAAGTAGGGCTCGTATCTCCGTTGATTGCAGCAAGGGAACCTACATTCGGGTACTCGCGGAGGATATCGGAGCGCTGCTTGGTTGTGGCGCACACTTGGCAGGGCTGCGCCGGACGAGGATCGGGCGGTTTGAGGTTCGCGATGCCGTAGAGTTGGAGCGACTCGAGGCCGATCTGGCCAATGCGTCGGATTGGCTTCAACCGGCCGATCATCTGATCACGGATTGGACCAAAGTCGAGTTGATGCATGATGCCGCGCGTGCCTTCGGACACGGGCAAGCCGTCGCACTCGGTCCGCAACCAAGTGCAGGCCGAGATGTCCGGGTTTATGGCCCCGACGAGCAGTTTCTGGGCACGGGGGAAGTTGAAGGAAGCTTCGTCCGGCCGAAACGTGTGGTTGGCGCTGTCGCCTCACCCTGATTCCAGCCACATTCCTGTGGCAGGGGATTGAGTAGACTGCAAATTTGCACGTATAATCCAATGTTTTCCAAGAGACAAGACGATAGGTAGAGATTCATGGCAATCCAGACTGCAGACAAGGCCAAGATCGTTGGCGACTACCAACGTGCCAAGGGCGATACCGGTTCCCCCGAAGTTCAGGTCGCGCTGCTTACTGCACGCATCAACGACCTCACCGGCCATTTCAAGGCCCATGTCAAGGATCATCATTCGCGACGCGGTTTGCTAAAGATGGTTAGTGCGCGTCGCAAGATGCTCGACTATCTCAAGCGCAAGAACGTGGATAGCTATCGCTCGCTGATTGAGCGCCTCGGTCTGCGCAAGTAGGCGCCGATGCTTGCGCGCCCAGTTCAGTGGAGCGGGCAACAGATTCGATGCCGGCGATGGCCTGATGAGGCCTACGCCGGCTTTTCATTTTGGTCCGATGTATGCGCGATGATGTACGACGGAAACCGAACGAGAGGATATGAAATTGTTTAATCACGCTAAGAAGAGTTTTTCGTACGGGCAGCACACAGTCACGATGGAGACTGGCGAGATTGCGCGCCAGTCGTCCGGGGCGGTCCTCGTCAGCATGGATGACACGGTTGTTCTCGCGACAGTCGTTGCGCAAAAAGAAGCGAAACCCGGGCAGGATTTCTTTCCGCTGACGGTCGATTACGCCGAGAAGTTTTACGCGGCCGGACGAATCCCGGGGGGGTTTTTCAAAAGAGAGGGGCGTCCCTCGGAGAAGGAAACCCTGACGTCGCGCCTGATCGACAGACCGATCCGCCCCCTTTTTCCAGACGGGTTCTACAACGAGGTGCAGGTCATTGTTCATGTGCTCTCGTTGAATCCCGAAGTGGATGCGGATATTCCGGCATTGATCGGCGCATCGGCTGCATTGGCGGTTTCCGGCATCCCCTTCAACGGACCGATCGGTGCAGCCCGTGTCGGATATCAGAACGGCCAGTTCCTCCTCAATCCCACCATAAGCCAGTTGAAGGAGAGTCAACTCAATCTGGTGGTCGCAGGAACCCAGGCCGCAGTACTGATGGTCGAATCCGAGGCCATGGAGTTGCCGGAAGACGTCATGCTCGGCGCCGTGGTGTTCGGTCACGAGCAGATGCAGTCGGCGATCAATGCGATCAATGAGCTTGTCGAGGCGGCAGGGAAGCCGGAGTGGGACTGGAAGCCGCCTGCCAAGGACGAAGCCTTGATAAGCAGGATTGCCGATCTGGCGGAAGGCCCTCTCAGGGATGCCTATCGACTGACTCAGAAACAACTGAGAACGGCGAAGGTCAATGAGATCCGTAGCTCATTGATTGCTCAACTGACGACAGCGCTTGAAGACGGCGCGTTGGCGCCGGATGTCAATACGATCAAGAATCACTTTTTTGACCTCGAAGCGAAGATTGTTCGTTCGCAGATTCTGAATGGCGAACCGCGGATCGACGGACGCGATACACGCACCGTAAGGCCGATCGCAATTCGCAACAGCGTCATGCCACGAACCCACGGTTCGGCACTCTTCACCCGCGGTGAGACTCAGGCGCTGGTGATCGCGACGTTGGGTACTGGCCGGGATGAACAGATTATCGATGCGCTTGCTGGCGAGTACAAGGAGCGCTTCATGCTTCATTACAACATGCCTCCGTTTGCAACAGGCGAAACCGGACGTTTCGGTGCCCCGAAGCGTCGCGAGATCGGCCACGGACGTCTCGCGAAGCGTGCGTTGATCGCGGTTCTGCCTTCGCCCGAAGAGTTCAGCTATTCGATGCGGGTGGTCTCCGAAATTACCGAGTCGAACGGTTCTTCGTCGATGGCTTCGGTTTGCGGTGGATCGCTGGCGCTGATGGATGCAGGCGTGCCGCTGAAAGCGCATGTTGCAGGTATTGCAATGGGTCTGATCAAGGAAGGAAACCGGTTCGCGGTTCTGACCGATATCCTCGGCGATGAAGATCATCTGGGCGATATGGATTTCAAGGTGGCCGGTACGGACAACGGTGTCACGGCACTCCAGATGGACATCAAGATTCAGGGAATTACCAAGGAAATTATGCAGGTGGCGCTGGCTCAAGCGAAGGACGCGCGCATGCATATTCTTGGGCAGATGAAATCGTCGCTCTCGACGCATCGGGGCGAGGTATCGACCTATGCACCACGCCTGCTGACGATGAAAATCAATCCGGAGAAGATCCGGGACGTAATCGGCAAGGGCGGCGCGGTTATTCGTGCGCTGACGGAGGAAACCGGCACAACGATCGATATTACAGACGATGGCACAGTGACGATTGCGTCGGTCAATGCCGACATGGCGGACGTTGCCAAGAAGCGCATCGAGGCGATCACGGCCGAGGTTGAGGTGGGCAAAGTGTACGAGGGGACGGTGCTTCGCCTGCTCGACTTTGGTGCCATCGTGAGCGTGTTGCCCGGCAAGGACGGCCTTCTCCATATCTCACAAATTGCAAACGAACGAATCGAGAAAGTCGCCGATCACCTGAAAGAGGGGCAGGTCGTGAAGGTGAAGGTGCTTGAGACTGACGAAAAAGGACGGATCCGTCTCTCGATGAAAGCGGTCTCGAACGAAAGTGCCCAGCAGACGCAACAGCAGCAAAGCTCAGGCGAAACGAAGCAACCGCAATAGGGAATATAAATTTAATCAATATGATAGGGCGCCTGAAAGGTGCCCTTTTTCTTTCTTTACCTAGCCCAAAATCCCGCCCAGACCCATTTGACCTACCACCTTGCTGCGGGTAACATCCGGGCCTCTTCGGGGTGTAGCGCAGTCCGGTAGCGCGCTTGCTTTGGGAGCAAGATGTCGGAGGTTCGAATCCTCTCACCCCGACCATTCGTTTTCCCTTTCTCATTGCGGCAGTAGCTCAGTCGGATAGAGCACCGGCCTTCTAAGCCGGGGGTCGGTGGGTTCGAGTCCTCCCTGCCGCGCGCATCTCTCCAGGCCCTAAGCGGCAGCGCCCCGCACAATTCTCGTGGTGGGGACCGCGCGACGAGTGGATTAGTCCGTTCGTTGGCTTTTCGATCCAGTCGGAATCCGACAATATGTTAAGGAGTGGATAGTAGTCCTCGGCTGGCTCGGGTCATCTGAAATGTCTGCAATGAGAATGTTCAAGCGCGGTTGGTTGCAGCGATGCGCGACTTTCGCGGCGATCGCCTTGGTGCTCGCGGCAATGTCATATCCCGCTCGCGCCGAAGAGTCGGAGCGCGACGCCGAGGCGGCCGGGCTGGTTGCCCTTGCCACCGCACTGGAGCACGGTGAAGGCGTTCAGAAGGACGAGACGCAGGCACTGGCTCTCTATTGCGAGGCAGCGCGCCAAGGCGATGCGGAAGCCCAGTTCAGCATCGGCTGGATGTACGCGAATTCACGCGGTATTCCCCGGAACGACGCGATCGCCTCGTACTTCTTTGGGCTCGCAGCAGGTCAGGGCCACGAGCATGCGCAACGGATTCAGCATCTCTTCGGACCAAGCGCCTCAGATCCGCCGGACTGCATGCGGCCGCCCAGGATCGAGGCGCAGGCAATCGAGGACGAGGCGCTGCCACAGGTCGACGACATGCCGCCCGCGCCGAAATATATCGCCGATCTGGTTGGCCGTCTGGCCCCGCAGTACAACGTTCAGCCTCGGCTCGCGCTCGCCGTGATTCGGGCAGAATCGAACTTCGATCCCAATGCCCGGTCCGTGAAGAACGCGCAGGGCCTGATGCAGCTCATCCCCGAGACTGCGCGACGTTTCAATGTCCGCAAGCCCTTCGATCCCGAGCAGAACGTCCGCGGCGGCCTTGCCTATCTGCGATGGCTCTTGTCGTACTTCCGGGGGCAGGTGCCCCTCGTCGTAGCCGGATACAACGCTGGCGAAGGGGCCGTCGATAGATATCGGGGCATACCACCTTTTCCCGAAACGCGGGAATACGTGCAGCGAATCATGAGCATCTACAGGAGCGAGATGCATCCATTCGAGCGCGATGTCAGCGGGCGATTCTCATTGGTACGCTACCCGCGTTGAACGCGCCTCCGTTGAGCATTGCGGCCACCTGCACAGTAGGCAGACGATTCGTGGAGCGGCGTTGGTTCGTGACGGACTGGCGATAAGTGTCGAAGCATCGAGAGAAATCGCGCTGATTAAGGAGATGTGGATTGGAGAAAATTGCGTTATAGAGTCAGGCCGCCGAACTATGCGAGTGGCCAATGGATGCGGCCTGTGTTGGCTGACGAGCTGAAATGCCGAACATGGCAAGACGCTAGAGTCTGTTCACAAATGACAAAATTATGCACATTCTCTCTTTATGGACTCGGCGAGGCTGGATCGAAGCATGTTGCAGGACGATCAGTGGGCACGTATCGAGCCATTGTGTCCACAGAAGGTGAACTAACGCGGCACGACGGGGTACAACAGCCGACTGTTCGTGGAGGCCGGGCGGGGGATTGCGCGTACCGACTAATCGTGGCGCGATCTGCCCACGAATTCCGGCCCGTGGCACACTGTTTAAATGCGCTTTTCCCGTTGGAGCAGGAAGGGAAGCAATTGGATGCACACGGCCAAAGCCCTCAGGAGCGATGCCGAGTTGTTGGAGCAGTTGTACTTCGATTCGACACTCGTGCGAGTGCGCCAACACGCCGCGGGCGCCCAAAAAGCAGAAGGCTGTCAGGCGCTCGGGCGCAGCCGGGGCGGATTGAATACCAAGATCTATGCCGTGGTCGGAGCCTTTCGCAACCCGTTGTGCTAACACCGGACCGGCGACCAAGTTTCCGACATCAGCGACGCATCCACGCACATCGAAGGATCGGGGCCGCATTACGTAATTGCCGACAAAGGCTACGACGCCGATGCATTGATGGCCGCAATCGAAGCATAGGGCGCCCAAGTTGCCATCCCGCTTCGCAGCAACCGCCTGGCTTAAGGTGTCTATGATCGTCACCTCTAAAGGGATCACAACCTTGTCGAGCGCTTGATCAATCGGTTTATGCAATTTCGGCGTATCGCCGCCCGATACGAATAGCCCTCGCTCCACTCCTTGCCCATGCTCAATCTTGCTTACGCCTATATCCTTTGCGCATGAGACGCAATTCGAATTGTGAGTACACCCAAGGGCCCTTCGTGCTTACGGGAAGCTTGCCCTTAGCGATGAAACACCAGGAAGCAGATGGCACGCCGAGCACATCGCTCCAGGCGATTGATGATCAGTTGGGCCGTTCGATCGCGAATTCTGGCAACGCAGGCATACAGCTTTGGTTATTCCCTTTGAATCTGTCCGTGGCTGAGTACAGCGTCGTGTCCGGGCTGTTGAGCCGGGACGAGCGAGAACGCGCCAGTCGCTACACTAATGAGGCGTTGAAGCGTGACTTCGAGATTGGTCGCGGATTATTGCGCTATTTGATCGGTGCGTACTTCGATATGCATCCCGCCCAAATCTGCTTCGACAACGGACCGACGGGTAAGCCATCCGTCGGCTTTCCCTTGGACGGCGATCAATTGCAGTTCAACTTCTCCCATTCCGGAGGTTGGGCCATCATGGGCGTGGCATTTGGCGATTCAATAGGTGTCGATATCGAGCGGATAAGAGCTTTCGACGACTACCTGGATGTAGCGCGGTCGAATTTCACCGACGTTGAATTCCAGTGGCTGAAGACGCAGAGATCGTCGGAACGGCTCAGCGCGTTCTATTCTTGTTGGACTCGCAAGGAAGCTGTCGTCAAGGCCGATGGTATCGGCATTGGCTACGGCCTGGACAGATTCGAGATTCCGTTCGATGCCAGCGGTGACACCGGGTTCGCTCAAGTTCATGATCCGTCGGGCCGCTTGGCAGGCTTGCACGTTCAGGGATTCGTGCCGCTCGAGGGGTTTTGCGGAGCTGTATCCGTCCGCTCGGCGCGGCCTGTCGTTCAGTGGTACAGACCGTTGGTCGAGCGATGCGGAAACACATGAACGCCGCTGCGCGCGCAGCACGATCTATTGGGATTCTTGTCGCGATGTGTTGCTGTCATTGCTGTCGAACCGTGCAAGTCAAAAGTCACTGCCGTGAATGCAGCGCGCGCGTGAATTTTGGTACGCAGACCGGGGCCGATAGTGCGCTAGGCTACGGCGATTCCCTGCACGTTGTTGCAGCAGGTTCGATCGGTGCCGACCGTAGGAACCAGGCGACGGATGCGGAGGTTCGCCGCGTAGATGGACACTCCGGTCAGGGTCGGACCTGCCTGTAATTGCGAATTCATCGAGCAGCAGTTACGTCGCTGGCATGGATCAGTTCGCATAGATTGTACAATCCCAATTGGTGGGAGGAGCCTTCATGCAGTCATCGTGGGTCAGGACGTTCTGTAAACGACCGGACGCTCGACTCAAAATGTTCTGCTTCCCGCATGCGGGAGGAGGGGCGTCTGCATATCGGCTCTGGCATGCGGGTCTCCCTCCTTCGGTCGAGGTTTGCGCGGTTCAATTGCCCGGCAGGGAAGGCAGATTCGGTGAAGCACCGGTGCGAAACATTGAGGTGCTGGTAGGCTTGCTGGCAGAACGTCTGGCTGCGCACTGCGTGCGGCCGTTCGTGTTCTTTGGCCACAGCATGGGTGCGGTTGTTGCGTGCGAACTCGCGCGGGTTCTGGCTGCACGTGGCGAATCGGTGCCGGAGCAACTTATCGTATCGGCGCGGCGCCCTCCTCACGTGCCAGATATGCAACCGCCAATACACCTGCTCGACGATCAGGCATTCATTTCTGAAATAGAGCGCCGGTACGGTGGCATTCCGGAGGAGGTTCGGGCCGAGCCAGACTTGATGGCGTTGTTGTTGCCAAGCCTGCGCGCCGACATCGAAGCGCTTGAGCTTTTCCAGCCATGTTCGAGGGCTCCGTTGCCCATGCCAATCACGGTTTTCGGTGGCGAGCAGGATCGCTTGGTACCGCGGGCGCATCTGGAGGCTTGGCGCAGCGAGACGGCAGCGGCGTTTCGCGTCCGATCGTTCGCCGGCGGCCACTTCTATCTCCAGGAAAGACCGTCTGAGGTGCTGAGCGAACTTTCACTGATTGCCGGGGAGATCGTCGGCCGCCTTACGTACGAAGGTATCCCATCGTGAGCGACGCGCTGCGGGACCGCCGGTCAGTCGCGATTGTCGGCATCGGGTGCCGGTTTCCGGGCGGGGTCGAAGACCCCGAGGGCTTTTGGCGAATGCTCCTCGAGGGCCGCGACGCCATCTCAGAGATTCCCGCGGACCGCATCGACCTTAACCGCTTCTTCGACGAGCGTCCCGCGACGCCTGGCCGCATGATGACGCGTTGGGGCGGATTCCTCTCGCACATCGACGAACTCGACGCAGGCTTTTTCGGCATCGCGCCGGTCGAGGCGGAGTGCATGGACCCGCACCAACGTTTGCTGCTCGAGACCGCCTGGGAGGCGCTGGACGATGCCGGCGAGGACATCGCGGCGCTTGAGGGCACGAACGCCGCAGTGTACATGGGGCAGTGGACTAGTGATTTCGAGAATCGCGTCTTTACAGATCCCGATCGCATCACTTTTCCGATGACGATGGGCAGCGGCCGCTATGGTGCCGCCGCACGACTTTCATACGTACTTGGATTGCGCGGGCCGTGCCTCTCGATCGACGCGGCCTGCTCAAGCGGTCTCGCGTGCGTGCACCTCGCTGTGCAGTCACTGCGAGCGGGCGAGTGCGAGCTCGCGCTGGCGGGCGGCGCCAACCTAATTCTTCAGCCGCACATCCACATTGCCTATTCGCAGAGCCGGATGATGGCGCCTGACGGGCGCTGCAAGTTCGGCGATGCAAGCGGAAACGGCTACGTACGTAGCGAGGGCGTGGGCGTCGTGGTGCTTAAGTCGCTCGAGAAGGCGCAACGCGACGGCGATCATGTCTACGCCGTAATCCGGGGCAGCGCCGTGAACAACGACGGCCGCAGCAGCGGTTCTATGGGGCGGCCTAGCCGCATCGGACAGATTGAACTGCTGCGACAGGCCTACGACGATGCCGACGTCGCTCCGGCGGCGGTCGGCTACGTGGAGGCCCACGGTACGGGAACTCGCGCGGGCGACCCGGTCGAGCTTGGCGCGCTCTCCCAGGTGTTGGGCGAGGGCCGCGAGCCCGGGCGGCACGCTTGGGTCGGTTCGATCAAGACCAACATCGGACACACCGAGGCCACTGCGGGTGTCGCTGGTCTCATCAAGGCCGCGCTCGTCCTGCGCAACGGTGCCATCCCGCCAAGCTTGCACTTCAACCAGCCGAATCCGACCATCCCTTGGTCGGACCTGCCGCTGAAGATCGCGACACAGATCATAGACTGGCCGAAAGCCGAAGGGTCTCCTACGCGCGTTGCGAGCGTGAGTGCCTACGGGATCGGGGGCACGAATGCGCACGTCGTGCTTGAGGAAGCGCCCGCGCTTATGCGCGTGCCGTCAGCCGTCCACCCGGCGGTGGCGAATCTGCTGGTGCTTTCGGCGCGCTCCCCGGAGTCGCTGCGGGCGCTCGCGCGACGCTATGCTGAGTGGACCGAGGCGCATCCTGAGGTGCCGATCGAGGCGCTGTGTTGGAATGCCTCCATTCGGCGAACGGCCTTGTCGCACCGCGCCTTTTTCGTCTCGCGCAACCGCGAATCGCTCATTGATTCTCTACGCGACTACGCCGAGGGCTGCGCGGCCGCACCGGCTGAAGTTGCGGCGGACGGGGCGCCGAGGCGCGTGTGCTTTGTGGTTCCGGGGCAGGGCGCGCAGTGGCTCGGCATGGCGCGAGAGCTTTCTCGCGAGCAGCCAGTTTTTCGCGAGGCGCTGGAGGAATGCGACCGGGCGATGCGTCCTTATGCCGACTGGTCGCTCGTCGAGCAACTGACGGCCAATCCAGGGGACGGGACGTTCCGCCTCGAAGAGATTGACGTGATCCAGCCCGTGCTGGTCGCCATCGCTATCGCCTATGCGAATCTGTGGCGTTCGCTCGGCATCGAGCCGGCTGCGGTTGTGGGACACAGCATGGGCGAAGTGGGCGCTGCGTACATCGCCGGAGTTCTCGACTTGGGACAGGCAATGCGGATCATCTGCCGCCGCAGCGCGCTAATGCGCCGCACGAGCGGGATGGGCGCAATGGCGTTGGTCGATCTCTCGATGGACGACGCGCGTGTCCGCCTGTGCGGGCGCGAAACCGAGGTCTCGGTCGCAGTCAGCAACAGCCCGCGGTCTAGTGTGATTTCGGGCGCTCCGGATGCCGTTGCCGCGGTGATCGCGGAGCTCGAGCGCGACGGAATCTTCTGCCGACTCGTGCGGGTAGACGTCGCATCGCACAGCCCGCAGATGGAGCCGCTCGCACGCGAGCTGGAGGTAGACCTCGCTAACCTGCAGCCACGCTCCGAGCGCATGGCTATCGTCTCGACCGTCTTCGCACGCAAGGCCGAGGGCCGCGAGTTCGACGCCGGATACTGGGCGCGCAACCTGCGACAGCCGGTGATGTTCTCGAAAGCCGTGTCGGCCCTGATTGAGGACGGGATTACGACTTTCGTCGAACTGGGTCCTCATCCCGTGCTGGTGCAATCGATCGAGCAAACCGCGCAGGCCTGCGGCGAATCCGTGACCGCGATCGCGTGCGGGCGCCGCGAGGAGCCCGAGCTCGCCACGTTCCTCGCAGCCGTGGGTGCGGCATGGTGCGCCGGCCTGCCCGTCGATTGGAACCGGCTCATGCCTGATTGCCAGCCGAGGCTGTCGTTGCCGCTGTATCCGTGGCAGCGCGAGCGCCTTTGGACGGAGGCCGCCTCGCAGACCGCGGCGGCGGGCGTCGTCGACGCGGCGCGTTCCTCGCAGCATCCGCTGCTCGAGCGCCGCTTCGATCCGGCTGCGGAAGGCGGGGCTTGCTGGGAGACCATGCTCGCGCCGACGCGCTTTGGGTGGATCGCCGATCACCGAGTGCGTGGTTCGGTGCTCTTCCCTGGGGTCGGGTATTGTGAGGCTGCGCTTGCCGCCGCAGCCGAGTCGCGGAGCACGCAACGCTGGGCGCTTGCGCACGTCGAGTTCCTTGACGCTTGGGCGGTTCCGCCCGGCACGTCGCCGCGCCTTCAGGTCCGCCTGCAATGGAGCGGCGAAGATCACGCGCGCTTCGACGTCTATGGGCGAGGTGGCGACGAGGACGAGCGCTGGGAGCGACGCGCCACAGGGGTTGTAGTCGCCGCCGATGACGTGGCGCCAATCGCGCCGATGAGCGGGAACGCTGCAACCTTGTCGCATGACGACCTTTATGCAATGCTCGACGAGGCAGGGCTCGGTTACGGCCCTGCTTTCCGCGGCCTTCGGGAGATGAAACTCGGAGACGCGGAGGGCGTGGCTAGCGTGCAGCTCGATACTGCAACGCTTGATCCGCGCGCCCGGCGCTATGTGGCGTTTCCGCCGGTTCTCGACGCCGCGCTTCAGGCAATTGCGGGGGCGATTCTACAGAGCGAGCCAAGCGATTCTGCGACGCCGATTCCCACCCGCATCGGCCGACTGGAGTTGCTGCGTCCGCTTCCCGTGGATGCAGCACTCAGCGTTACCTTCGCGCGCGCCTCCGGCGACGCGGATATCCACGACGCGCACGGCGAGTTGCTCGCAGCGATGCGCGGCGTCGTCTTCGAGCGCCTGCGCCAGTCGGGCGCGGCGAACCTCGATGGGTTGTTGCATTGCGCCAAATGGATCGACGCAGATCCCGGTCCGGCGACAGCTGCGATAGGCACGGTGGTCGTGGTTTGCCCGTCCGCCGATACGGCACAGACGCTCATGCAGGCGCTCGCGGCGGGGGGCGTGCGCAGCGTGCATGTGACTTCGGGCGATGCGGTGCCACGCGCGCTCGCCGCGCTTGCAGGCGAGAGCGCGCGCGCGCAGATCGTGCACATGGGGGCGCTCGAGTGTGCCGGGGTGGGCGACAGTCTCGACTGGATCGAGGCGGCTTGGCGTCAGGCCGGGGACGATACGCTCGCTCTCGCACACGGACTCGGGCAAGTTGCGAGCGGTACGCCCGCGCGTGTCTGGCTCGTCACGTGCGGCGCGGTCTCAGCCGGCGAGGCAGACAGCGTGCCCGCACTCGGTGCCTCTGCACTGTGGGGGCTCGGCCGGGTGTGGGCCCACGAGCAGCCGGGCCTGGACGTGACGCTCGTCGACCTCGAAGCCGACGGATCCCCGGCGCTCGCCGGTCTCGTTCGCGCGAAGCCCCCGCAGCGCCAGCTCGCGTTGCGCGGCGGCCGATGGCTGCGCCTGCGATTGTCGCCTTTGCAGGAGGATGAGGACACTGCCTACGACGCAGACCCGCCGAGCCTACGGGCGGAGATTTCCTCGCCCGGAGAGCCGGACACACTGCATTGGCAGGCGGCGCTGCGCCTCGAGCCTTCGCCGCACGAGGTCGAGATCGAAGTTGCACACGCCGGTCTCAATTTCATGAACCTCATGTCAGCACTCGGCGTGTATCCGGGCTACGAGAACGGACGCGGCCCCCTCGGTATCGAATGCGCCGGTCGGATTGTGCGCGTCGGCGCATCGGTAACGAACGTGCGTCCCGGCGACGAGGTCGTTGCGATTGGCCATCGCTGCCTGCAGAAGCACGCTCCGGTGCACGGCGATCTCGTCGCGCCCAAGCCGCGCAGCCTTGCCTCTGATGCAGCGGCGGGTACTCCCATCGCATTCCTGACCGCGATCTACGCTCTCGTGCACCTCGCGCGAATCGAGCGGGGGGAACGCGTACTCGTCCACTCCGCTGCAGGTGGCGTGGGGCTCGCGGCGTTGCAGGTGGCGCGTCGTGCGGGCGCCGAGGTGCTGGCGACCGCGGGCACCGAGGAGAAGCGCGCGTTGCTGCGC